>Ga0160437_1000687_pt1 | contig 16662 bp, 12 predicted proteins | sample HID1975I_E0MG_FD_108227 | JGI IMG/M metagenome (GOLD analysis project Ga0160437, IMG submission 108227) | Enriched soil microbial communities from UW Madison campus, WI, USA - HID1975I_E0 MG | ecosystem: Environmental > Terrestrial > Soil > Unclassified | place: USA: Madison, Wisconsin... | reverse complement strand
TACGCCCACAAGGCGCTGCGGATCCGTTTCGTGTCCAACGTGGATGGGGCGGATTTTGAGCAGGCCACGCACGACCTGGACCCCCGCGAAACCCTGTTCGTGGTGTGCTCAAAGTCCTGGAACACGTCAGAGACCCGGCACAACGCGACCTCGGCGCGCGCTTGGTGCCTGGCAGCCATGCAGGACGATGCGGCGGTTGCCGCGCATTTCGTGGGGGTTACCGGCCATCGCGATGCGGCGATCCAGTCGGGCATCTTGGCCGACCGCGTGTTTGATATCTGGGACTGGGTCAACGGGCGCTACTCGCTGTGCTCGGCCATGGGCTTCACGCTGATGGCGGCGATTGGGCCGGTCGCGTTCGGCCAGATGCTTGCCGGCTGCCACGACATGGATACGCATTTCCAGACCACGCCGCTGGCGCGCAACCTGCCCGTCATGCATGGCTTGATCAGCATCTGGAACAACAACTTCCTGGGGGCAAGATCCGTTGCGATTCTGCCTTATGACCATCACCTGCGGCAGTTTCCGGCCTATGTGCAGCAGTTGATGATGGAGAGCAACGGCAAGTCCGTCACGCAAGACGGCGACCCGGTGTCGGGGCATACCAGCGCCGTCTACTGGGGCACGTGCGGCACCAACGGGCAGCATTCGTTCCATCAGTTGCTGCATCAGGGTAGTCAGGCGGTGCCCTGTGACTTCATCGGCTTTCTTGCCCCGTTAGGCGGTGCAAGAAAGCAGCACGAAGAATTGCTGGCGAATATGTACGCGCAGGCCGAGGCGCTGGCATTCGGTCAGCCGGGGGCGGAAGTGGGGGCCGAAGTCGATGTCGACGGCGGGGCAAAGGACGGGGTTGAACGCCAGGCGGGGCCGGCAATGGCGCATCGGCATGTGGCCGGGAATCGTCCCAGCAACACGCTGCTGGCCAAGCGCCTGACGCCGCGCGCCTTGGGCGCGCTGGTGGCGCTCTACGAACACAGTGCCTACACCCAAGGGATCATCTGGAACATCGATTCATTCGACCAATGGGGGGTGGAGCTGGGCAAGATGCTTGCCCAGCGCATCACCCACGAGCTGGAGGCCGGCACCACCGGCGAACAAAACCACGACAGTTCCACCCGGGCACTGATGCAGAAAACCCTGGACGCCCGTCATGGGTAGCGCGCGCGGCGCGGACCGGGCGGCCAGCCTGCGCGGCGCGTCAATGGTGTACACCCGGTTGTGCGCCGGCCATTGTGCGCTACCCTGACAGAGCTCCGTTCGCCAGCGCACACTGCGCCGGCCGGTTACGCCAGGGAGCCATCATGCCCGAGCCCCACCTTCCCACCCAGAATCAACTGCTGGCAGCGCTGTCGCCGGCAGAGATGGACCGCTTGTTCCCGCAGCTTGAGCGCGTCGCCATGCCGCTGGGCAAGGCGTTGTACGAACCCGGCGGCCGCATGCGGCACGTCTGCTTTCCGGTCGACTGCATTGTGTCGTTGCTATGCGTCATGGAAGACGGCGCGTCGACAGAGATCGCGGTGGTTGGCAATGAAGGCATCGTCGGCATCTCGCTCTTCATGGGCGGAGAAACGACGCCCAGCCGCGCCATCGTTCAAAGCGCGGGCTGGGCCTATCAACTGAAAGGCCAGGCCCTGAAAGACGAGTTCGACCGGGGCGGGGCCATGCAACACCTGCTGCTGCGCTACACGCAGGCACTCTTGACGCAAATGGCCCAGACCGCCGTCTGCAATCGGCACCACTCGCTGGACCAGCAATTGTGTCGCTGGCTGCTGCTTAGCCTGGACCGCCTGCGTTCCAACGAAATCATCATGACGCAGGAGCTGATCGCCAATATGTTGGGCGTGCGGCGCGAAGGCGTGACCGAGGCGGCGGGGCATTTGCAGGAAGCCGGCCTGATCCGATACCGCCGTGGGCATATCGACGTGATCGACCGCCCCGGCCTGGAGGCGCGCGTGTGCGAGTGCTACCCCGTGGTCCGCGATGAATATGAGCGCCTGCTGAGTCAGCGCATACCCGCCCGGCGCCCCTGACCCAAAACCTGGAGCTGTTCGTGCCGTATGCCCATCCCGCGCTTACCGGTGTATCCAACCGCCTGCTTGACGCCTTGCCCGACGCCGAGCGCGCACGCTTGCTGGGTCGGTTCGACGCGGTCGACCTGGCCTTCGGCCAATGCCTGTTGCAGCCTGGGGGCCGATTGGATGACGTCTACTTTCCCACGGGTGGCTACGTATCGCTGATGCTTCCGCTTCAGGGCGGTGGGGCGCTGGAAGTGGGGCTGATCGGCAACGAAGGGATGTGGGGCATCGACGCGGCGCTGGGCGCCCACACCTCGCCGTTGCGGGTGATGGTGCAGGGCGGCGGCGCGGCCCTGCGCATGACGTCGCACCGGTTCAGGCAGGAAATGGACGCCAGCCAGGCGCTGCGCCAATTGCTCAACCGCTACATCGTGGTCAGCTTGCGGCAGTTGGCGCAGGCCGCGGCCTGCATGCATTCCCATCTGGTCGAAGGCCGCCTCGCGCGTTGCCTGCTGATGACGCAAGACCGCGCCCACGCCGACAACTTCCACCTGACCCACGAAACCCTGGCCTACCTGCTGGGCGTAAGGCGCGTCGGCGTCACGGTTGCTGCTTCAGCCTTGCAGCAGCGCAAGCTGATTGCGTATCACCGAGGCCATATCGCCATCCTGGATCGCGTGGGCTTGAAAGTGGCGGCCTGCGAGTGCTATGCGGCGGATCTGCGGAGTTATGCGAGTCATTTGCATTAGGGATCTTTCCTAAGCGCCCAAATTGCGTTTCAAGGCGTGGATCAAGTCCGCGCGGGCCTCTTGTGCTTGCGGCAGCAGGCGTGTCATGCCGATGAAGCTGTGCGGCACGCCGGAGTAGACGACCAGCATGGGCGCGGCGCCCGTGGCGAAGAGTTTGTTGGCCAGGTCCAGCGTGTCGTCCAGCAGCGGGTCCAGCGCGGCGGCTTGCAGGATCAGGGGCGGCAGGCCGTTCATGTCGGCATGCAGCGGGGCGACGCCGGGGTCCGTCAACTGCGCGGCATCCGTAACGTATTGCCGCCAGTACCAATCGAGCTTTTCCGTGGACAGGCCAAAGCGTCCGTCGCCATAGGCGTCGTGCGACGGCGTGTCGTCGCGGGCGGAGAGCATGCCGTAGATGACGACGCCGGTCTTGATGAAGGCGTCGCCCTCGTCGCGCAGCCGTTGCAGCGCGGCCAGGGTGAGATTGCCGCCGGCGGATTCGCCGCCCACCGACAGGCGCGACGCATCCAAACCCAGCGAAGGCGCCTGGTCGCGCAGCCAGCGCAGCGCGCCCAGCACCTGTTCCAGCGCGACGGGGTAGCGGGCTTCGGGCGCCAAGGCGTAGGACAGGCCCGCCGTCACGATGCCGGCATCGGCCGCGATCTCGCGTTTCCAGCGGTCCAGCGAGTCCAGATCGCCGTGCGCGAAGCCGCCGCCGTGCAGATGCAGGTAGAGGGGCAGCGGTGCGTCACCGGCGCCTTCCGGGTAATACAGGCGCAGCGTGGCGGGTACGGGAAGATGGTCCAGGCGATGTTCCACCACACGGCCGACGGGTGGCGCGGGCTGGCTCAACCAATGTTGGTAGGCGCGGCTCTTTTCGCGGAATTCAGCAATGGGGGTGGTCAGCACGTTGGCCGTGCCGACGCCGTGCTGCTGGGCCAGGGCTTGCGCGGCCAGCACGTCGGGCGCCAGGGTCGGGGTGTATGAGGAGCTCATGGAATTGCCAATCTGGGGTAGGGGCGGTGGGGCTTGCCCGTGAAGGATACCAGTGGCAGCGCGGCGGGCACGGCGGCCAGCAGCGTTTTCGTGTAGGGATGCGCAGGTCGGCTCCAGATGGCTTCGGGCGTGCCTTGTTCCACGATGCGGCCCTGGTTCATGACCATGACCCGGTCGCACAAGTAACGCACCACGGCCAGATCGTGCGAGATGAACAGGTAAGACAGCCCCAACTCATGCTTCAAGTCGACCAATAGATTCAGGATCTGGGCTTGCACCGATACGTCCAGCGCCGACACCGGTTCGTCCAGCACCACCAGCGACGGGCGGGTGATCAGCGCCCGGGCGATGCCGATGCGTTGACGCTGTCCGCCTGAAAATTCGTTGGGATAGCGCCGAGCCGCGTCGGCGGGCAGGCCTACGTTGTCCAGAATGTCGGCCACGCGCCGGTCGCGTTCGACGCGGTTGCGCACCCCGTGTACGTTGAGGACCGCGGCCAGGATGTCGTGCACCGTATGGCGCGGGTTCAACGACGCGTAGGGGTCCTGGAACACCATCTGTATGTGCCGACGCCACGGCTTGAGCGCGCGTTCAGACATGGCCAACAGATCCGCCCCGCGCAGCAGGGCCTGGCCGGCATGGGCGGGCGTCAAACGTAGCAGCGTGCGCGACAGGCTTGACTTTCCGCTGCCCGATTCGCCCACCAGGCCCAGCGTTTCACCATGGGCGATGTCGAAGGACACGCCGTCCACCGCCAGCAAGGCGGCGCCGCGGCGGCCTGCGTAGCGCGTGGAAAGGCCGCGCACGCTGAGCAACGGTGCCGCATGGGCGGGGGTTGCGGGGGGGGCGGGGCTTGCCGGGTGTGCCGTACCGCGCCCTGGGCCGGCAACGCTGTCCGATGTGCGCAGGGTGAAGCGGGGTTCGCCAGTGGCTTCCGTGCGGCTGACAACGATCTCCGGCAGGCGCGCCTGCCGGTAGTGCAGGCCGTCGCGCGCATGCAGCGACGCGCCCAGCAGCCCCCGGGTATAGGGATGAGATGGGGCGGTGAACAGTTGGGTGGCCGACGCTTCTTCCAGTTTTCTGCCGCCATGCATGACGACGACGCGGTCCGCCCATTGCCGCACCACGCCAAGATCATGGGTAATCAGCAGCACGCTCATCCCGAGGTCGTGTCGCAACTCGTCCAGCAGTTGCAGGATCTGCGCCTGGATGGTGACGTCCAGCGCGGTGGTGGGTTCGTCCGCGATCAACAGCCTTGGCCGGCAGGCGATGGCCATGGCGATCATCACGCGCTGGCGCTGGCCGCCCGACAATTGCATCGGGTAATCGTCAATACGCCGCTCGGGGTCGGGAATACGGACGCGCGCCAGCAGTTCCAATGTGCGCTGGCGCAAGGCGGCGCGGTCGATGTCCTCGTGGCAGCGGATGGCCTCGGCAATCTGTCGGCCGATGCTCAGCACCGGGTTCAGCGATGTCATCGGCTCCTGAAAGATCATGGCGATGTCGCGGCCGCGCACCTGGCGCAACTGCCGGTCGGGCAGGCGAGCCAAGTCGACGCCATTGAACAGGATGTGGCCCTGCGTCTGGCTGCCGGAAGCCAGCAGGCGCAACACGGCCAGGGCGGTGGTTGACTTGCCGCAGCCGGATTCACCCACCAGCGCCAAGGTCTCGCCGGGCGCGACGTCAAAGCTCAGCCCGTCGACGGCGCGGCGTGCGCCGTCATCGGCGCGAAACGAGACGGTCAGGTCGCGCACGCTCAGCAGGGCGTGGGCGCCAGGGGAAAGGGACGCGGCGGTCATGCGGAGAGCCTCGGGTTGAAGGCATCGTTCAGGGCGTCACCCAACAGGTTCAGGGACAGCACGGTCAGCACGATGGACAAGCCGGGCAGGGCGGCCAGATACCAGGCGGTGCGCAGCATCTCGCGCGCGTCGCCGATCATGCTGCCCCACGAGACCGCGTTGGGGTCACCCATGTTCATAAAGGACAAGGCCGATTCCATGAGGATGGCGTTGGCCACCAGCACCGAGGTCGTCACGATGACGGGCGGCAATGCGTTGGGCAGGATTTCCAGCAGGGCGATGCGCGCGTGCCCAAAGCCGTTGCTGCGCGCGGCCAGTACGAATTCGGATTCGCGCAAGGTCCGGAATTCCGCGCGGACCAGGCGTGCGACGACCGGCCACGAGGCCGCGCCGATGGATAACGCAATCACGCTGACCGACGGCCGCCCGATCGCCACGATCACCACCACCAACAGGAACGACGGGATGGTCTGCAACAGTTCGGTGACGCGCATCAGCACCACGTCGACCCAGCCACCGAAGTAGCCGGCCGACGCGCCCACGGCAATGCCAATGGCCAGACTCAGCAACGCCGCCGTGACGCCCACCGTCAACGACACCCGCGCGCCGTGCGCCAGGCCGGCGGCAATGTCGCGCCCCATTGTGTCGGTGCCCAGCCAGAATTCCGGGTCTTGGCCAGGCCACTGGATGGGCGGGCCGACCATGTCCAACGGGTCGTGCGGGAACACCCAGGGAGCCGTGACGGCGGCAAGCAGGATCAACAGCAACAGCGCGCCGCCCACCACCGCGCCGGGGTTGGCCAGCAGCCTGCGGAGTGTGCGCGCGCGGCGGTGTGTGCTGACGGCGTAGACAGCGGGCGCGGCCTGCGGCAAAGACGGGGACAGGAAATCAGTGGACATGGAAGGCAATGGGAAGGCGGATAGCGGAGAAGCAAAAAGGACAACAAACAGGCGGCAAGCACGGGATCCGCTCAATGAGCGCGGATGCGCGGGTCCAGCAGCGTTTGCAACAGATCGACCAGGATGTTGGCCACGATGACCAGCAGGGATGACAGCACCAGGATGCCCATCAGCACCACGTAGTCGCGCGCCATGACGGATTCATAGGCCAGCCGGCCCAGGCCGGGCCAACTGAAGACGGTCTCGACCACGACCGCGCCGCCCAGCAGGGTGCCGAAATTCAGGCCTGCCACCGTCGTGACGGGGATCAAGGCATTGCGCAAGACGTGGCGTAGCGCCACGGCGGCCGGCGCCAGCCCCTTGGCATGCGCGGTGCGCACGAAGTCCTGTCGGCTGACTTCCAGCATCGCCGCGCGTGTCAGGCGCGCGAAGATGGCCACGTAAAAGCCCGCTAGCGCCAGCGTCGGCAAGACCAGATGGCGCGCCACGTCCAGCGCGTGCGCCAGGCCGGTGGCGGGCGAGCCGATGGTTGATACCCCGCCGGGCGGCAGCCACCCCAGTTGCACCGACAGCAGGATGATGGCCATCAAGCCCAGCCAGAAGCCCGGCGTGGAATACAAGAGCAGCGCCGCCAGCGACAGCACGCGGTCGGGCCAGCGGCCCACAAAGCTGGCCATCACCGCGCCCAATGCGATGCCGGCGGCCAGCGCGCATCCCAGCGCGCTGAACATCAGCAGCACGGTGTTGCCCAGCCGGCTGAAAATCAGGTCGGACACCGGCAGGTTGTAGCGCGGCGATACCCCCAGGTTCAGGCTGGCCAGGTTGCCCAGGTAGGCTTCCAATTGCTGCAACACCGGACGATCCAGGCCAAAATGGCTGCGCATGGCGGCCATGCCGGCTTCGGTGGCCGACCCGGACTCGGCCGCGATCACGTCGGCGGCGTCGCCCGGCACGGCTTGCAGCAGGAAGAAGCTCAGCAGGATGACCCCGATGATCGTGGGTATCGCCTGGATCACGGATAGCCCCAGCGTGCGGGCGGCGCGTTGCGGGTTCATTGCAGGTACACGTCCGCCAGATTGGATTCCACGCCGTCGGCCGTCAGCGAATGGTCATGCACGCGCTGGTTGGCGATGGTGATGAACTCCGGCTGATACAGGTTCAGGTCCGGCACGTCGCGGGCAACGATCTGCTGAAACTCCTTGAACAGTTGCACGCGGCGCGCGGGGTCGTTCTCGACCGCGGCCGCTTCCAACAGCGCATCCACCTGTGGGTTCTGGTAGTGCGTGCCATTGGAAAATGGCACGCCCTTGATGAAGTTCCTGGACCAGTACAGCCGTTGTACCCCTACCGTGGGGTCGAACAAGTTGCTGGCGCCGTTGGTGGTGAAGGCAAAGTCGCGATCCGTGTAGACGCGCTTGATGAAGGCCGAGGCGTCCTGCGAGCGCACCGTCACGGCAATGCCGGTGCGTGCCAGCGTCGTGCGCAGATAGTCGGCCAGGCGTGCGCCGTCCGCGCCGATGGGGTTGTAGTCCAGCGGTACCCGAAAGCGCACGCCGTCAGCGCCTTTGGGGTAACCGGCTTCGTCCAGTAGCGCGTTGGCGCGCTTGAGGTCGAAGGCGTAGGGCGAGGGCGTGGGGTCGTTATAGGTTTTCAGGCCCGGGGCGATGGGCGAATACGCCACCTGGCCCACGCCGTAGTTCACCACTTTCAGGATGACGTTGCGGTCGATGGCATGAGCAACCGCCTGCCGCACTTTTTCGTTCTTGAAATGCGGTTCGTCCAAATTGAATTCCAGCCGTGTCACGTTGTAGGAATAGCTGTTGCCGCGTGTCTCGAACCGCAGCGTCGGCACGGCTTTCAGGCGCGCCAGGTCGGCCAGCGGCACGGGCGTGCGGTAGCCCAGGTCCACGGTGCCGGTTTCGAAGGCGATGGCGGCGGCGGCCGGGTCGGCCACTACACGCACGATCAGGCGGTCGATATAGGGCTTGGGCTTGTCCCAGTAATCGGGGTTGCGTTCATACACGATGTGGCTGCCGCGTACCCATTCCTTGAACTTGTACGGGCCCGTGCCGATGGGCGCCGAGATGGCGGGGTTGGTCAGCGGGTCGGCGCCGTCGAAGATGTGCTTGGGGATGATGGGTGTTTCGGTGGCGACGAACGCGCGTATCAGGTAGGGCGCGGGTTTGGTCAGGCGCAGCACCACGGTGTGGTCATCGGGCGTTTCGATGGCGCTGACATTGGCGAACGTGTTGCGCCCGCGTGGGTGGATCTTCTTTAGCAGTCCAATCGAGAACGCCACGTCGGCGGCGGTGAAGGGCTTGCCGTCATGCCACTTGACGCCCTGGCGCAGCGTGAACGTATAGACGGTGCCGTCCGGGCTGACCTGCCAGGCGGTGGCCAACTGCGGCTGCGGATTCAAGTCGTAGTCATACTTGAGCAAGCCTTCGGTGACCTTGGCGCTGACGCTCAGAATGGGCGTGGCCACGTTGCCCACGGTGACCAGCGCGGTCGGCTCGGACGGCAAGAGCAGGGTCAGCGTGCCGCCGCGCGTGGGCTCGGCATGCAAGGCCGGGGCAAAGGCGAGCAAGGCGCCGGCCAGAAGCAGGCCAAGGCTGGCACGTCGAGTGATGGCGGTGAGGGTTGCGGCGATCGGGGTCAAGGTTTGGGTCTGGGTCTGGGTCAAGGTCAGGCTCGGGATCGGGTTCGGGGTTGACGTCACGCTTGTTGCTCCTGGTAGGCGGTGCGCGCCTGGTCCGCGCTGACGAGACCGTCGCGCACATCACGTTCAACGCGGCTTGCAGCGCGCAGGGCGGGGTCGCCCAGCCCGCCACCGCCAGGCGTATGCACCACCAGCCGTTCGCCCGGAGGGATCAACTGGCGTCCCTTGGCGCGCAGGGGCGTCCCGTTGGCCAGGCCCAATTGCCCACCAGCACCCGCTTGGCCGCCCAATGCGCCGCGCGCCGGATGCACGACGCGGTCAAAGGCGGCGGCGATGATCATGGCTGCCCGTGGGTCGGCGTGGCGTAGCACGATGGTTTGGCCCAAGCCTCCGCGCTGCGTGCCGGGGCCGCCCGAGTCGGGCCGGTATTCCTTTTGTTCGAAGACGAGCGGGTTGGCGCTTTCCAGGATTTCCAACGACACGTTGCGCACGCCGCTGGGGTAGGACGTGACCGATAGCCCGTCCTTGCCGGGCCGCGCGCCGGTTCCGCCGGTGGAAAAGCTGACGGCGTTAAAGCGTGGGCCTGCCAGCAGGGCTTCCTGCTGTTCAGGGGTAGCCCCCGCCAGCGGCTCGCCGCCGACCAGGTGCAGGTTCCACAACGACGAGGCGCCCTCGGCCGGCACCTGGTCGGCGCGGGCCTGGCGCAGCGCGCCGAACACCACGTCGGGCAGCATCTGCCCGATGATGTGGCGCGCCGTGACGGCGGCGGGATAGCGCGCGTTCAGGATGGAGCCTTCGGGCGCGGCGACTTCCACGCAGGATAAGGACCCGGCGTTGTTGGGCACGTCAGCGCCGATCAGGCAACGGATGCCAAAGGACGTATAGGCGTCCGTATAGGCCTTCACCACGTTGATGCCGCGCGCCACGCTGGGCGAGGTGCCGTCGAAATCGATCCGGATTTTGTCCGGTGCAATGCTGACACGGGCTTGCAGCGTGATCGGCGCGTCATAGCCGTCGATCACAAGGGTGTTATTCCAGGTGCCTTGCGGCCATTGGGCGATGGCCAGGCGCATGGCTTGTTCGGACTGTTTGATGATGTAGCCACCCAAGGCGTCCAGATCGCCCAATTCGAACTCGGTCAGCAACGCCTTCAGGCGGCGCGCGCCGATGGCGTTGCAGGCGACCAGCGCGTAAAGGTCGCCCTCCACTTGTTCGGGCTCGCGGACGTTGGCGCGGATGATGGCCAGCACGCCGGGGTCGACTTCGTGTTGATGAAAGAAGCGCAGGATGGGCAGGAACAAGCCTTCGTGATAGATCTCGAGTCCATCGGCGCTGCTGCCGATGCCGCCGATGTCGATCACGTGCAGCGTCGAGGCAAATAGCGCGACGAGGGCGCCGCCGTGGAAAACGGGCGTCACCATGGTCATGTCGAACAGGTGGCCGGTGCCTTTCCAGGGGTCGTTGGTCAGCAGCACGTCGCCATCCTTCAGCGTCTCAAGCGGAAAGACGCGCAGGAAGTGCTTGACGGATTCGGCCATGGCGTTGACGTGCCCGGGCGTGCCGGTGACGGCTTGCGCGATCATGCGGCCGTCGGGCAGGAATACGCCGGCGGACAGATCGCCGGCTTCGCGCGTGGCGGTGCCGAAGGCGGACCGGATCAACACCTGCGCCTGTTCTTCCACAACGGACAGCAGGCGGTTCCACGCGAGTTGAAAGCGGATGCGCTCCAGCGCTACGGGCTTGGCGGCGGCGGCAGGCACAGGGTCGGCTGCGAGGTTCATGATGCGTTGTCCTTGTCGACGGAGTGGGCTTGGCGGCGCTGGGACGCGTCGGTATCGTCCAGCACCAACGAGCCCAGGCGGCTGCGGCGCGCCACGAAGCCCGGCGGTACATAGGTGGTGGTTTCGTCTTCGACGACCAGCGCGGGGCCGGTCAGCGTCTGTTCGGGGTCCAGCGATTGGCGTTCGTAATAGGGGATGTCCAGCCAGCGGCCTTGCGCGGTGTCGAACACCACGCGGGTGCCCGCCTGGCGCGCTGCCGTGCCGTGGCCGATGGCGATGTGGTCCTGCGGCCGCGCGCGGCGCTGGCCGGCCTGCGCGGCCACCGACCAACTGACGGCTTCCGGCTGCACATGCGGCAGGCTGCGCCCATACAGGTGGGCGTAGCGCTGGGCAAAGGCCTCGCTCAAGCGGGCACTGGCTGCTTGGTCGAAGGGGCCGTCGGGCAGGTCAACCGCAATCTCGTGTCCCTGGCCGCTGTAGCGCATGAACACCACGCGCTTGTGGGTCAAGGGTGTATTCGGCGCGGCGCGGCGCACCACGGCGTTGACGCTGGCGGTCAGTTCGTCAAGCAGGTGCTGGACGGCGGCATGGTCGATGCTGTCAAGGCGCTGGTGAAAGCTTCGAATGGATTGATAGGCGATGGGCGCCCACAGGAAGCCCACCGCGGAGCCCACCCCGGCGGATTCCGGGATGATGACGCGGTCGATGCCCAGCTTGCGTGCCAACGGGGCGGCGTGCAGCGGCGCCGCCCCGCCAAAGGCGATCAGCGTGTGTTCCTCGGCCGCCTTGCCCAATTCGGAGGCATGCACGCGCGCGGCATTGGCCATGTTCTCGGTGACGACGTCGATGATGGCTTGCGCGGCCCGCGGCGCGTCCAGGCCAGCGGGCTCCGCCACGTGCGCCTGAATGGCGCGCTGCGCCAACGCCGGTTGCAGGCTGACCTTGCCCACCGCGAAACGCTCGGGCGTCACGGTGCCGATCACGGCGTGCGCGTCGGTTACCGTGGGGTGTTCACCGCCGTTGCCGTAGGCCGCGGGGCCAGGCAGCGAGCCCGCGCTGTCCGGGCCAACCTGCACCACCCCCAGATGATTGATGCGGGCGATGGACCCGCCCCCGGCACCAATTTCCACCATCTCGATCACGGGGATGCGGATCGGCAGGCCGGATCCTTTCAGGTGTCGGTGCACTCGGCCGAATTCAAAGCTGCGGCTGACCTGCGGTTCAAAGTCATCGATGTAGCAGATCTTGGCCGTGGTGCCGCCCATATCGAACGACAGCGCGCGCGAGGATCCCGTCTGCTCGGCGATGTGCTGCGCCAGGATGGCGCCGCCGGCCGGTCCGGATTCGACCAGCCGCACGGGTTCTTCCACCCCGGTTTGCAGCGTGGCAATGCCCCCGCCCGAGGTCATCAGAAAGGGTTCGTCGCGCAGGCCACGCGCACGGGCCGCCTCGTTCAGCCGACGCAGATAGCCCGACACCTGCGGCTGCACATAAGCATTGGCGCTGACGGTCGACAGGCGCGGATATTCACGGATCTCAGCGCATACGTCGGACGACAGCGACACCCACAAGTCGGGCGCGTGCGCCCGCAGCAGCTCACGGATGCGGCGCTCGTGGGCGGGGTGGGCATAGCTGTGCAACAGGCAGACGGCGACGCTTTCAATCCGCGCGGCCGTCAGTTCGTGCGCCAGCGCGATGACCTGCGATTCATCCAGCGGCGTCAGCACCTGGCCGCGCGCGTCGACCCGTTCCGTCACGCCGTGGCGCCAGGGGCGGGGTACCAAGGGCTCTGGCTTGTCCAGAAAAATGTCGTACTGTGCGAAGCGATCTTCCAGGCCGATCTCGACCAGATCACGAAAGCCGGCCGTGGTCAGCAGAGCGGTGCGGGCGCCCTTGCGCTCGATCAACGCGTTGGTGGCCAGCGTCGTGCCCAGGATCAGCAGGCTGACGTCGGGCCAGCGCAGGCCTGCCTCGTCCAGCAATTCTTCAATGCCTTGCAGCACGGCCGTTTCAGGCGTGTCGGGGGTGGTCAGCAGTTTGGCGGACCAGCGGTGGTCGCTGTGTTCCAGAACAATGTCGGTGAATGTGCCGCCCACGTCGACGGCGACGCGCACGGGTGAGGCTTGGGGCTCCCGAAGGGATGTATTTGGCATGGGGTAGCAGGCATGGCGCGCGTGGCGCCGTCGGGCGTTAGGGAGAACCCCAGATCCTAAGCAGTCGCCGCGTTCGGTTGAACGATGATTTTCGAGTTTCGATATGCGTTTTGCAGAACGCGGACGCATTTGCCGGCGTGCTTGGCGCTATGATCGTTGCGTCTTTGGCCGCCCCGGCGCCTTACTTGGAAACCCCACGCATGAACGACCGCCTACACCAGACGCTGCTTCGGTTTGACCATTACAACGGCACCGATCCGAACCTGTTTACCTGGCAGGGCGAGACCTGTCCGCAGGAATTGTTCCTGGCGCAGAAGCTGCATGAGTGGGTGCTGAAGCTGGCGCCGGATGCGCCCTTGCCGCTGGTGCTGGCGTCGCGCTGCCAGCACATCGGGCGGTGGGAAATCAGCCGCAAGAGCTATCCCGATGGGCGCGTGGGCTATCTGACGTGGCGCAAGGCATTAGCGCGGCACCATGCCGCTGTCGCTGAAGGGATTCTGCGCGAGACGGGCTACGAGGACGACGTGATCGACCGCGTCAAGACCATCGTGATGAAGCAGGGCATCAAGCAGGACGCCGATGTGCAGACCATGGAGAACGCCTTGTGCCTGGTGTTCCTGCAATATCAGTACGAAGCCTTCCATCCCGCGCATGGCGAGAAGATCGTGGAGATTTTGCGGAAGTCTTTGCAGAAGATGGACGCGGCGGGCCACAAGTGGGCGCTGACCTTGCCGTATAGCGCGGCGGGCACGGCGTATTTGGAGCAGGCGCTGGCGGCGTAAAACCGATACCGGCGCGCAACGCGCAAAAACACACAAGCCCGGCCGCGACGAGGACGTCGCGGACCGGGCTTGTTGCCGTCGTGCAAGACGACGCTTGCCCGAAGGCGGTATGACTACGCAGGCTTGTCGCTGGGCGTATCGTCGGCAGCCTTGGTGGATGCCTCGCTGGACGCATCCGGCGTGTCGACGGATGCCGCGTCAGCGGAGGTTTCCGTGGGCTTGTCAGCCAAAGACGCAGCCGACGACTCAGGCGCAGCTTCAGCCGCAGCTTGAGCCGAAGACTCAGCCGGCGCTTGCGGCGACGACTGGACCGGCGCCGTGACAGGCGCCGAGACCGGAGCAGCGACGGCGGCAGAGGCCGAAGCGGCGGTGTCGGGGGTCGCAGCCGCATCCCCGGCAGGTGCTTCGCCGGATGCTGCGGCAGCAGCCGCGGCATCGGCCGCCGCAGCCTCTGCCTTCTTGGCCTTGTTGCGCGCGGCGGCGTTCTTGGACGCGCTGCGCGAGGCCATGCGCTTGGCATGCTTGGCTTCGTTGGCGGTGACGGCGCCCGAGGGTTCGCCGTTCAGGTCCACGCGCGGTGCATCTTCCACCATGCAGGCCCAGTAGCGGCGGCCATCACACCAGGTCTTGACCGCTTCCTTGATCTGCGCCTCGTCCAACTGCAAGGCCTGGGCATGTTGCACCAGGTCAGCCAGTACGCCCAGCTTGAGCGGCAGCTTCGGGGCGGGGTTCTTGGGGAAGGCATTGGGAAACTGGCGTTGCAGGCGCGAGATCGCGACCACGACCGGGTCCACGGGCGATTCGCGGCGTTCGCGCTGCGGGCGCTGACCCTTGTCGCCGCCTTGCGAGCGGGCGTTCTTGTCGCCGCTTTGCGAGCGAGCGTTCTTGTCGCCGCCTTGCGGGCGCGGGCCCTTGCCGCCACCAGGCGGGCGAGGTCCTTTGCTGCCGCCTTGCGGACGCGCGTCTTTCTTGGGGGTAGGCTCTTCAGGCGCCTGCTTGGTGATCAAGGCCCGGATCGCGGCTAACTGTTCTAGTCCCATGTGCTACACAAAAAAAAGGTTGAGGCCGTGAGCATCAGCGCTCGGGCGGCTATCCCGACAGCACGACAAGCAGTGCCAGGAATAAAAGAATGCCGAACGCGGCCAGGGCAAACGGCAGTAGTAGAACATACACGCCGCGTTCTTGCCCCTGTCCGTGGGCCAAACCCGCCGCAATCGACATCCGGACGGGGGAAAAAATGCCCATTGCCGTGCCGGAAACGTGTAACAGCGCGGCCGCTGCCGGCACGTTCAAACCGGCGTTAAGCGCCAATGATAGCTGCGACGGCATGAACAAACTGTTCGGCGCGTTGCCGCTGTTGGCCAGAATACCAAAGGCGCCGGCCAGCAAGGGAGTAATCAGCAAGGTCCATTCCCGCAGCGTGGCGAACAGGCCATCGGCATAGGCTTGCGAGATGCCCGCGCCGGCCAGCACTTCGGCCATCATCGCGAACAGAAAGACGGACATGACCGCGTGGCGGCCCGTGTGCCAGGCGACGCGCGCCTGGGTCATCAAGGCGCGCGGCTCGCGGCGCCAGGCGGCCAGCGCCAGCGCGCCCGCGATCAGCCAACTGCCGGCGTGCAAAAAGGGCTTCCAGGCGGGCAGGTCGGCGAAAGGCTGGATCTGGGCCCAGGCGCCCAGCGTGTGATTGAACGCGGGGACGAGCCGTGTGGCGGTCAGGCAGGCGATCACCAGCATGTAGGGCAGCGCGCGTCGGGCGGCGGCCAGCGCCTGGGCGCGGTTGGGGCGGCGGTCCAGCACGAAGCGCAGCACGATCAAGGGGCCAAAGGACGCCAGCAGCGCGGTTTCCGGGCCCAGCACGGCCGTGGCGGCGCTCAGCAGGCCCAGGCTGGCCGTGATCCAGGCGGCTTCGCGCCCGTGTTCGGCGGCGTCGGCGCGCAGCCCGGCGTGGCGCGCGGTGCGCCAGAACAACAGCATCCACACAATCATCAGCAAGGCCACCGCCACCATGCTGTACAGCGCCAGTTGCGGGGCGGGCACGCGCGCATACGCGGATGCGAGCAAGGTGCCGCTGCCCATCGCGCCCCACGGGATCAGGGTCTGGCTCAACAAGGCGAACACCATGATGTCGCGCGGCTTCAAGCCCAGCGGGCGGATCAGCAACACGGTGCCCAGCATGCCCACGCCAAAACCCGTGGCGGATTCCGCGAAAGGGCCGATCAGAAAACAGGCAAAGAACAAGCGCCGTCGCCGGGCCAACGGGTCATTCAATTCGGGGTGTGCGGCGCTGGCTTGCGCGGGCGACTGGCCCTGCGAGGCCATCTGCCAGAACAGCAGGCCGCCCAGAATGTAAGGGGTGATGATCCAGCCGATCCATGCCCCACGCTCAAGCGTCACCGCCAATTGCGCACCGCCAAAGGGCGCGCCGCCAAAGGGCGCACCGCCAACGGACACGGGCGCGGCGAACAGCGCAATGGGGATGGCGGCGCACAGCCCCAGCACGGCGGCCATCGTCGTGTTGACCCGACCGCTGGCGATGGCGCCGATCACGGTCAGGGCGGGCAGGGACCACAGCAGATAGATCATCGGCGGGCGCTGACGTTAAAGCCGCTTGTTAAAGCCGCTTATCGCGGCGCGGCCTTGGTTGGCGAACGCAGCACGATCTGCGTGATTTCCGAGGGGCGACCCAGACGGATCGGGAAGCCCGGCCACAACCCGGCGCCATTGCTGACGTACAGGTGCATGCCGTCGACGTCGTACTCGCCCGATACATAGCCTTCATTGGCTAATTGCGTCAGCAGATGCGGCCCCAGGATCTGCCCGCCATGCGTATGGCCGGACAGTTGCAGC
>Ga0160437_1000682_pt1 | contig 16697 bp, 10 predicted proteins | sample HID1975I_E0MG_FD_108227 | JGI IMG/M metagenome (GOLD analysis project Ga0160437, IMG submission 108227) | Enriched soil microbial communities from UW Madison campus, WI, USA - HID1975I_E0 MG | ecosystem: Environmental > Terrestrial > Soil > Unclassified | place: USA: Madison, Wisconsin... | reverse complement strand
GGGTCGCCAGGCACTGCTATTCCCGCTGTGCCTGGTGCTCTATGAATTTTCTACGTATATCGGCAATGACATGATCCAGCCCGGCATGCTGGCGGTTGTCGAACAATACAACGCGGGAATCGAATGGGTGCCGACCTCCATGACTGCGTATTTGGCTGGCGGCATGTTTTTACAGTGGCTGTTAGGGCCGCTTTCGGATCGTATTGGCCGTCGCCCGGTGATGTTGACCGGCGTGGTGTGGTTTATCGTCACTTGTCTGGCGACGTTGCTGGCGCAAAACATCGAGCAATTTACTTTCCTGCGATTCCTGCAAGGGGTCAGCTTGTGCTTTATTGGCGCGGTCGGTTATGCGGCGATTCAGGAATCGTTCGAGGAGGCGGTGTGTATCAAAATCACGGCGCTGATGGCGAACGTGGCGCTCATTGCGCCGCTACTCGGCCCTTTGGTTGGGGCCGCGTGGATCCACTACGCGCCGTGGGAAACCATGTTTGTGCTATTTGCAGCACTGGCGGCGTTCTCTTTCTACGGCTTACACCGCGCGATGCCGGAAACCGCGACGCGTCTGGGTGAAAAACTCTCGCTGCGCGATTTAGGGCATGACTACAAACTGGTGCTGAAAAACGGGCGCTTTGTGGCCGGGGCGCTGGCGATTGGTTTTGTCAGCCTGCCGTTGCTGGCGTGGATTGCGCAGTCACCGATTATCATCATTAGCGGTGAAAAGCTGTCGACGTACGAATATGGTTTATTGCAGGTGCCTATCTTCGGCGCATTGATTCTCGGCAATCTGGTGCTGGCGCGTTTAACGTCACGCCGCAGCGTGCGCTCGCTGATTATTATGGGCGGCTGGTGGATTGTGCCGGGGCTGGTGGTGGCCGCTGTTGCAACCGTGGCATCAACACATGCTTATTTGTGGATGACTGCCGGGTTGAGCATTTACGCCTTCGGTATTGGCCTTGCCAACGCAGGCCTGGTGCGCCTGACGCTATTTGCCAGTGACATGAGCAAAGGCACAGTTTCGGCGGCAATGGGCATGTTGCAGATGCTGATTTTCACCGTCGGTATCGAAGTGAGCAAACACGCTTATCTGTTTGGCGGCAACGGTCTGTTCAGCCTGCTGAATTTGTTTGGCGGTGTGATTTGGTTAGGTTTGATGTTTGTGTTTTTGAAAGATAAAAGCGTGGGTAATCGGACGGACGCGTAGCTTTATCTGTTGGATGACGCTTCGCTTATCCAACCTACAACTTATCTCCCCACAACAAGCAAAAAAATACCCCGGCATGCCGGGGTATTTTGTTTGTAGCGTTCGGTATTACTTAACCGCCATACCGGCTTGCGCTCCGCTGTCAGGGCTTAACAGGAAGATATCTTTCCCGCCAGGACCTGCCGCCATCACCATCCCTTCTGAGATGCCGAAGCGCATTTTACGCGGTGCCAGGTTTGCCACCATAATGGTCAAACGGCCTTCAAGTGCTGCCGGGTCCGGGTAAGCAGAACGAATGCCGGAGAACACGTTGCGTTTCTCACCGCCAAGATCCAGCGTCAGGCGCAGCAGCTTGTCAGAACCTTCAACAAATTCTGCTTTCTCAATCAGCGCCACACGCAGATCCACTTTCGCAAAATCATCAAAGGCAATGGTTTCGCCGATTGGGTCGTCAGCCAGTGGGCCAGTGACCGGAGCGGCTGCGGCTTTCACTTCTTCCTTCGATGCTTCAACCAGCGATTCAACCTGTTTCATTTCAATGCGGTTATACAGCGCTTTGAAGTTATTCACTTTGTGATTCAACAGCGGGGCGTTGATGCTATCCCAGGTTAATTCACAGTTCAGGAAGGCTTCAGTGCGCTCCGCAAGCGTAGGCAGAACCGGTTTCAGCCAGGTCATCAGCACGCGGAACAGGTTAATACCCATGGTGCAGATGGCTTGCAGGTCAGCATCACGGCCTTCCTGCTTCGCCACAACCCACGGAGCCTGTTCGTCAACGTAGCGGTTCGCCACGTCTGCCAGCGCCATGATTTCACGCACGGCTTTACCAAATTCGCGACTTTCCCACGCTTCGCCAATAGTTTGCGCCGCATCGGTAAAGGTTTTGTACAACGCCGGGTCAGCGATTTCAGCAGATAGCTGGCCATCAAAACGCTTGGCGATAAAGCCGGCGTTACGCGATGCCAGGTTCACCACTTTATTCACGATGTCGCTGTTCACGCGCTGCACGAAATCTTCCAGGTTCAGGTCGATATCGTCGATGCGCGAAGAGAGTTTCGCGGTGTAGTAATAACGCAGGCTATCGGCGTCGAAATGGTTCAACCAGGTGCTGGCTTTAATGAACGTGCCGCGAGATTTGGACATCTTCGCGCCGTTCACCGTCACGTAGCCGTGAACGAACAGGTTGGTTGGCTTACGGAAACCGCTGCCTTCCAACATCGCAGGCCAGAACAGGCTGTGGAAATACACGATGTCTTTACCGATGAAGTGGTACAGCTCAGTCGTAGAATCTTGCTTCCAGTATTCGTCAAAGCTTTCGGTATCGCCGCGTTTGTCGCACAGGTTTTTGAAGGAGCCCATGTAACCGATTGGCGCGTCCAGCCAGACGTAGAAATATTTGCCCGGCGCATCAGGAATCTCGAAGCCGAAGTACGGCGCATCGCGGGAGATATCCCACTGTTGCAGGCCAGACTCGAACCACTCCTGCATTTTGTTCGCCACTTGCTCTTGCAGCGCGCCAGAACGAGTCCAGGCTTGCAGCATTTCGCTAAATGATGGCAAATCAAAGAAGAAGTGCTCGGAATCACGCATCACAGGCGTTGCGCCGGAAACCACGGATTGCGGGTTAATCAGCTCGGTTGGGCTATATGTTGCGCCACACACTTCGCAGTTATCGCCGTATTGGTCCGGGGCTTTACATTTCGGGCAGGTGCCTTTCACGAAACGGTCAGGCAGGAACATGCCTTTTTCCGGGTCGAAAAGTTGAGAAATGGTACGGTTTTTAATGAAACCGTTCTCTTTCAAACGGCCATAAATCAGCGACGCCAGCTCGCGGTTTTCGTCGCTGTGCGTGGAATGATAGTTATCGTAGCTGATGTTAAAGCCAGCAAAATCAGTCTGATGCTCCTGACTCATCTCGGCAATCATCTGTTCTGGGGTAATCCCTAATTGCTGTGCTTTCAGCATGATAGGCGTACCGTGTGCATCGTCTGCGCAGATGAAGTTGACCATGTTTCCGCGCATTCGTTGGTAACGGACCCAGACGTCAGCCTGGATGTGCTCCAGCATGTGACCAAGGTGGATTGAGCCGTTAGCGTACGGGAGTGCGCACGTTACCAATAATTTTTTCGCGGTATGAGCCATAGTAGAAATTGCATCTTCTAAAGAGAAAAGGGCCTTAGATGTTAACTGAGAGCCGCCTTGCGGTAAACCACACAAGGCGAACAAGGAAATTTTATCGCGCCTGGTGGCTTCTGGTATGCTTAACAAACTGCAATGTCCGACAATAAAAACATAAGGAGCCGGGATGAATTCGCAATCCCCGTCAAGTCGTTCCCCCGAGCAGCTACGCGCTATGGTCGCCGGGACGCTGGCTAATTTTCAGCACCCAACCCTCAAACATAATCTGACTGCGCTTAAAGCGCTGCATCACGTCGCTATGCTGGATGACACGCTGCATGTCGAACTGCTTATGCCGTTTGTCTGGCGCAGCGCGTTTGAAGAACTGCAAGAACAGTGCAGCTCGGATTTATTGCGTATTACCGGCGCGAAAGCGGTGGACTGGAAACTGAGCCACAACATCGCCACGCTAAAACGTGTGAAAAATCACCCCGGCATTAGCGGTGTGAAAAACATTATTGCGGTGAGTTCAGGCAAAGGCGGTGTGGGGAAATCCAGCACGGCGGTCAACCTGGCGCTGGCGCTGATTGCCGAAGGGGCAAAGGTCGGGATTCTGGATGCGGATATTTACGGCCCGTCGATCCCAACCATGCTGGGCGCGGAACACGAGCGCCCAACGTCGCCTGATGGCACGCACATGACGCCAATCGTGGCGCATGGCCTGGCAACAAACTCCATTGGTTATCTGGTGACGGATGAAAACGCGATGGTGTGGCGTGGCCCGATGGCCAGCAAAGCGCTGATGCAAATGCTGCAAGAAACCATGTGGCCGGATCTCGATTATCTGGTGCTGGATATGCCGCCGGGAACGGGCGATATCCAGCTCACGCTGGCGCAAAATATCCCTGTAACGGGGGCGGTAGTGGTGACAACGCCGCAGGATATTGCGCTGATTGACGCCCGCAAAGGTATTGTGATGTTTGAGAAAGTCGATGTGCCAGTATTGGGTATCGTTGAAAACATGAGCATGCACATTTGTAGCAATTGTGGGCACCACGAACCGATTTTCGGCACCGGCGGCGCGCAAAAACTGGCGGATCAGTACCACACCAAACTGCTGGGTCAGATGCCGCTGCACATTACGCTGCGTGAAGATCTCGATGCCGGTAAACCGACGGTGATTAGCCGCCCGGAAAGCGAGTTTACGGCGATATACCGCCAGTTGGCTGGGAGCGTTGCAGCCCAGCTTTACTGGGGTGGGGAAGTGATCCCTGCAGATATCGCGTTCAGAGCGGTGTAATTTAACCCCCCCCTCATCCCAACCTTCTCCCTGAGGGAGAAGGAGAAAACCGAGTCCCCTCTCCCGTGGGAGAGGGCCAGGGTGAGGGCGCCTGGAACTGAATCCGAAATAGTGCTATCCCCGGCACCAAATCAAAAATTATTGAAACCCTTCAAAGAAAGTTAAAGCGTGTCAGTGTATGTTACGCGCCCATTAATACTCACTGGCGCTGATGATGTACGAATTTAACCTGGTATTACTGTTACTTCAGCAGATGTGCGTCTACCTGGTTATCGCCTGGTTGATGAGTAAAACGCGGCTGTTTATCCCGCTGATGCAGGTCACCGTACGTTTACCACACAAATTACTTTGCTACGTCACGTTTTCCATCTTCTGCATTATGGGCACCTATTTTGGCCTGCACATCGACGACTCCATCGCTAACACGCGGGCGATTGGTGCGGTGATGGGCGGGTTGCTCGGCGGCCCGTTAGTGGGCGGACTGGTGGGCTTAACCGGAGGCTTGCACCGTTATTCGATGGGTGGCATGACGGCATTAAGCTGCATGTTTTCAACCATCGTTGAAGGATTGCTAGGCGGGTTGCTACACCGTTTTCTGATTCGTCGTGGGCGTAGCGATTTGCTGTTTAACCCGCTGACCGCAGGCGGCATTACGCTGCTGGCCGAATTCTTCCAGATGGGCATCATTCTGCTGATTGCCCGCCCGTTTGCCGATGCGCTCAATCTGGTGAAAAGCATTGCCGCACCGATGATGGTGACTAACACCGTCGGTGCCGCGCTATTCATGCGCATCCTGCTCGATAAACGCGCGATGCTTGAGAAATACACCTCGGCATTTTCGGCCACCGCGCTAAAAGTGGCGGCCTCGACCGAAGGGATTTTGCGCCAGGGTTTTAACCAGGAAAACAGCATGAAAGTGGCGCAGGTGCTGCATCAGGAGCTGGATATCGGCGCAGTCGCCATCACCGATAATGAAAAGCTGCTGGCCTTTACCGGCATTGGCGCTGACCACCATTTACCGGGTCGCCCCATCTCGTCTGATTACACCTGGCAGGCGATTGAACGTGGTGAAGTAGTGTATGCCGATGGCAACGAAATACCGTACCGCTGCTCGCTGCATCCCAACTGCAAATTAGGCTCGACGCTGGTGATCCCGTTGTACGGCGAAAATAGCCGCGTGATTGGCACTATCAAACTGTACGAAGCGAAAAACCGCCTGTTCAGCTCCATTAACCGCACGCTGGGCGAAGGGATTGCGCAACTGTTATCGGCGCAGATTCTTGCCGGGCAGTACGAGCGGCAAAAACAGATGCTCACGCAGTCCGAAATTAAGCTGCTGCATGCGCAGGTAAACCCACATTTCTTATTTAACGCACTGAACACGCTGGTTGCAGTGATTCGCCGCGACAACGAACAAGCCTGCCAGCTGGTGCAATATCTCTCGACGTTTTTCCGTAAAAACCTAAAGCGCCCAAGCGAGATTGTGACCCTGGCCGACGAAATCGAGCATGTGAATGCGTATCTGCAAATCGAGCAGGCACGGTTTCAATCACGTTTGCGCGTGCAGCTGAATATCCCGCAGGCGTTGGCGCAGGTGCGTTTACCGGCGTTCTCATTACAGCCGATAGTCGAAAACGCCATAAAGCATGGCACTTCGCAACTGCTTGGCGTCGGTGAAATCACCATAAATGCCTGCCAGACAGGCGAGCATTTGCACTTGTCCGTAGAAGATAACGCCGGTCTATATCACGACAACCCCACGGCGAGCGGGCTGGGGATGAGTCTGGTCGACAAGCGCTTGCGCGCTCGTTATGGCGATGACTGCGGCATAAAAGTGGACTTCGAATCAGACCGATTTACCCGTATTACCCTACGTTTACCTCTGGAGGAAACCCCATGTTAAAAGTGCTGATTGTCGATGACGAGCCGCTGGCGCGTGAGAATCTGCGAGTCATGCTGCAAAACGAGACCGATCTGGAGATTGTAGGGGAGTGCGGAAACGCGGTGGAAGCGATTGGTGCCGTGCACCGTTTGCACCCGGACGTGGTGTTTCTTGATATCCAGATGCCGCGCATCAGCGGCCTGGAAATGGCAAGCATGCTGGACCCTGAACAGCGGCCCTGGATCGTGTTTCTCACCGCCTTTGACGAATACGCGGTGCAGGCATTTGAAGAACACGCCTTCGACTATTTGCTCAAGCCAATTGATAGCAAACGCCTTGAGAAAACGCTGCATCGTCTGCGCCACGAGCGAGTGGATCAGGACATCACGCTACTCGCACCCAATCAGGAAGATCTCAAATTCATTCCGTGTACCGGGCAGAGCCGCATTTATTTGCTGCAAATGGAAGAGGTGATGTTCGCGAGCAGCCGAATGAGCGGGGTTTACGTCACCAACGCGCAGGGGAGCGAAGGTTTTACCGAACTCACGCTGCGAACGCTCGAAAGCCGAACGCCGCTGGTACGCTGCCATCGGCAATACCTGGTTAACATGGCGCATCTTAAAGAGATCCGCTTCGAAGACGGCGGCCAGGCAGAATTAATGCTACGTGACGGGAACTCTGTCCCGGTGAGTCGCCGCTATTTAAAAAGCTTGAAAGAGGCGCTGGGGTTGAAAGCGGTCTAGTTTAAAACGAGTTAGTTTTATGTAGGGTATATGCGGTCATGCCGATATACTCCCCGCTTTCAAGATTTGGAACGAGAGAACCACCACTATGATGAATAACGACGTATTACGCAGCGTGCGCTACATGCTGAATTTGGGCAATGACGACATGGTGAAAATTTTCGCCCTGACCGACACGGCCGTTACTGCAGAGCAAATTGTTACCTGGACCAAAAAAGAAGACGAAGAGAACTTCAAACTTTGCCCGGATATTCTGATGGCAAACTTCCTTAACGGTTTGATTTACTTCAAGCGCGGCAAAGACGAAAGCAAGCCTGCACCAAAAATTGAACGCAAGATGACTAATAACATCATCCTGAAAAAACTGCGTATTGCGTTTGATTTGAAAACTGATGATGTGCTGGAAATTTTAACCAGCCAGGAATTCCGCATCTCTATGCCAGAAATCACTGCGATGATGCGTGCCCCTGAAAACAAGAATTTCCGCGAATGTGGCGACCAGTTCCTGCGCTACTTCCTGCGTGGTTTAACTTCTCGCGTACACGTCGCGAAGAAGTAATATTTATCGCGGTGGATGGCGCTGACGCTTATCCACCGTACTGCTACGGCAACTCCTGTTTATCCCCGCGCTTCGTTTTTCCGCTTCACAATATCCGCCATCACCGCCAGCGCAATTTCTGCGGGCGTTTTGCTACCCAGCGGCAAGCCAATCGGCGCGTGAATACGTTGTAATTCCTCCGGGCTTAACTCTGCCAGATTGTGTAATCGCTCCAGACGGCGGGCGCTGTTCTTCTGTGAACCCATCGCGCCAATGTAAAACGCAGGCGTATTCACCGCTTCCATCATCGTTAAATCATCCATACGTGGATCGTGCGTTAGCGCGACGATCGCCGTGTTGGCGTGGCAGGAATTTTGCTCGAGATAGTTCGCCGGGAATTGTTTAATTAACGTGATTTCAGATTTCAGAAGGGCGGCAAAGTTTTCCAGCGCGTCCGGGCGATTCTCGCAAACTAACACTTCAAACCCGAGTGAACTGGCAAAATCTGCGCAGTACAGCGCAACGCTCGACAGCCCGGCAATCAGCAAACGTGGGGCGGCGGCAATGTGCAACATTACGTGTTGCCCGTTGCGCTCGACCTGGGTGATATCGGCAAAGCCAGTCACTTCCAGATGGCAGCAAGGTTCAGGCAGCGTCAGGCATTTTTGCAGGGCGAAATGGCCGCTTAACGCATCGCCCATTTTCTCAAGGTAGGCAATATTCCCCGCGCTCGCCGGTAAATACTCAACCAGAATATCCAGCACCCCGCCGCAAGGCAGCGCAATACCCGGTTCCAGCCCGCCTTCGCCGTAGCGCACAATCTGGCTGGCTTGCTGATATTCACCTTGCGCAATGCGTTGTAAAAAATCCTCTTCCACACAGCCACCGGAAAGCGAGCCGCAGAAGCGACCATCGTTGGTTGCCGCCATCAGCGCACCTGGCGAGCGCGGCGATGAACCGTAAGTATTGAGTACCGTACACAGCCAGACAGGCTGCCCGGCAAGCCAGTCACGCGCCTGGCGAATCACATTCATATCAAGATGCTGCATATTTATTCTCCTGCTCCAGGTGCGATGGAAGGTCGATATCGCATTGCGAATCGCCATCTACAATCTCGATAAAATGCACCGCTTCTGCACGCAGCAGTTCGCGCGCGCCGTTATCACCCGTCAGGCGACTCAGTTTGTCGTACCAGCAATGAGCGAAACCCACCGGGTGGCCGGGTTGCGCATTCACGCGCGGGCGAACCAGTTCGTGAAGCGCCAGCGCATCCGCAACCTGGACAAACATGGCGGGGGGAACAAAGGGCATATCGGCCAGATGAATCAGCCAGCCATTCCAGTGAGGGGTCGCGCTAACGCCTGCGGCAATAGATTCTCCCAGACCTGCGCTTTCGATAAGCGTGAAAGGGATTTGTTGTGCACGACACAGTGCCTGAATATGAATATTTTCCGGACGAGTCACGACGTGAACCGCAAGATGCGTTGCGCAGGCATGACGTAGCGTTTGCGCAAAGACGCTGCAATTGTTAAGGCGCGCATCGAGTTTATTGCCATTTCCACCCGCTTCTCTGAAGCGTTTAGCGAACCCGGCTGCGGCGATGATAATGCCCACATTCCTGCTCAAGACTGATTCCTCGGCACTTTTTGACACACTCGTCACGTAAATTTGTTGCGCAATAGTTTGCGCAACTATGTTTTTTTTATGAAAATGAGATGTTAATTCTTACATGCTTTAAGGCAAATGCATATACTTATAATAACTACGGAAATGAATGTCTGGCCTTCACAAGCAGTTCAATAAAAAGACAATTATAATTTTAATGGGACGTTTTATGAGCAATTTTAATCCATCGCGGCGCCGCTTTATTAAAAGTGCCGTAGTCGCAGGAGTCGCAGTTTATATTGCCCCTCTCTACAGCCGCGCTTACGCCGCGCTGTTTGAAGAAAAGATCCTCAATTCCCCCGAGTGGGATGCCAAAAATAAACGCATTCGTTTCCGTATTGATGGCCAATCGAAAGTCATGGGGCACAAAGTTTTTGCCCGTGATATTCGCGCTGTTGATATGCCGCACTGGCCGCAGAAACAGGCGCACGCCTTTATTTTGCGCACCACAAAAGCCGACCGTCTGTTTAGCGGCATCGACCTGTCTTTATTGGGCGATGACCTGAAACCCGATCGCCTCGTCACCGCCGATGATCTGGCGCGCGACGGTCTGGCATTCCCGGCGTTTTACGGCGAAGACATGCTGCTGCCGACGGGCAAAACGCCAGCGTATTTAGGCCAGGCCGTGGCGATTTTGATTTATCACGATTTTGCCCGTTTCCGCTTTGCCAAAGACAAACTGAAATTCAAAGACGAAGTGATCCAGTATGGAGCCGAAACCGGCCCGCTCGAACGTGACCCATGGGGCACATTCCGCTTTGTGCGCGTCGGCGGTGCCACCTCACAGGACGACGATCATTTCTCCAGCCTGAAAGACATGCCGATTTTCCCGGTGTCGATGAAAAAGCATTTGCCGGTTTGGCCTGAAGGGCGTGAAGGCGGCAAGCTGGATCAGGAAGGCATGTATTACGCAGGCATGATTGCCGATGAACTTAAGAACCCGCCGGATGACTGGCTGGTGATGCAACGCCGCTACACAACGCAATCCATCGACACCGCCGCCCTTGAGCCGGATAACGCCAACGGCTGGTTCGACGAAGCGACGCAGACCTTGCACATGGTGGTGCCGACGCAATCCCCGCAAGAAGTAGCCGATGAAATGCCACGTATGCTGGCAAAAGGTACTACGCCGGTAAAACAGCTGATTCTGCACCCGTGTTACACCGTGGGTTATGGCTCCAAAGATCACTACAACTTCCCGTACTACGGCGCGGTGGCGGCAATGTATGGCGACGGGCATCCGGTGCGCCTGGCCAACGATCGTTACGAGCAGTTCCAGAGCGCGTTAAAACGCCACGCATTTGATATGAATTACACCATCGCGGTGGATAAAAAGACCGGCATTCTGCAATCGTTTCTCGGTGATATGACCGCCAACGGCGGCGGGCGCAGTAACTTTACGCCGTCGGTGTCGATGGTGGGCGCGACTGCCGCGCAGTCTATTTATTACTTCCCGAAAAGTGATTTATCGGCGGTGGGCGTGGCCTCACGCGCCATCGACGCCGGTTCCGCTCGTGGCTACGGCACGCTACAAAGTATGGCCGCCACCGAAATGATGGTGGATGAAATCGCCGCGCAACTGAATATTGACCCGATTGAATTTCGCATGCGCAACGCGCTGAAATCCGGCATGAAAAACACCCAGGGTGCCATTCCTGCCGGGGCGATTCGCGTGGATGAAGTGCTGGCGAAAGCGGCGAAAAATGAAATCTGGCTCAAGCGTGCGGAACGCAAAGCCGAATTTGAAATGAAAAACCCAGGTAAGCGCTACGGCGTGGGCTTTGGGTGCGTGCAAAAAGACTTTGGCACCGGAGCGGAAACCTCGTTTGCCCGTGTTGAAGTGAGTGCTGACGGGCGCATTTCCTTGCATCACAGCGGCGCGGAAATGGGCACGGGTATGTCAACTTCGCAATCCGTGCTGTGCGCGCAGTGGCTGGGCAAACCTGCCGACGAAGCCAATTTCTCTGTGACGGACTGGTCAACGCTGCCGATTGTCACCAGCGGCGACCCTTACATTATGTCCCAGGAAGAGCAGGACAAACTGGCGGCGAACCCGGCGTGGTCGCCGTCTTACTGTTCGCCATCGAGCGCCAGTAACTCAGCCTATTACTTCTCGCACAGCACGCGGGAAGCGGCACGTTTAGTGTTTGAACACGGCTTGTGGCCTGCGGCGATGGCAATCTGGTCAACCGGTATTGGTGGCGGCCAGGCGGCTCCATTAGTGGTGCGCATTGAAGACGCCCGCTGGGTGGAAGGCGGTTTAACCGCCGCCGGAATGGAAATTTTAAGCCTCGAATTGCTGGCGAAAAAAGCCCATGAGATGGGGCTGATGACCGGTGCCGCGGTGCATGTCTTTAACCGCTGGCAGTGGGCAGAAGCGGATTTCAAAATTGGCGAGCAGAGCAGACGCCTGCCTATCGACGGCCTGTCTGTGCGCAACGGCAATGGCGAATTCACCACGCTTGCCCGTGAGCATGTCTACTACCCGCCAACGCAGCGTAACAACGCGGCGGTGACATACTACAGCGCCGTCGGCACGCTGGCGGAAGTTGCGGTCAGTCTCGCAACAGGCGAAGTCGAGCTGCTCAATCACCATTCAATTATGGAATGCGGAAACTTGATCGTGCCGGAACTGGTTTCCGGGCAGTTGCAGGGCGGCCTGGCGATGGGTATCGGCCACGCACTCCACGAATATTTACCTCTCTATGAAGACGGACCCGGTAACGGAACATGGAACTTCAACCGTTATCACCTGCCGCGTGCCAGTGATGTTGCGGTCTGGAAACAGACTGGCGATATCCTCCCCGCGCTTTCGGAAACTGACCCGCCAAAAGGTATGGCTGAAGTCGTGATGATCCCGGTTGTTGCCGCGATTGTGAATGCGATTGCCGATGCCACCGGCCACCGTTTCCGTGATTTGCCCGTCCGTGCTGAAAATATTCGTGAGGTATTACCATGAGCATCAAAACTAAACCAATGACCTTGACCATCAACAACAAACCGTACGGCCCGATTGACGTGCCGGAAGGATTGATGATGATCGATTTCCTCCACGAATACGTTTATCTGACCGGTTCGCGTCTTGGCTGCGGGCAGGGCATTTGCCACGCCTGCGTGGCGATTGTCGATAACCCAAGCGGCACCAGCGAAGAAGTGCGCACCTGTATCACTGGCGCGCATTTTTTTAACGGCAAAAAAGTCCGTACCGTAGAAGGCCACGCCAAAGTTGATGAGCAGGGCGAAGTCGTCGAACTCTCGCCGATTCAACAATCCTTCCTCGATCATTACAGCTTCCAGTGTGGCTACTGCACGCCAGGTTTTGTGAACGCCGCAACGATTTTCGTCGAGAAGCTGAAACGTGAACCGATTGCTCGTGAAGACCTGGAAGGGGCGATTTCTTCCGCGTTGGAAAACCACATCTGCCGCTGTACCGGTTATGTGCGTTACTACGAAGCGGTGCGCGATGTGGTGCTGAAAACGCCAGGGCTTCTGAAGGAGGCGGTGAAATGAAAAAACGTCTCGCGCTCATTGTGCTGGCAATAGTCGTCATTATTGTGGCGATTTTGTACTGGCGGGAATACCGCACGTATGACGGCCCGGTGCAGAAAGTCACTGCCAGTAAAGAGCAAATCGAACGTGGCAGTTATCTGGCGAAAGCGGCTGACTGTGCGGCTTGCCACACGGCATCTGGCGGCGCACCGCTGGCGGGTGGCTATCCGCTGGAATCCCCTTATGGCACGATTTATGGCAGCAACCTGACGCCATCTGCTGATTACGGGATTGGCCGCTGGACGAAAGATGATTTCTACAAAGCGCTGACCGAGGGCGTTGGCCCAACCGGGCGTCATCTGTTCCCGGCTATGCCTTATACCTCGTACAAAAACATTTCGCGCCAGGATTCTGACGACATTTATGCTTATCTGATGACGCGTCCGGCGGTGGACGTTAAGACGCCGGATAACGAAATGACTTTCCCGTTCAACCAGCGTATCGCGCTGATTGGCTGGAATATTTTATTCCATGACAAAGATCCGCTTCCTGCTATTTCCACCGGTGATTCAGCCGACTGGCATCGCGGCCGTTATCTGGCAGATGTACTCGGGCACTGTGGTGAATGCCATACCGAGCGCGGTTTACTCGGCCAGATGAAACTCGATAAAGCCATGCAGGGCGGGGAGTTAGGGCGCTTTATGGCACCGGATATTACGCCAAAAGCCTTAGCGCAGCGTGGCTGGACGCCGCAGGATGTGAAGCAATTCCTCACGACCGGCATTGCGCCACAGGGCAGCGCGTTTAGCGAAATGCACATGGTGGTTGACCTGAGCACGCAGCATCTGACGCCTGCCGATCAGAAAGCGATGGCAACGTATTTGATGGGTGAAGCGCCGCCAGCCGCGGTGTCTGCAGCACTCGGTAACGGTAACGAAGCCGGGCGGATGACATATCTCGATCAGTGTGCCGGTTGCCACGCTCGTGAAGGCGAGGGCAAACCGCACGTTGCCGTTTCAATGCTTAATAATGCAACCCTGCGCCAGCCTGATGCGAAAAACCTGATTGTCTCGGTGATGGACGGTCTGCCTGCGCAGAATTTCCCGAATGGGGAAAGCATGCAAAGTATGCCGGGCTTTGGTGAGCGTCTGGATGATGCGCAGATTGCGGAGCTGGTGAATTACCTGCGTGTGACGTGGGGTGGTTTACCGGGGGATGTGACGGCGGAGCAGGTGAAGGCGCTGCGGGTGGAGAAGTAAACTGGGGCGTTTGGCGTTTATGCCTGAAGGGTGAATGTTCCGTTCACCCGAAAGTTCACTGATCCCACATAGGTTAGTGAACGGTGAACGTGCCAGGTGGCTCACGCCAGCCCCCTGGCGACCCCGGCGCCCGGTGATTAAATTGCCGCTGCGCGGTAAACCCCAGCTTATCCCCAACGTTCAGGGTCGTTCGCGATTCGTTCCAGACGATCGCTCACTGGCGCCGTTCCCGACGGCGCCACCCTGACTTATGGGGAACACTGGGGCAATTTATACCGGGAACAAGGTCAAAACCCAAACCCGTTTCGCTTTTGATTTTAGGTTTTGACATTGACCTTCATCCCCGGCTTCAATCGCGCCGATTTTTACCCTTCAGTCGTGGTCACGTGGTCGGGAACCACGTGAGAGAGCGATCGCCTGGAGCGAGTCGCGAACGACCGCGAATGTTGGGTAAAAAACGGTGTTCACCGCGAAGCGGCGATTGACTTGCCGGGCGCCAGGATTGCCAAGGAGAGGGCGTTCTCTCCTTGGCACGTTCACCGTTCATCGATAAATGAGGGATCGAATAACGTTCGGGTGAACGGAAAATCACCGCTCTACCATAGACATCCCCCTCGGATGAACGAAAAACCACTCACCCCCCCTTTCTAACCGCTCACACGCCAATATAACCGCTCACTAAAACTCCCGCTTATTGCACTCCCGCCCTATGCCAGCATAGCGCTGAACTTTTTATCTATGGCTCTGGAGTGGGTTATGCAACACGCATTAACGTTTGTTATCGCGACCCTGTGTATTCTGGCTATCTGCTATCGCCTTTACGGGGTGTTTTTCGTCCGTAAAGTTCTGAATGCTGATGACTCTGAAATCACACCGTCACATATTCTTGAGGACGGCAAAGACTACGTCCCGACTAAAAAATGGGTTAACTTCGGCAGTCATTTTGCTGCGATTGCCGCCGCTGGCCCGTTAGTTGGCCCGGTTCTGGCTGCACAATACGGCTATCTGCCAAGTTTCTTATGGTTGCTGATTGGTTGTGTGGTAGGCGGGGCGGTGCACGACACCGTGGTGCTTTTCGCCTCCATGAAACACCGCGGTAAGTCGCTCTCAGAAGTGGCAAAAGCGGAACTTGGCCCGGTCGCAGGGTGGTGTACCGGTCTGGCAATGTTATTCATCATCACTATCACCATGGCAGGTTTGTCGATGGTGGTGGTCCACGCGCTGGAACGTAACCCATGGGGAACGTTTGCGGTGTTCATGACGATTCCGGTGGCGATTTGCGTTGGCCTGTGGGAACGCTATACCGGCAGTATGCGCGGTGCGACCTGGGTTGGGATTATCGTTATCTTCGCCTGCGTTATTATCGGGCCGTACATTCAGGAATCGTCTTTCGGCGAATGGCTGAGTCTGCGCGCTTCAACGGTGAGCCTGGTACTGCCATTCTATGCGTTCTTTGCTACCGCGCTGCCGGTTTGGATGCTGTTGACACCACGTGGTTATCTCTCAAGCTTTATGAAAATCGGCGTGTTTGGCGCGCTGGTCGTTGGCGTGGTGTTCATTAACCCGGAAATTCAATTCCCGGCGGTGACGCAGTTTATCCACGGTAATGGCCCGGTTCTGGCCGGTCCTGTTTGGCCGTTTATCTCTATTACCATCGCTTGCGGCGCGATTTCTGGTTTCCACGCGTTTATCGGTTCAGGCACCACACCAAAACAAATCGACAAATGGAACGATATTTTGCCAGTCGCTTTTGGCGCCATGTTGGCGGAATGCGTGGTTGGCGTGATGGCGCTGATTGCGGCAACCGCACTCCATCCTGCGGATTACTTTGCGATTAACTCCGCGCCTGAGGTGTTTGCAGGTTTAGGCATGAACGTGGTGAATTTGCCGCAGTTGAGCGAATCTATCGGCCTGGATTTATACGGTCGTACCGGCGGGGCGGTGACGCTTGCCGTCGGCATGGCTGATATTTTCACCCGCATTCCGTGGTTCAGTCATCTGGCTTCTTACTTCTTCCAGTTCGTGGTGATGTTTGAGGCGGTCTTTATTCTGACGGCGGTGGACTCCGGGACGCGTGTTGCGCGTTATCTGCTGCAAGATTTCCTCGGCGACATCTGGGCACCGCTCAAACGCACTAACTGGATGCCAGGTGCGATTGGTTGCAGCATCGTGGCCTGTGTGTTGTGGGGCTACTTGCTGAACTCGGGCGATATCAACTCAGTGTGGGCATTGTTTGGCGTATCCAACCAGTTAATGGCTTCTATCGGCTTGATGATTGGCGCGACCATTATCCTGCGCATGTCGGAAAAACGCTGGTACGTGCTGACTTGCCTGGTGCCGCTGTCATATCTGTATGTGACGGTGAACTACGCGGCATACTGGATGGTGAAAAACGTCTACTTCAACAGTGCGGCGAAAGGTTTCAACATCTTCAACGGTACGATTTCCATTGTCATGGTCGCACTGGGGCTGGTGATTATGGTGGCGTCGATTCAACGTTGG
>Ga0160437_1000677_pt1 | contig 16783 bp, 12 predicted proteins | sample HID1975I_E0MG_FD_108227 | JGI IMG/M metagenome (GOLD analysis project Ga0160437, IMG submission 108227) | Enriched soil microbial communities from UW Madison campus, WI, USA - HID1975I_E0 MG | ecosystem: Environmental > Terrestrial > Soil > Unclassified | place: USA: Madison, Wisconsin... | reverse complement strand
TAAAGCCGGACAACTAGCGCTCCCCGCTTTCTTGCGATGGGGGAACAAGCTGTCCGTCTCTGTTGGCGACCGCTGCAAAACCGTGTGGTCCGCTGCGGTGAGAGGCCCTCTAAGTGCCACCCGCGATTCGGTCAAACCCTTTTTCCTGAAAAGTTTTCCACACCCGCCGGGGTGACCACAAAAACGACACGCGGCGTGGCCGGAGCCGCGCCGCGTGCAGGAATGCAGGCAGGAACCTGCCGGCAGACCACAGGGAGAGGCCTGCCGAAACGGTGAAACGTCAGAAGTTGACGGTGCCCTCCACGCCGAAAGTGCGCGGCGGATTGAAGTTGCCGTAAGCGCCCAGCGTGTTCGCATTGGCGTAGGACAGGCGGTAGATGTGCGTCTCGTTGAGGAGGTTGCGGCTCCAGACCGAGACCGTCAGCTTGGTGCCGTTGTCGGACATCGGGATGTCGGCAAGGGCGATGCGGCCATTCACGATGAAGCTGCTCTGCGCCTTCACGTCTTCGTCCTCGAAGCTGTACTGCGCATCGGCATAGGCTGCGTCGAGATGGACCTGGACGCTTTCGTCGCCGCTGCCCACCGGCACCGTGTAGTCCGCGAAGACCGAAGCGGCATTCTTCGGCGTGTAGACGATGAAGACGTTCTGGTAGACCGGGTTGTCGGCCGTGCTGAGGAACGGATTAAGCGTCCGCGGCACACTCGTATAGGTATAGGCATAAGAGGCGCCGAACGTGAGATTGTGCGTCGGGTGGACGTTCAGTTCCGCCTCGACGCCGCGGATCTTGGTGGTGCCCGGCGCATTCAGCGTCTCCTGCGTGTGCAGGTTGAAGTAAGGGCTGGTGGGATCGGTGTTGACGTTGTCGAAGTCCACCTGGGTGCCATCGCGGTCCATGATGTAGCCGGCCAGGTTCAGGCGAACCTTGCGATCGAGGAACATCATCTTGGCGCCGACTTCATAGGACTTCACCGTTTCCGGGCCGAAGGCGTCGAAAGTCTGCGAGCGGTCGTTGGCGCCGCCGGCCCGGTAGCCGGTCGAGTACTTGGCGTAGAGGTTCACGTCCTGCGTGGCGTCATAGGCCAGCGTGACCATCGGGTCGAAGCGGTCCTTGCGGTAGCGGAAGGTGTAATCGTAAGCCGCGCCGTTGACGATATCGAGCACGCCGTCGCGCTTGTCGTGCGTGAAGCGGCCGCCGGCGGTCAGGTGGACCTGGTCAAGCCCGGCAGGCGTATACGTGGCCTGCGCGAAGGCGGCCAGGCTCTGGGCCTTGGCGTGGCTGTCGCGCTGGAGGAACAGCGAACTGTCGTCCCAGCCCTGGTTGGACGAACTCACAACGCCCGAGACGCTGGGGCTCAGCACGGTGTAGCCGGAGCCGTCCGCGTTCCACTGGTTGGAGCTGGGAGTGGCGGCGTTCTCGCTGGCGTGCTCGTTGTAGTAGTAGGCACCGGCCACGAAATCGAGGTGCGGCAGGCTGCCGACCAGCTGGAGTTCCTGGCTGAACTGGTTCTGGTCGAGGAACGAGAGCGAGTAGCGGCTGAACTTGGCGTTCGGCAGGAACACGGTGCGGTGAGCGCCGCCAGAGTTGTCGTACTGGTCGGTGTGGACGTCCCGCCAGGCGGTGATCGAGCGCAGCGTCAGGTTCGGATTGAGGTCGTAGCTGAGGTTGCCCATCACCCCCTGCGTGCGATCGACGCTGGGCTGCTGCGGCACGCCGATGTCCGCGGTCTTCATGCGCTTGTCGCCGCTGACCTGGACGAGCGGGGAAAGCGGGGCGATCTGCCCGGCCTTCAGCTTGCCGCCCTGGCTGGCGATATCCGCCAGCGTGGCGACCGTCAGATTGTTCGGGTTGTAGTTGATGAGCTGGCTGTACATCGGCGTGTTGTCGTCACGCGACTTGTCGTACGAGATGTTCGCCGTCAGCCCTTCGAACGGCTTCCACTGGGCCTGGATGCGGCCGCCGACGCGGTCGTAGTAGTTCCAGCCGGTCTGCCCCGCGAGCGGGTTCTTCACCGTGGCGTCCTGGTGCTGGTAGACCCCGTCTACCTTGACCGAGATGTTGTGGAACTCGGGGAAGTCGATGTGCGCTTCGCCGTCACGCTGGCCATAGTTGCCGAGGCCCGCCGAAACGCGGCCGCCGAATTCGCCGGTGGGCGCCTTGGTGACGATCGAGAGCGCCCCGCCTTCGGTGTTGCGGCCGAACAGCGTGCCCTGCGGCCCGCGCAGCACTTCGATGCGCTGCACGTCGAACAGCGCGGCGTTCAGGCCCTGCTGGCGGCCGAGGTAGACGCCGTCGAGGTAGACGCCCACGCCCTGGTCGCGCGCGGTCTGGTTGGCGTCGAACGGCACGATGCCGCGGATGCCGACGGTAAGGGCAGACTGGCGCGCTTCGAACGTGGCGACGCGCAGCGAGGGCACGGTGCCGCTGGCCAGGTCGATCAGGCTCTGGACGTGCTGCTTCTCGATATCGGCGCTGCCGATGACGGCGATGGCGATCGGAGTCTTCTGGAGGTCGGTCTCGCGCTTGGTGGCGGTGACGATGATCGGTACCGAGCCGTCGCTGTCGGCCGCGGCGGCGCTGTCGGCAGCGGGAGCGATTGTTGCGGCTTCATCGGCGAAAGCGGCTACCGGCGCCTGGCTCAACGCGACGATGCTGCAAGTGGCCGCCAGACGGATGGCGTGGCGAATCATGCGAAAACTCCCTGAAATGCTTGGTCTTCCTCCTTGCAGTCGCGGCAAGGGGCCCGCCCGGCGGGGCGACAGGGAGGCTGACTAGGCGCGACCCGCGTCACATCCGTGTTGCTTTCTTGTAATTTTCTTGACGCAATTGTGGCGACACGCGGCCAGCCGAACATGACAAATTTGACATGTGCATGGCGGCGATCACGGCACTATGTGGCCGGATCATTCGTATCGAAACTGCAGGATACCATGATCAAATCTGGCGACATCGTGCTGACCTCGGGCGACCTTGCCCATGTCAGCGCCGTTCGGGACAACTTCCTCTCCTTCGAGGCGGCGGTGATGAACGCAACCGAACTCTGCGCGCGGCCCGCCAGGGCCCCGACCTGGATCTTCGTGGACTGGCTTCTGCCGGAAATGTCGGGACTTCAGCTCTGCGGGCTGCTGCGCGACCGCATCAACGACCATCCCCTCCACATGACGATGATCCTGCCGGAGGCCGATCCGCGCGCCCAGGCCCGCGCGCTGGACGCGGGGGCGGACGACTACCTGATCGCGCCCCTCACCCCGCATGCGCTTGTACAGCGCCTGCGAATCTACCAGCCTGCCGCGGCCGCGCGCAAGGAAACCCCGGCGATCCAGATCGGCGAGCTGATGATCCAGCCCGATTCGCATCTCACCCGGTACCGGGGTCTGGTCGTGCCGCTGCAATCGAATGAGCAGCGCCTGCTCAATCACTTCGCGCGCAATCCCAACCGGGTGTTCACGCGCGGCGAACTGATCGGCGTGCTGGGCAAGAGCGTGGAGGTCTGCGACGAGCGGACCGTGGACTCCTGGGTCAGCCGCCTGCGCCGCAAGCTGCGCTCGATGCAGGTCCCGCACCTGCCGCGCACCGTGCGTTCGTTCGGATATGTCTTCGACAGCGCCGAAGCCTGAGGGCGGCGGCCAACTGCGGCTGCGAAACCGCGGTCAATCCGGGCCCTTGTGCCCGGGCCGCGCATATTCGGGATAATGGAACATGGCGCTGAAGACATGGCCGGCATCGGCGAACAGCGCTTCTGCGTCCATTTCCTTTTCCTTCAGCATCTCGTCCAGCGAATAGGCGATCTCCACCGACATGCGGGTGCGCCGCAGCACCAGTTCACGCGGAACATGCGCGAGATAGCGCATGTACATGTCCGTCAGCAGGTCCGAGACGAAGTTGTGCGAGAACAGGCGGATCGGAGTGAGGCTCGGGATCGCCCGCAGCGCCCGCATGATCCACAAGGCGCCGGGCTCGCTGGCCGTGATCTCATGCATGGTGCGGATCAGTTCGACCACTTTGCCCTCGATCACGTCGAGCCCGGCCTCGCGGTAATTGTCCAGCCAGGCCTGTAGCGCCACGTTCTGCCGCTCCATGAAACGCTCGGCCAGGGCATGGAGAATCGCGTATTTGTCGTCGAAATAGCGATAGAACGCGGGCGGGGTCATTCCGGCGCGTTCGCAGATCTGGTTCGTCGAGATGCGCTCGATGCCCACCTCCCCCAGCAGATGCGCGGCGGAATCGAGCAAGGCATTGAATGTCTTGCGCGATCGCTCCTGCATGGGCCTGCGGTAAGGGGGTTTGTCAGGGTCCAATTCGTGCTCCGGACACCGCAAATGCCGCGTGGTGTCATAAAAATGATAATTATAGCTACCATATGCGGCCCGCACAGCAAATACAGGGGTCGCATCCATGTTCAAGTCCCGTTTCCGCGTGCAGGCCTCGGCCTGCGCGATGGCCGTCTTCGCCTGCGCTTCGGGCATCGCCCATGCCGACGAAGCCTCGCCCAAACCCGCCGCCGGATCGGGTGACGACATCATCGTCACCGCGCGCGCCGGCAGTGCGCAGAAGAAGGTCGAGGCGAGCTACGCCATCTCGACGATATCCGAAGCCGAACTGCAGATGAAGGCGCCCATCGGCGTGGGCGAGGCGCTGAAGAACGTGCCCGGCTTCTGGATCGAAAGTTCCTCCGGCGAGGCCAGCGGCAATATCCGCGTGCGCGGCATCCCGACCGACGGCTTCTCCGCGCTCTCGCTGCTGGAAGACGGCATCACCATCCAGCACGACGCCGGCCTCGGCTGGCTGAACGGCGACCAGGCCCTGCGCATGGACCAGACCATCCAGGGCATCGAAGTGGTGCGCGGCGGTCCGTCGTCGATCTTCTATTCGAACGCCCCCGGCGCGGTCGTGAACTTCATCACCCGGCGCGGCGGCGACCATCTGGAAGGTTCGGTCCGTTACGAAGTGGCCGACTACAATTCGCACCGCGTGGACGGCTGGGTCGGCGGCCCGATCGGCAACAGCGACTGGCGCTTCCTGGTCGGCGGCTATTACCGCCTGTCGGACGGCCAGCGCCACACCGGCTACCGCCAGGACGAAGGCGGCCAGATCCGCGCCACGATCTCGCGCGAGTTCGAGCGCGGCTCGCTCATGCTGGGCGTCAAGCGCATCGACGAGCGCATCGGCAACGCCATGGTCACGCCCTTCGTCAACGACGGCAACGGCGATCCGGTGGGCGTGCCCGGCTTCAACGCCAAGCGCGACATCATCGCCGGCAAGGAAACCCGCTATTTCGACTTCCTGACGCCGGACGGCGTGGAAAAGTTCGATAACGGCACCGGCACCACCATCAAGCTCACCCAGCTGACCGGCGAATTCGACTACGAACTGACCGACAGCCTGCGCGTCGAGCACAAGATGCGCTACCGCGACAGCTACACCAAGCGCAACTCGATCACCCCGCGCACGGTCGCCTCGGCCGCCGACCTGCTGTCCTCGACTTATGGCAAGTACGTCGACACGGCCGCCGGCCAGACGCTGGGCTTCAACTATACCAACGGCAGCGGCCCGATGGACCTGGCCAATGCCAACGGCAACGGCCTGGCCCTGCTCAACCTCGCCCGTTCCTTCACCATTCCCGAAGACGAGTTCGTTTCCGACACCCGCTTCCTGCAGGACTTCGAACTGGCCGGCCACCACGACCTGGCGCTGGGCTTCTACTATGCCCACGTCAAGGAAACCTACCATTCGAACTCGGCGGCGATCTTCACCGACGTGAAGGACAATGCCGCCCTGCTCGACGCCGTGCTGCGCGATGCGGCCGGCAACACGCTCTACCAGTTCACCAATGACGGCATCGCCAGCTACGGTTCGGAATTCAACAACGCCTTCGGCAAGTCGGACACCATCGCCGTCTACGCCAGCGACGAATGGAAGCTGACCGACCGCCTGCGCGTCGATGGCGGCATTCGCTGGGAGCAGATCAAGACCAGCGGCCAGGTGGAAGGCAAGAGCACGATCAACCTCGGCCAGTCCGCCACCGCCGCCGACGACGCGGTGCTGGTCGGCTCGGGCGTGTTCGCGCCGTTCTCGCGCAAGTACGATCACATGGCCTGGACGCTGGGCGCGAACTACCAGCTCCAGCCACGCATGGGCGCCTTCGCCCGCTTCACCTCCACGTTCCGCCTGCCCAGCGTCTCCAGCTTCCTCGGCAATGCGGCGGCCAGCCCGGTCACGCAGAAGATGGACTTCTACGAGGTCGGCCTGAAGTACGCCTCGCCCACGTTCGACGTCTATCTCACCGGCTTCAACTCGATCTACAAGAGCTACGAGATCAGCGACTATCGCCAGAACGCGGCCGGGCAATATGTGCTCAACACGGTCTACGGAGACACCAAGACCTGGGGCACCGAGCTGGAAGCCACCTGGCGCCCCGCGAAGTGGTTCGACATCCACACCAACTGGACCTGGCAGGACGCGCGCTTCACCGACTTCGTCTACACCAATTCCAGCGGCCAGGTCGTCGACTATTCCAAGAACCGCCTGATCCGCGTGCCGAAGCACAGCTTCCGCATCACTCCGGGCGTCAACCTGATGGACAACCGCCTGCGCGTGGAGGCGGACTTCGCCTACTACGGCCAGCGTTATGCCGAAGTGGCGAACCAGATCAGCCTGCCCGCCTATTCGACCGTGGACCTGAACGCCAAGTTCGACGTCAACGACCGGCTGACCTTCAACCTCTACGTCAACAACCTCACCAACACGATCGGCCTGACCGAGGGCAATCCCCGCGCCGGCTCGATCGACAACGAGGAAGTGGGCGACCTCGTCTACATCGCGCGCTCGATCTTCGGCCGCAGCGTGCGCGGCGCGGTGACGTTCAGGTTCTGATCGGCCTCTCCGCTCTCTCCCTCCGGCGGGCGCCCTGGCCGCGCCCGCCGGAACCCTCACCTCCGGGGACAATCGACATGCCCAAGACCTTCTCCCGCCTCGCCTCGCTCGCCCTCTTTCTCGCTTCTGCCCTCGGGTCGCACCAGGCAATCGCGCAGGACCTGCCGGAATGGGACAAGGTGCCTCTGGCAAAAGGGCATGAGAAGCCGGACCTCGTGCTGACCGGCACGGTCGACCGTTCGGACTACCAGCGCAACGTCCCGGTCTCGTTCGACGTCCCCGGAGGCGTTACCCGCATCGGCGTGGAGTACGAATATACCCGCCCGGACGGGAAGACCGTGATCAACCTCGGCCTGTTCGACGGCAAGACGTTCCGCGGCTGGAGCGGCAGCAACAAGCACACCGTCGTGATCGACGAGAACAACGCCACGCCCTCGTTCATCGCCGGGCCGGTCGGCGGGCGGCGCTGGTCGCTCGATCTGGGCGTGTCCTATATCGGCGAAGGCGTGACCTCGCGCTATACCGCCCGCATCTGGTTCTGGCGGCCGGGCGAAGTGCCAGCCGTCTCGACCTTCTCGCCCGAGCCGCTGGAAGTGGCCGACAAGTGGTATCGCGGCGACTTCCATCTCCACACCGGCCATAGCGACGGGTTCTGCACCAGCCGCCGGGGTCGCAGCGTGCCCTGCCCGCTCTACCGCACCGTGGATGCGGCGCTGGCCGCCCATCTCGATTTCGCGGCGATCACCGATCACAACAATGTCGCGCTCTATGGCTCGATGCGCGAACTCCAGCCCTTCTACGACGATATCCTGCTGATCCCCGGCCGCGAAATGACCACCGAGCAGGGCCACGCCAACGTCTTCGGCACCACCGAATATATCGACCACCGCCTCGGCGAGAAATCCATGCCCGACATGGCGACCATGATCGAGCGCGCCCATGCCGCGGGCGGCCTGTTCTCGATCAACCATCCGGGATCGCCCACCGACTTCCGCTGCCGCGGCTGCGGCTGGTCCGCCCCCGAGGCGACTTACGCCGCGACCGACGCCATGGAAGTGATGAACAGCGGCAACCTCTGGAAGCAGCTTGGCGGCGGGGACGCCGGGGGCGATGTGGCGATCTGGGAAAAGCAGCTCGCCCAGGGCCGCCGCATCACCGCGATCGGCGGCAGCGACAACCATGACGTCGATCTCGGCCGCCTCGGCGTCGGCTTCCCGACCACGCTGGTGCGGGCGCCGGAACTGTCCGAACGCGCCATTCTCGATGCCGTGAAGGCAGGCCACGTCATGATCGACATGACCGGCAAACCGGGCCTCGGCTTCGATCTCTCGGCGCGCGGCGGCGCCCGTGCGGGAACGGTCGGGGATGCCTTCGCGCTGCCTGCCGGCCAAACCCTGGAACTGGCGCTCACCATCACGGGCGCGAAAGGCCGCAAGCTCGTGGGTCTGGTCGACGGCCAGCCGGCGGCGGAACTCTCGGCCGAGAGCCTGACCGAAGCGCGGCAGGCCCTGCCGCTCAGGTGGACCTCGGACGGCCAGCGCCACTGGATCCGTTTCGAACTGCGCGACGGAGCGCAGCGGCTCTTCATGACCAATCCGGTATATGTGAACTACTGAGCTTCCCGCTCCGCAGCCCGACCGGATGGGCCTGAACTGCGGCGAAACGCTTGCCGGGGGACGGCTGGGACGGCTTGACCGGGTAAACTCAATCAAATAGGTTGAGAATACCCGGTCAGGAGTTCGTACAATGCCGATTGAAATCCGCAAGCATGGGCGCGTCGGCGCCGAAATCCTCGGGATCGACCTCGCCCGTCCGCTGGCGGAAGACGATCTTTCGGCGATGCGCGCGGCATTTGCCGAACATGGCGTGGTCTTTTTCCGCGACCAGTCCATCACCGAACAGCAGCATATCGACTTCGCCCGCCATTGGGGCGCGATCAACATCAACCGCTTCTTCACCGCCCATTCGGTCTATCCGGAAATCGCGCTGGTGGTGAAGGAACCGGACCAGCAGCACAATATCGGCGGCGGCTGGCACACCGACCATTCCTACGACTTCGCCCCCGCGCTGGGCTCGATCCTGGTGGCCCGCGAACTGCCGCCGCAAGGCGGATCCACGGCCTTCGCCTCGATGTACGCCGCCTATGACGCCTTGCCGCCGCGGCTCAAGGCGCAAGTGGAGGGGCGCCATGCCGTCCATTCCGCACGCCATGTCTTCGGAAGCAGGGCCGGCGCTTACGAGGCCGCGCAGGACACCCGGCGGGACGGCCGAATCGGCAATGCCGGCGCTGCGGACCTGCTGGACGACCCGGTCCATCCGGTCATCATCACGCACCCCCTCAGCGGCAAGCGCGCAGTCTACGTGAACCCCAGCTTCACCCTGCACATCCAGGGCCTGTCCGAAGAGAACTCGCGCGGCTTGCTCGAAGAACTCTATGCCCATTGCCGCCGTCCGGAATTCCAGGAGGATTTCCACTGGCGGGAAGGTTCGATCGCCTTCTGGGACAACCGTGCCACCTGGCACTACGCCTACAACGATTACCACGGCCATCGCCGCGAAATGCACCGCATCACCATCGAGGGCACCCAGCTCGGCTGAATCGGTCGCGGCGGCACCCGGGTTTTCTCGCAGTTGAAGGGTGCGGGGCTTTGCAGCACGATGGGGCGCTGCTCCCTTTGGGTAGGGCCCGGGACGGAGCCGTCCTTATGGAAACGCACCGAAGGGCGCTCTTTTCGCGCGCTTCGGCGCTGGCGGGGCCGCCGAACCCTTGGGAAACCGCGGTGTTCGGCATCGGCCAAAAGGTGGACTTGCCACCCTGCAAATACAAATTTAATGTCAACCAAATCGATTGAGTTTAGGCAATGCGCCTTCTGACGGGAGACATGACACGATGAAAGCCGGAACCCTCAATCGCCGCCTGTTTATTTCGGTGGCCGCCGCAACGGCACTGGCCGCCTCTCTGGCGGGCTGCTCGGGCGGCAAGTCGGGCAACGCGGTGGAGATCACCAATGTCTCCTATGACCCCACCCGGGAACTCTATCAGGCCGTGAACCCGGCCTTCGCCGCCTACTGGAAGAAGAAGTCCGGCCAGGACGTGACCTTCCGCATGAGCCACGGCGGATCGGGCAAGCAGAGCCGCGCCATCATCGACGGATTGGAAGCAGACGTCGCCACCCTGGCGCTGGCCTATGACATCGACGTGATCGCGGACAAGGCCAAGCTGCTCCCGGCCGACTGGCAGAAGGCCCTGCCCGATAACAGCGCGCCTTATACCTCCACCATTGTGTTCCTGGTCCGCAAGGGCAATCCCAAGGGCATCCACGACTGGGCCGACCTGGTGAAGCCGGGCGTACAGGTCATCACGCCCAATCCCAAGACCAGCGGCGGCGCGCGCTGGAACTTCCTGGCCGCCTGGGCCTACGGCCGCAAGGCGGGAGGATCTGATGCCGCCGCCGAGACGTATACGAAGCGCCTCTTCGCGCAAGTTCCGGTGCTTGACAGCGGTGCGCGCGGCGCCACGACCACTTTCGTCGAACGCGGCATCGGCGATGTCCTGCTGGCCTGGGAGAACGAGGCGCTGCTGGCCGAAAAGAAGCTCGGCGCCGGCAAGTTCCAGATCGTCGTCCCCTCGATCTCGGTCCTGGCGGAGCCGCCGGTCGCCGTGATCGCGAACAATGCGAAGAAGCACGGTACCGAAGCGGTTTCCAAGGCCTACCTCGAATATCTCTACACACCCGAGGCCCAGGTCGCGATCGCACGCAACTTCTACCGGCCGAGCGACCCCAAGATCGCGGAACAGTTCGCCGGGCAGTTCCCGAAGCTGAACCTCGTCACCATCGACAAGGACTTCGGCGGCTGGACCAAGGCGCAGAAGACCTTCTTCGACGACGGCGGCGTGTTCGACCGCATCTACACCAAGAAGTAAACCGCGCCCTTCGCGCCAGAAATCGAGCAGGCCACTGCAGATGCCATCCATGACGACGCGCAAGGCCAGCTGGCGTGCGCCCTCCGTGTTGCCCGGCTTCGGGCTGACCTTCGGGTTCAGCCTGGCCTGGCTTTCCCTGATCGTGCTGATCCCGCTTTCCACGCTGTTCCTGAAGTCGGCCGGCATGGGCTGGCACGCTTTCGTGGACGTGGGCTTTTCCTCCCGCGCCCTCACCGCCTATCGCCTGAGCTTCGGCACCGCCATCGCCGCGGCCTTCGTCAACGCCGTCTTCGGCCTGCTCGTGGCCTGGGTGCTGGTGCGCTACGAATTTCCCGGCAAGCGGGTGGTGAGCGCGCTGGTGGACCTGCCCTTCGCCCTGCCCACCGCCGTTGCCGGCATTGCCCTGACCGCGCTTTACGCGCCCAGCGGCTGGGTCGGCCAGTACCTCGATCCGCTGGGCATCAAGGTGGCCTTCACGCCGATCGGCATCACCGTGGCGCTGATCTTCATCGGCCTGCCCTTCGTGGTCCGCTCGGTGGAGCCGGTGCTGGCCGACCTGGGCAAGGACGTGGAGGAAGCCGCCGCGACCCTGGGCGCGAACCGGGCGCAGACCTTCGCCCGCGTGATCTTCCCGGCGATCCTGCCCGCGCTCTTCACCGGCTTCGCGCTGGCCTTCGCGCGCGGCGTGGGCGAATATGGCTCGGTGATCTTCATCTCGGGCAACATGCCCGGCCGCACGGAGATCGCCCCGCTGCTGATCGTCACCCAGCTCGAACAGTATAATTACGACGGCGCCACGGCCATCGCCATGGTCATGATGCTGGTGTCCTTCGCGGTACTCTTCACGCTCAACGCGCTCCAGTCGATCCGTCGCAGGAGGCTCGGCGCATGAGGCGGCACGCTCCCGGCACCGAGAGCCGGACCGCACAGGTCCTGCTGATCGGCCTTGCCCTCACTTTCCTGGCCTTCTTCCTGATGCTGCCGCTGGTCGCGGTGTTCAGCGAAGCGCTGAAGCAGGGCGTCCGTCCCTTCCTGGACGCAGTGACCAACCCCGACGCCTTCTCGGCGATCCGGCTGACGCTCATCATCGCGGCGATCAGCGTGCCGCTCAACATGGTCTTCGGCCTTGCCGCAAGCTGGGCGATCACCAAGTTCAGCTTCCCCGGCAAGAACCTGCTGCTGACGCTGATCGACCTGCCCTTCTCGGTCTCGCCGGTGGTCTCGGGCCTGATCTTCGTGCTGCTGTTCGGGGCGCAGGGCCTGCTGGGACCCTGGCTTTCGGCGCACGGCGTCAAGATCATCTTCGCCGTGCCCGGCATCATCCTCGCCACCGTGTTCATCACTTTCCCCTTCGTCGCGCGCGAGTTGATCCCGCTGATGATGGAGCAGGGCAAGGACGACGAGGAAGCCGCGCTCTCGCTGGGCGCGAACGGCTGGCAGACCTTCTGGCATGTGACCCTGCCGAACATCCGCTGGGGCCTGCTCTACGGCGTGCTGCTCTGCAATGCCCGCGCCATGGGCGAGTTCGGCGCGGTGTCGGTCGTTTCCGGCCATATTCGCGGCGAGACCAACACCATGCCGCTGCATGTCGAGATCCTCTACAACGAATACGATTTCGTCGGAGCCTTCGCGGTCGCCTCGCTGCTGGCCGCCCTCGCCCTCGTCACGCTCGTCCTCAAGAGCGTGCTCGAATGGCGCTTCGACCTTCACTCGGGAGCAAGCCATTGATCCGCGTCCAGAACATCACCAAGCGTTTCGGCAACTACCCGGCGCTTCACGGCATCGACCTGGAGATCCAGCCGGGCGAGTTCATCGCCCTGCTTGGCCCCTCCGGCTCCGGCAAGACGACCCTGCTGCGCATCATCGCCGGCCTGGAGTTCCAGGACGAAGGCCATGTCTACTTCGACGGGCAGGACGTTTCCGACATTCCCGTGGGCAAGCGCAATGTCGGCTTCGTGTTCCAGCAATATGCGCTGTTCCGCCACATGACCGTGGCCGACAACATCGCCTTCGGCCTCAGCGTGCGCAAGGCCCGGCTGCGCCCCGCCAAGGCGGAGATCAAGGAACGCGCGCAGGAACTGCTGCGCGTGGTCCAGCTGGAAGGGCTGGGCGACCGTTATCCCGGCCAGCTTTCCGGCGGCCAGCGCCAGCGCGTGGCGCTCGCCCGCGCGCTGGCCATCGAACCGAGCCTGCTGCTCCTGGATGAGCCGTTCGGCGCACTCGATGCCAAAGTCCGCAAGGACCTTCGCCGCTGGCTGCGCGACTTGCACAAGCAGATGGGGCTCACCTCGATCTTCGTCACGCACGACCAGGAAGAGGCGCTCGAACTCGCCGACCGCGTGGTGGTGATGGATCACGGCCGGATCGACCAGATCGGCACGCCCGAGCAAGTCTACATGGAGCCCGCCACCGCTTTCGTCTCGCACTTCGTGGGCGAGACCAACCGCCTGCCCGACGGCCGCCACATCCGCCCGCACGACATCGAGATCGTCACCGCGGCCAGCGGCCGGGGCGAAGGGCAGCTGCTGGTGGACAACGTGTTCCGCAAGGGCGGCGCCTGGCGCGTCGAAGGGCGGCTCCACGGCAGCGAGACGATCGTCGAGATCGACGTGGATGCCCATGAGCCGCCGCCCGGGATCGGCCAGACGGTCGCCATCGCCGCACGCCGGGCCCGGACCTTTGCACTGGCGGAGGAAGCCTGATGACCCGCGACAGCCAGTCCGAGCGCAATCTCGAGGAAAGCCTCGCAAAAGTCCGCGAGGCCCTGCAGGACTTGCGCTACGGCCAGATCGCCCTGACCATCCACGACGGCCGCGTCGTCCAGCTCGACGTCACCGAGAAGAAGCGCTTCTGATCCGCCAGCGCTCCCGGACGCGGTCCGGGAGCGCTGGCCCCTTTCGCGCCGCAACATGAATCTTTTGTAACCTTGCCTCCACGCCGGCTCCATGCCGCCGGGGTTAGAACGGCCATGCGGTCCGGGAACCGAATTTGACATTCGCACCCTCGTCATTGCCTCTGGTTCCCGGGCCGCACCTTCCAGAAGACCAATGAGCCTCCGGGCGGCGTTCCCCCACGCCGCCCGGAACTTCGTGAGGCACGCCGTGGCAGCACCTGTTTTCTTCGACCCCACCGGAAACCGGCGCGTCCGGGTCCGCCGCCTGTCGTTCCTGGCGCTGCTGCTGGCGATCGCCGCCTGTGTCGTCTTCGCGACGACCGTGGCCAGCGTACCGGCCCCGCCGCCGCTGCCCATCGCTTACGAACATGCCTCCCCCCTGCCGTTCCGCGCGCAGATCGGCCACCTCACCCGCAGCGCACGCAAGTTCCTGTTCGGCAAGGCCGCCGTCCAGACCCCGACGCCCGGTGCAAAGCCGATCACGGTGGGCTTCTACACGCCCTGGAGCGACGACAGCGCCACTTCGCTGGAACGCCATATCGATCGGCTGGACTGGGTGGCCCCGGCCACCCTCTCCGTAGACGCGACCGGCGCTCTCAAGGTCGACGACGATGCGCGCCTGAAGCACATCCTTTCCTCCGCGCTCCACCGCCCGCTGGTGGTGCCGGTGCTCCAGAACACCGTCGACGGTGACTGGCAGGGCGATGCCACCGCCGCCCTGCTCGCCCGCCCGGTCCGCCGCCGCGCGCTGGAAACGCAAGTCGCCGCCTATCTCGACCGGACCTCGGCCGCCGGCGTCATGGTCGATTTCGAAACCATGCCCAGCGCCAGCCTGCCCAACTTGCGCCTCTTCCTGAGCGAACTGCGCGCGGTTCTGGCGCCGAAGCACCGGATCGTCTCGGTCACCATGCCGATCGACAATCCCGAATGGTCGATGCGCGCCTTCGGGCAAGTCGCCGACCGGCTGGTGCTGATGGCCTATGACGAGCACTGGCAGGGCGGCACGCCCGGCCCGATCGCCTCGAACCCGTGGTTCGCGCAGAAGGTCGCCCATGCCCTGGCCGGACTGCCGCGCGGCAAGGCGATCGTTGCGCTCGGCGAATACGCCTACAACTGGCACGACGGCAAAGCCGACAGCATGACGGTGGAGGAAGCCTGGCTCGACGCGCACGACAGCGGCGCGCCGCCGCAGTACGACGCCATGAGCGGCAATGCCGGCTATTCCTATGACGATCCGCAGGACGGCCAGGATCACCGCCACGACGTGTGGATGCTGGATGCGGCCGCGACCTGGAACGAGATGCAGGTTCTCTCGCGCCTGGGCGTGAGCGACATCGCGCTCTGGCGCCTCGGCTCCGAAGATCCCGGCTTCTGGAACACGGTCAAGGCCTGGCGCACCGGCACGCGGCCGAACCTCACCCGCCTTGTCCAGGCCGCCAATGTCGACGTGGAAGGCCAGGGCGAGATCCTGGACGTGACCGCCACCCCACAGGAAGGCAGCCGCACGGTCGGTTTCGATGCGGCCACCGGCATGATCTCGGCGGAAAGCTACACCCGCCTGCCCACGCCTTACGTCGTCCACCGGATCGGCGCCCTGCCGAAGAAAGTCGCCCTTACCTTCGACGACGGCCCGGACGCCACCTGGACCCCGCGCATCCTCTCGATCCTCGAACAGTACCACGTCCCCGGCACGTTCTTCGTCGTGGGCGAAAACGCGCTGACCAACCGCGACCTCATCAAGCGCATCGCCGACGACGGCGACGAGATCGGCAACCACAGCTACACGCACCCGAACATGGCCGAGGAAGCCGCGACCGGCATCGGCCTGGAACTCAACGCCACGCAGCGCCTGGTAGAGGCCACCACCGGCCGCTCCACGCGCCTGTTCCGCGCGCCCTATTTCGGAGACGCGGAGCCCACCACGGCCGACGAACTGGTGCCGGCGGCCATCGCCCACGCCCGCGGCTATACGGTGGTCGGCCTCCACGTCGATCCGGACGACTGGAAGCGCCCCGGCGTGCAGCATGTGATCGACAGCACGATCGCGCAGGTGGAATCCGCCTCGCCCGACCGTTCGGAGAACGTGATCCTGCTGCATGACGGCGGCGGCGACCGTTCGCAGACCGTGGCGGCGCTGCCCGTCATCATCGAGCGCCTGAAGCAGGACGGCTACACGTTCGTGCCCGTCTCCACGCTTGCCGGCCTCTCGCACGATGCGGTGATGCCCAAGGTCGACGGCGTGGACCTGGCCGCCGTTCGCGCCGACGTGGCGCTGTTCGGCGCGCTGGCGGCGATCCTGGTGGCGCTCAACTGGACGTTCTTCTTCGCGATCTCGCTGGGCGTGCTGCGCTCGATCGGCCTCGCCTCGCTGGCCAGCCTGCTGCGCCGTCCGCAGCCGATGGCCGCGCCGGAGGACACTTGCGATCCGCTCGTCACCGTCATCATTCCCGCCTTCAACGAGGAACGCGTGATCGAGGCCTCGGTGCGGCGCGTGCTCGAAAGCGATTATCGCCAGCTCCAGATCATCGTCGCCGACGATGGATCGAAGGACCGGACGAGCGCCATCGTCCGCGAGGCTTTCGCCAGCAATCCCCGCGTCGAACTGCTGACCCTGGTCAACGGCGGCAAGGCCGCGGCGCTCAACCGGGCGCTGAAGGATGCGCGCGGCGGTGTGATCGTGGCGCTCGATGCCGATACCCAGTTCGAACGCGAGACGATCTCGCGCCTGGTGCGCTGGTTCGCCGATCCCGCCATCGGCGCGGTCGCGGGCAATGCCAAAGTGGGCAACCGCGTGAACCTCGTCACCCGCTGGCAGGGCGTGGAATATGTCACCGCGCAGAACCTGGAGCGCCGCGCGCTGACCCGGCTGGACGCGATCATGGTCGTGCCCGGCGCGGTCGGCGCCTGGCGCCGCGAAGCGCTCGACGATGTCGGCGGCTATCCCGAGGACACTTTGGCGGAGGATCAGGACCTCACCATCGCCATCCAGCGCAAGGGCTGGAAGATCGCCTACGACGAAGACGCCGTGGCCTGGACCGAAGCGCCGGAGAGCTTCCGCGCGCTGTCCAAGCAGCGCTTCCGCTGGTCGTTTGG
>Ga0160437_1000673_pt1 | contig 16854 bp, 14 predicted proteins | sample HID1975I_E0MG_FD_108227 | JGI IMG/M metagenome (GOLD analysis project Ga0160437, IMG submission 108227) | Enriched soil microbial communities from UW Madison campus, WI, USA - HID1975I_E0 MG | ecosystem: Environmental > Terrestrial > Soil > Unclassified | place: USA: Madison, Wisconsin... | reverse complement strand
TGGAAGAACACGCCGGTGTAGCCGCCGGTGCTGTAGCCTTCGACGCCGATCGAGGTGCCGCCACCGTTTGCCTTGGTGTACTGGTAGGCACCGTCAACCGAGAAGGTCAGCTTTTCGGTGAGGTGGAACAGCGAATTCAGGCGGAGGTTGCCCGTGTTCGACGGATTGTAACGACGTTCGAACTGCGAACCGCACGAATTCGGCACGCTGGTCGTGCTGGTGGTGCAGGGAACGCCGCCCGCGACGTCATAGAAGCGCTCATCCTTGTTGAGCGTGATGGCCTGCGCGCTCAGTGGCGATCCACCGAAGTTGTTGCGGTTTACGTTGTAGTGACCGGCAAGCGAGATGAAGTCGCCGTCGCTGCCCAGCGGCTGGTAGATCTTGCCGTTGAACTGCTTCTTTTCGACCTTGCCGTAGTTGGCGAACGTCGCGCCATTGCGAGCGTAGGAACCCGAGAACCAGGCCTTGGTGCCGACCGAGGTGAACTCGCCGGTTTCGACCTTCGCGAAGAAGCGCTGGAACGAACGGTCTTCGCCGCCCGAACCTTCGGCAACGATGTCGCCATAGGACATGCTGGTCATGACGCCGAACTTGTCGTCCGGAACCTTGGTGTTGATATTGACGGTACCGCCCACGGCCGCAGGGGTCGGGCTGTCGACGTCGGTCGAGCCAAGATTGACGTTGATGTTTTCGATCAGCTCGGCGTCTACCTGCTGGTTCGAATAGACCGCGTAGTTACCCGAGTCATTCAGGGGAATGCCGTCGAAGGTCTGCGAAATACGGGTCGAGTCGAAACCACGGATGGTGAACGAACCGCCGGCCGAACCCCACGGGTCGTTGTTGGTGAAGCTCACGCCCGGAACGAGGTTGATGATTTCGTTGACCGTCTGACCGGCGCGCTGCGCACCGATGATTTCCTGGCCAATCTGAACTTTCGCCTTCGGCGAGTCAGGAATGCGGATGCCGGCTACGCTTTCATCGCGAGCGCCGGTAACGACGATCGCATTGTCGAATTCGTTCGAACCGGTCGACTGTGCGAAAGCGGGAACGGCGAGGAACGCCGCGCCGACGGCGAGCGAGCTGGTCGCGGTGGAGAGAATGGATTGAAACTTCATCTTAGCCCCCTGGAAACCTTCAGAGTGTTTTCGCCAAATGCGGAAGAGTTGCCCTGCCGCAAAATTTGCTGCGGCTGCTAAGAGCAGCGCAATATGACAATCTTCTGACGCACGGGATTCATTTCCGATCTTTGTTGCGCAATTTTCTGACTCAAATTGCGTTCGATTGCAGAGATCGCCTATTTTTCCTGAGAATTCCGGGTTTTATGCGCCAATATGACAATCCTTGGTGCGGCATAAATGTCACGCGGCGCGGCATCCATGTTCGGCGGCGCAATCGCGTTTCGGCATGTGATGATACGTCATAGCTTGCTGTTAAGGTCCGGCGCATGCGATGAAATTGTCATGGGCGTCGCACATCAGCATCATCACGATCAGGCCGATAAGGGGCATGGTCATGGCCATTCGCACGGTCACGGACATGCACACGGTCACGGGCATCATCACCATGGTCCGCCCGCTCCTGGCGACGTGGGCAAGGCATTCGCAGTTGCGGTAGGATTGAACGTCGCCTTCGTCATTGCCGAGGGCGCGGCGGGCTTCTTCAGTGGCTCAATGGCGCTTCTGGCGGATGCCGGACACAACCTTTCCGACGTGCTGTCGCTGCTCCTCGCCTGGGCTGCCAGCGTGCTCGCGGCGCGTCCTCCCTCGGAGCGCTTCACTTACGGCCTCAAGAGTTCCTCGATCCTCGCTGCGATCGCCAATGCCGCTTTGCTATGGGTGGCGATCGGGGCGATCCTGGTGGAGACGATCCGGCGCTTCACGGAACCAGCGCCGGTGGCCGGAACCACCATGATCGTCGTCGCGGCCCTCGGCATCGCGGTGAACGCGCTGTCGGCGCTGCTCTTCGCCAAGGGGAGCAAGTCCGACCTCAACTTGCGCGCTGCCTTCGTGCATCTCATGGCCGACGCGGCGGTCTCGGCCGGGGTGGTGATCGCGGGCATCGTCATCATGTTCACGGGCTGGCAAGTGGTCGATCCGATCGCCTCGCTGGTGATCACTGCCGTCATCGCCTGGTCCAGTTGGGGCCTTCTGCGCGAATCGCTGCGCATGGGCATGATGGGCGTGCCCGAGAGCATCGACATCGCCGCCGTCCGCCAGTTCCTGGCGGCGCTGCCGGGCGTCACTCGCGTGCACGACCTTCACATCTGGCCGATGAGCACCACCGAAACGGCGCTCACCGCCCATCTCGTCATGCCCGGCGCCGAACGCGGCGACGCCTTCCTTCACACCCTGGCCCACGACCTGGAGCACCGCTTCGGCATCGGCCACCCGACCGTGCAGATCGAAACGGATGCCGAATCGCCTTGCGCCCTGGAGAGCGAAGCCGTCGTCTAGGCCTCGGTGAACTCGTGCCGGGCGCCCAGGAAGTCGTCCGGCTCGATTGCCAGGCCTGCGGGCACGCAATGGGCCTGGCCCACGCGGAATTTAAGCTTCCCGGCGAAGTGCGCCTGGGCCTGCGCGAGATCGTCCACCTTCCAGACGAGCGCATAAATGCCGTTCTGCGCCTTCGCGAGAAAAGCTCCGAAGACCCCGGCCCCGGGTTCTTCAGGTTCCAGGAACGCCACTTGGGTATCGCCCAGCCGCAAGAGCACGCGGCGCGCCCTTTGCGGCGATACGATGCGTTCGTCGCTGAGGACTTCGCCGTCCACCACTTCGGTAAAGAACCGCAGGGCCCCAGCCATGTCGCACGTGACGCAGGCGATATGATCGAGGCCCGTGACCCGGCAGGGGTGCCCGGCTCCGACCCAGAGATCCCAGTTGCCCCGCTCCCACGGATCGTTGGGCATCGGCAGCTCGCAGACTTCCAGCAGGACGCCGCCGGTCGATTCGGGCCGGACGAAGAAGAACACCCCATAGTCGCTTGCGACCGTGCAGCCCGCCTCGCGGAAGGCCGCGCTGGCCGCCTTGCCGTCCGCCACCTTGATCTCGAACGAGTGAAAGCCCTGGCCGATCCGCGCGGCCTGGCGTGCAAAAGGCTTCGTCAGGTCCTCCGGATGACGGGCGGCCATCGGCTCGACCATATGATCGGTCACATAGAGCAGCGCCGCATCGCGATCTTCGGCGGGGAAGAAGTTCTCGGCGAAAACCAGCCCGCCCAGCGCATCCTGATAGAGCGCGCGGCTGCGATGAATATCGGTGGTGGCGTGGATCGTGTGGATGATCCGCGAAACGGCGATAGGTCCTCCCATGTGCTCTCCCCTGCCCGGTGTCGATCCGACTGCCCATCGGGCCGCAGCGTGGGCAAGGCGCGCCGAACTGCCAAGCATGAGCGCGACAATCGGGTACAATATCGTGATTGCGGCATCGCAGCCTGCCGCTAGGACTTTGCACCAGCCACTGCTCCACCCGCGACATGGGGACACGATCGACATGACCCGCAAACCCTCTACCCGCCTCCTGCTCTCCCTGGCCCTCGGCTGGGCCTTCGTCCCGGGACTGGCCCAGGCCGACACCAGGAGCGATATCGAGGCTCGCTACGAGCAGCTTCGCGCCGCGATGGACAGCCGCGAGGCAGACCGCATCAAGCCCCTGCTCGCCGGCGATTTCGTCCGCACGGACCTGGGCGAAAACAAGATGAGCGCGGACGAACTGATCGCAGGGCTCGCGAAAATCCCCGTCGATCCGGATCGCACCTCGAAGACGACCATCCAGTCGGTGACCGTCAACGGCAAGACCGTTGAGGTCGTCCAGCAGCAAGTCGCCAGCGACAAGCGCCAGGGGCGCGACGGAGAAATGCATACGTTCGGCACCACGTCGCTCTCACGCGACACCTGGGTGCAGAGCGACAAGGGCTGGCTGCTCAAGGCCACGGACGCCCAATCGACGACGATTACCCGCGATGGCGTTGCCTTGCGCACGATCAAGAAGGGCGATCCGGTTCCGCAAGGTCGGCGCGGACGGATGGGTCCGGGCGCCCGCGGTACGATGGGGCCGCCGCGTCCCGTGGGCGAGGACTGAGCCCAGGTCCGCCTTTCAGCCCCGGTCCTTCCAAGCCTCACTCGTCGTGATGCATCGACAGGTGAGGAAGATGGCGGGCCATCCTGGCTTCCAGCAAGAGGACCAGGTCGGGATCCATGAAGGCATAATGGTCGGGAATGTCGAGGCAGATCATGCATTGTCGGTTGAGGTGGCGCCGGAAGGCCTGCTGCACTTTATGCCGATGAACCTTTTCCATGACCACGATCACATCAGCCCAATGGGCGAGTTCCCTTGCAACTTGTTGCGGCTGCAGACGAAGAGGTATCGCGTCATTGCCCCACACCGGAGCATGGTCAGACCTGACCAGCACGTTCCGGGCAACGAAAAGGCCCGCCCGGAAGAACCGGACGGGCCTTTTTCGTCTGCACCTGCTTCGCAGGGATCAGGCTGCGGCCTCGGCCTTGTCGCCCTTGAGCACGCGAACCGGTTCCTTGCGGCCTTCGACCACGTCCTTGTCGACGACGACTTCGGCGATATCGCCTTCGGTCGGCAGGTCGAACATGGTGTCGAGCAGCAGCCCTTCCACGATCGAGCGCAGGCCGCGTGCACCGGTCTTGCGGTCGATGGCCTTCTGGGCAATCGCTTCGAGCGCCTCGTCGGTGAACGTCAGTTCCACGTCTTCAAGGTCGAACAGCTTCGCATACTGCTTGATCAGCGCGTTGCGCGGCTCCTTCAGGATCTTGACCAGCGCCTCGATGTCGAGATCGTTCAGGGTCGCGATCACCGGCAGACGGCCGACGAACTCGGGGATCAGGCCGAACTTGAGCAGATCTTCCGGCTCCGCCTTCTGGAGCAGTTCGCCCACGCGGCGCTTGTCCGGATCGGCGACATGCGCGCCGAAACCGATCGAGCGCTTCTGAAGGCGGTCGGCGATGATCTTCTCAAGACCTGCAAAGGCACCGCCGCAGATGAACAGGATGTTGGTCGTGTCCACCTGCAGGAATTCCTGCTGCGGATGCTTGCGGCCGCCCTGCGGCGGAACCGAAGCGGTCGTGCCTTCCATCAGCTTCAGCAGCGCCTGCTGCACGCCCTCGCCCGAAACATCGCGCGTGATCGACGGGTTCTCGGCCTTGCGGCTGATCTTGTCGATTTCGTCGATGTAGACGATGCCGTGCTGCGCCTTCTCGACATTGTAGTCGGAAGCCTGGAGCAGCTTGAGGATGATGTTCTCCACGTCCTCGCCCACGTAACCGGCTTCGGTCAGCGTGGTGGCGTCGGCCATGGTGAACGGCACGTCGAAGGTCTTGGCGAGCGTCTGCGCGAGCAGCGTCTTGCCCGAACCCGTGGGACCCACGAGCAGGATGTTCGACTTGGACAGTTCCACGTCGCCCTGCTTGCCGCTGTGCTTCAGCCGCTTGTAGTGGTTGTGCACCGCCACTGACAGAACGCGCTTCGCGCGTTCCTGCCCGATCACGTAGTCGTTCAGCGTCTCGCAGATTTCGCGGGGAGACGGCACGCCGCCGTCCTTTTTGCCCGCGATCCCGGCCTTGGTCTCTTCGCGAATGATGTCGTTGCAAAGCTCGACGCATTCGTCGCAGATGAAGACCGTGGGTCCCGCGATCAGCTTGCGCACTTCGTGCTGCGACTTGCCGCAGAAGCTGCAGTAGAGGGTGCTTTTCGCGTCAGATCCGCTCAATTTCGTCATTTTCCGTCTTTAGGCCCATTCGAGGCGACTCGTCGAGTCTACCTTGGACGGGGCCGGTTTTGCAATCCTGAGACCGATATGGGTATCCCCGCAACCGTTGCAAAGGACTGAAGGTCGGGACTCCGTTGGAGCCCCGACCTTGCGGTCATGCTCAGGCTTCGGTCGGCTTGTCGCCGTCGGGCCGCGTTTCGAAGACCTTGTCGACGAGGCCGAACGCCAGCGCTTCCTCGGCTTCGAGGAAGGTGTCGCGGTCCATCGCCTTCTCGATCTCGTCGAGCGACTTGCCGGTGTACTTCACGTAGAGATCGTTGAGGCGCTTGCGCATCCGCAGGATCTCGCGCGCCTGGATCTCGATGTCGGACGCCATGCCCTGCGCGCCGCCCGAAGGCTGGTGCACCATGATGCGGGCGTTCGGCAGCGCGATGCGCATGCCCGGCTCACCGGCGGCGAGCAGGAAGCTGCCCATCGAGGCGGCCTGACCGATGCAGACCGTGGAGACGCGCGGCTTGATGTACTGCATGGTGTCGTGGATGGCCATGCCGGCCGTCACCACGCCGCCCGGCGAGTTGATGTACATCGAGATGTCCTTCGAGGGATTTTCCGACTCGAGGAACAGAAGCTGCGCAACGATCAGCGAGGCCATGTGGTCTTCGACCTGGCCGGTGATGAATACGATGCGCTCGCGCAGGAGGCGCGAGTAGATGTCGAAGCTGCGCTCACCGCGGCTGGTCTGCTCGACGACCATCGGCACCAGCGCGCCGGTCACGGGATCGGTAGTGAACTTTCCTTGGGCGCCCGCGGCGCCAAACAGGTCGAGCATGGGAGTCCTCTTCTGGTTTGGACCGCCTATGTCGCGTGCCCTTCGCCGATGTTCAAGGGCTTTAACGATCTAACGCGGATGGGATGTGGGATAACATTCTCCATCCTCGATAAGAAAACGGCCCGGCGCAATCTCTGCACCGGGCCGCTTCGCGCATCAGCCTGAAAGAAGGATCAGTCCTTCTTGGCAGCTGCCTTCTTGGCGGGAGCCTTCTTGGCAGGCTTGGCTTCCGCCTCGCCTTCAGCGGCTTCCTCGGTCTTCTTGGCGGCAGCCTTCTTGGCCGGAGCCTTCTTCGGCTTTTCCTCGGCAGCGGCTTCGTCGGCGTCGGCAGCGGCGTCTTCCGCAGCGTCTTCCTTCTTGGCGGCAGCCTTCTTGGCCGGGGCCTTCTTGGCCGGAGCCTTCTTGGCTTCCGCCGGCTTGTCGCCGTCGGTGTCGGCTTCGATAGCGGCCTGCAGTTCGTCGCGGGTCACTTCACGCTCGGTGACGTCAGCCTTCTCGATCAGGAAGTCGACGACCTTGTCTTCGTAGAGCGGCGCGCGCAGCTGGGCGGCCATCATCGGGTCCTGCTGGACATATTCGAAGAAGCGCTGGCGATCTTCCGGACGGTACTGCTGAGCGGCCTGCGAGACCAGCATCTGCATTTCCTGGGCGGTCACTTCGACGCTGTTGGCCTGGCCGATTTCCGACAGGAGCAGGCCCAGACGCACGCGGCGCTCGGCGATCTTGCGGTAGTCGTCCTTTTCGGCTTCGATCTCGGCGAGAGCGGCCGCGGGGTCTTCCTCGTGGCTGGCTTCGTGCGTGAGCTGCTGCCAGATCTGCGAGAATTCGGCTTCCACCATGGTCGGCGGCACGTCGAAGTCATGACCGGCGGCAAGCTGGTCGAGCAGCTGGCGCTTCATCGCGGTGCGGGTCAGGCCGGCAGTTTCCTGCTCGAGCTGGCCCTTGAGCAGGCCCTGGAGCTGTTCGAGGCTCTCGAGGCCCAGTTCCTTGGCGAAATCGTCGTCGATCTTCGATTCGGCAGGCGCCTTCACTTCGTGCGCGACGATGTCGAAGGTGGTTTCCTTGCCGGCGAGGTTCGCGGCCTGGTAGTCCTCGGGGAAGGTCACGGTGATGGTGCGCTCTTCACCGGCCTTGATGCCGCCGAGCTGCTCTTCGAAACCGGGGATGAAGCGACCGGCACCGATCACCAGCGGAGCCTTCTCGGCCTTGCCGCCTTCGAATTCGACGCCGTCGAGCTTGCCGGTGAAGTCGATGATCACCTGGTCGCCGTCTTCGGCCGCACCGTCCTTGGTCTCGAAACGCTGCTGCTGCGAGGCAATGCGCTCGACCGCTTCGGTCACGGCGTCTTCGGCGACGGGCACGACCAGCTTCTCAAGCTTGAGGCCGTCCAGCGAGGGCGCAGCGATCGTCGGCAGCACTTCCAGGCTGACGGTCAGCTCGGCGTCCTTGCCCTGCTCGTAACCTTCGCCGAGAGCGACGTCGGGGTTCATCGCGGGGCGCAGGGCGTGGTCGGCGACCAGCTTGTCCATGGCTTCGCGGATGGTCGCGTTCAGCGCGTCCTGGTGGATCGCTTCGCCGTGCATCTTCTTGACGAGATTGGCGGGAACCTTGCCGGCGCGGAAGCCGGGCATCTTCACCTGCGGCGCGATCTTCTTGATTTCGCCTTCGACGCGGGCCGTGATGGTCTTGGCGGGAATGGTCACCGTGTAGGCGCGCTTCAGGCCTTCGTTGGTGGTTTCGACGATCTGCATTTCAAATGCCTTCCTGTGCAATTCAACGGGCCTTACGGGGCCAATTCTCGCGACTCATCTCCCCCAGGGCGGCGTAATGGTGCGGGCGAAGGGACTCGAACCCCCACATCTTTCGATACTGGTACCTAAAACCAGCGCGTCTACCATTCCGCCACGCCCGCAAAGATCAAGCCTGAAACTCAAGGGACGTGCCCTTATAAGGACACGCGGAAAAGGGCAAGCGCCGCGAGTCGCACCGGAGCAAGTCGGTTACGGATCCGCTGCGGCGTTCCGGCCCGCCGCGATGGCATCGCATGCGAAGAACCCAAGCGCCAGTCGGCCTGCACCGGCCATGCAACCAAGCCTCTCCGCCACGGGTTGCAACAGCATCAGCAAGAGAGAGGCGAACATGGCAACCCAGCCTGCCGACAATCCCGGCGACACTCCCCCCGAGACTCCGGTACCCCCGAGCGACCCGAACGAACCCACGGCCCCCACGGAAATTCCCGAGACCGGACCCGATTTCGACCGCCCTGAAAGAGGCCCGGTCGAACTTCCACCACCCGACTGATTCCATTCAGGAAATTCAGGCGCCGCGTTCCATCCCCGGGAAGGAACACGGCGCCTTTTTTGCTGCTCAGTCCTTGCCCAGCCAGTGCGCCAGGCTTTCCAGAGCCGAGAGTTCGCGCAAATCGTTCGGCCTGGTCCGGCCCGGAACGATCGGGCATTCCATGCAATAGGCCTGGGTTCCGCGCGCCGTGAACATCGCGCTCACCTGCTCCGTCACGCGAGCGAACTGCTGCTGGCGGCGCAGCGCCGTAAAGCTGGCGAAATCGAGGGCGGCGGCGGATTGTCCTTCGGAATCCGAGGTCAGCCCGCTGAGGAATTTCGAGAACGAATCCGTCTCGTCCTTCAGGTAGACCGCCTGATACTTGCCATTCCCGACGCCGCCGAGACGGGCCGCTTCTGCCAGTGCCGCGTCGAGATTGCCGATCTTGTCCACCAGACCGATGCGCAGCGCTTCCTGGCCTGGCCAGACCCGGCCCTGAGCGATCGAATCGAGCTTCTCGGGCGTCATCTTTCGCGCCGCGGCGGAAATGCCCACGAACTTGCGGTAGGTATTCTCTACAGAGGCCTGGAGCATGCCTTCCACTTCAGGCGTGAAGCCGCCGAGAATGTCAGGCTGGCCGGAAAGCGCCGTGGTCTTCACCCCGTCGCTGGTGACGCCGTAGTCGGCCAGTGTCTTCTCGAAACTGGGGACAACCGCAAAGACGCCGATCGAACCGGTGATCGTCTCGGGCTGCGCGAAGACCTGCTGGCCGGGGGTGGATACCCAGTAGCCGCCGCTTGCCGCCATGTTGCCCATCGATACGACGATGGGGATCTTGCGCGCCTTGTAGCGGTCTATGGCGCGGCGGATGCGTTCGGCCGCCATGGCCGAGCCGCCCGGCGAATCGACGCGGACGACCAGGGCCTTGAAGCCTTCGTCGATATTGTCGTCCAGCAGGTCGGCAATCCGATCGCCCCCCGCCTGTCCGGGACCGGCATCGCCGTCGACGATCTCCCCGGCCACGGTGATGACGCCGATCTTCGCGCCCTCACCCTTCTCGGGATTGGCGGCAAGCCATGCGGCCAGGCGATTCGCCTTGAAGGGCAGGTCTCCGTTCTCGTCCTTCCCGGCGACCTCGGCCACGCGATTGCGGAATTCGGTGATGTCGCCGATGCGGTCCACCAGTCCGGCGGCCTTGGCGCCCTGCGCGAAGTCGCCGCCCGACGCCTGCGACCACGCCATCGGATCGCCGGTCATCTGGTCGAGCCGGGCCTTGGGTCGGGCCCGCTGGATGTCGGCCTTGTAGCCGCTCCACAGCGCGCCGTAGATGTCCTGATAGGCTTCGCGCGCGGCCGGCGACATGTCGTTGCGGAGATAAGGTTCGACGAAGCTCTTGTAGGTGCCGGCGCGATAGACGTGGGCGTTGACCTTGAAGCGGTCGAGCAATCCCTTGAAATAGACCTGGTTGCCGCCCGGCCCCGCCACGAAGGCGCCGCCCATCGGATCGACCCAGACCTCGCTGGCGTGGGAAGCGAGCTGCACGCCGTCATCGGCGTAGGCGTTCGCGAACGTCAGCACCGGCTTGCCCGCCTTGCGCACTTCGTCGAGCGCCTTGCCGATTTCCTCGATATGCACCATGCCGCCGCCCAGGAAGCGCGACATGTCCAGCACCACGGCCTTGATCCGCGAATCCCTGGCGGCCAGGCGCAGGGCGCGTTCGAGATCGCGGGCCTGGAACTCGCTCGAGGTGGATTCCGTGCTCATCAGCAGGCTGAGCGGATCGACGTTGCTCTTCTCCTCGACGATGTTGCCATCGAGTTCGAGCAGCAAGGCCCCGTCCACGATCTTGCCCGGCGAAGGGCGCGATGAAAGCGCGGCATAGAGCAGCGCGAAGAACAACAGCAGGAAAATCAAGGCCAGGGCATCTTTCACGCCCACCAGCAGCTTCCAGATCTTGCGCGCGAACGTCATGAATTCACCAGCCTTTCGATCCCCTGCCATAACGCCCTTATCCGGGCGCGGCCATAGCGAGGGCGCCATCGGCCAATCCGGTCTCCCGCCCATGCGAAAGGGTGCGTGCCCATAAGATCCGCCTTGGCGCTAAAAACACCTTGAGCCGACTCCGAGCCGAGCCTAAGGCCTTGTCTTCGATGACAGCTCCAGAATTCACATATCCGGAAGGCTCCGCAGCCTTCCCGCACCGCAGCCTCGTGGGCATCGGCGGCCTGGCCCCGCACGAGATCATGTTCCTGCTGGACGAGGCCCAGCAATGGGTCGACCTCAACCGCGGCACGCAGAAGCGGCGCGACCTGCTCTCCGGCCTGACGATCATCAATGCCTTCTTCGAGAATTCGACGCGCACGCTGCTGAGCTTCGAGATCGCGGGCAAGCGCCTCGGCGCCGACGTCGTCAATATGGCGGTGGCGAATTCGAGCGTGAAGAAGGGCGAAACCCTGATCGACACGGCGATGACGCTGAACGCCATGCGCGCGGACGCCATCGTCATTCGCCACGCCAGCTCGGGCGCCGTGCACCTGATCTCGAACCTCGTCGACTGCCCGGTGCTCAATGCCGGTGACGGTCAGCACGAGCACCCGACTCAGGCCCTGCTTGACGCGCTCACCATCCGCCAGGCCAAGCGTGCCTTCAACGGCCTGCGCGTGACGATCTGCGGCGACATCCTGCACAGCCGCGTCGCCCGCTCCAACATCCTGGCGCTCAATTCGCTGGGTGCCGAAGTCCGCGTCTGCGCACCGCCGGCCCTGCTGCCCGCCGATATCGAGCGCATGAGCGTCAAGGTCTTCCACGATTTCGATGCCGCGCTGAAGGGCGCCGACGTGGTGATGATGCTGCGCCTCCAGCTCGAACGCATGGAAGGCCAGTTCATCCCCTCGCCGCGCGAATATCGCCATCTCTACGGCCTCTCGCTCGACCGTCTTGCCAAGGCGGAAGGCAATGCCCTCGTCATGCATCCCGGCCCGATGAACCGCGGCATCGAGATCGACAGCAATGTCGCCGATCTCGTCGGCCGCTCGCAGATCACCACCCAGGTCGAAATGGGCGTGGCCATGCGCATGGCCTGCCTCGATGTCCTGACCCGACGAGGGCGCGGAATGCCCGGATGGGCTGGGGAGGCCCGGGCATGAGCAATAATACCCCCCTCACCGTGACCGGCGGCCAGCTGGTACTGCCCGATGGCACCATCGCCCCGGGCGCGCTGCGCAGCGAAGGCGGCTTCATCACCGCCGTCGGCGCTGACGTCACGCCCCAGCCGGGCGACGAAGTTCACGACGCCCGCGGCCGGCTGATCGCCCCCGGCCTCGTCGACATCGGCGTCTTCGCCATCGACAAGCCCGCCTTCCACTTCGGCGGCATCACCCGCGCGGCGCTCATGCCCGACCAGAACCCGCCGCTCGACGTGCCGGCGCGCGTGCGCTTCGCGGCGCAATCGGGCAAGCCGGACCTCTGGGTCCATCCGCTCGCCGCGGCGACCCAGAACCTAGAAGGCAAGGCACTCGCCGAGATCGCGCTCATGCGCGACGCGGGCGCCAAGGCCGTGACCACCGGGCGCCAGTGGATCGCCGATTCGGGCACCATGCTACGCCTGCTCCAATATACCGGGATGCTCGGCATGGTCGTGCTGGCCCATCCGGAAGATGCGGGAATCACCGGCAAGGCCGTCGCCACTTCCGGCGAAATGGCTACCCGTCTGGGCCTGCCGTCCGCGCCTGCCGAAGCCGAAGCTCTCGCCATCTCCCGCGATATCGCCCTGGCCGAACTGGCCGGCGCGGCCATCCACTTCCGCAAGGTGACGACCGCAAGAGGACTGGACCTCGTGCGCCGGGCCAAGGACCGGGGGCTCAAGGTCACGGCCGGTGTCACGCCAGCCTACTTCATGCTCTCCGACCTCGCGCTGGCGGGCTTCCGCACTTTCGCGCATCTTTCACCTCCGCTGCGCTCGGAAGACGACCGCAAGGCCGTGATCGCGGCGATCGGGGACGGCACGATCGACGTCGTCGCCTCGGGTCACGATCCGCGCGGCCCCGAGGACAAGCGCCTGCCTTTCGCGGATTCCGCGCCGGGCATGGCCGGCGCCGAGACCTTGCTGCCGCTGACGATGAACCTCGTGCGCGACGGCGTGATCTCGCTATCCCGCGCCTTCGAACTGATCGCGACCAACCCTGCGAAGCTGCTCGGCGTCAATGCAGGCAAGCTCGAAGTGGGCGCCGAGGCGGACATTGCCGTGATCGACGCCGATCGGCCGTGGATCGTCGATTCGGACAAGATGGCCGCCGCCGCCGGCAATACGCCGTTCGACAAGCAGCCCGTCCAGGGCCGCGTGCTGGCGCTGTTCAAGGGCGGGGTCGCCGTAAAGGCCAGGTAAGCAGGCGCGTGATGGCAGGGGCAGATGACCCCTGCCCCCTTCGCCGCTTTCCATTTCTCGTGGATTTTGTCCGTCCGTCGCCCGCTTTGTGGCCCCGGCACGCGTTCTGGTGGCATCGCGAAGAGCGCCTGACCGGCCGCTGCTTTCACTTTTTTAACTTCCCTGAAACCAAAAAAGACGGCCCCTGTCCGAAGACAGGAGCCGTTTAGGTTCACATGGAACTCAAGTGCGAGGGGCAAAGCCCCCGCGGAAACTCTAAAGCTCGGCGCGGCGCATCTGATTCGCACCGACGCCGCCGGGTAGCGGCCGTTGCTGCGCATAGGCAAGGCAAGGATTGCCGCCCTGACGAACGCTGGCGCAGACGGACTGGGCCGCACGCTGGTCGAAACCGCCCGCCGCGACGCGGTAGTAAGTCTGGCCGTTCACTTTCGCCTCGGTAATCCGCAAATCATGCCCCCGAAGGGCCGGGTTGCGCGACTGAAAAATTCCCCAGGCCCGCTTGGCGCCGTCCATGGTCCGGAACGAGCCGAGCTGGACGAGATGCGTAGCCGAAATCAAGGCCTTGGCCGGAGCGACCTGCGGCTTGGCCGCCGCCACCGGCCGAACCGGACGCGCGGTGGTCACACGCACCGGCGCAGCGACTCGGGCAGCCGGCATGGGCGCAGGCGCCGGAGAAACCGGCTGGATCTCTTCGGGCTGGTTCGCACCCCAGAAAGTTTCGCCGGTTTGAACGGGCGGAAGTTCCGCTTCGGGCGAAGCCGCTGCGGACGCTTCGGCCATGGCCATCCGCGGCGCAGCGGCAGGAGCGTTGAGCGCAAGCATCGCAGGCTGCCCCGGATCGGCGCGCAGCGGCGCACCGATCAGGCCGGCGATCCGCGCCTGCGACTGGTCCGGGCGGGCTGCACGCGCCCATTCGCCAAGACGGGCGTCGAGCTGGTCGGCCGGAACGTCCTGCGAGGCGATCAGGCGGGCCTCGCGCCACCGGCCGTCAAGGGCATAGGCATAGGCCAGGTTCTGGCGCGCCTTGGGCGTATTGTCACCGCCGCGAACGACGCCGGTCAGGATATCCACGCCAGTGGCGGGACGACCGGCAAGAGCGACGGCAAGACCGTAGTCGCTGGCCGGCAGCTTGTTCTGGAAGCGCTGGAGCACGGCCATGGCCTCAGCCCCGCGACCCGCGCCGACATAGGCCAGCACGGCGCCAAGGCCGGTGCGCGGGCTCTGGTCGCCCAGCGCAATGGCATCCTCGAAAGTGGTGGCGGCCGAATCGAAGCGTCCGGCAGAGAGGTAGGTCTGGGCCAGCGCAGCGCGGGCCGAAGCATCGCGCGGCGAGCGGGTGACACGCTGCTCCGCGCGGGCAAGGTCCTTGTCCCCCGGCTCACCCGGGGCGGCCGAAGCACCGGCGCGGGCGAAAGGCGCTTGTCCTGCGCAGCTCACCAGGAGCGTCGCGGCCATCGCGGTGCAGATCGCGAGAGCGGCGCTGCGGGCACGGAAGTTGAGGGGTTGCATCGATCGGGCCCTGGCTCAGCTGCGCCCGCCGACGGGCATGGCGATTTCCGGCATTTCGGAAAGGAATTTGTCGAGCGCCTCGGTAACCAGCACTTGCGCGCTGCGGTTCAGCAGCACGCCGGCCATCTTCAGCCGGAAGTGACGATCTGCATCGAGGCGCAGGGTGAAGGCGGCACGGCGACCCTCGACGGCGGCCGAGCGGCTCTGGACGGTCATGCGGCCGAGGCGCTGGGCAAGCTCGTCGATCTGGCGCAGCACGTCGGGCGCGGGCGCCGAAGCGGGCAGTTCGGCACTCGGTCCGACCAGCTCGACCACATCGTTTTGGCCCCCATCGGTCTGGACCTCATCGTTCTGGCCCCAGTCGTTCCAGCCAAGGTCTTCCATCCGCGCACCGGCGACGGAAAGGCTCGTGGCGCCGAGGTTGACGGCATCCTGGCGCCGCATCGCCGGGCGTGCGCGCCCCTTGCGGGCCAGCAGCCCGGGCGTCAGCGAGGCAAAGCCGTGTTCGCTCAAGCCGGTCACGATCAGGATCCTGCCACGCGGCGGCCGAAGCCACCGATCGGTCGTGCCGCGCCGGGCATGATCGGCTGGCCGGTCAACTGCGGAGCGGAGAAGACGGTGCGGCGGAAATTGCGTTCGAGACGGTCCGAAACGTAGTTCCACAGCGCGGTCACTTCCTGCGCGGAACGGCCGTTGGGATCGACTTCCATGACGGTGCGGCCGTCGATCATCGACGCCGCGAAGTCGGTACGCTGGTGCAGCGTGACGGGAGCGACGGTGCCGTGCTGGGAAAGCGCGACGGCGGCCTCGGCCGTGATGCGCGCTTTCGGGGTGGCGGCGTTGACCACGAAGATCAGCGGCTTGCCCGAGCGTTCGCAAAGGTCGACGGTGGCGCCCACCGCGCGCAAGTCGTGCGGGCTGGGGCGCGTCGGCACCACGATCAGTTCCGAGACCGAGATGACGCTCTGGATCGCCATGGTGATGGCGGGCGGCGTATCGATCACGGCCAGCTTGAAGCCTTGCTGGCGAAGGACCTGAAGGTCGCTGGAGAGGCGGGCCACGGTGGTCTGGGCGAAAGCAGGATAGTCGGCCTCGCGCTCGTTCCACCAATCGGCGAGCGAGCCTTGCGGATCGATGTCGATCAGGACGACCGGCCCGGCGCCGGCGCGCTGCGCCTGCACGGCGAGGTGCCCGGAAAGCGTGGTCTTGCCCGAACCACCCTTCTGCGATGCCAATGCCAGTACGCGCAAAGCCGTTACCCCCTGAGGAACCCCGCGCCGAAAGATCGGCGGCTCGGAAAATTCAGTTTCTCACAGAGGGCTGGATCGCAGATCGTTCCTAATTTAGAGTTAACCCCGCCGCCGTTTCAGGCACTTGCCGCTTGGCCGCCTCCGCCAGGACCGGGATTTTTCGTTTACCATCGGAGTTAACGCGAATTTCGCCCTTCTATGGGCATTCTTCGGGATATCCGGATGATCCGGTGAGTGCCTTCGCTTACCATGTCCGGACCTTAGTCAGGAAATCGAGGCCAGCAGACGTGCGGAAAAATCGAAGCACCCTTTCATGTCTCTCCCTGCACCTCGGGCTGGTCGCCGCGCTTGCGAGTCTTGCCGCTGCTCCTGCCTTGGCTGACGTAAAGGCCGGGAGCGTCAAGGCAGGAGTCGAGGCCTGGTCCGCCGGAAACTACGCCGCCGCCGTCCAGCAATGGCGTCCGCTGGCCGACAAGGGCGATGCCGACGCCCAGTTCAACCTGGCTCAGGCCTACAAGATGGGGCGCGGCGTTCCCGAAGACCTCGGCAAGGCGGAAGAACTTTACGGCAAGGCCGCCGCGCAAGGCCATGTCCAGGCTTCCGACACTTATGGCCTCATGCTGTTCCAGCGTGGAGAGCGCCAGAAAGCCATGCCCTATCTGCGCAGTTCCGCCGCACGCGGAGACGCGCGGGCCGAATATATCCTGGGGGTCGCGCACTTCAACGGCGACATCGTCGAGAAGGACTGGGTCAGGGCCTATGCCCTGGTGAGCATGGCCCAGCGCGCGGGGCTGCCCCAGGCCGCCAATGCCCTTGCCCAGATGGACTCGCATATTCCGCTGGCAGACCGTCAGAAAAGCGTAGGGCTC
>Ga0160437_1000672_pt1 | contig 16854 bp, 19 predicted proteins | sample HID1975I_E0MG_FD_108227 | JGI IMG/M metagenome (GOLD analysis project Ga0160437, IMG submission 108227) | Enriched soil microbial communities from UW Madison campus, WI, USA - HID1975I_E0 MG | ecosystem: Environmental > Terrestrial > Soil > Unclassified | place: USA: Madison, Wisconsin... | reverse complement strand
GAGATTGTTAGAAGAGATGGATAACTGGCCGACCTACTACCCTGATCAACTACATACGCGTCAGGTAGTGGATGAGATGTTGCATCATTAACATGGTGGCCCGGCAAGCTTGCGCCGCCGGGCAATTCTCACTGGATCGACACCGTTATTTCGCGAACACCGAATAATTCCTATTGCGCAAATCGTCGATCAAGCCTGGACCAGTCGGCTGCCAGTTCAGCTGCTGGCGCGTCCATTCCCCGCTGGCGCGAAGATCGTGGGTGGCGAAGAGCGCGAACCAGCCAAAATGTGCCTCAGCCTGCTCTGCTTTCAGCGATACGCAAGGCACGCCTAATCCTTCCGCAACCACTTCCGCAATCTGAGAGGCAGAAATGCTTTCCTCCGCGACCGCGTGATAGCGTTTGCCGCTTTCGCCATGTTCCAGCACCTTCACGTACAGACGGGCGACGTCATCGACGTGCGCGGCACACCAGCTGTTTTTGCCCTCGCCGATATACGCAGCCATCCCTTTTTCCTGAGCGAGAGGGATGTAATAGCTCAGCAGCCCCTGACTTTCAGTGTTATGCACCTGCGGCAGACGCACCACGCGCACGTCAACGCCTACCGCCAGCTGGATGTTGCCTTCCAGTTCAGACGCTCTGCGCGGGTTCGGGTTAGCCGGGTTGAAGAAATCTTCCCGCGCCGGTTGGCCTCTCTCATCATCACCCATGGCGGTGCCGGAGGTTATGATCAGTGGACGAGAGGTGCCTTTTAACACCGAGCCGATGGCGGCAATCACGCGCCGGTCTTTTTCGCAGTTAGCGACAAACTGGCTGAAATCATGATCGAAGGCGGTGTGGATCACCGCGTCGCAGTTTTCGATGCCAGAGAGCCAGCTTTGCGGGTCTTCCAGCGTGCCACGCTGGGGCGAGCCTCCCGCGTTGGATAACTGACGCGCGGCCTCTTCCGAACGTACCAGACCGGTCACCTGATGACCGCCCGCTAAAAGATTCGACACCACGCGTGAGCCAATAAAACCCGTCGCACCGGTTACAAAAATACGCATAGCCTGTCTCCTGAATAAATTTCAGCGACAGCGTATGCCGTCGTCTATTACTATTAAAGTAGTGACATTATCAGGGTATAAACACTAACAGGTTAATTATGACGCTACTTTCCGATAATCCTCTGGGCGATTTCTTGCGCGCCCGCCGCCTGCGACTCGATCCGGCGTCGTTTGGCTTCGTGCCCGGCCGCCGCCGTACCCCGGGCCTGCGGCGTGAAGAGGTGGCGCAGCTCGCCAGCATCAGCCCGACCTGGTACACCTGGCTTGAGCAGGGGCGCGGCGGGGCGCCATCGCGGGAAGTGCTGAACCGCATTGCCGGAGGGTTGCGACTGACTTCACCAGAACGTGACCACCTGTTTATTCTGGCCTTCGGTCATCCACCGGAAAATCGCCTGAATGCGTCGGATACGATGACGCCGCGCCTGCAGCGGGTGCTGGACAGCTTCAGCATTCCGGCCATTATCAAAACGGCGACCTGGGAGGTTCTGGCCTGGAATCGTCCGGCGGCGGTGGTCCTGAAAGATTATGGCCAGTTGCAGCCGGAACAGCGCAACATTCTGCGTCTGCTGTTTACCGATCCGGAAGCCCGAAAAATGCAGGAAGACTGGGACGGAGTGGCACGGCTGATTGTGAATGCGTTTCGGGCAGACGCTGCGCGCTCTGGCGCCTCGGAAGAAATTGACCGTCTGGTAGCGGAGCTCTCCGCGCAAAGCGAGGATTTCGCCCGATACTGGCGCAATAACGATGTGGCCGGACACGGCGAAGGGTTAAAGCGTCTGCTTCACCCGCAGTTGGGGCCTATTGCGCTGGAGTTTTCGACTTTTGCGGTAGAAGGGAGACCGGAACTGACGATGATGGTGTTCAATCCGGCCGATGACGAGAGTCGAGCAGTTATTCAGCGCTGGATTGCGGCGAGTCCAATCGGCGCTGAATAACGCTCCATCAGGCGGTTTTTAACGCGCCGTCCCAGGTTTTCACGCTCATACCGCGCAGGATCATCAGCCACGCCAGTACAATCGCCAGCATCATAATCGCGAACAGCATCCAGGCCGGTAACGAGGTGAGGATAAGCCCGGTCAGCATTGGGTTGGCGGCGGCACCCAGCCAGCCCAGCGCCTGCGCGGAAAAATAGCTCGCCTTCATGCCCGGCGGGGCGATGTTATCAATCAGCATGTATTCGCCCGGCGCATAAATGATTTCACCCAGAGTAAACACTGCCGCAGCCACACCCCAGTAGATTAAATTCTCGCCCGAGAACATAAAGCCGCCCAGCCCCAACAGGAAGCAAAGCGTGCCCGCAGCCATTAGCGGGCGAATATTTTTCGCAGTGATTTTGCGCCCGACAATGTATTGCAGGCTGACCACCACCACGGCGTTTACCGGCAGCACCACCGACACCACTTTTTGTGCAAAATCCGCGTTATCGGCAATCGTCAGCACGTACTGCGAAATGCAGGTCGCAAACGAGCCGCCGACGTAGGACGCCAGCAAGCCAGAAAGGGTAAACCAGAACAGCGCCTTGTCTTTCAACAGCACCGACGGCTGCCAGACGGTGGTGATTTTTTCTTCATCGCTTTGGGTGCCACGCTGCACGTAAAACTGAATCAGCACCAGTGGGAAGGCAGCACAGACGGCGGCCAGCCAGAACGGTAGTTGCAGGCTGTACATCACAAGCCAGGTACCAATCGGCGGGCCGACGGTCCAGCCCATGTTCAGAAAGCTGTAGTTGAGTGAGAAAATGCGCGCCTTGTCGCTCACGCTCAGCGCGTCGGCAAACCAGGCTTTTAACACCGTCGAAAAGACCGAATAGGCGCAGTTGATGAGTGCAAAGAAGAACACCACCAGTGCGACACTGTGCACGAGTGGAATGGCAATAAATCCGGCGATAAAGGCCATAATGGCGACAATCATGTAGCGTTTTTTATCGAACTTGTCGGCCATGATGCCAAAACCAAGACTGAAAATAACCCCGACGGTAAGCGCCAGAGTCAGCGCATAGCCGATGGCCTCAACGCTCATGCCGTACTGGCGCGTGAGGTAGATGGTCATAAACGGCAGCGTGGCGCCGCGCCCGATAGTTAACAGTAACGACGACGCCAGCAACGCTGAGGTTGAACGCTTTAGAGAGGATTTCATGGTTTAGCCCGACAAATTGCTTATGTTATTATTTTGTGTGTTATCACAATTATCACGGCGTCCGGGGGCTTGTACAGATCCCAATTTATCCCTAAGTGCCTTGACCACCTGCTAAAAATAATGATCTGTTCCTCGTCCGCGTTTTTCGTTACTTTGATTCTGTTTACAAAAGTTTAAACTTTCAGAGGCAGGTTATGACGCGGAAAGATGGGCTGTTAGCGCTGTTGGTGGTGGTCGTCTGGGGACTTAATTTTGTGGTCATTAAAGTCGGGCTGCACAATATGCCTCCGCTGATGCTGGCGGGTCTGCGTTTTATGCTGGTCGCGTTTCCGGCCATTTTCTTTGTCGCCCGCCCGAAAATCCCGCTCTCTTTATTGCTCGGCTATGGCCTGACCATCAGCTTCGGTCAGTTTGCCTTCCTGTTTTGCGCGATTAAATTTGGTATGCCTGCCGGGCTTGCGTCGCTGGTATTACAGGCGCAGGCCTTCTTCACCATTATTCTGGGCGCGTTTGTGTTTGGCGAACGTTTGCAGGGTAAACAGCTGGCGGGGATAACCCTGGCGGTGTTTGGCGTGCTGGTGCTGATTGAGGCGAGTCTGAACGGGCAGCACGTCGCGCTGCTCGGGTTCTGCCTGACGCTGGCGGCAGCGCTGTGCTGGGCCTGTGGCAATATCTTCAATAAGAAAATCATGCAGCACGCGTCGCGTACGCCAGTGATGTCGCTGGTGGTGTGGAGCGCGCTGATCCCCATTGTGCCGTTTTTGCTGGCGTCCTATTTGCTGGATGGCTCTCCGGCAATGAAGCAAAGCCTGGTCAATATCGACCTGACGACCATTTTGTCGCTGGTGTATCTGGCATTTGTTGCGACGATTGTCGGCTATGGCATTTGGGGGTCGCTGTTGGGGCGCTATGAAACCTGGCGTGTGGCGCCGCTTTCACTACTGGTACCGGTGGTCGGTATTGCCAGTGCAGCCCTGTTACTGGATGAAACGCTGTCAGCGTTACAACTGATGGGCGCAGTGTTGATCATGGCTGGCTTGTATATCAACGTGTTTGGCTTGCGCTTTCGTCGGGCGAAAGTGATGCAGGGGTAAGGCGGGAAGAAAAAAGCCCCGCAGAGGCGGGGCAAAAGAGTTACTGGGAGTTTCCGTTATAGTATGGCACGCCCAGTTCGTCGGATTTGTCACTGCCCGAACCCATGTGGTTGAAGTCAAACGGCGATCGGTCCTGTGCTGAAGGCATAAGGAGCGTGTCACGTGCCGCATTGCTTGCCGGGTAAGTGGATTGCTCCGCAAAACTCTGGCCGGAGACCAGCACCAACAAGGTGAGGGCGGCGGAGGCGAACAGTTTCATTTTTTCCTCGATACGTCTTGTGCAGGCGATTAACAACTACAGTGATTGAGTGGCATCAGATAACGCGACTCGCCGGGCATATTGGTGATGCGATACTTGTGCGGCGGCACGTCAAAATAATTCTTAAAGGTACGCGTCAGCGTCTGCTGGGATTCAAAGCCATAGCGCTCAGCCAGATACAGGATCGGCTCATTGCTTTCTTTCAGCTTCTGAGCGATTTCAGTGAGCTTACGGCTTCTAATATATTGACCCAGTGAATGTCCGGTTTCTTTCTTGAACATCCGTTGCAGGTGCCATTTTGAGTAACCGGAACGTTCTGACACTTTCTCAAGCGACAACGGTGATTCCAGATTGCCCTCGATCCAGTCCAAAATGCTATGAATTGTAATAGCGTCAGTGTTACGTCTGGACATAGCGACTTACCTCTTTGTTCTGTTTACGGCAGGATTTTCTTGAGCAGAAGCTCAAGGGCTGCGACCTCATCCACCGTTAAGTTTTTTGTTAATTCCTGATGCAGGTTTTGTCCCACCAGCTGGTGGCATTGCTCACATATTGCCGCGCCGTCCGGAGTCAACTGCACCAGGACGCCACGCTTATCATTCGGGTTTGGCAGACGTTCAATCCAACCTTTACAGGTCAGGCGGTCGAGCATTCGGGTCAAGGCCCCGAGATCGACCGACAACGCTTTTTTCAGTTCAACCGGGGTAATGCACACTTCACAGCGAATCGAACACAGGGTTTTAAACTGAGACGCAGTGATATCCATAGGCGACAGATAATCGTTCAGAAGACGATCTTTTTTCTGATTGACCATGTGGATCAAGCGACCGAGTGGGATGATTTCGTTAAACAGATCACTGGTGCTTTTCACAAAGGTTGCCCTGGCAAGTAGTTTAGTTGCGGGGGATATTATTGCCCAGGCAACCATAAGTCAACTGAATGGATAAGCTTATGCCACAAATTGCTAAAACGCTTCACGGCACACTTTTTGCGCGGTAAGTGGCTGAAGAATAACCTGCCGTTATGGTCACGTGAGGGTAAGATTTCGTCATCAATTAGCCATAGTCACGGCGACGAGAATGCTCTTATACTCAGCCGGCAAGTGACTTCAATCACAGGAGTGTTGAGTAATGCTGGAACTTTTTAAAGCCATTGGCCTTGGGCTGGTGGTGATTTTGCCGTTGGCAAACCCCCTGACAACCGTGGCGCTGTTTCTTGGCCTGGCCGGGAATATGAACAACGCTGAACGTAATCATCAGTCTCTGATGGCGTCGGTGTACGTCTTTATCATCATGATGGTGGCGTATTATGCAGGCCAGGTGGTCATGAATACTTTCGGGATTTCGATTCCCGGGTTGCGTATCGCCGGAGGCCTGATCGTTGCTTTTATCGGTTTTAAAATGCTGTTCCCGCAACAGAAGGCGCACGACTCTCTGGAAGCACGACACAAATCGGAAGAACTGAAAGAAGAGCCGACCGCCAATATTGCCTTCGTCCCGCTGGCGATGCCGAGCACCGCCGGGCCGGGGACCATCGCGATGATCATCAGTTCGGCCTCAACCGTAAATCACGGTTTTAATTTTCCTGCCTGGGTTGTGCTGGTTGCGCCGCCGCTGATTTTCCTCAGCGTGGCGATTATTCTGTGGGGGTGCTTGCGAAGCTCTGGGGCGATTATGCGCCTGGTTGGGAAAGGGGGGATCGAAGCCATTTCCCGTCTGATGGGCTTTTTGCTGGTCTGTATGGGCGTGCAGTTTATCATCAACGGCGTGCTGGAAATTATCACTACCTACCACGCGTAACGCTTTCGTCATGCATAAGGGCGGCACATTGCCGCCCTTTATTTTTTATCCGTTCTGTCCCGCCACCGCGTCTTTTATGAGTTCCGCGAACACCGCCTGCACCTGACTGTCCTCAGAGGACGACGCGTTTTGGGCCAGGGTTATTCCCAGATGTCCTGGAGCGGGTAGCCGCGAACCCGCCGTTAACAGATTTGCGGGCAGGCCAAAATACGTTCTTAGCGTCAGCCCCAGACCCGCCTGAACGGCAGCCCATACACCGCTGAGGCTATGACTGACGAAGGTGATTTGCCACGGGATCCCGGCGTTATCGAGGCATTCAATTGCCCTCGAGCGTATCAAACAAGGGCTGTCGAACATCACTAGCGGCAGCGGCTTTCCGTTGGCAAGCAGGGCATCCAGGTTTACATCCTGATGGTAAATCCATTCCAGCGGGCAGCGCGTCAGTATTTCTCCTTGTTGAGGGGGATTGGGTGGCTGCCACAGTAGCGCGATGTCGAGACTGTTTTCTGCCAACGCGGCGATAAGCGGCGTGTTTCTGTCGACGCGGGCGTGGATGCGTAAATCAGGGTGCAATCTGCTGAATTTACCGAGAATGCCCGGCATCAGCGACTCACCAAAATCTTCCTGCATCCCAATGCGAATTTCGCCTTTCAGCAGTTCGCCGCGAAGCGCACGCAGCGTCTCATCGTTCAGCGCCAGCAAACGTCTGGCGTAGCCCATCAGCATCTCTCCCTGCGGTGTGAGTCGCACATGTCGACCCTGTTTTACCACTAACTCGGCGTGACACTGTAACTCAAGCTTCTTCAATTGAGCGCTAACGGCAGAGGTTGAACGGGCGAGCTTAAGCGCGGCGTTGGCAAAGCTGCCTGAATCGATGCCGGTGACAAAACTGCGCAGCGCATCGAGATCTAACGTCGTAGGGATTTTCACGCCGTCACTCCTGAATTTTGGGATGATGAATGCCGAATAATTTGATTTTCAGGATGGAACTATTGCGTGAGGATGGTCTGACTGTCAACCTGGAGAACCCCAATGAATCCCTCACTCGACCGCGAAAGTCTGGCCCAATACGCCCCTAAGCTGGCGGCGCTCAGTCAGGAAATACTGTTTGACGATATCTGGAAACGTCCCGAACTCTCTGCGCGCGATCGCAGCCTGATTACCCTGGCGGTACTGTCTGCGCAAGGGCGCGTCCAGCAAATCCCATGGCACCTGCAGTTCGCGCGGCAAAATGGGCTGAGCGAAACAGAAATCACGGAGCTTTTCACTCACCTGGCCTTCTATGCGGGATGGCCCGCCGCCGTTAGCGCACTGGGCTGCCTGGCCGGGGAGAAAAGCGAATGCCGTTAACCCGAATCGTGTGTCGTGACACGCTAAGTGAAGCAGCGTTAACCCGTATCTCGGATACGCTGCATGACTGTCTGGTGCGTGAATTCGCCGTCCCGACGCGGGATAAGTTTCAGATTATCGAGCGACTCCCCGCCAGTCAGCGGATTTACGACAAGCACTATCTGAGCGGAGGACGCAGTGACGATTTTATTTTGGTGCTGATTACCGCCGGAAAGCCGCGCAGTACGGAACAGAAACGCCGCTTTTACCAAGCGTTAAGCGAGGGGCTTGCCGAAAACGTGGGCATCAGCCCGGAGGATGTGATGGTGACGATTCAGTTCAACCAGGCTGAAGACTGGAGCTTCAGCCGGGGCGAACAGTTTATCTAATCAGGCGTATGCCGGTTCAGGGCTGCTGAACCGGCTGTTCGAGGGTCACCGGCCAGCGGCGGAAAATAATCACTGACCAGATCAGCGCCGCCAGCGCCGGAACTGCACCGACGTAGCCGATATTGGCCATCGAGAAATGCAGGCTGACCTGATTTCCGACCAGCGCGCCAGCGCCAATCCCAAGATTAAAGATACCGGAAAACAGCGCCATCGCCACGTCGGTGGCATCCGGGGCAATCGCCAGCACTTTCACCTGCATTCCCAGGCCGATAATCATAATGGCCACGCCCCAGATGATGCTCAGCACGGCGAGGCTAATCTCATTTTCAGCCGCTAACACCAGCAACGCCAGGCATGCGCTCAACAGGGCGATGGCACCGCTGACAAGCGTAGAGGCGTGATGGTTGCCGAGCTTACCGAAGATAATCGAACCGATGATCCCGGCTCCGCCCAGCGCTAACAGCAACAGGGTGGCGAAGTTGGCGTCAAAGCCGGCCACGTTAATCACGAACGGTTCGATGTAGCTGTACGCGGTGTAATGGGCGGTCACCACGACCACGGTGAGCAGATACAGGCTCATGAGGGCTGGACGGCGGAACAGCAGCGGCAGGCTTTTCAGCGAGCCGGAATGTTCGCTTGGAATTTTAGGCAGCAGCTTGATCAGCGCAACCAGCGTAATGAGTGCGCCAAGGCCGATGATAAAGAAGGTGGTGCGCCAGCCGAAATACTGGCCGACGACGCGACCAATCGGCAAACCAAGCACCATCGCCAGGGCGGTACCGGTGGCAATCAGGCTCAGGGCCTGGGCGCGTTTGCCCGCCGGGGCAAGACGAATCGCCAGAGAAGCGGTAATCGACCAGAACACGGCGTGGGCGAAGGCAATGCCAATGCGGCTAATGACCAGCACAGTAAAGTTCCAGGCGAGGAAAGAGAGCACGTGGCTGGCAATGAACACCACAAACAGGCCGATCAGCAGTTTGCGCCGCTCCATCTGGCTGGTGAGCAGCATAAACGGCAGCGACATCAGCGCCACTACCCAGGCGTAGATGGTCAGCATGATCCCCACCTGCGCCGTTTCCATCGAGAAACTGTGGGCGATATCAGACAGCAGCCCAACCGGCACAAATTCCGTCGTATTAAAGATAAAAGCGGCAATGGCCAAAGTGACCACCCGCAGCCACGCGACCTTGCGTGAAACCGTGTTTGTTGTCATGTCAGTTTTCTGGATGAATAACGGTAAGAAGAGACGTGGATCTTAAAACCATCATTGCGCAAAACACAACCGATTTGTGACTAAGATCTCATAGCAGAAGGTGATGACGCGGTGATGGTCAGCGTCACGCTGCGGTTCAGTTTGCGCAGGGCCAGTTATGTTTATCTCTTTACGTACAACTCTACGTTGAATTGGGCAGAAAGAAAAAAGCAGCGGCGGAATCTGGAAGGAGGCTCGTAATTCGTGGGCAAAGGCGCTATTAATGTTACTAAGTGGTTATAAAAACAAAAGGATACTGGCTATGCAGGAAATTCCGTTTTATATGGTTGATGCCTTCAGCGATCGCACGTTTGGCGGGAATGCGGCGGCGGTATGTCCGCTTATCGAATGGCTTCCCGACGAGACGCTGTTGAAAATGGCGCAGGAACACAACCAGTCCGAAATCGCCTTCTTCGTGCGCACCGATGACGGGTTTGCGTTGCGTTGGTTCACCACGCAGGGCGAAATCAATCTCTGCGGGCACGCCACACTTGCCAGTGCTCATGTGATTTTCGAATTCCTCGATTATCCTCACACCGAAATTCGTTTTTCCACGCGCTTTGTTGGTGAGCTGACGGTGAGCCGCAGCGGCGATTGGCTGACGCTGAATTTTCCGGCATGGAAAACGGAGGCCGTGGAGCCTCCGGCACTGCTGCTGAGCGCGCTCGGTATTGATCACTATGAAGAGGTCCGCGTGGCGCGTGATTACCTGGTGGTGTTGAAAAACCAGCAACAGGTGGAAGCGCTGACACCGGACATTCACGCCATGCTGCCGCTCGGCAAAATGGTCTGCGTGACGGCGCCGGGCGATGAGGTCGATTTTGTTAGCCGCTTTTTCTGTCCGGGGGAATCCGTGGCGGAAGATCCGGTTACCGGTTCAGCGCACTGCATGTTGATCCCGTATTGGGGAGACAAATTGCATAAAATGCAGATGCAAGCGCGGCAGGTTTCTGCGCGTGGCGGTGAATTACGCTGTGAATGGCAGGGCGAGCGGGTGCTGATCGGCGGCCAGGCCACGACCTACATCATCGGCAGCATTTATCTGCACGAAGGAGCGTTATGATGAAAACCCTTCCTGTCTGGTTGGTTGACGCGTTCAGCCGGAATAATTTTGGCGGGAATCCGGCGGCGGTGTGCGCTCTGGATTCCTGGCTGCCTGATGAGCAATTGCAGCAAATCGCGAAACAGCATAATCAGTCGGAAACGGCCTTCTTTATTCCGGCGAAAGGCGGCTTTGAACTGCGGTGGTTTACCACCCGCAATGAGGTCAATCTCTGCGGACACGCCACGCTCGCCACTGCGCACGTGATTTTCAATCATATGGATTACCCGGATGCGCGTATTCACTTTGATACGGCGTCCGGTCGGTTAACGGTCAGCCGCGAAGGCGAATGGCTGACGCTGGATTTCCCCGCCGGGCAAACCGAAGAGCAAACACCACCGGATGAAATGCTGGCTGCGCTGGGCATTACGGATTACGTTGCTGCGCGTAAAGGGCGTGCGTGGTTGATAGAACTGTCCAGTCGTGAGCAGGTTGAAGCTGTCACTGCGAATATTTCGGCAATGACGCCCGTAGAACATAAGGTCACAATCACCGCGCGGGGTACGGGTGATTACGATTTTGTCAGCCGCTTTTTCTCTCCAGGAGAAGCCGTATGGGAAGATCCGGTCACCGGTTCGGCGCACACCATGCTGATTCCCTACTGGAGTGAAAAGCTCGGTAAAACGCAGATGCTGGCCCGCCAGGTTTCTGCGCGTGGCGGCGATGTGCGCTGTGAATTGCAGGGGAATCGCGTGTTGATGAGCGGCACGGCGGTGACGTGGATGCAGGGGAAAATCCTGCTGCGTTAAGCCTGTCTGGCGACATAAGTTAATGCTATGAACCGGGGCGTCCGTTTCGGTTTACAGTCAGGGGAAAACGCGCGAGGAGATTGATATGTATACCATTACGCCATGTTCCCCTGACCATCCCGATATCGTGGCGCTGATTGACGCCCTCGATCGCTATCAGCAGACGCTGTATCCGGCGGAAAGTAATCATCTGCTCGATTTAACACAGCTACCGGAATCACAGCGGCTGATGCTGATTATTCGTGATGCTCAGCAACAACCCGTTGGCTGCGGCGCGGTGGTGTTGAACGGTGACGGCAGCGGCGAAATGAAACGGGTATATATCGACCCAACGCACCGTGGGCAGCGGCTGGGAGAATCGCTGTTAACCGCGCTGGAAACTGAAACGTTGCAGCGCGGTTGCGACACGCTGCGCCTTGAGACCGGGATTCATCAACATGCGGCGGTGAAGCTCTATGCGCGCAGCGGGTATCTCCAGCGCGAGGCATTTGCCCCTTATCTGCCTGACCCGCTGAGTATTTTTATGGAGAAACTGCTGGTTGCGGACCTTCGTCAAGCAATGTGATAAACGCTTCCAGCTGGCGAGTCATCGCCCCCCGACGCCACACCAGCCAGGTCGTCAGCCAACGCCATTTTTCGGCCAGCGGCCAGGCATCTACCTGATGATGTCCGGGCATGCTTTCGAGCATACTGCGTGGGATCATCGCCAGACCCGCGCCCGCAATCACACAGGCCAGCATTCCGTGATAGGACTCCATTTCGTGAATACGCCCCGGCGTGGCGCGATCGGCATGAAACCAGCTTTCGAAATGACGGCGGTATGAACAGTTGGCGCGAAACGCATAAATGCTGGTGCCGTTCACATCGCTAGCACGCTTGACCGGGGCATGTCCCTTTGGCGTAACAATCATCATCTCTTCCTGATACACCGGCACGCCTTCCAGATTCGGATGCATCACTGGCCCGTCGACGAACGCCGCGCTGAGCCGGCCTTCGGTCACGCCGTCAATCATCGTGCCCGATGGACCGGTCGCTAAATCGAACTGAATTTTCGGATAGCGCTGGTTATACAGCGCCAGCGTAGGGGGAATACGCACCGCCGCGGTACTTTCCAGCGACCCTAACGAGAACAAACCCTGAGGTTCATCGCCAGCCACCACCATTCGGGCTTCGTCGACCAGGGCCAGGATCTGCTGGCTATAACGCAGAAAACTGTGCCCGGCCGGGGACAAACGCAGGCGCTGGTTTTCACGAATGAACAGTTCCACACCCAAATCTGCCTCCAGCTGACGAATGCGGGTGGTCAGGTTAGAGGGCACGCGATGCACCTTTTGCGCGGCCTGGGTAATGCTGCCGGTCTGGGCGACGGCGTTGAACATCTCAAGTTGAGTTAAGTCCATAACGTTCTCGTATCGTGAATGGAGTGGTTAATATTATTCATTTTCCATAAATAGCAGAGTGGTCCAGTATTAATCAACAGCCACATCGAACAGAGAGAACAAAATCATGACATCACCTGCAACTCACGCCATTTCCCTCAACCCGGCCACGGGTGAAACGCTATCCTCACTGGCATGGGCCACGGCCGATGACGTCAATCAGGCGGTTGCGCTGGCCGATTCCGGTTATCGTCAGTGGAAGAAAACCGCCGTTGCTGAACGCGCCGATGCGCTGCGTAACGTTGGCAACGTGCTGCGTCAACACGCCGAAGAGATGGCGCAGATGATCAGCCGTGAAATCGGCAAGCCGATTATTCAGGCGCGTGGCGAAGTCACGAAGTCGGCGAACCTCTGCGACTGGTATGCCGAACACGGCCCGGCGATGCTTTCTACCGAAGCGACGCAGGTGGAAAATAATAAGGCGGTGATTGAGTACCGTCCGCTTGGCCCGATCATGGCGGTGATGCCGTGGAACTTCCCGCTGTGGCAGGTTCTGCGTGGCGCGGTGCCGATTCTGCTGGCGGGCAACAGCTACTTGCTGAAACATGCGCCAAACGTGATGGGTAGCGCGAAGCTGATTGGCGATATCTTCACTGAGGCGGGTATTCCGACGGGCGTGTTTGGCTGGGTGAATGCCACCAATGACGGCGTATCGCAAATGATTAACGACCCGCGTATTGCGGCGGTAACGTTAACCGGCAGTATGCGCGCCGGGAAGGCGATTGGCGCTCAGGCCGGGGCGGCGCTGAAAAAATGCGTGCTGGAGCTGGGCGGTTCCGATCCGTTTATCGTGCTCAACGACGCGGATATTGATGAAGCGGTAAAGGCGGCGGTGATTGGTCGCTATCAGAATACCGGGCAGGTCTGTGCGGCGGCGAAACGCTTTATCGTGGAAGCGGGTATCGCCGATGCTTTTACCGAGAAGTTTGTCGCCGCGGCGTCCCGGCTGAAAATGGGGAATCCGCAGGATGAGCAAAATTACCTTGGGCCGATGGCGCGTTACGACCTGCGCGACGAGCTGCACGACCAGGTGACGGCAACGCTGGAGGAGGGCGCCACGCTGCTGCTCGGCGGCGAGAAGATTTCCGGCAAAGGTAACTACTACGCCGCCACAGTGCTGGGCAACGTCACGCCGAGTATGACCGCGTTCCGTCAGGAGATGTTTGGCCCGGTGGCGGCGATCACCGTTGCTCGTGATGCCGATCATGCGCTGGCGCTGGCAAATGACAGCGATTTCGGTCTGTCTGCTACGGTCTATACCGCAGACGAAAAACAGGCTCAGCGCTTTGCCGATGAACTGGAATGCGGCGGGGTGTTTATCAACGGCTACAGTGCCTCCGATGCACGCGTGGCATTTGGCGGCGTGAAGAAAAGCGGCTTTGGTCGCGAGCTGTCGCATTTCGGTCTGCATGAGTTCTGTAACGTACAAACCGTGTGGAAGGATCGCAGCTGATTTCCTTGCCTGCCGGGCAGGTACACCACACTTTTCTGTCAGGATCCTGTCATTTTCCTTCCGCGCGCAACCGCTGACGCTGGTATACTCGCAGGCCGAAATCGGCCTGTGGGCAAGGAGCAAAAGTGGCAACGGTCATCGATAACAGTATGCTGGAATCTGTTCTGGCAGAGGTAAAACCGCTGATAGGGAAAGGCAAAGTGGCGGATTACATTCCGGCGCTGGCCTGTGTGGATGGCGCAAAGCTGGGGATTGCCATCAGCACCGTTGACGGCCAGCATTTCTTTGCCGGTGATGCGCAGGAACGTTTTTCCATCCAGTCGATTTCCAAAGTGCTGAGTCTGGTGGTGGCGATGAATCACTACGCCGAAGAGGAAATCTGGCAGCGGGTGGGCAAAGATCCGTCCGGTCAGCCGTTTAACTCATTGCTGCAGCTGGAAATCGAGCAAGGCATTCCGCGTAATCCGTTTATCAACGCCGGGGCGCTGGTGGTGTGCGACATGCTGCAAAGTCGCCTCAGCGCGCCGCGTCAGCGCATGCTGGAGATAATCCGTAAGCTGTCTGGCGTCGAGGATATTGCCTACGACACGGTGGTGGCGCGATCTGAGCTAGACCATTCTGCCCGTAATGCCGCCATTGCCTGGCTAATGAAGTCCTTCGGCAACTTCCATAATGATGTGGCGACGGTGCTGCAAAACTACTTTCATTACTGCGCGCTGAAAATGAGTTGTAGCGAACTGGCACAGACCTTCCTGTTTCTGGCGAATCAAGGGCATTCCCCGCAGCGCGATCAGACCATCATCACACCGTTACAGGCGCGGCAGGTGAATGCGCTAATGGCGACCAGCGGGATGTATCAGAACGCCGGGGAGTTTGCCTGGCGCGTAGGGCTTCCGGCGAAATCGGGCGTCGGCGGGGGGATCGTCGCGATTGTGCCGCACGAAATGGCGATCGCCGTCTGGAGCCCACAGCTCGATACTGCCGGCAACTCGCTGGCGGGAACGGCGGTACTGGAAAAACTGACTCAGCGGTTGGGACGTTCGGTCTATTGATCTATTCACCGCTTCAGGTAGCAAATGGACAACAAATAACTAACACTGATAATTGTTAATATGCAGATTGTGATCAATAGTATCTGCATTACCGATCATTGCCCTGCAATTCCCGAAATAATTGCTGTTTGCGATTATATGGAAAGATAATTAATGCGTTCGATTTCTGTCCCCCGATTGACTGTATTCAGTGAAGCGCACGTCCTGCGTAATGTATTTTCCCTGGTTGTTATTACCACGCTTTTTTATGCGATGGGCGCCATGCTGCGCCTTGTGCAGGAACTTTCACTCTTCTGGCCACTGAATGCGGTCATGGCGGCGATATTTGCCCGCTACGTCTGGCTTAACCGACTCCATTATTATGCGATCTGCTACGGCGCAATGCTGCTTTATGACGTGATGACCACCCAATGGGGTTTTGCGTCGCTGATTATTAACGCCTCGAATATGGTATTTATTGTGATGGTCGCCCAGTTGGTGATGCGCGATAAACGTCAGGCAGGGAGTGAACCCGAGCCGATTAATGCCCTACGGTTATTCTATTACTGTCTTATTTCCGCGATTTTTTGCGCACTGCTGGGGGCGTTAGGATCGGTCGGGATCGACAGACAATCGTTTATGCCGCTGCTCGCGGACTGGTTTAGCGAACAGTTTTCTACCGGGGTGCTGATTTTACCGTGCGTCATGACCCTGACGCTGCCTCACGAAATTAGCCGGATCCGCTGGCAACAGCTGCTGCCGGTGCTGACGCTGGTGCTTTCCATGCTGGCAGCGATCGCTATTGGCGGGGCCGGGAGTCTCGCATTTCCGCTGCCCGCGCTTATCTGGTGCGCTCTCCGTTACCCGCTGCCGGTGACTTCTGCACTGACCCTGATCACCGGTGCCAGTGAAATCATTCTGGTGGCGAATGGGATTATCAATCTGGCCGTCAGCGGGCCGTTGCAAACCGCGCAGCTTTTCTCCACGCGTCTGGGGATTGCGTCGCTAGCTATCAGTCCGGTGATTGTTTCTACCAGCGTGGCGGCCATCAATAATCTTGTTCGTCAGGTATCACTGCGTGCAGATTTCGATTTTCTGACCCGCGTCTATTCGCGTTCCGGGTTATATGAAGCCCTCAAAAACCAGCCAGCCCATCACCATCAACATCTGACGGTGATGCTGCTCGATATCGATTTCTTCAAAAGCGTGAACGATAACTACGGTCATGAATGTGGTGATTATGTGCTGACGGTGTTTGCGCGTCAGGTGCATGACGCAGTTGGCGAGCAGGGGCTGGTGGCGCGAATGGGCGGTGAGGAGTTTGTTGTCGCCGCCAAAACGCGTGATCCGCTAGACGGTTACCATCTGGCCGAGAAAATTCGTCAACGTGTAGAAGCCAATGTGTTCCAGTGGCGACAGCAGACGTTGCGGGTCACGGTAAGTATTGGCACCGGAAGCGGCACGCTCGGAAGCACCGAACTGATTGATACCTTCAATGAATTGCTGGTGGTAGCCGACGAGTATCTTTACCGCGCCAAAAAGGCCGGGCGCAATAAGACCTGCGCCAAATCAGTCGCCGAACAGGGTGTCTTCAATTCATTTGCGTCTTAGGTAAAGGTGACACTGTCACCGTTGTGGCTGTTTGTTGTGCAAAAACATTCAACTATCTTTATTGATAGCTTGCGGGGCCGCGTTAAAAAAAATACGATGCTTGCGGCCATGCATCGGAAAATTGCACTTAATGAACGGTTTTTACCAACAAAAGACGAATGATAAG
>Ga0160437_1000667_pt1 | contig 16935 bp, 19 predicted proteins | sample HID1975I_E0MG_FD_108227 | JGI IMG/M metagenome (GOLD analysis project Ga0160437, IMG submission 108227) | Enriched soil microbial communities from UW Madison campus, WI, USA - HID1975I_E0 MG | ecosystem: Environmental > Terrestrial > Soil > Unclassified | place: USA: Madison, Wisconsin... | reverse complement strand
GGCGGCGGAAGCGGCGGAGGCGGGACCGGGTCCGGTGGAGGCGACACCGCCGTTCCGCCGGTCGGCAACCCCGACCCCACCGGCGAGATCGCCGGAGAACTGATGGGCGCGGCCACCCCCGACGACCCCGACGTCGGCGGTCTGCCGGCGGGCGCAGGGGAGACCCGCCGAGGTGTGCTGTTCCGCTCCGGGAACCTCGCCCGGGTCGGCGCCGCGGGACGCGAGGCGATCCGCACGCTCGGCCTCCGCCGCATCGTCGATCTGCGCGAGGACGAGGAGATCGCCTTCGAGCCGACCGAGCTCGGCGACCTCCCGGTGACGACCCGGCGTATCCCGCTGTTCGCGGGGTCGGCGAGTTCTTTCTTCGCGGAGGACGTGACCCTCGATGCGCTGTACCGCAGCCTGGTCGATGAGTCGGCCGGCGCGATCGTGGAGGTGGTGCGGAGCGTCATCGACGAGGCGCCGGTGCTCGTGCACTGCACGGTCGGCAAGGACCGGACCGGGGTGACCGTCGCGCTCACCCTCGCCGCCGCGGGGGTCGACGAGGACGCGATCATCGCCGACTACGCCCGCACCGAGGCGCTGCTGCCGGCCGACCGCAACGCGCGGGTGCTCGCGTATCTGCAGCGGCTGCACCCCGAGGCGCAGAATCTCGCCGATCTCGCGACCCGCTCGCCCGCACCGGTGATGCGTGCCCTCCTCGACGACCTCCACGCGCGCTACGGCGCTCCCGTCGAGTTCCTGCGGGCCCACGGCCTCGCCGACGACGAGCTCCGCGAGCTGCGGCGGGTGCTCGTCTCCGACTGAGGTGAGGCATGCCTTACCACGCGGTATAGTGGAGGCATCATGTCCACGGTCTCCGCAGCTCACCGCACCCCGCACAGCGCCAGCGCGTGCCGTGCGGCGAAGCACACGCGTGTGCAGCAGCTGATCACGGCCGACGAGCACGCGCTCGCCGAGCTCGAGCTGCTGCTGTCGACGCTGCCGATCTGCTCGACCGGGCGAGTGTTCATCGAGGTCCCCGACGCCGGATGGATCGGCGAGATCTCCGTGCCGCCGCGCATGGTCGTGACCTGGCTCGACCGCTCACGCCGCACCGGCGCTCCCGGCACCGGCCGGTCCTGCGCGTCGGGCGCGGCCCTGTCGCGGGCGGTGACCGCATGGGCGGACGAGATGCTCTGCGATCACGACGACAGCACGCAGGTCCACCTGCTGGGCGGGTTCCTCGGCACCGCCGACATCGTCGACCACCTCACCGAACGGCTCGGCTTCTCCGCCGAGGGCATCCACACCCCCGAGCGCTTCGGCCTCACCACCGCGCGCTGACTCGCGCCCGCTCGGACAGCGGACCTCAGCGGGTGCCGCGCGGCACGTAGTTGCCGTCTTCGAGCCCGGCGAGGATCTCGAACCGGTTCGTCAGCGGGTCACGGCCCGCGAACAGGTACAGCAGCGGCATCAGGAAGCCGTAGCGGCGCCACTGGCGGGCGTGCACCGCCTCGTGACGCAGCAGTGAGTCGGTGACCGGCGCGGAGCCGGTGAGGAAGCACCCCCCGACGCACACCCCGCCGCGTCGGAAGGTCCACTCCGGCATCCCGCGGAAGACCCACAGGCCCTCGCGTCGCTCGATCCGGCCCGTCGACCACAGGGTGCCCCAGGTCCAGCCCACCGCGGTTCCCCACCAGTAGCCGAGGAGACTGAGCGGCGAGTCGACCAGCACCGCCGGCAGCACGCGGTCGATGCGTTCGCCGCGTGCGACGGCACGGTCGGCGCGCTCGCGCCAGCCGCGCGGCGGCCGGGCGATCATGCGAGAGCCCCCACGACCCGGAGGATCGTGCCGAGGTCGTCGACAGCGGCGTGCGGGCTCGACGGCGCGAAGCCGGCGATCGAGGCGCCGACGAGCGGAAAGCCGGTGCGGAGTGCGCGGATGGTGGCGGTGAGCTGATCCAGCGGCACCCCGAACGGAACCGGCAGCGCGACGCCTCCGAGGACGGCGGGGTCGAGCACGTCGAGGTCGACGTGGATGTAGACGGCGTCCGCTCCGGTGGCCGTCACGGCGTCCACGAGCGCGGCGGGGTCGGCGAGGTCGCCCGCGGGGACGTGGCGAAGGCCCGAGGAGCCCACGGCCTCCCATTCGGCGTCCTCGAACTCGCGCGCGCCGGCGAGGACCACGCGCTCCGCGGCGACGCCCCCGTCGCTCAGCGGGCCCGGAGTGAAGACGGCGCGCAGCGCCATCCCGCCGAACGCGCCCGAGGGTGAGGTCTCCGGGGTGTGCAGGTCACCGTGCGCGTCGAACCAGACGACCGCGAGGCCGGGGTGTGCCGCTGCCGCATGCGCGATCGCGGGAACCGCCACCCCGCAGTCGCCGCCCACCACGAGCGGCGTCTCGTCGGAGGCCGCCAGGGCCTCGGCGAGGCTCTCGCGTACGCGGCGCAGGGCGCTGTAGCGACGGATGCCCGTCTCGAGCGACTCGCCCGCCTCGACCGGCACCTCGACCCGGGTGCAGGCGCTCCGGGGCAGATCACCCGCGATCGCCTCGGCGCCGTCGATCAGGAGCATCGCCCGCGAGGCGGGGGAGCCCTGCCACTGCGGGGCCACGAGGAAACGCGTCATGGTGTCATCTTCCTCTGCTCGGGCCGCCTGCGGGCGCCGCGACGGGCGCTCGTGCGCACGCTGTCGGCGAAACGCGTCAGCGCCGGGCGTCGCGGACGACACCCGGCGCTGAGAGCACCGCCTACTGCTCGGTGCCTACTGCTCGCTTACTGCTCGGTGCTTACTGCTCGCTTACTGCTCGGTGCTTACTGCTCGCTGCTTACTGCTCGAGGGCCGGTGCGGCGGTGCCGCCGGTCTTCAGCGCGGCCAGGCGCGCCTCGACCTCGGTCAGCTCGCCGACGTCCTCCAGCTCGTTGAACTGCGCGTCCAGCGACGAGGCGGCGATCTCCGCCTTGCCGGCGGCGAGGGCCTCCTGGCGGCGGACCTTGTCCTCGAAGCGGCCGAGGTCGCTCGTGGGGTCCATGACGTCGATCGACTTGACCGCGTCGTGCACTTTGTTCTGCGCCTCGGCGGTCTTGGCACGGGCCAGCAGCTCGGAGCGCTTCGACTTCAGCTGCTCCAGCTTCTGCTTCATGCCGTTGAGGCCGTCCTTGAGCTTGTCGACGACCTCGGTCTGTGCAGCGATCGACGGGGCGATCGCTGCGGCCTCGTTCTCCTCGCCGATCTGGCGCTGGAGGGCGATCTTGGCGAGGTTGTCGAACTTGTCCGCGTCGGCGGTGTTGCCGGCGGAGCGCAGCTCGTCGGCCTTGCGGCTGGCGGCGATCGCCTTGTTGCCCCACTCCGTGGCCGCCTTGACGTCCTCGGCGTGGTCGCGCTCGAGCAGGCGCAGGTTGCCGATCGTCTCGGCGATGGCCGATTCCGCGTCGGCGATGTTGTTCGTGAAGTCGCGGACCAGCTGATCGAGCATCTTCTGAGGGTCTTCGGCCTGGTCGATCAGGGCGTTGACGTTCGCCTTCACGAGGGTCGAGATGCGGCCGAAGATGGACTGCTTTGCCATCGGTTTTCCTTTCCTAGCGGGAGGTATGGGTGGTCGAGTGGATGGGGTGCCGGTGACGGCCGGTCAGAATCGTCCTCCGCCGCGGCGGGAGCGGGTGCCTCCGCCGCCGAAGCTGCCGGAGCTGAAGCCTCCGCCGCGTCCGCCGCTGCGCAGCGACGGCATCCCGCCGCCTCCGCTGCGGCCGCCGCCGCCGAGCAGCGAGTTGATCAGGATGCCGCCGAGGACGGCGCCCATGACGTCGCCGCCGCCACCGCCGCCTTGGTTGCCGAAGCCGCCGACGTCGTTCTGCGCGTGCTGCATCGCCTGCGCGGCAAGGTCGTTGGCGCGCTGGGCGGCCGCGACGGCCTGCGCGGGGTCGGACGCCGCGAGCTGGCGAGCCTGGACGAGCGAGGCGCCCGCCTCGGCGAGCCGCGTGCGGGCGGTTGCTCCCACGGCGCCGCGGCGCGAGGTGATGTAGTCCTCGGCGGCGGAGACCTGCGCCTGCGCGTGCGTGAGCAGCTGATCGAGCTGCTGCGCCGCGCGGCGCTGCTTCTCCTGCGCGTCGCGGATGCCGGTGAGCAGCGCATCGATCTCGGCATCGGCCTTCTCGAGTCCGTCGAGAGCGGAGAGCGGATTCTTCGCGGCCCCGGTGAGGAGCGGCTCCGCAGTCTCGATCTGGTGGCGCGTTCCCGCGACGACCCCGGCGATCCGGCCGTCGGGGTCGGGGAGAGCGGACGCGGTCGCGACGTCCTTCTCGAGCTCGGCGATGAGCGAGGCCGCTTCGCGCTCGCCGGTGGCGAGGTCGGAGCCCAGCTTGTCGACGGCGTCCTGGAGGAGCTTGGCCTGGCCGACCGCTTCCTCGGCGGCGCGAATGCTCACCGCCGCCTCGCCGCCGTCGCCGGCGCCGATGGCGGTCTGCGCCGTCGTCAGCTGTTCATCGGCGAACGCGAGGCGCTGACGCGCCTGCTCGGGGTTGTCGGCGATGGCCGTCAGAGCGTCGGGCGCGTAGGAGGTCTGCAGCGCCGCGAGGCGAGCGGCAGCGGCCTCCGTCGCCTGCCCGACCGTGGCCCGCAGCTCCTGCACCCGTGCCAGGGCTTCGGGGGCGTTCTGCTCCAGCTTGCGCAGCTCGTCGAAGGCGGCGGCCTTGGCGTCGAGGGCGCTGTTCGCACGGTCGCACAGTTCGATGATCTGCGTGTTCCAGCCGCGGACGTCCTGCTCGCTGTCCGGCGTCGCGTCGTCGAGCTGCTGCTTCAGCGCGAAGGCCGCGTCGAGGTCGGCTTTGGCCTGGGCGAGGACCGTCTCGAACTCGGCAGCGGCGGCGTCGCCGAACTGCGCACGGGCGAAGCCGAGCTCCTGCTCACTGGTCTTCAGGGCGTCGTCGGTCTGGACGAGGGCCGAGGCGGCGCGCCGGGCGAGCTCCTCGACGGGCTCCTGCGGGATCGCGGGAGTGCCGCCGCCCGCCACCGCCGGCTGCCGCGACTTCCGACGCGCGCGGATCACGAAGAAGATGAGGGCTCCGACCACGGCGACCAGCAACAGGACGAACAGGATGCCGCCGAGACCGCCGCCACCGCCTGAGCCACTCTCGGCATCGGCGAGGCCGTCGGCGGCCGCCGTCGCGCCGGCGACCCAGTCGCCGCCTTGCAGGGCGGGGCCGATGCGCTCCTGTTCGATGGCCGCGAGCTGATCGTCGCTGACGGGGCTGTCGGGATGCCCGGAGAGGAAGAAGGCGCGCCCCTCGGTCGCGATCGCCAGCAGGTACTGGTTGGGGCCGAGGTTGTTGAGGTCGGCGGTCGTGTTGCCCCAGTCCGAGGCGTCGGACGGGTTCGTGAACTGGTCGACGTAGACCACCCAGAGATCCAGTCCCGACGAGGCGGAGAGGGCCTCGGAGCGGGCCTGCACGGCCTGCTCCTGCGAGGCCGAGAGCACGCCGGCGTCGTCGAGCACCCGGGTGCTTCCGAGGGGGAGCGGATCGGTGGCGGAGGCCGCCAGCGCGCCGCCGAGCACGATCGATACGGTGGCTGCGAGCGCCAACACCCCACGCGTCACCCGGCGCGATCGCATCGGTGGATCCTCCTCGTCGGGGACACGTGCCCCGCCCCTTTTGCGAGTCTATGCCCGGCGTCGTATGCGGCGATAGGCGATCCGGCCGGGGTCGCCTGTGGATCTGCCCAGACCTTGTCGGCGCATGTTCGGGCGGCCTCCGTCGGCGGTGCGATGCGCGTCGCTCGCCGGTCGCGACCCCGGCGCGGGCTAGGCTCACGCACTCGGAGTGACACGCACGGAGGGCGCGATGGACGACAGGTACGGGAGCGATGTCCTCGCGGCGGGCTGGCGCGAGGCGGGGCGGAAGGTCGTCCCGCAGGTACCCGCTGAGCGCGACCTCGTCGTGGAGGTCGCGGGCGACGGATATTGCGGTGCCGTCGTCGGGATCGAGGCCGGGCACGTGGCGCTCGAGGATCGCCACGGTCGTCGCCGGCTCTTCCCCCTGGGCGGCGGGTTCCTCGTCGACGGCCAGGCGATCCAGCTGGTCGCCCCGAAGGCCGCAGCCCCTGCGGCGCCGACGCGCACGGCGTCCGGATCGTTCGCCGCGCCCACGTCACGGGCCCGCGTGGCTCGCGCCTCGCGCATCCTCGTCGAGGGCAAGCACGATGCCGAGCTCGTCGAGAAGGTGTGGGGCGATGACCTGCGCGCCGAGGGCGTCGTCGTCGAGTTCCTGCAGGGTGTCGATCTGCTCGATGCCGTCTTGCAGGAGGATCCGCCGTCGGCAGATCGCCGCTACGGGGTGCTCGTGGACCACCTCGTGCCGGGATCCAAGGAGACCCGCATCGCCGAGGCGGTCGCGCGTGGCCCGTACGGACGCTTCGTGCGCATCGTCGGGCATCCACACGTCGACGTCTGGCAGTGCGTCACGCCCCGCGCCCTCGGCATCGCTGGCTGGCCGGACGTTCCCCGCGGGATCGAGTGGAAGGTGGGCGTCAGCCGTGCCCTCGGGTGGCCCGCGGAGACCCCGATCGACCTCGCCCGCAACTGGCAGCGGATCCTCGGCGCCGTCCACAGCTACCGCGATCTCGACCCCGCCCTCCTCGGCCGGGTGGAGGAGCTCATCGACTTCGTCACCGTTGACTGACGCGGCGGGCTACGGAGAACTGCGGCGTTCGATGAGCGCGCTGAGTTGGTCGATCTTCGCCTCGAGCTGACGGATGTGGCCGACGGTCGCGGCCTCCTTCGCGGCGTCGTGAGTAGCCACCTTCTCGACGATCCATGAGGCGAGCGTGGCTGTGACGATGCCGAGGAGAGCGATGCCTCCCAGCATCAGCCCGACCGCGATGAGGCGACCCTGGGTGGTGATAGGAGCGAGATCTCCGTACCCGACGGTCGTGATTGTCACGAAGGCCCACCAGAGTGCGTCCCAGAACGTCTGGATGTGGGAAGCCGTTCCGCGTTCGCTATCGAGGACGGCGAGAGCCGCGACGAAGACGAGCAGCGTCGCCGCGGTCGAGACGTACATGGCGATCCGACCTCGGATCGCGGTCCCCGCGGTGCGATCGAGGACGCTGAGCAGGGTCACAAGGCGCAGGACGCGAAGGGGGCGAAGCATCGGGAGAACCACGACGGCGAGATCGAAGAGATGGGTGTAGAACCACCGCCATCGCTTGTCTTGGGGAACGAGGACGAGGTTCGCGATGTAGTCGACGAGGAACAGCCCCCAGGTCAACCAGAGAATCGTCTCCGCGATGGCATTGGTTGCGCCAGTGAGGTTCCCGATGACCTGCCACGCGTATGCGATGAGGAAGAGGACGGATGCGACCACGAGGGGCCACTCGGTGATGTGTCGCCAACGACCCTGATTCATGCGGCTGATGCTAGTTGGAGGCACGGCGGCGTCGGCTCCGGTAGGTAGCCTGGACGGGTGCCCGAGCCCGAAACCGCCGCTGACGCCCCGCGCTACCGCGACAAGCCCGTCTCGTTCGTGCGGCGCAGCGGCCGGATGAGCGAGGCGCAGGACCGCGCCTGGGAAGAGCTCTCGCCCCGCTACCTTCTGCCCGTCGAGCGCGATGCCGCATCGACGAGCGTCCTTCCCGGGTCGGCCATCGACCCCGCCGCCGTGTTCGGGCGGTCGGCGCCGCTGATCGTCGAGATCGGCTCCGGCCAGGGGCACGCCATCGTGCATGCGGCCTCGTCGCGTCCCGAGACCGACTTCGTCGCGGTCGAGGTCTTCCGTGCCGGGCTCGCTCGCACGATGCTCGACGCCGACCGCGCCGCCGCCGACAACCTGCGCCTGGTCGAGGCGAACGCCCCCGAGGTGCTCGAGCACCTGCTGCCCGAGGCATCCGTCGACGAGCTCTGGGTGTTCTTCCCCGATCCCTGGCACAAGGCCAAGCACAACAAGCGCCGACTCATCGCGCCCGCCTTCGTGCCGATCGCTGCCCGCGCCCTCCGCGATGGCGGAACGCTCCGCCTGGCCACCGACTGGGAGGACTATGCGCTCCAGATGCGCGCCGTCCTCGCCGAGGCCGGGGAGTTCGTGCCGGAGTTCGAGGGGGAGTGGGCACCGCGCTTCGACGGCCGCGTCATGACCGCGTTCGAGCGCAAGGGCATCGCCAAGGGACGCGAGATCCGCGACCTCGCGTATCGACGCCGGCGGAGATCGTGAACGCACGCTCCGCCCCGCACCCTCGGCCCGATGCCGCCGGACGGCCGCTCGTCTCGGTCGAGGTCGTCCCGGCGCTCCTCGTGTGCCTGGCCGCGCCCGCGTTCTTCGTGCTGCTCACTCCGTGGCTCGGGTGGCTGCTCCTCGCCGCGGGGCTGGGGACGGCGTTCGCCCTCGAGCGAGGGAGGGTCACGGCAGCCGGGCACTCGCTCACTCGCGATCTGTCGCTCATCGCCGTGGGGCTCCTGATCGTCAGCTCCGTGCCGCTGAAAGCCGAACTCGACAACGCGGCGATGATCCGCTTCACGCTGGCCCTCGGCGGTGCGGTCGTCGTCCCGTACGTGCTGTCGCGCTGGGTGTACCGCGATCACGCGATCCGGTTCCCGTGGCGGGGCGGCGGGCGCTGGCGGCCGTGGCAGTGGGTCTGGCTCGGCGCCGTGCTGGTGCTCGGCTGGCTGATCCTGCCGTTCTACTTCATCACCTCCGGCGTCTACCTCAACTGGCCGGTCGTCGACCCCCCCGACCTCATCGCGCGGCTGTTCGTCGGCGTCGGCGCCGTCGGCATCTGGGATGAGCTGTTCTTCATCTGCACGTGCTTCGTGCTCCTTCGTCGGCACTTCGCCGATGCGACGGCCAACGTGCTGCAGGCGGTCGTGTTCGTGTCGTTCCTGTGGGAGCTCGGCTACCGCGCGTGGGGTCCGGTGCTGACGATTCCGTTCGCGCTGCTGCAGGCGATCATCTTCCTGCGAACGAAGTCGCTCGGCTACGTCGTGACCGTGCACCTTCTCTTCGACGCGGTCGTGTTCGCCGTGCTGGTCCACGCCCACAATCCCGGCCTGCTCGACGCGATCTTCTTCATCGCCCCCTAGTCGTCCCCCGTCGTCGACCCCGGTCGCCCTCCGGTCGTTGAGCGAGCGCAGCGAGACGAAACGTCTGCACAGGCGCTGATCAGCCCCTTCCGCTACCCTCGATCACGGATCCCGACAGGGTCCCCGGACGACGGATCAGTACCCGGTGAGCGACAAGACTGGCCAAGGAGTCCGTCATGTCGTGGGTCATTCTCATTATCTCCGGTGTGCTCGAGGCGGTCTGGGCGACCGCGCTCGGCAGGTCCGAGGGCTTCACCAAGCTCTGGCCGACCGTTGTCTTCGGCGTCACTCTCGTCGCGAGCATGGGTGGTCTTGCGTGGGCGATGCGCGAGATCTCGACCGGCACCGCCTATGCCGTGTGGGTCGGCATCGGGGCCTCGCTCACCGTCGCGTGGGCGATGATCAGCGGCGACGAGGACTTCTCGATCGTGAAGATGCTCCTGATCCTCGGCCTCGTCGGCTGCGTCGTCGGACTGAAGCTCGTCGGCGACCACTGATCCCGCCCGCGCCCTCCGTCGCCCCACCCCTCGGTCGTTGAGCGAGCACCGCGAGACGAAACGGCCCCGCCCCTCCGGTCGTTGAGCGAGCACCGCGAGACGAAACGCCCCTCCGCCTACTCAGGTCAGCAACTCGAGCAGCACCGGTCCGAAGACGACCAACGCCGCGACGGGCACGACGAGCAGACCGATCGTGGCGATGCCGATCGCGGCGATGCTCCCGAGGATCGACAGCACCGCGGCGCCCGTCGCCGAGCTGACGCGCGCCGCGGCGGTGGCGGGCGTGCGGGCGATTTGACGGGGGAGGGGGAGTGTCGCGGTGGCCATGATTCGACGGTACGAACTCGTCGGCTTCGGGACGTCCGCCGGTGGTCGCATCGTCATCCGTCTGGAGGATGACTTCCTGGTCGGAGGCGGATCGAGTCTCACCTTCAACGTGAACGAGAGATGACTTTGCGGCGACATCTTGACGCCGTTTCGGCGCTGAGTATCTTTGGTCTTGCGAAGGAAAACAGAAACGAAAGAAGCTCGAAAGGGCGACCGACACAGGAACCGCCAACGCATTGATGATCGCCTCGGAGCTTCGGCTCCGGGGCGATCATCGCGTGTGGGCGGCGGTGCGCGATCCGCCGATTCCGTTGCCCGTCCACCGGTCGTAGCCGAGCCCCACGAGCCAGGCGATCACCGGGACGGCGAACGCCCACGGGTCTGCGGCGATCCCGAAGCCGGCGACGAGTCCCAGGGCGAGCAGGGCACCGCCGGGCGCCACCCAGCGGCCGAACGGGCCGCCGGGACCACCTCGCCACGCCATGCGGCTCGCGGCGACGGCGGCGGGCGGAACGATGAGGGCCGCGCTCGCGACAGCGATGACGCGTTCGGCGGGCAGAAGCAGTGCGGCAAGGCCGGCGGCTGTCACCACGAGGATCGTCGCCGCAGCCGGCGCCTGGGAGCCTTCGCGGATGCGTCGGAGGCTCCGCGCCGCGCGCGCGGGAAGCAGGTCTTCGCGCGCGGCGGAGTAGACGATGCGCGCGCCCTGCATGGCGATGACGATCGCGGCGTTGAGGCAGGCGATCGCGGCGCTCACGAGGACGGCCGCTTGCAGGGCCGGCGACGACTCGAATCCGCTCAGCGCGGTGAGCAATCCGGCCTCGCCGTGCGGGGGATTCGGGCCGCACCAGTTGGCGAGGAGGAGGGCCATCAGCGCTGCGAACTCCAGCGCGAACGTGAGCGCCAGGGTCCATCCGACGGCGCGGGCCGCGAGTCGCCCGGAGTCGAGGTCTTCCTCTCCGAGGATGACGGCGGATCCGAACCCCGCCAGCGCGAAGTAGGCGACGGCGATGAAGGCGAGGACCTGACCCCCGTCGAGTGCCAAGAGCGAAGTTCGGGCCACGACCGCGCAGGATTCCACCGAGGTTCCGGAGTTCAGGAAGCCGATGACTCCGACCGCGGTGATTCCGAGCACCGCGACGATCTCGATGAGCAGCATGACGGAGGTGATCCGTGCTCCTCGCCGCACGTGTTGCGGGGCGACGACGGCCACGATCGCGCACAGCGCGATCGCAGACCACGTCTCAGTGCCCGGGCCGAGCACGCCGACGAGCAGGTGGGCGCCTCCGTGGAGCATGGCGGCGACGGCCAGCGTCACGCCGACGATGGTGGTCGCCCAGGTGGCACGCGCCACGCCCGGGCCGAAGAAGCGGCGCGCGAAGGTGTATTCACCCCCGGAGCTCGGGAAGCGCCGGCCGAGCGAGGAGTAGCAGAAGGCGAGCGGGACGCACAGCAGCCCGGCCGCCAGAAGGGCGATCGGAGCCCCCCAGCCCAGGGTGAACAGAACGACCGGAAGGATCACCACCACCGACGACGCGGGCGTCACGGATGAGATCGACAGGCGGACGACCTGGCCGAGTCGGAGCGCACGCGCCAGGCGCGGCTCCCTGTCCTGCGGTGCTCGTGGTTCCACGGTGCCGCCTTTCCCCTATGGGAGAAGACGCGGCGGAGGCGCTTCCATGACGCCGTTGCCGGCCGATCGGGCGTATCGGACGTGAAAGGCGCGAGCCGAGGAGCGCTGGGAGAGGGGGAGGGGACGGCTATGGCCGGCGCTCGTCCTCCCAGCCGGTGAGCATCGTGTTGAGCAGGTGGGCGAGTTGCTGCTTCTCGGTCCGCGAGAGGGGCGCCGACAGCTGGCGCTCCGCGGAGTTCATGAGCCGGAACAGGCTGAACATCGTCTGCTCGCCTTCCTCGCTGAGCCGGACGAGGCTCCGTCGCGCATCATCCGGGTCAGGCCTCCGGCTCACGAGGCCCCGCCCCGTCAGGTGCGAGAGGATCGTCGTCAGGCCCGACTTGGAGATCATCGCGGCGTTCGCCACCCACCCGGCGTCGCGTTCGCCGAACAGCCAGAGGCTCCAGACCACCTCAAATTGCGCCCAGGAGAGGCCGTACTCGTCGAGCACGCGTGCGCTCTGGAAGGCGCGGGCGGCATCGGCCGCTTGGTGCAGCAGCCAGACGGCCCGGAAGGAGTCGCGATCGAGGGCGCCCTCGTAGCGCGCCAGGATCTCCTCTGTCGCCTGGTCGTACTCGGCCTGGGAAACGAACCCGGGTCCGCGGCTGCTCGCCATTCCACTCCTCCGTCGTCGACGCGTGGGCTCATAATACGTCCGCGAACGAACATCTTGCGGAGCGCTCGGACCGGGAGTATTCTTCAGTTATTCGTTCGAGAACGAACTAAGGAGTGACATGAACTCTCCGCGGACATCCGAATCCGCTCGCAGCTCCGTCGCCGAGTTCGTTCTCGACGGCCGATTCGCGGTGAGACGTGCTCAACGGCTCACCGCTCCCGGCGTCTCCCCCCGGAGGCTCGCCTGCGCGTTCCCCAGCGCCGGGCGAGCCTGAGCCGCCCTTCCCCCGAAAGGGCGGCGAGGAGGCGGGGACCGGCTGGCGCCGCCGGCCCCCGCCTCCCATCCGCGCCGTGTACGCGGCGATGGTGTCCGCGGCCAATGGCCTCATCCGCGACACGGAGAGAGCCCTCCTCGTCAGTCATCGAGGAGGGCTCTTCGGGTCCGTGCGACTGGGGGGAGTCGCGGACGGAACGGGGGATTCCGTCGGATGGGGGACTGGTACCCGTGTGACGAATGTAAACCAGTGGGGCTGAAATTACTAGTCAGGCGAGATAGTTAGTTTCTGAGCCTCAGTTGCGGAGAGCGGCACTGCGACCGCGGCTCGAGAGCCGGCATGAGCGAAGCGTGAGTGATCGCCCTCCCGTCCGTATGTGTCGTGTGAGCAGCCCGTCGCCGCGATGAAGCCGCGCGTAGAACGGAGTGGTGACTCTCTCCTCCTTGTTGCCCACCCTTCGCGACAGCCTGCCCGAGCCGTTCACGCGAGACCTGTGGCCCGCTCATACCGCCGTCACGGTGCGTGACGTGCTCATCGGGGCCGTGTCGATGCAGAGGCTGGTCGACCTGTGCGCCACACCCTGCGTGATGACCTCGGACGCGGTGACCTCGCCGTCTGGCGGAATGGCATCGCCGTTGTCGACCACGAGTGTCGTCATCGCCTCGGTTGTCGAAGCGGGGGATGAACCCGGTCTTCGCACGGTGAGGCTGGATGCCCGCCTGTCGGCGGTCGAGCATCACGGTTCCCAGCTGCGGATGCTCGGCCGCATCTCTCACGCACCTTTCACGAGCTGGGTAGTGCTCGACGCGGACGGATCCCGAGTCGCGCTCGATGCGCCATCCCTGCCGCGAGACCTGCGCGCCGGCGACCTGCTGGCCATCCCTTGCCGAGGAGCAGTGGCCCTCAGCGACATCCGGCCCCTCCAGGAAAGGCGGTGACCTTCATGTTGTTGCACACCATCCAGCACGCCCTGCGCTGTGCGCGAGTCCAAGCCGAGTTCGAGTACGCCGAGCAGCTCGAAGAAGAGGACTGATGCTTCGTGCCGGCCCGAACCTGTCGGCGATCCTCGCCGAGACGCCCGCCCAGGTGCACGTCACCTGCATCGATCTCCGCGACCACCACTCGCCCCGTGCATGCAGGTCGGTGCTCACCCACCGAATGGTCGACCTTCAGGCGCGGCTCCTGCGCTCGACGATCTCGTGCGCAGTGGTCGTCGTTCTGCTGTCGGAGCGAACTCCGATGAGAGGGCTGCTGCCCGCAATGTGCACGGCAGCGGAGTCTGTCGTGCACAGGGTCGAGCTCGGCCGCGGGAGCACCTTCGGACTGACGCTGGTCGTCGACACCGGCCGCTACACCGCCGCAGGCGCCGCTGCCCTCGTGAAAGACGGTCCAGCCGCCGTGCCGGAAGGTGCTGCGGTGATCTCCTGGGAGCAGGCAGTGGCGTGGGGTATCCGCGCCGCTGTCGCCGCGGAGCGCATCTGACTACGCGAGTCACCGTTCTTCGGCCCGAGCTACCGTCCGGGCGGGTCGGCGCTGCTCCTTGGCCAGCCATGACCCCGGCCCGTAGAGGCTCTTGAAGTGGTCGGCGAACTCGACCGGATATTTTCGAGCAGGCTCGGGTGCGGCGCAGTTGCCTCAGCCGACCGAAGAGATGCCCGAGATAGCTCATTCGGTCAATGACGCGTGCGAAATCGTCGCGCTCCTTCGCGTCGGCCCAGGCCGAGCACGCGCTCGCCGCGAGCGAGGCGACGGCCCTGTGGGCACCATTCGAGCCGCCGGCGGGCTGGGTCACTTGCTGAAGAACATGTACAGGTCGACCGCGACAAGGATCGCGTTGACTCCGACCACAGCGAAGCCTGCGGCCCGCATTGCCATCCGAGTTCGGGGCACGATGCCATCCGGATCCACCAGGGTGATCGCCACGCCAGAGACGGCAAGCACAGCTGCTACCGCCGCGAACGGGAGGCAGAGGAACGTGCCGAACAGGAGGACGTAACCGTGAGCGTCGTTGCTGGCGGAACTGGAGCTGGCCATGAGCAGGAATAGCAGCGCCACGACGGTGGCCGCGGCGCCGACGCTGATCAGCGCCGCCACGAGACCCGTGTGGGCAAGGCGCTGCGATTTCGTGGGTGACAGCGGGGGCCTTGCAGGCACGGACGGCGACGACTGCGTCATACTCGCATGCTAGTCAGTCCGCTGGCGGGGGCCGGGGGCCCCAACATCAGGGGCATGACAGCACCTGCGGACGCGCTCCCTCTTGCTTGACCCCATGCATCGGGGCCATTACAACGACCCGGCGTCGGGGTGGTGCTTGGTCACCGGCCGCGAACTCGGCTTCACCTAGGCGAGGGCGAGGTACACCCACGCTCCGGCGAACGCGGCGATCACCAGTCCCAGTGTTGACCAGACGATGATCCGGGTCCAGTCTGTCGTCCGCCGCGTGCGCTGGCCGATCCCGAATCCCGCCGCGTCCGTGAACGCCACGAACTCCTCGAAGCGCATGGTCACGCGCGGTGGCGCTGCGGGACGTGTCTCGCTCGTCCTCGGTCGCGCGCGAGGCCGCGGAGGGGCCTCGGGTGCGCGCGGTTCCGTCGTCGACGTCGTGCGAGCCTGGGGCGTCGTTTCTCCTGAAGGCTCACGGAGCGTGGACCAGGAGAGCAGCGCATCGCGAGCGGCGCGCGCACGATCGAATTCGCTCGAGAGGCGGGCCCTGTCGACGTCACGCGCGTTGGGATGGAGATCCGGATGAACCTCACGTGCTCGCGCTCGGAACGCTCGGTGGATATCGGCGGCGCTCGCGTCACGGCCAAGGCCCAGGCACGTTCGGGCTTCGTCGAGAGTCACGCCGTGTCCAGGAGGTAGCGCTGATACTCGCGCGCCAGGCGTCGGTGCCGGCTCTCCTCAGCCATTTCGGCGCACTCGCGCAGCGCGCGCCGGGTGATGCGGATGTAGGAGATGAGATAGGCGAGCTGGAAGGCCAGAGCGACGAGGAAAACCGCCGCTGCTGCGCGCCTTCGGCGTTGACGCCTGTTCGCGGCGCGATGGGTAACAAGCTCCAATGTCCAAGCAGCGGTTGGCGCGGCTTAGTGCCAAGGCGGGCATCGGGAACGATCAGGAACCGCCTTCTGCATTGATGTGGTCTTGGCAACGAAATCCCGGACCAGGCTCCGGCGGGCGCATCATTGCGGGGCACGGTGCCGGGACTTTGGCAGGCAGAGCGGGTCTCTCGCGTGAACGCTCCCTGGCCTAGACACGGCATTATTGTTGGATGAGCGTGAGCGCCATCGCGGCCGTCAGTGTCCAAGTCCCAGCGTCTCCGAGAGCGCCGATAATCGCCGGTTTTGCTGAGCACGCGATCCGCGTTGCTTATGTCACGCGAAGAGACGTAGCGCGTCTTCCCGAAGCAGAATGGGCGGCACCGGGCGTCTACTTGTTGTTGTCCGAAGATGGCGCGCACAACGTTTACGTCGGCAAGAGCACCGGCCTCCGCACACGAGTGCTTCAGCATAAGGCGAAGAATTCACAGGTACCGAATTGGTCGAGGGCGATCCTCGTTAAGAGGGATACCACCGATGGATTCACTTCAGCAGACGTCGGCTATCTGGAGGGTCGGCTTTCCGCTGAGCTGGAAGCGATCCCGGGAATCGCCGTTGCGAAGGGGAAGGCGGACGGAGACGCGACACTGCCGCTCCATATGCAGATGTCATTGGATGCGCTGCTGTCCTCGATCTTGGCCGCGGTTCGGCTAGCAGGGATCGACGTGCACCGGAAAGACGACGATGAAGAACTACACGCCAGTCCGTACACGCGAATCGCAATTCGAGGGACTGTCGCAGATCTTGTCGCTGAGGGCCTGGTGCATCCAGGAGCAGAACTACGCTGCACACGCGCCGGGAGGCAGGGTGTCGGAACTGTTGCTTCGGATGGTCAGATCGTCGTCGATGGGGTGGGATACAGGGCGCCATCGCGTGCGGCCGGTGCGTCCCTTGGCGCAGATACGTCCACTGGATACGGAGGCTGGGAGATGTGGCACGTGGGGTCGCTAACGGGGCCGACGCTAGCGAGTTTGCGAGCTCAACTCCGGGTGCGGTAGAGCTCAACGATCTCGATACTCACACCAGGGCACTGCGACCTCCGGCTCGGCAGAATCCGAGAGCGTGCGACGAGGCGTCGCGTGGCCTCGCCGCGAGGATGCAGCGCACCGGCACCGCACCCGTGCGCTGGCGTCACGAGGCAGCGGCGTCGCGCAGGGCACGCGAGGTCGTAGCGCCTTCCCCGCCGCGATGGGCGTGTTGTGGGATGCTCGCAGCCACGGCAAGAAGACCCTGCTTTGGCCGCAAAACGATGACGGCCTCCTGTAGCTTGCGACGACCGCCGCGAGTGCCTTCGGAGCGACCGCCCAGCGTGCTGTGCGTTGAGTCAACTAGGGTACTCGTCACATGCCAGTCAGCTTTCGCCAGCTCGACGATCCGCTCCGCGCTCAGGCCGTTGCTCGCGTCC
>Ga0160437_1000664_pt1 | contig 17004 bp, 13 predicted proteins | sample HID1975I_E0MG_FD_108227 | JGI IMG/M metagenome (GOLD analysis project Ga0160437, IMG submission 108227) | Enriched soil microbial communities from UW Madison campus, WI, USA - HID1975I_E0 MG | ecosystem: Environmental > Terrestrial > Soil > Unclassified | place: USA: Madison, Wisconsin... | reverse complement strand
CGACCACCACCAGCTGCCTGGGGATGCTGGTGGGCGACAGGGCCTCGGTCGAGGACACCACCATCGCGCCGAACGGCATGGATGCCAGCGGCGTGGGCTCGGAGCCCGCCGCCAGCAGCAGGTGCTCGCACTGGATGCGAACGCAGCCCGCGTCGGGCGTTTCCACTTCCACGGTCTTGCCGTCCAGCAGCGTGGCCCAGCCGTGCACCACCTCAACGCCGTTCTTCTTCAGCAGCGCGCCCACGCCGCCCGTCAGCCTGCCGACGATGCCGTCCTTCCAGGCCACGGTGCGCGCGATATCGATGCGGGGCGCGTCCACGGAAATGCCCAGCGCGGACTGGTCCGCATAGTGGCGCGCCTTGTCGAATTCCTCGGCGGCGTGGATCAGCGCCTTGGACGGAATGCAGCCGATGTTCAGGCAGGTGCCGCCCAGCTGGGCGCCTTCGACCAGGATGGTCGGCACGCCCAGCTGCCCGGCGCGGATGGCGGCCACGTAGCCGCCGGGGCCGCCGCCGATCACCAGCAAGGTCGTTGTCTTTGTGATCTGGCTCATGCTTACTCCACGAAAAGCAGCGCGGGTTGTTCCAGCAGCGCGCGCACCGCCTGGATGAAGCGCGCCGCGTCCATGCCGTCCACCACGCGGTGGTCAAACGACGACGACAGATTCATCAGCTTGCGCGCCACCACGGCGCCGTTGCGGAACGCCGGCCGCTCCACGATGCGGTTCACGCCCACGATGCCGACCTCGGGGTGGTTGATCACCGGCGTGGTGACGATGCCGCCCAAGGGACCCAGGCTGGTGATGGTGATGGTGGAGCCGGACAGCTCGTCGCGCCCGGCCGTGCCACTGCGCACCGCCTGCGCCAGGCGCCCGATCTCGGCCGCCATGGACCAGAGATCGCGCGCTTCGGCGTGTCGCATGACGGGCACCATCAGGCCGCCCTCGCTTTGCGTGGCGATGCCGATATGCACGGCGCCAAAGCGCGTCACCACGCCGCCTTCATCGTCATAGCGCGCATTGATCTGCGGAAAGTCCCGCAGCGCTACCACCATCGCGCGCGCCAAGAGCGGCAGCAAGGTCAGCTTGCCGCGCGACTCGCCCCATTTCTGGTTCAGTTGCACGCGCAGGTCTTCCAGTTCGGTCACGTCGATTTCCTCGACGTAGCTGAAGTGCGGAATGCGGCGCTTGGACTCAGCCATCTTCTGCGCGATCTTGCGACGCAGGCCGATGACGGGTACCACGTCCTGATCGTGGCGTTCCACATACGCCGATCCGCCGCGCGCGGCCTGGCCCGCGCCTTGCGATTGCAGATAGGCGTCCAGGTCTTCGTGCATGACGCGGCCGGCCGGACCGCTGCCGGCAACAAAGCGCAGTTCGATGCCCAGATCCCAGGCGCGCTTGCGCACGGCGGGCGAGGCCAAGGGCTTGTCGCCCGGTTGGCGCGGCACGGTGGGGGTGTTGGTAGATGCGGATGAGGACCGCGCGGGTTGTTGCCCGCGTTGTTGAGAAGATTGTGGACTGGCTTGTTGATTGCCTTTTTGCTGGGCCGATGCGGAGGCGGACGCAGCCGCCGGCGTCATCGACGCCGCGATCTGACCGGCGATGCCGCCCGCCTTCGCGCCTGCTTCGCCTTGCGCGGACGCGGACGCCGACGCGTCGCCGCCTGCCGGCTTGTCCCCTTCGGATGCCGCTTTCTGCGGCGCGCCCGATCCGGGGCGCACATTGCCCTCGCCTTCCACTTCCAGGCGGATCAATTCCCCGCCCACGGCCATCACCTGGCCCACGTCGCCACCCAGCGCAATCACCTTGCCGACCACGGGCGACGGAATTTCCACCGTGGCCTTGTCGGTCATCACATCGGCCAGCGGCTGGTCTTCTGCAACCGTGTCGCCGACCTTGACGTGCCAGCCCACCAGTTCAACCTCGGCAATGCCTTCGCCGATGTCGGGCATCTTGATGATATGAATCCCCATCTCACACCTCCATCGCGCGTTTGAACGCTTCGCCGACCCGGCGCGGGCCGGGGAAGTACGCCCATTCCTGCGCATGCGGGTAGGGAGTATCCCAACCGGTCACGCGCTCGACAGGCGCCTCCAGGTGATGGAAGCAATGCTCTTGCACCAGTGAAATCAGTTCCGCGCCATACCCGCAGGTGCGCGTGGCTTCGTGCACCACCACGCAGCGGCCGGTCTTCTTCACGGAATTCACGATGGTTTCCAGATCCAGCGGCCACAGGCTGCGCAGGTCAATGACTTCGGCGTCGATGCCGGTCTCTTCGGCGGCGGTCAAGGACACATACACCGTGGTGCCGTAGGTCAGCACCGTCAGCGCATTGCCCGGCCGCACGATCGCGGCGGAGTCCAGCGGCACCGTGTAGTACCCGGTGGGCACCACGCTGCCGGGGCGGCCGGTCCACGGCGTGACGGGGCGATCATGGTGGCCGTCGAACGGGCCGTTATACAGCCGCTTGGGCTCCAGGAAGATCACCGGGTCATCGTTTTCGATGGACGCAATCAAGAGGCCCTTGGCGTCGTAGGGGTTGGACGGCATCACCGTGCGCAGCCCGCAGACCTGCGTGAACATGGCCTCGGGGCTTTGGCTGTGCGTCTGCCCGCCGTAGATGCCGCCGCCGCAAGGCATGCGGATCGTCATCGGGGCAATGAACTCGCCCACCGAGCGATAGCGCAGGCGCGCGGCCTCGGACACGATCTGGTCGGAGGCCGGATAGAAATAATCCGCGAACTGGATTTCGCAAACGGGGCGCAGGCCGTAGGCGCCCATGCCCACCGCCACGCCCACGATGCCGCCTTCGGAGATCGGCGTGTCGAACACGCGCGAGCTGCCGTACTTGGTTTGCAGGCCTTCCGTGCACCGGAACACGCCGCCGAAATAGCCGACGTCTTGTCCGAACACCACCACATTGTTGTCACGCTCCAGCATCACATCCATGGCCGAGCGCAAAGCCTGGATCATGGTCATCGGCGCCGAGGCCGGACCAGCGTTGTTATCAATTGCCATGGTCAGACTCCGAGCTGCTGGCGCTGCCGGCGCAGATGCTCCGGCATGTCCTTGTAGACGTCTTCAAAGATGCTGGCGGCGCTGGGGACGTGGCCGTCCACCAGGGTGCCGTAGCTTTCCGCTTCCTTTTGGGCGGCGACGATCTCGGCGTCGAGTTCGGCGCGCACGGCGTCGTGCTCGGCGTCGGACCAGATGCCCAGGCTGATCAGGTGCTTCTTGAAGCGCTCGATCGGGTCGCCCAGCGGAAAGTGCGCCCAGTCATCGCCAGGCCGGTACTTGGAAGGATCATCGGACGTGGAATGCGGACCTGCTCGGTACGTGACCCATTCGATCAGGGTCGGACCCAGGTTGCGGCGGGCGCGCTCGGCGGCCCAGCGCGAGGCGGAATACACCGCCAGGAAATCGTTGCCATCCACGCGCAGCGACGCTATGCCGCAGCCCACGCCACGGCCCGCGAAGGTAGCGCCTTCGCCGCCGGCAATCGCCTGGAAGGTGGAGATGGCCCACTGGTTGTTGACCACGTTCAGGATGACCGGCGCGCGGTAGACGTGCGCGAAGGTCAGCGCGGTATGGAAGTCGGCCTCGGCGGTGGCGCCGTCGCCGATCCAGGCCGATGCGATGCGCGTGTCGCCCTTGATGGCCGATGCCATCGCCCAGCCCACCGCCTGGATGAACTGCGTGGCCAGGTTGCCCGAAATCGTGAAGAAGCCGTTGGGGCGGTCGGAATACATGACCGGCAATTGGCGGCCCTTGAGCGGGTCGCGCTCGTTGGACATGAGCTGGCACATCATCGTCACCAGCGACACATCGCGCGACAGCAGAATGCTTTGCTGACGGTAGGTCGGGAAACACATGTCGCCCTGTTCCAGCGCCAGCGCGTGGGCGGAGCCGATGGCTTCCTCGCCCAGGCTTTGCATGTAGAACGAAATCTTTTTCTTGCGCTGCGCGGTCAGCATGCGCCCGTCGAAAATGCGCGTCTTCAGCATGGCCCGCATGCCGGCGCGCAGCATATCGTTGCTGATCTCGGGCGCCCATGGCCCCACCGCGCGGCCGTCGTCGTCGATCACCCGGACCAGGCTGTACGCCAAGGCGCCGGTATCAACCGCGGCAACATCAATGGGGGGTTTGGGCACCTCGCCGGGCGGCGATAGATGCAGATAGGAAAAGTCGGTCTTGCAACCCGGACGCCCCGTGGGCTCGGGGACGTGCAACTTCAACGGCCCATACTGGCTCATATATTGTCTCCACGCTTGATCGTGTCACGCGTTTTCTTCCTACCAAGACATTGCCAAGGGCGTGTGACCCGGGGCGCTGCCATCGTCGGCCCGCGCATAGGGATAAACATGCGTGGCCGTCGACGAGATTAGCACAGGGGACAGGGGCGTTGAGAGGGCCAAAGCAGCATGCCGGCCCGCGTTGCACTAGGGGTTTTCCACGGTTTACCAGCGATAGCTCAGGGTGGCATACAGCGTGCGCGGCTCACCATAACGGCACCCCGTCGCGCCGGCGCACGCCAGATAACCCCGGTTGAAAAGGTTGCGCGCGTTCACCGTCAACGACAAGCCCGACATAGCCGGATCCAGGGCGCCGAAGTCGTAAGCAGTCATCGCGTCGACCAGGAATTGCCCCGGCACGTTGGCGGGATAGCCGGGCAGGTTCGTCGAACTGGCGTAACGCACGCCCGCGCCGACGGTCAGGCCGGCTACACCGACGGCGCTCAGGTTGTAGTCGGCCCAGACAGAAGCGCTGTGCAGCGGCACCAGCGCAATACGCTGATCCACAAGCGAGGGCACGGTGCTGCGCGTGATGCGCGCATCGGTGTAAGCGTAGCTGGCGGTGAGGTTCATGGCACCCAGGCGCGCCTTGGCCTCCAGTTCCAGGCCGCGAGATCGGGCGCGCCCGCTTTGCACGGAGTACGTGGCGTCGGCCGGATCGCTGGTCAACGCATTCGTCTGCGTCAGGTCGTAGACGGCGGCGCTATAGAGCATGTTGCCGCCAAGCGGTTCGTAGCGCAGGCCCAGTTCAAATTGCGTGCCTTTGGTGGGTTTGAAGGCGTTGCCCGCCCGGTCCACGCCCACGGTGGGCGCGAACGACTGGCTGGCGCTTGCATAGGGCGCCAAGCCGTTGTCGGCCAGGTAGACCAAGCCGACGCGCCCCGTCGTCGCGGTATCGCGCAAGCGCGTGGTGGCGCCGGTGGTGTAGCTCTTCTGGTCGGTATCGGCCCAATCCTGGCGGCCGCCCAGCACAAGCACCCATTTGTCCTGGATCTTGATCTGGTCCTGCAGGTACAGCCCCAGCGAACTGCTGCGCGTATTGATCCCGTAATCGGCAGCGGTGTTCACGATGGGAACCGCGCCGTAGACGGGGTTGTAGATGTTCGCCAACGGCGCCACCGTGCCCGAATGACGGTGCGAATCGTAGCCGCTGCGGTAGTAGTCCAGCCCAGCCAGCACCGTGTGCTGGAAGGCGCCCCCGTCCAGCTTCAGTTCCAGCGACGTATCGGTGGCAACGCCGTAGGAATGTTCGTCGCGGCTGACGACGCCACGGCGCAAGGTCTGCCCGTTGGCCTGCAAGGCGCCGAAGCTCAGGTAGTCCCACTGGCCATCCGCGGTGAAATAGCGGGCGCTTTGGCGCAGCTTCACGCGGTCGTTGAAGGCGTGTTCGAACTGGTAGCCGACCGTGTAGGTGTCGGTGTCGTAGCGGTCGAAATCGGGCTCGCCGATAAACAGGTCGCGCGGCACCTGGCCGTTCAAGGTATTGGCAGCGGGCATCGGCGCGGAAAAGCGCGTGCGAATGCGCTGATAGCTGGCCAGCAGCGTAAGCGACGTGGCCGCCGAAGGTTGCCACGTCAGGGCGGGCGCCAGATACGTCCGGTCGTCCGGCACATGGTCCACCCAGTTGTCGGCATTGCGGACAAGGCCGGTCAAGCGGTAGGTCCATGCACCGTCTTGAGACAGCTCGCCGGCGAAGTCGCCCGACACCTGGCGGCGGCCGTAGCTGCCCCCCTCCACGTTCAGTTCGCGCAGCGTGTCGGCCGTTGGCCGCTTGCTGACGGTGTTGACCACGCCACCCGGGCTCAACTGTCCATACAGCACCGATGAGGCGCCGCGCAGCACTTCAACACGTTCAAGCCCATAGGGCTCCTGGCCGCCATCGTAGACGCTGGATTGCAGCTTCAGGCCGTCGCGCAGTTGGCCCGAGTTGCCGGCGGCCACGTTGAAGCCGCGCAGCATCAGGTCGTCCACCATGCGGCTGAACGCGGGCGATTGCGCCGACACGCCAGGCGTGTAGCCCAAGGCGTCCGCCACCGAACCCGCCTTGATGATACGGATCTGATCACTGGTGACGACCGACACCGATTGCGGTGTTTCGATCAGCGCGGTATCGGTCTTGGTGCCGGACAAGGCGCGCTGCGCCACGTAGCCGTCGACGTGCGCGGTGGGAGACTCCAGCGACCCGGTGACGCGGACGGGCTCAAGCACGGTGGTGCCTTCCACCACGCGCCGGGCGCTCAAGGTGCCGTTGGCCGTTACGGCCAATTCCAATCCACTGCCGGCAAGCGCGCGCCGCACGGCGTCTTCGGCTGTGTAATCCCCCGCGATAGCCGGCGCGTTGCGGCCGGCCACCAAGGCGGGGTCGACCGACACCGCGCGGCTGGTCTGGCGCGCAATGCGGGTCAGCGTGTCGCCCAGCGCGGCCGCCGGCAAATCAAAATGCTGGACGGCCCCGGCCGACACGGCAGCCGGCGTTGTCTGGGCAAACGCCGAAGGAAGGGTCAGGGCAATGAACAGCGCGGCAGCCAGCGGCCGCAGCGGGGGACGATGAAACATGGATTCTCCTGCAACAGTGTGGTGTTCAGGAGGGATGTCCCACGACGGGGGCAAAAGTGATCATTTATTTTCAGGAAGCGCGAGACACCAGGTCGATGCTGACGAACCAGCCGCCCAGCGAACTGACATCGATCGGCAAGGTCTGGCGCAGCGATTCCAGCGCGCGGCTGGTGTCGTCCAGCGGAAACGCGCCCAATACGCGCAGCCGCGCGGCCGCCGGCGTTATCCGGATGATGCCGCGCCGGTACGGCCGCAGCGCATCCACCACTTCGCCCAAGGACTGGTCATGAACGACCAGCATGCCCGCTTGCCAGGCGGCGGCGTCCCGCAGTGCGGGGTCCGGGGAACCCAGGCCATGCGAATCAAACCGCAGGCCCTCCCCCGCTTGCAGGATCCGGCGCTGGCCCGCCGCGCGCACCTCGACACTGTGTTCGACCACGCTGGCGATGCATGCCTCGTGCTCGCGCGCCACGCTGAAGACGGTGCCCAGCGCCTGCACTTCGCCATCGGGGGTGGCGACGATGAATGGACGCGCCGCATCCGGCGCCACCCGCGCATAGACCGCGCCTGCCCGCAAGCGCACCCGACGCACGCCCGCGCTGAAATCCACGTCCACGGCCGAACGCGCGTTCAACGTCAGCTCACTGCCATCGGGCAAGGTATAGGTATGGCGTTCGCGCGTGCCCGTGCGCAAGTCGGCGGTCAGCGTGCGCAGGGGGATCTGGCGGTCCACCAGCGCCGCCATGCCGCCCGCGGCCAGCGCCAAGCCCAACGCATTACGCAGCGCCCGGCGCCGGGCGGGCGCGGTCAGCAAGGCCGCGCCGGCAGCATGGCGCTGCTCAACGTCGGTCAACGCGGCAAAGGGGTCTTTAACGGCGGCGTTGACGGTTTCCCAGGCCACCTCGTGCCTGGGGTCGGACTTTTTCCATTGTTCGAACCGCGCCCGGTCTGCGGTGGGCACGCTACCGGAAGACAGCAGCACCATCCAGTCCACGGCCGATTGCAGGTCGGCGGGCAACACCGGCATGGGGGCCGTCATGCCGACAAGCGCGCCGTCACGCACAACGTGATGGCCTGCTTCATATAGCGGCGCACCGTGATCACCGATGTGCCGATGCGCGTGGCGATCTCGCTGTAGCTGAGCTCATCAAGCTGGCTATACAGGAAGGCCTGACGCGCCCTGGGCGGCAGGCGTTGCAATGCGCGGTCGATGTGCATTAACGCTTCAATCACCAGGGCGCGGGATTCTTCGCTGGGTGCGCTGGCTTGCGGCAAGGCGGCCAGGCTATCGAGATACGCGCGTTCCAGTTCGCGGCGGCGCCAAAAACTGAACAACGTGCGCTGCGCCAGCGTGGTCAGGAATGCGCGAGGTTCGCGGATGGCGTCGGTGTGCCGGCCAGCCAGGACTCGCACGAACGTATCGTGCGCCAGATCGGCGGCATCATGGCGGCACCCCAACCTGCGCCGCAGCCACTCCTGCAACCAGGAGTGATGCGCTTGATACAACTCGGCAGTGGAATGCTCCGAGGGCTGCGCGGATGAGGACATGGAAAAACGCCAGGCTAATTAACAATAAGAATTATTGTTATTTATTGCCTGGCGCGCAAGCGCCCCGTGGGGACGCCTAGCCAAAGGGACGTGCCCTTAAGCGCTTAGACGGGACCGGTCCACTCCGTGACGAACTCGCGGAAGTCGGGGCGCTTGGCGGGCGGCACGGCGCAACCCGGCGTGCCGATGGCCAGATAACCCAGGAAGCGGTAGTCCAGCGAGTCCAGCCCCAGGGCATTCTGCACGTCTTCCACGTAGGTGCCGACGCCGGTGCTCCAGAACGCGCCGTAGCCCAGCATATGGGTGGCGTTAAGGATGTTCATGACGGCGCAGCCAGTGGCCAGCAACTGTTCATGCTCGGGGATCTTGGTGTTGTCGTGCGCGATCTTCTGCGCCACGCCAATGAACAGCGGCACGCCGGCCATCCATTCGCGCACCGACTTTTCTTTTTCGGGCGTCATGCGAGGGTCGCCGCTGCGCTTGACCGCGTCCAGCGCCACGTCCGCCAGCTTGGCGATGGCCTCGCCCTGGATCACGACAAAGCGCCACGGGCGCAGCGCGCCGTGGTCGGGGGCCGACATGGCGGCTTGCAGGATCTGTTCAAGTTCTTGGGGCTTGGGCGCGGGGCCGCGCAGGAATTTGGTGGAACGGCGGGTGGTCAGCGCGTGCAACGGGGTGGCGGTGGTGGAGTCGGTCATTGATTCAGGCGCAAAGGTAAAAGAGACAGATTCTCATATTAAGCGATGGCCCCGGCCGGGGCGGATATCCCCCGGCCCATGGCAAGGACATCGCCGGGGCGGGCTCAGCCCAGGTGCGTGTGCCGCTCCTGGCGCTCTTCGACCTGCATTTCAGACAGGCCATGCAAGATGCCGCAATTTTCGGCATCGGGCTGCGCCGAGAGGCAGCGTTGCCGCAAATCGGTCAGTTGGGTCTTTAACTGCATCAGTTCGGCGATGCGCTCATCCACGTGCGAGATGTGTTCGTCGAACAGTTCATTAATGGGGCCGCAGCCCGTGTGGTGGTTGTCGGCCAGGGACAGGATGGCGCGGATTTCGTCTTGCGTCATGTCCAGCGCACGGCAGTTGCGGATCAGGCGCAGCCGTTCCAGATGAGCTTGGCCGTAGCTGCGGTAGTTGTTCAGGCCCCTGTCCGGCGCGGGCAGCAGACCTTCTTTCTCGTAGTACCGCACGGTTTCGACCGTGGTGCCGGCCGCCGTGGCCAATTCGCCAATTCGCATCACGCCTCCTGGGATCGCATCCGAATGAGTGTTTTTTGGGGTTGACCCTATAGTAACTCCAAGGTGTGGAATGGCGACATCCGTTTCAACAAGGCTCAGAACCATGTCTTTCCCGCCGGTCAAATCCCACGATCGCCCCTCTGCCGAGCATGCCCACGCCGGCTGCGGTGGCCATGGCCATGCGCATGACACGAAGGGGCACGACCACGATCATGGCCACGATCACAGTCACAGCGACAGCCACGATCACAACCACAACCACAGCCACAATCACGCGGCATCCGCCTGCTGCGGGCACGACCACGCCACGCCCGCCTACGCGGCGGCCGCCGATGCGTCCACGCTTAGCGCCGGCCCTGGCCAGGTGCTGGCGCGGCTGCGTATCGGGCAAATGGATTGCCCGACCGAAGAAACGCTGATCCGTAAAAAGCTGGACGGCCTGGACGGCGTGCATGCGCTGGACTTCAACCTGATGCAGCGCGTACTGACCGTGGTGCACGCCGAAGGCGCGCTGGACCGCATCGTGGCCGCCATCAAGTCCCTGGACATGGTGCCGGAACCGCTGGCCGAAGGCGCCGCGGGCACACCCGCCCCCGCCTCCACGCCGGTGAACTGGTGGCTGATCGGCGGCGCCGGCGTGCTGGCCGCGCTGTCCGAGTTTTCGCACTTTGCGGGTTGGCATTGGGGCGCGACCGCGGCATTGGCGCTGGCCGCCATCCTGGCTTGCGGCCTTGGCACCTATCGCAAGGGCTGGATCGCCGTGCGCAACGGCAACCTGAACATCAACGCATTGATGAGCATCGCCGTCACCGGCGCCGTGCTGATCGGGCAGTGGCCCGAAGCCGCCATGGTGATGTTCCTGTTCAACGTGGCCGAGCTGATCGAAGCCCGCTCGCTGGACCGCGCGCGCCATGCCGTGCGCGGCCTGCTGGACCTGGCTCCGGAAACGGCCACCGTACGGCAGGCCGACGGCGCCTGGCTACCGGTGCCGGCCGCGCAATTGAACGTGGGCGACGTGGTGCGCGTGCGCCCGGGTGAACGCATCGCCGCCGACGGCATCATCGTCAGTGGCAGTTCCACGGTGGACCAGTCCCCCATCACCGGCGAAAGCCTGCCCGTGGAAAAATCACAGGACGACCCGGTCTACGCCGCCACCGTGAACGCCGCGGGCTCCTTCGAATACCGCGTCACGGCCGCCGCCGGCAACACCACGCTGGCGCGCATCATCCACGCGGTCGAGCAGGCGCAAGGCGCGCGCGCCCCCACGCAACGTTTCATCGACCGCTTCTCGCGCATCTACACGCCCGCCGTGGTGGCGGTGGCGCTGCTGGTGGCGACGGTGCCGCCGCTGCTCTGGGGCCAGCCCTGGTTCGACGCCATCTACCGCGCCCTGGCGCTGTTGATCATCGCCTGCCCTTGCGCGCTGGTCATTTCCACGCCGGTCAGCATCGTCAGCGGCCTGACCGCCGCGTCGCGTCGCGGCATCCTGATCAAGGGTGGCGTCTATCTGGAAGAAGGCCGCAACCTGAAGTGGCTGGCGCTGGACAAGACCGGCACGCTGACCCAGGGCAAGCCGGTACAGACCGACCTGGAAGCCTGGGACGTGTCCGACTCCACCCGCCATCCCGCCACGCTGATCGCGGCCAGCCTGGCCGCCCGCTCGGACCACCCGGTGTCACTGGCCATCGCCAACGCCGCGCGCGAGGCCGGCAGCACCTTGCTGGATGTCGATGCCTTCACCGCCCTGCCCGGCCGGGGTGTCAGCGCGCGCATCGACGGCGTGACGTTCCAGTTGGGCAACCGCCGCCTGATGCGCGATGCGGGCGTATCCAGCCCAAAGTTGGAAGCGCGCATGGACGAGTTGGAACGCCAAGGCAAGAGCGCCATCGCGCTGACCGACGGCACGCACGTGTTGGCGCTGGCCGCCGTGGCCGATACGGTCAAGCCCACCAGCGCCGCCGCCATCGCCGACCTGCATGCCTTGGGCGTGCGCACGCTGATGCTGACGGGCGACAACACGCCCACCGCCGAAGCCATTGCGCGGCAAGTAGGCATTGACGAAGCTCGGGGGGATCAGTTGCCGGAAGACAAGCTGGCCGCCATTGAGAGCAAGCTGGCGGCCAACGCGGCAAGCGACGGCAAAGTGGGCATGGTGGGCGACGGCATCAACGATGCGCCTGCGCTGGCGCGCGCCGACATCGGTTTTGCGATGGGCGCGGCCGGCACCGGCACGGCAATCGAGACGGCGGACGTTGCGCTGATGGACGACGACCTGCGCAAGATCGGCACGTTCCTGCGCTTGTCACGCGCCACCCACCGCGTGCTGATCCAGAACATTGTGCTGGCGCTGGGCATCAAGGTGGTGTTCCTGGCGCTTGCCATGACCGGCAATGCGACCTTGTGGATGGCGGTGTTTGCCGATGTTGGCGCCAGCCTGCTGGTGGTGGCCAACGGCCTGCGGCTGCTGCGCCCGGCGGATTGAGCGGCGTGGAAATTCAAGCAGGACGGCCGCTCAAGCCGCGCGGTGGATCAAGCCGTGCCTTCGATCAAGACCCTCGGCCGTTCCACCCCGGGCCTCAGCCCGTCTGCTCTTCTTGCGGCCAGTCGCGCAGCACGGGCGCGTCCGGTGCGCCGGGGCCGACATCGCGCAAGTGCTCGTGCTGCAATAAGGCCATGCGGTAGGCATCGCGATAGGCGCCGTTGGAGAAGAATTCTTCCTTCATCAGCCCTTCGATCTGGAAGCCGCAACGTTCATACACGTGCACGGCGGCGGTGTTGTCCTTGTCGACCACCAGGTAGACCTTGTGCATGTTCAGCACGCGAAACGCATAGCCCACCGCGATGCGGGTGGCGGCCTTGGCGTAGCCACGGCCTTGGTAGCTGGGGGCAATGATGATCTGAAATTCGGCACGGCGATGGATGTAGTCGATTTCAACCAGTTCCACCAGGCCGGCGGGTTGGCCGGTATCGTGCTCGATGATGAAGCGCCGTTCGTTTTGATCATGCAAGTGGCGATCATAAAGAGCGACCAGTTCGTCGTAGGCCTCGTAAGGCTCTTCGAACCAATAACGCATGATGACGTCGTTGTTGTTGATCTTGTGCACAAAGTGCAGGTCGCCGCGCTCCAGGGGGCGAATTTTGATATCGGATATGACCGACATAGAAACCTCCGAAAGTGCGGCCATTGTATTCCTATTGGCCCCGAAACGCCCGTTTCATGGGAATTTCAGAAATTTCTTGTTTGTTCATGCGGCTTTCAAGACGTTTATGCCTTGAAAGCATTGTCATTGCTGGCTTTGAATATCAAGAATTTCTCAAAACCGCAGTAACAGAAGCAGCCAGGCCACCGCCAAAATGGCGTCGTCGGCCTACCGGAATCCCCAAGCGTTACGGGTTCCCGCCGCCGGCCCAGGTATCTCTAGGAAATACTTTCGAATCTTTATAAAATTCCTGAATTCCGCCTGACGTCGACCTATCCGCGAGCCATCATGAGCCGTCCCGACCCCCTATTCGTGCAATCCCTGGCCAAGGGTTTCGAGCTGCTGGAGGCCTTTGCCCAGCGGCCGTCCACGCTGAGCATGAACGAGCTCATGGAGATCACCGGGTTTGACCGCAGCACCACCCAGCGCATGACGCATACGCTGGTGACGCTGGGCTACCTGGAACGCGGCGCGGGCGGCAAGGGTTACACGCCGGGCAAGAAGATCCTGCAACGCAGTTTCGACTACATGCGCAGCGTACCGCTCTTGGAACGCGCCACGCCACTGATCGCCGAAATGCAGCGCGAAACCAGCGAAAGGGTCGAACTGAGCCTGTTCAACGACCTCTACATCATCTTCGCGCTGCGCCGCCAGACCAAGCGCCAAACCTTCAGCAGCACGCTCGCCGGACGCGCCCTGCCCATGGTGCAGACCGCCGGCGGCCGCGCCATCATGTCGCACCTGCCTGATGAAGAAGTCGAAGACATCCTCACGCGGTCCATCGACATGCCGCGCGCCACCATCCCCACCACGCCCAAGACCAACAACGATCCGGACCGCATCCGCGCCTTGGTGATCCAGGCGCGCCAGGACGGCTACGCCACCGCCATCGAAGAAAGCCTGCTGGGCGAACTGAACCTGGCCACCGCCATCCTGGACCACCGCCACCGCCCGGTCGCTGCCATCCAGATTGCGGGGCTGGTATCCGAATGGGCCTCGCCGGAAGAATTCGCGCGGCGCTATTCCCCCCTGCTGATGACGGCCGCCCGCGCGCTGAGCGGCAAGGTCGGCATGTCTTGAGCGTGCGGGGCCCGGGCGCGCACTTCCTGCCCGGACACGCCAGCACGCCCCTGGACTGATTACTTGCCGCGCCAGAACAACGGCAACGGCGCCTGCACCATGCCCTGGAATTTGGCGTCGTACGCCTTGAATTCCGAATAGCCGCCCAGCGGCACGAACATCACCTGCTCGTAGGCGCGCTGTTGAATCTGCGTGGCCACGCGCTTCTGTTCGTCCAGGCCCGACACCGCTTCAAACTCCGCGCGCAACTGCTGGATGGTGTCGTCCTTCGTCCACCCTGGGTAGCCGCCTTCGCCCCGCCCGTCCAGGTTGGCGTTCACGATGGGGTTGAGCAGGTCCATGCTGGTCAGGCTGGAATGGAAAATGCTCCAGCCGCCGTCGGCCGGCGGCGCGTCCTTGCCACGACGGGACAAGAGCGTGGCCCAGTCCATGGATTGCACTTCCACGTTCATGCCGATGCCACGCAGCGCTTGTGCGGTCACCGGGGCCAGCGCCGACAGGCTGCGCACGTCCGTGGGATGCAGCACCACGATCTTCTCGCCGGCGTAGCCGCTGGCTTTGAGCAGCGCGCGCGCCTCGTCCAGATTGGGCGGTTGCGTTTGCGTGGCGCCCACTTCGGTCTTGTAGGCGGAAATGCAGCTGAGCATGGCCCCGCACAGCTTGTAGAACTTGGGATCCCCCAACGACGCATCCAGATAATCCGCCTGATACAACGCCGCCAACACCGCGCGGCGCACCTTCACGTTGTCCAGCGGCGGCTGCTTCCAGTTCATGCGCAGGGTGTAGGTTTCGGAGGCATCGCCGTAGCTTTGCACCGTCACCTGCTTCACGCCTTCCAGTTGCGGCAACAGGTCTGGCGCCACGTTTTCCACAAAGTCGATCTCGCCCTGGCGCAGCGCATTCACCGCCGTCTGCGCGTCCGGCACGTTCACCACATCAATGCGGTCGAACATGGCGACCTTGCCGCCCGCGAAGCGGCTTGCCGGCTCCTGGCGCGGCACATAAGCCGCGTTCTTCACATAGGCGGCCTTCACGCCAGGCTGGAAGTCCGCCGACACGAACTGGTAGGGGCCCGAGCCCACGGTTTCCTTGATGGCCTCCGACGGCGGGGTCTGCGCAATGCGGCGCGGCATGATGAACGGTACGGGCGAACCGGGCTTGGCCAGCGCGTCCAACAGCAAGCCATAGGGCTTTTTCAACACGATGCGGAAGGTGTCGGCCGATGGGCTGTCCATGCGTTCGGTCGCGGCGGCCAGGCGCGTGCCGATCGGGTCGCGCTGCGACCAGCGCGCCAGCGACGCGATCACGTCTTCGCCGGTGACCGCCGCGCCGTCGTGGAATTTCAGGCCGGGTCGCAGGGTGAACACGTACGTCAGCTTGTCCGGCGACACCGTCCAGGCCTGCACCATCTGCGGCTGCGGACGGGAGTCCGCGTCCAGCGAGAACAAGGTGTCATAGACCATGTACCCATGGTTGCGCGTGATGTAGGCGTTGGTCAGCACGGGGTCCAGCACGCGCAGCGGCGCATGCATGACGACCCGGGCGTTGACCGGCTCGGCGGCGCGGGCATCGCGCGGCAAGACGGATACGGCGACGGCCAGCGCTGTGGCAAGGCTTGCGGCGAGAGTGGAGGCCCGAACAGCCACGGTTAAACCACGACGTTTCATGATCAGTCCTAAGCAAAGGAAGAAAGTGAACAGCGGAAGGGAACAGCCGACAGAAACAGCAGACAGGAACAGCGGGCGTTGCAGCGGGCCGCAAGCCGCCCTCCCCTGCGAGGTTCCCGCAAGGGATGGCGGACTTGCCGCTAAGCGAAAAAACAGCGAAAGCTCAGTCTTGCAGAGCCTGGATGGCGCCTTGCAGCGCCCCGTCTCCGATGGGAATGCCCGTGGCGCGCAGGGCGGCATCCACGCCGCCCAAGGCGCCCAGGATCATGGCGGAGTGCACGTCGCCCAGGTGTCCGATGCGGAACATGCGCCCCGCATACGGCCCCAAGCCGCCCGCGACCGCCACCTGGAAGCGTTCGCGCGCGACGCTGCGCATGGACTCGATGTCCACGCCATCGCGCACGGCAATGGTCGTCACCGAGACCGCCCGCGCGGCGGGGTCCGGCACGAACAGGCTTAGCGCGCCCGCCGTCGACCACGCATCCACCGCCGCATGCACGGCGGCGGCCACCCGCTGGTGGCGCGCGTAAACCGCCGCTTCACCCTCGGCGGCGATCAGGTCCAGCGCGGCACGCAAGCCGGCCAGCAGGCTTTGCGGCGGGGTGCCGCAGAACTTGCGGTAGAGCAGATCGCTCTTGCGCTTGTTCCAGTCCCAGTAGGCGCGCGGCGTGGGGTTGGCCTGCGCCGCCTGCAAGGCGCGCGCGTCCACGGCGGTGAACGACAGCCCCGGCGGGCCCATCAAGGCCTTTTGCGATGCGCCGATCGCCACGTTCACACCCCACTCGTCCATGCAAAACGGCGTGGCGCCCAGCGACGCAATCACGTCAGCCACCAGCAAGGCCGGATGACCGCTGGCGTCCATGGCCCGGCGCACCGCCGCGATGTCGCTGGTGACGCCGCTGGCCGTATCCGTATGCACCGCGAAAACGGCGGCGATGCGGTGCGCGGTATCCGCCCGCAACGCCGCTTCAATGGCGGCCGGGTCCAGGGCCTGGCCCGGCCGCGTGGGCGTGCGTATCGCCTGCGCGCCCAGCGCCTCGGCATGCACGGCCCAGGCTTCCGCGAAGTGGCCGCTACCGGCCACCAGCACCTGCGCGCCGGGCGCCACCAGGTTGACGATGGTGGCCTCCCAGGCGCCGTGGCCGTTGGCCGCGTACATCAGCACATCGGCGTGGCGCGTGCCCAGCAGGCGCGCCAGCCCGGCTTCGCAATCGGCGATCAGGTCCGCCAGGCGCGGGTCGGACAAATCCATGCACTGGCGGCCCATGGCCTCGCGCACCGCGTCGGGCACGTGCGTGGGGCCGGGCGTGTGCAGGAACTGCGGGCCGGCCAGCGTGGCGCGGGCCGTGCTCAAGCTGTCTTTCATCTTGCTGTCTCCAGGCCGGGTTCCAGCAGCCGACGGGCCGCCGTCCAGACGCGTTGT
>Ga0160437_1000659_pt1 | contig 17082 bp, 13 predicted proteins | sample HID1975I_E0MG_FD_108227 | JGI IMG/M metagenome (GOLD analysis project Ga0160437, IMG submission 108227) | Enriched soil microbial communities from UW Madison campus, WI, USA - HID1975I_E0 MG | ecosystem: Environmental > Terrestrial > Soil > Unclassified | place: USA: Madison, Wisconsin... | reverse complement strand
TGCAACCTGATACGTCGAGCCCGGCATGAACGTCAGGTCGCCCGCCACGTTCAAGGTGCCGTTGACCTTGCCCGGCGCCAGGATGGCGCCGCTTTGCAGCGTGGTCGTACCGACTTGGCCTGAGCCTTGCAGCAGTGCGCCGCTGGCCAGCGTCAGCGTACCGCCCAGTTTGCCGGTCGATGCAATGTTCAACGCGCCTGCCTGCACCAACATGCTGCCGGTGTAGCCGCTGCCGTCTCCCGACACGGTAAGCACGCCCGCCCCGGCCTTGGTCAAGTCACCGCTGCCACTGATCGCGCCGGACAGGCCGAGCGTGGTGTCGGATGACACATCGATGCCGCTCGCCTGCGTCAGCGTGATGACGCGGTTGGTATCGAAACTGGCCGTCGTGGCCAGCACGCCGCCGCTCAACGTCAAGCCGCCCGTGGCCGCGCCCAGATTGGCGTCCTTGGACACCGACAGTGTGCCCAAGCGCACATCGGTACCGCCCGTGTAGCTGTTGTTGCCCGTCAGCACCAAGCGGCCGTAATCGGCCTTGGCCAGTTTGCTGGCGCCCGTCAGGCTGGCGGCGATGGTGCCCGTCATGCTGGCGTCCGCCGACGACCCCGAGCCCACGCGGAAGATGCTCTCACCGCCCGCGCCTTGCAGCACGATGGCGTCGCCTTCGATGCGGTAGCCATCGGTGGCGATCTGCATGCCGGTGATGCCGATGGCGCCTGCCGATGCATCCACCGTGACCGTTCCTGCTTGCGCCTGGAAGACGGCGTAGGTGGGGTTGGGTTGGAACGCACCGTTCAGCGTGCCGTTCACGTTGGCCCAGTTGCGGCCATCGGCGCGCCAGGTGCCCGCGCCACCGTCGATGGCGCCGTTGTCGTGGCGGGTGGCGTTGCCGCCGTCCCAGTAACCCAGCAAGGCGCCGGAGGTCGACGCCAGGTTCACTTGTCCGCCCACTGCCGTTTGCAGCGTCAATGCGCTGGCGTCGACGCCAGAGGGCGTGGCGCCCACGGTCAAGCCGTTATCGACCAAGCTGCCACCGTAGTCGAACAAGCGATAAACGCCTGCGCCAAAGCCGCCTTGATTCGTCACGTTCAGCGTGCCGGCCAGGGTCAGGTTGCCGCCGACATCGAACAGCGCGTTGTTCGGCGCCAGACCCAGTGCCACGTTCACCTGGCTGGTGTTGGACAGCGACAAGTCGCCACCCACGGCAAGGGTCTGCCCTTGCACGCCTTCCAGCACGCCGCCCGCCAGCGTGGCGTTGCCGTTGACGCGGCCCAAGCCGGACAGAATGCCCGCGCCGCTGACCGTCACGTTGCCACCCAGGACGCCGTTGTTAGTCAGGCGACCGCCCGTGACGGAGACGGAACCGCCCAGTGCGCTCGACACTTGCAAGGTACCAGCCTGAACCTGCGTCTGGCCGCTGAAGCTGCTGCTATCAGCCAGCAGTTGCAGTGTGCCCGCGCCGGTTTTCGTGACCTGTCCCGCGCCCGCCAGCATGCCGCTAAACGACGCGTTGCTGGTTTGGTCGAAGCGCGCCAGGGCGCCCGAAGCGATGTTGGTATTGCTGTTGTAGCGGCCAGCGCTGACAGCCAGCGTGCCGGCATCGACGCGCCAGTCTTGTGCGCTAAGGCCGGTCAGCGTCAGCGTACCCACGCCTTGCTTGGCCATCGTGCCCGTGCCGGAGACATCGCCCGCGTAAGTCGCATCGGTAGCCTGGTTGAACACGACCGCGCCGTTGTTCATCAGATTGCCCCGAATCGACGCCACATTGCCCACCAACGTGCCCGTGCGGACTTCCGTGCCACCCGTATACGCATTGGCGCCCGTCAGCACCAGCGTGCCGTAGTCGGCCTTCACCAGCTTGCTTGCCCCGGTCAGATTCGACGCGATGGTGCCCGTGATGCCCGCGCCGGATACAGCGCCCGAGCCCACGCGCACGATGGTTTCCGCGCCGCCAGCCAGCGCAATCGAGTCGCCTTCAATGCGGTAGCCGTTAGACGTGATCTGCATGCCCGTCACGCTCACCGCACCCGCCGTGGCGTCAACAGACACGGTGCCTGCCTGGCCCTGGAACACGGCAAAGGTGGGGTTGGGCTGGAAGCGGCCGTTGAGGATGCCGTCCTCGTCGGTCCAGTTCAGTCCATCGGTGCGCCACGCGCCCGCGCCGCCGTCGATGACGCCGTTATCACGCTGCGCGGCGTTGCTGCCGTCCCAGAAGCTCAGCGTCGCGCCGGCGGTGGACATCAGGTTGACCTGGCCGTTGACGGCCGTCTGGATGCGCAGGTCATCGGCCGTAACGCCCGTGGGCGCGGCGCCGATGGCCAGCGTATTCGAGGTCAGCGTGCCGCCATAGTCGAACAGGCGGTAGACGCCGGCGCCAAACCCGCCATCGTTGATGACGTTCAGCGTGCCGGCCAACGCCAGGTTGCCCTGCACGTCGAACAGCGCGTTGGACGGGGCATTGCCCAGCGCCACATTGACCTGGCTGGCGTTGTTCAGCGTGAGATCGCCGCCGATGGTCAACTTGCCGCCTTGCGCGCCTTGCAGCGTGCCGCCCGTCAGCGTGACGTTCTGGCCAATGGTGCCGGTGCCCGACAGGATGGCGGTGCTGCCGATGGCGGAATTGCCGCTTAGCGTGCCCGTCACGTGCAGGCGGCCGCCCACCACGTTCGCATTGCCGCCCAGGTGGTTGGCCACGGTCAGCATGCCGCTTTGCACGCGCGTCGTGCCGGTGAAGGCGCTGCTGTCCGCGCTCAGCGTCAGCGCGCCCGCGCCGGTCTTTTCAAACACGCCGCTGCCGGAAAGCTTGCCGGCATAGCTGCCATTGGCCGCTTGCGCAAAGCGCAGCGTGCCCGCCGCGCCGATGGCGGCATTGCCGCTATAGCGCGATGCCTCGCTGGCAAGCGTGCCCTGTTCGATGTTCCAGTTCAGCGTGTTCGTGCCGGCCAACGTCAGCACACCCGCCCCGCGCTTGGTGAAGGCGCCGGAGCCCGACATCGAACCAGCGGTGCTGCCATCCACGCCCTGGTCAAAGACGACCGAGCCATTGTTGAGCACGTTGCCCGCGATCGACGCGCTGTTGCCGATCAGGGTGCCGGCCAGCACTTGCGTGCTGGCGTGGGTGTTGGTGCCTGACAGCGTCACCGTTCCCAAGCCGCTCTTGACGAAAGCGCCCGTGCCGGAGATCGCGCCGGTCAAGCCCAGTTGCGTGCCGTCGGCCACATTGAATGTGCCGTTCTGCGCCAAGGAGACGTTGCGACTCGTGTCGAAGCTGGCGGTCGTGGCCAGCGTGCCACCGGACATCACCAGGTCCCCGACGGCCGCGCCCAGGCTGACGTCCGACGCTACGGATAGCGTGCCGCCCTGGATGGCGGTGCCGCCCGAATAGGTGTTGGCGCCGGACAGCGTCAGCGTGCCAGCGCCGATCTTGTTCAACCGGCCGGAGCCGTCCAGCACCGTCGAGGTACCCACGTCGAAGCCGTTGGAATCCAGGTACATGCCGCCCGCGCCCAGCATGATGTCGCCCGGGGCGAAGCCCCGGAAGAGGTTGGCTTCCGAGCTTGTCGCCCGCAGCACTCCGCCATTGAAATCGACGGTGCTTATGTAGGTGCCGGCATGTCTGTCAACGTACGCTGTCTGCAAAACCCCTCGGCCGGTCGCGTCCGAACCGTTGATTTCCGCGGCTCCGCCAATACCGGCAATCTCTACCTGCTGGGCGCTCAATGTGGCGCCCCCGTCCACGACCACCGAGCCCATCCCGCCTGATCCGCTGCCGATGATCACCCCGAATTGGCTGTCCCATCGCGAATTTGCGCCAGAGACCAGGGCGGTCCCGATGTCAACATAGCCGAGGAAGCTCTTCGCTGCGGATACCTGAGCGCCGTTCATGACTCGCAACGTGCCGTTCGCGCCAGCGCCGCCACCGATCTCAAGGTAGTTGGCCGACCACGTCGAATCGGGTCCCGTCACGGTGGCGGTACTGGCATAAGAAGAGGAGCCGACTCGCACATCAAAGGACTTCAATTTTGCGCCGTTGCTAACGGTCAATTGCGTAGGGGCGCCCGCCCCGATGTACACATCGGAAGTCGCACTGCCCAAACGCGCCGCGGCGCCCGTCAACTCCATGCCACCGTTGGAAACAATGATCTCTCCCGCCGCGGTGCTGGCACCCGACAGCCGCAGCAGGCCGGTGCCGATGTTGTTCAACGAGCCGATGCCGCTGATGTTGCCGGCATAGTCGACGGCGTCGCTTCTGTTGAAAACGACCGACGAGTTGTTGACGATATCGCCCGCGATTGAGCCCGCGATTGAGCCCTGGCCGATATACAGGGTGCCTGCGGATACGGTCGTTCCGCCCGTATACGTGTTAGTGCCGACAAGCACCGCCCCGCTGCTGCTATTGACCGCCACGGACCCAGAACCTGTGATATTCAAGCCCAGCGCGTAGGACCCGGCCTGGTTGAAATTGATCGTTCCGTTGTTGACCAGGGAGAACAGGAAGGGGATCGTGCCGCCAGTCTCTGCGTCGGGCGACTCGTTTCCGATATTGAGCGTGCCATTCGCGTTAATGATGAACGACCCACCACCCGTGAAGGTCAGGAGACCCTGGCCCAAGTTCAGCACGCCAGCTCCGCCACCGGCTCCGCCGCCTACCACCAGCGCGCTCCCCGCGCTGAAGAAGTGCAGGATAGTATTGCCGTCCATAGTCATCGTGCCGTCGCCGCCTCGGCCGCCTGTCGGCACGGACTCCGAGCCACCGCCGCCAGCGCCGCCGATCAGTAGCGAGTCAGTCAGGAAAAGTTGGGAGCCTGTCAGCGTCAGTTCGCCGTCTCCGCCTCGGCCACCGGTGGCTCCCAGACTGTTACCTCCGCCCGCCCCCCCCACCAGGATTGAGCGGTTTACGAACACGACCGCATTGCTGCCCGTCACGCTGCCCGCCGTGCCGTCCCCACCATCCGCGAATTTGCCGGCACCACCGCCCCCCCCGCCAATACCGATGTAGTCGTACTCCGGGAATATCAGGTTGAAAGCGCCCGAGGAAGACCCTTGGGCGCCCTGGCCTGCCGTGCCCGCAAACGACGTTCCGTCGAGGCGAACAATGGAGCCGCCGTTGGCGCCAGCCCCACCGTTGCCCACGCCGCCGCCAGCCCCCAGCGCGCCACCGCCGCTGCCGCCACCTCCAGAATCGTCGGTTGGGCCGCCAGCGCCGCCGCCGCCACCAACGCCGCTCTGCCCGCCTAAGGTGCCGGATGCGCCGCCAGCGCCTCCCTCGGTACCACCGCTGCTTCCGCCGCCCGAGCCATCGCCAGCGATCCCGTCGCCACCGCGCGCCAAGCCACCCCCCGCGCCGCCGCTGGCGGCATTTCCACCGCCGCCCCCACCCCCGCCGATACCCCCGCCTCCGCCGTTGCCGCCATCAGACGACGACACGCCGCCATTACCACCGCTGCCCACCAGCAGGTTGGCCGCGAATGACGGGCTTACAAGGGGCATGCAGGTTGCAGCGGCAAGCGCCAAATAGCCGGGGCTAAGTTTCAGCTTGCGGGCGGCAGAGGGGGTACGCATGGGCAATGTCTCGGGTGAGAGGGTTGTTGTTGACGTAAGCAAGCCCGGCGTACATAGGTTTATTGTTAGCCAGGACAGTCAATCGGACGTTCTGCGACAGGTGAAGCAAACTTGGGGAGTGTTGCTATTAATTCCGAGGCATGGAATTTGCTTGATTGATTACAAAACCCATGCGCCGACTACCCCTGTTATCGGCGGATAAATAGGAAAATTTAGGGGATGCCTTGGCGTTTTTTTATTACCTCTTTCGCCATTCAAAAAACTGCCCAGCTATTTACTCGAAATCACCCCGCCTATTCAACAAAATCCCGACAGGGAATAACCCCAATAGGGAATAACGTCAGGAGACGATTCATGCCAAAGTTCATCGCCATCGGATATGGAGACCAAGCGGGCTACGACCGCACCCCGCTCAGCGTCAGAAACGCCGCGCACGCGCATGACCAGAAACTTCGGGATAAGGGAGTATTAATGGGCATTGCGGGCGACCCGGTTCAGGTGCGCAATACCGAGGCGGTTCGGGTTGAAACGACGAACGAAGCCTATATGCAGTCACCCTTGCCGCTGGCGGGGTTTAGCATCATCGAAGCCGCTGATTTGGCCGAGGCGATCGATCTGGTGTCCAGAACACCCTGCGCCGTTGCCCACGGCGTGGTTGAAGTGTGGCCACTGGAACAGCCGTAGCGCGCCAGAGTATTCCGTCGATTCGACGCCCTCACCGACCGCCTCCACATCGCGCACGAACCACCGCTTAACCGCGCAGAGGAGTGGAAAAAAAGAGTGCTTTTTTGAAATGACGCTGCGATCGCTAGGCATCTCAAAAGAAGAATATGAGGCGATGACGCCGGCGGAAAAGGAAGAGATTGCCCGACTCGTGCAAGAGCGCATCACTGAACGCGTTAAAGAGAATGCAAGCAGTGGGCGTACCTCGACGTTCGAGCTTGCCTAAGCCGTAACGCCTTGGGGGACGACGGGTCTTCTTAAGCACCGCGCGCCCGCATGTATTTCGCGATGATCGGAACCAGGAAGTCGGGGCCGCACGGGCTGGGGGCCCCACGCGCAATGTGCCTGACGGCGCCGCCCGGCGGAGCGCAGGATGCCGTCGAAATCAAGAAAGACCACGGAGGCGCAAGCGGTCGCGGGGTCGATCAACCGACGATCAGAGCGGCAACCGATCGCCCCCGGCGAGACCGTTCAGGCGGTCAGGAAGCGAAGGACCTCGGCCCAATCGTTCGTCGACAGGACGACGTCCTCATCTTCCTCGTCGTAGCGCGAAACACAGAAGCGCTGGCTCCTGCCGGATTCGCGGTCGGCATAGTTGGCGTAGTCGACATACACTTTCAAACCGCGCTCCGCGTTCTCAAATGAAGGCGCTGCATCGATGTAGCTCGACGCGTCGACATACCCTTCGGGTAGGGTCGGCAGGGTTGTTATGTCGAAGTCGGGAAATTCGCGACGCAGTCGTTCAAGGTTCATAGGGGAAGCATGTGGAGGCTGGAAAGCTGACATTTTACGTTGCTCATGCGTGTCGCGGGATCACTAATGACCCATGCGCAAGCTTTGTTTCTGACTAAATAGGGTCAATGCTCTCCCGGCGCAGACCGGACCTCCGCCTGCGCCTCGACGAAAGACCGATTCGGGGCAAGCTCAGTCACTCAACAGAGGTTGACAGGAAGCGCCCAAGGCGGCATGCGGTACAACCCTCGGCATATAAACCCCCTCTTCCATTTCATCTGACTTCTCTATGCCTAAACCACAGCGCGTTGCTCTCGTCACAGGGTCGACTTCAGGTATTGGAAATGCGATAGCACGCCGGCTATCCAAGGATGGCTATGCTGTCGTTCTGCATTCGCGTAGCTCTGTGGATGCGGGCATTTCCATGGCGCGTGAGCTGGGTTCGGCTACTTATGTGCAGGCAGATCTCGCTGTCGATGCAGACCGGATCCGGCTGGTGCAAGAAGCTGTCGCGCAATGGGGTCGGTTGGACGTGGTCGTGAACAATGCAGGCATCAGCCGCGTGGTTCCCCATGCCGATATGGCAGCCGCCACTCCTGACATTTGGCGCGAGCTGCACGAGGTCAATGTCATTGCGCCGTTTCGTATCGTTGCGCAAGCGCAGGCCGCCCTGCGGGCGTCTGCCGCTGACGGCGTGCCTGCTTGCGTGATTAACGTGAGCTCGCATGCGGGCGTTCGTCCGAAGGGGGCTTCCATCCCTTATGCCGCGACGAAGGCGGCGCTGAACCATGTCACGCGCTTGCTCGCGGTCTCACTTGCTCCTGATATTCGTGTGAATGCCGTCGCCCCTGGGCTGGTGGATACGCCGTTGACCGCTGACTGGACGGAGGCTCAGCAATTGTGGCGAGAGCGTGCGCCGATGCGGCGGGCGGCGAGCCCGGCAGATATTGCACAAGCGGTATCAATGCTCATTGAATCCAACTATTTGACGGGCGAGATCTTGCTTTCCGATGGCGGATTGAATCTCACATAAGGAAGAACGAACGGGCGGAACGAACCGCAATGCGGGCCGCCACGCGTTTTTTTTGAGGTCACGTGGAAGAGACATGCCTGATCTGATGCGTGGTTTTTTTGTCCAAACTGCGCTGGTCAGAAAAGACGTACAAATCGACCAGTTCAACAGTTTGTATGGCGCTTGGCGGTAAACTTTGACCGTCTAGTTGTAGTGTCAGCGCTTCGAGGAAATGATGAATTTTTGGGTCCCTGTAGTCTTCGGTACGTTCAAGCTGCTCGTGTTGGGCACGGGCATGTATCTCGCCATCAAGTCCCATTACGATGGAGAAAAAAAGGAGAAGAAAGAGAAGGAGAAGGAGAAGGAGAAGGAGATGGAGATGAAAGCCCCGTAGGGAGCTTCACAAATACAAGTTCGGGGTCGTTGTCATCCAGATTTTCAATCTGACCGCTTTCGACAAAGCCCAGGCGCTTGAGCAATTGGCGCATCGCAATGTTCGACGTATTGGTTGACGTGAATAGTTTTCCTGAGCATTGCTCCTCCAGCGTTCGCATGATTGCTGTCGCTACCCCGCGGCGCCGTGCCGAAATCTTGACGACGATCAGCGGGATGAAGTCGTGCTCAAAAAACGACTTGTTCAATACCCCATAACCGATCAGCGCCGAAGCATCCTCCGCTTCGACTGCGACCCAGCATTGGCCAGCGGCCACCGCGCTGGTGATAAACGCCCTCCTACCCGGTTCCTGCTTGGCAATCGGATCCAGTTCAATGATCGAATCGATGTCTTCACAAGCGGCTGGTCGGACGTTCATTTGGGAAAGCATGGTGGCCACGTATCAGAATGGAAGAGCGATGAGTCTATCGTGTCAAGAATGTTAGGTTCGCTTTGGGCGAGATCAGTCGCTCAACAGAGGCATGGGCAATCTAGTTCTCATGCCATAAATCATCCCCCTGTGTACCATCCAGCCTCAGATCCATATGCCTGCGTCAGTCCGAGGCCGACCCTAGAATGGAATCATTTCAGTTGAGGATATGCTCATGACGCCGCAGCATCCTTTGCGGCTATCTGGAGCGGCTCAGGTAAGGCTTTGAGGCTTTCCCTGAAAAAGCGTCGTTGCCCCGAACCCAATCCTTGCACTACGTGCGCAAGCCGCTCCACCGCAGCGAAAACTTGGCGGCTCAGCCCCTCGCTATGGGTGCGATACCAAACGAATTCAAGCAGCAGGTTAGCCACTTGATGAGCCCCGTAGAAAACTCGGCCTGCATCATTTTCCTCAAGCGTGAAGGCCGCGACATTCGACCAGTCTTCGTAGCCCTTGGCACGCGAAAAGGCGGCTTGGAACGGCTTGACTGCCTCTAACATTTTGCCCACGGGAAGGGGCGACTGCGCTTGAAAGCGCTTCAAGTCCCCGCTTTTATCATCACAGCTACCACGAGCGATGCGGAGTACAAACACGGTATTCCAGGCAGAACTGCCACCGACGCCAAAGCGGTCGCATATCCATTCCGATAGCCCCAGCCAGCGTAGCGATAATCCTTGCACCGTATGAACGTTCTGGTCGTTGAGTACAGCAAGCAGTCGCTGTTGCCAAAATAGCCACAACGTCCATCCGATGTTTGCCGCTACATCCTGAGCGGCCTCGACAGAGTCCGCCTCGTAGGCGGCCTGCAGCGCTTCTGACAAGGCGCAAATCGCCTTCTCCGCCTCATTCATTCTCAAGACTCGATCAGCACTCTTGTCCTCGAGAGCGCTGCCTTTATGCAGCAAGGCACGCAAATTCAGATATTCGAAGCGCACACGTGGGTTGTAGCGAATTACAGGCGCCAGAAACTGGTCCGCCACCAGACGGTCCAGTCCGGCATGAGACTGCCTGATATCACCGCGCGCATAGCTATTCCAGGCCGAGGCGACCGACGCCATTGCCGACAAGGTCGGCATGGAAGGACCGACGCCTTCTGACTGGAGAATACGCCCCAGCCTGTTTAACGCGGCCTCGCTGCGTCTTACGTTACCGTGACGACGCCATGCAAGACTTTCTTTGAGTATGGCCAACGCTCGCTGAAAGTCGTCCAGTGCCGTTCGGTCTGCGGCCCGATAACTCGCAGCCCAACTCATACCCGTCGTCGCCATGCCATCCCGCGCGAGGCGCATGGCCTGGGTCAGGTGATTCCAGTAGTCCCCATCCTGGGTCACGTATTGCAGAAGATCCGCGCGCGGGGGTACATGCCCGCTCAGGCCGAGAAAGTTCGCTACGAAGTCCAGGCTTGCGGGCTCCGCGCCGTGGCGGCACAGCACCCTTTGTGCCTGCGCTTGCGTCATCCAGAATGGTCCCTGGCTGCGGCGCGATGCATTAAGCAATGCAGGGGGCAGGTCAATGGAATTTCCCCACCCCACCTCCACCCCCCACGTTGCGAAATCACGAAAAGCGCGGGATACAAGCATGCGAAGGTTGGAGTTCCCAGGGTATCGGGCCTGCAATGACGACCCGGGCACTGACACCTCACCTGTTTGCTGCGCGTACCAGACTCTTAGCAGTAGCCAAACCGACTGATACCGCGCAGGCATGCCGTCCACAAGAAGAGGACGGCCTAAATCGATTTGGATTATCCGAGTCATTCCGCCATGTTACAGAGGTTACGGCACCCTGATTGGATCTCGTGAGACCCACGCATATTCTGGCTCCCGCATGCATCCCGCATGACAATCACGGAGATAACATGAAGTCGAAATTTCGTCGGTTTGCCAAAGCAGCATTGCCGCTGCTAATAACGTTGCTCGGATCGGCAGGTGCTCAAGCCGAACTACCAGTGGTCGATATCGGCGCGAGATTTCAAGAGCAGCAAGTCGAGGGCACGCTTGTCCTTCTTGACGGACAGACCGGAGAGTTTCGGCGCCATGACGAGGTCAGGGCCGCTCAACGGTATCTGCCAGCGTCCACCTACAAAATTCCCCATTCGCTCATTGCATTGGAAACAGGGGAAGCGAAAAGCAAGGACTTCGAAATCAAATGGGACAGTAAACGCGCACCTCGCCAGCCATGGTGGCCGGCGGCATGGGCGCAAAACCATACGCTTGAATCAGCGCTACAAAACTCCGCCGTCTGGTATTACCAGGAAATCGCCAGGCGCATTGGCGCGGAACGTATGCAGGCTTATGTCGACCGCTTCAACTACGGCAATCGGAACATTTCTGGAGGCATCGATCAATTTTGGCTAACTGGTGCGCTGAGAATTTCCGCGAACGAGCAGGTGGAATTCTTGCGTCGGTTCTATGTCAATCAATTCGGGCTGTCCGAGCGCACGGTGCAGATGACCAAAGACATGCTCGTCCTGGAACAGACACCGGACTACCGACTGTGTGGCAAGACGGGATGGGCCGGACTTGGCGAACCAGGCGCGCCGCAAACGGGCTGGCTCGTGGGCTACCTGGAACGGCAGGGAAAGGTTTTCTACTTCGCGCTCAACATTGACGTTAAGAAAAGCCAGGATGCCGCTGCGCGCATGAAAATCGTACACGCTGTATTCGGCGACCTGGGCTTGCTGTCGACCGGGCCTGCCGAGTTAACGCCGCAGGGCTCGAAATCTGCGATTTCTGGCGTCTCCAGATAGCGCCAGCATCGGAGTCGGCTCGACATTTCCACACGAGGCGTTGGCCTAGAGGCGGACGTCCTCGAGCGTCCGCTCCCGGCCAAAAGCGGCCATTGACCGCGCTCGTCACGATAGCGGCTGAGTCATTGCCTATGACAGTAGAACTCTACGAACTGTCCGTTTGCCACTTGCGCGCGGCTTTGAATGGACCGACATGTATGAGACGAAGCAAGAACGCCGGACCAAGAAGCAGGCGCACCTGTTGCGGTGCTCGGCTTGCCAAAGCACTTTCCTCGTCGGACTCGTGCCAAATCCCTGCTGGTCCAAGCGATGCACAGCCTCGTCGCCGAAGGCGAGTCTCGAAAAGAAGCCCGGCACGGGCTCGCATAATCGCTCTCTCGGCGCCGGACACTAATCTTTGGATATATATCTAAGGGCGAACGACAATCGCATTTCAATAGGCAATTTTGGGTATGTCCGCTAATTTCCACTCATGTACTCTTAAAGCACCTACGGCGCTGTGCAAAGAGGTACTAATCATGGAACAGACGAAAGTTGCACCGGCAGTCTTGATTGCTCATATACGCGAGCTAGATCAGGCTGGGCTGTCTTCACGGCTGGATGACCTCGTGAAAGATATCCCGCCGTCCATTGTTGTGTCTAGTCAGCCGCGAAAATTTAGGTAACCCAATACGGGCACATCAAAACAAGTGATGCAGTAAGATATTGTTTTAAAACACAAAATTAAAACCATATCAACATGTAATCGGATTAGGCTAGCATGCGTCCAATGGTCGTTAGGCTGTAAAAAATATCGACTAACTACCGAAACACATTATTTGCGATGATAAAAATTCTGTCCGGAAAAAATGCGCGACGTAAAAAAATTTCTGTCACCCGTTGACTTTACCATTAGCTTGTCTAATTTATTAGTATGATTGCCTCGACGCACATGCAGACTTAGTTAAGAGCCGTTCTTCTTAAAAAAGAAAAGTCCCTCGAGATGATCAGCGTGGATTTATTTTAAATCTTAAATTGACAAAGAGGACATTATTATGCCAGGACCGATAGTAGTGGAAACCACAACAGAGGACACAACAACTTCATCGCCTGAGAGCGTTACATTGGATGGTGTATTAGAAGACGATGTGGTCAGGATGCCAGTAACGGTAACAGTTGTTAGGGTCACTGTCGTTACAAGAGTTGGCCCCGAAGATCTCGACAAAGCGAAGCGTGAAGCACTTATTGAGAAGCTAAAGGCGCTTGACGAATAGTGCTCAAAATCGCGACAGACAAACATTTCTCTGAGTTAGTGTCAGAGAAATATGTGGATGCTTTCTATGCGAAGCAGCTAGATAAGTTCACCCATAGGGATCCATATCCCTTTGCTTTTCTTAAAGACTTCTGGCGTCCCGGTTTTTACGAACAGCTTTCCAGTTTTAAGCCTTCACTAAACACATATTATGTACCTGAAGGTAAAGATGAAACGGATATTTTTTTCGAGCCGTTCGATTTTGAGCCATTTGTTAGATTGGTATACGGGAAGACATTTCGATGCTTTCTCGCATCTCTCATCGGACGTTCAACTTTTGTTCGCCATCCAGAAAGCTATCCGCAATTGAGAACTATGAAGAGCAATGCAAACGGCCTTTTTATTCATAATGATGAAGAGGCCCCTTACAATGGCGTAGTTTTTTTTAATCTAAATGATGGTTGGACAGCTGGAAGTGGGGGCGAACTAGTGGTGTGGAAGAAGATAGGAGAAATGCGTTTTAGAAAGCTTTTCGAATTTCCTCCGGTGGGTAATTCCTTATCTGTGATGTTGTTGAGCCAGCATTCTTATCATTCAGTGAATAAATTGCGTGGCGATTGGACTCGAACCAATATTCTTGTGGAGGCGCAATTCCAGTAGCGGATTGCCGTCCGTCCCGAACGACGGCTATGGGTCGGTAGCGGTCTGTCGTCCAAGACGCCTGCCGGCCATGAAAGACAAATATTATTTATCTGCGTTTCGTATAATTTTTCTCATATACCAGCGTGCCGCGCAGCACCTTGTTTTCCACCAAGGCTCGCAACACGGTCTGCGACACCAGTTCCCCGGCCAGCACCGCCTTGCCAGGTGCGTTTTCCGCTACGCGCACGATGGACTGCATCCGCTTGATAGGCGGCAGCAGCAGCCGCCGCGCGCCCACGGTGTTGGTGCCCAGTCCCAGTTCCAGGAGCGAGCGCTGCCGGCAACGGCGCGCAGGATTTCCAAAAAAGACGGCCGCCTGTGCCAGCATGGACTAGGAAGCGATGCGCGCCTCGGGCTGCGTCACAGCTGCTCCAATCCCTCGCTTATCACGCCACTTCCCACAACGCCGCCGTCAGACCCAGCAATAGCAGCATCGCCGATGCGATGAACCATCGCACGGTTTTCCGGTATTCCTCCTCGGCTTCATCCTCCACACGCAAGGCGCGGTAAAGAGCGATTATCTGCAGCAGGATGGCGAGCAACAAGAACACGCCCGGCAGCACGGACAGCTCGCTCCAATTGCCCGGCGCGTCGAAGCCCCAGTAGCGCAGGAAACCCAGCGAAAAGCCCAGCAATACCGTGATGGCCGTAATCAATCCAGCCCGAAAGCCCTGGGGCAAATCGCGTGGCCTGGGGCTGCGGGTCCGTACCAAGTCGTCGTCTGGCGTTTCCGGTGTCATCGTTGAGACATTCCGCACTGAGTACGCTACAGCCCACCCGCTACCGGCTTATGTGGGAGCGAAAACTGAATGCCTGCCGTCACTCGGGGCCAGGGTGAATTGATTATGGCTGATTTCGCAGCGCACTGGGGCGGTTGATCCCCCGTGTGGCAGGGCTGGGCCTTGTCGCATTACATATCAACTTCTTTAAACCCACGCTCAAGCCGAATGCCCCTCGGCACTTTATGAGGGACGCTGCCAGCTCCAACTTTAGTGACACAAATTCCAAGTTGAATGACATTCGACAGGGACTTCGAACACCTCAAGTTGAGTGGGGGCGTTCGACAGCTTGAGTCATCTTCCCAGCGCAGCATGCAACCGTCGTCGACGAATAACGTTGCTCAGACAAATGTGGGCCGGTCGCGATCTGGATGCCTTCAGCAAAGACCCGATGTCCGATTCGGGTCGGCAGCGGCCTACCACAACCATCACTACCGCCCCCCGGAACGCCCCTCCCCTAATCCACGCGGCGCGGAATAATCTTCCGCTCCATCAGCACCTCCAGCCAGTGCTTGACGCTTGCCTCAGTGTCGTAGGTCTGCGTGAAACCCGCTTGCTTGATCTTCACCGTGCTGACGAAGGCCGGCGGCGGTGGCGTTTTCAGGCCGTAGCCGAACCGGGCGTCGGCGGAGTAATGGGATTCGCCCAGGATTTGGGCCATGGTCAGGGGCCGCAAACCATGCCGCTTGACGATCTCGTCCCACAGACTCGCCCGGCTGGGCAGATACTCGGCCAGACGGACGGGTTGGTCCGGGCCCGGTTCGACGCGCAGGAACTCCGCCAGCGATGGCCACAGGTCGCGCCAACTGAAGACTTCGCCGTTGGTCAGGTTGAAGTGTTCGTTCCAGGCTTGCGAGTTCTCCGCGGTCCAGACGCCTGCATCGCCGATTAGGCGCACATCCACGGCTTCGCGCGGATAGGAAATGTGCCCGGGATAGCCGAACGGCTTGCCTTCGGCGCGGCACACCGCCGCATAGACACCGATGACCGGCACGGTATTCATGGCCACGCCCACGTTGGGGCCGACCACGATGGTGGGACGGAAGATCGTCCAGCCGAAGCCGCAGCGCGCCGCTGTTTCGCGGATGTAGTCTTCCTGGAACCAGTACGAGTTCGGATGATCATCACGGGGCTGGCGCTCGCGCGCGGGAATCCGGATGGGGTGCAGATGCACGCCATAGGCCTTGGTGCCCTGCAGCACCGTGACATGGCGCAGCCCACCAGTGCGGGTCAGCGGCTCGATCACGTTCCTGATCATGCTCAGGTTGGTGGTCATCTGCTCCGGATCCTGCCAGCCCGCAATGAGTCCGGGCTTTTCATAGACGGCCGCATAGAAGACATGCGTGACTTGCGGCAAGGACTCGAAGGCCCGACGGCAGGCCTCGGCGTCCTGCAGGTCTATCTGCAGATGAGTGAACGGACGTTGGCTGATGATTTCCGGACGCCGCCGGGAGACGGCGATGACTTCCCAGCCGGCGTTCAGGAAGGAGTCGATGGCAGCGGAGCCAACCAAGCCGCTGGCGCCAGTGACGATAACGGTTTTCGACATGATTCCCTCAGTCCATGACAAGGTTGATCTGCTTGAACAGCTCCTTGAAGCGCACGTACTCATCCGCCATGCGCTTGCCGAAGACCTCGCGGCTGTCCTTGGTCGGAACAATGCCCAGGCCGGCGAACTTCTCTTGCGTTTCAGGGTTGTTCACCGCTTTGACGATCTCGTCGTGGAGGCGATCCAGGATGGCCTGCGGCGTACCGGCGGGCGCCACGATTCCGTACCAGGCGACGCTTTCGGCGCCCGGCAGTCCGGCTTCGCCAACGGTGGGCACGTCCGGCAGCAGTGGCGAGCGTTTGGTGTCCGCCACGGCCAGGGCGCGTAGCTGGCCGGACTTCACGAACGACAGGATGGGCGGAACGCCGCTGATGACCATCTGGGTGCGCCCGCCCAGGGTGTCGGTGATGGCATCGCTATTGCCCTTGTAGGGCACGTGCAGGATTTCGGTCTTGGACAGGTGCTGGAACAACTCACCTGCGATATGGCCGCTGGTGCCGACGCCCGCCGAGGCGTAATTGACCTTGTTCGGATTGGCCTTGATGTAGGCGATCAGTTCCTTCAGGTTCGTCACCGGAATCGAGGCGTTGACCAGGATGACGTTCGGACCCGTGGCCACCAGGGCTACGGGCGTCAGGTCTTTGAGCGGGTCATAGGGCATTCTGCTGCGGGCATTGGGATTGACCGTGATCGGCCCGGCGGAGGCGAAGCCTATGGTGTAGCCATCCTTGGCGGACTTGGCGACGAGGTCGGTGCCCAGGTCGCCGCCGGCGCCGGGCTTGTTCTCGACGATCACCGGCTGGCCGAGTTGCTCGCCCAAAGGCTTGGCGACCAGGCGAGCAATGATGTCGATGGAGCTGCCCGGGCCAAAGGTGGCGATCAGGCGGATGGGGCGCGCGGGATAGGTATCGGCGGCCTGTGCGCTGGTAACAGCGGCAAGGCTCAGCGCCAGCCCGGCAATCAATCGGAAGGGAATCATGATGTTGTCTCCGGTGTACGGTGGTTTTTTTGCGTGAATGGTGTGCGGGGTATGCGGGTCAATCTCTGTGCGAGTACATCGGCTTGCCGGGATGCGGCAGGCGGGCGCGCAGAATGACGCCCTGCTCCGCTTCGGTGATATACAAGCTGCGCATGTCCTCGCCGCCGAATGCGACATTGGTGGTGCGCATGCCTGCGCAGGACC
>Ga0160437_1000657_pt1 | contig 17105 bp, 14 predicted proteins | sample HID1975I_E0MG_FD_108227 | JGI IMG/M metagenome (GOLD analysis project Ga0160437, IMG submission 108227) | Enriched soil microbial communities from UW Madison campus, WI, USA - HID1975I_E0 MG | ecosystem: Environmental > Terrestrial > Soil > Unclassified | place: USA: Madison, Wisconsin... | reverse complement strand
GTTTTCCAGCTCTACGTTGGTGAAATGTTCGGTGCCGTCGCCGCCGAAATACGGGAAGCCGACTTCAGCGATATCGTCGTGGCTGCCGAGCATGCTCAGGCGCAGCTGAACTTCTTCGCCGCTGTTGCCGTCGCGCTGTTCGAGGTTCCACTTGCCTTTATCGCCCCAACGGAAACCGATTGAGCCGTTCGGCACGGTCATTTCGCCGTTGTCGTCGAAGGCAACGGTTTTCCATTCTGGATTCTGTTCCTGTCCCAGACCGTCAACGAGGTCTGACGCGCGCAGCATACGGCCCGCAGCGTAATAACCGTCACGTTCTTCCAGCGCCACCAGCATCGGCATGTCGGTATAACGACGCACGTAGTCGGTGAAGTACTGGCTCGGTTTGTCGAGGTGGAATTCGCGCAGCATGACGTGGCCCATCGCCAGCGCCATTGCGGCATCGGTACCCTGTTTCGGGGCCAGCCACAGATCGCACAGTTTGGCGATTTCAGCGTAGTCCGGCGTCACTGCGACAGTCTTAGTCCCTTTGTAACGCACTTCGGTAAAGAAGTGAGCATCCGGGGTACGCGTCTGCGGCACGTTAGAGCCCCAGGCGATGATGTACGAGGAGTTATACCAGTCGGCCGATTCTGGCACGTCGGTTTGCTCACCCCAGGTCTGCGGAGATGCAGGAGGCAAGTCACAGTACCAGTCGTAGAAGCTCAGGCAGGTACCGCCGAGCAGAGACAGATAACGCGCGCCTGCGGCGTAAGAAACCATCGACATCGCCGGGATCGGCGAGAAGCCTGCCACGCGGTCAGGGCCGTAGGTTTTGATGGTGTAGACGTTCGACGCCGCAATCAGCTCATTCACTTCCTGCCAGGAAGAACGCACGAAGCCGCCGCGACCACGGGCCTGTTTGAAGCTTTTCGCTTTGTCTGAGTCTTCAATGATGGAAGCCCAGGCATTTACCGGATCCGGATGCTGAACTTTCGCTTCGCGCCACATTTTCATCAGGCGTTTGCGCATTAGGGGATATTTCAAACGGTTAGCGCTGTAGAGATACCAGGAGTAACTGGCGCCACGTGGGCAGCCGCGCGGCTCGTGGTTAGGCATATCCGGACGGGTACGCGGGTAGTCGGTCTGCTGGGTTTCCCAGGTTACCAGGCCGTTTTTCACGTAAATCTTCCAGCTACATGAACCCGTGCAGTTTACGCCGTGGGTAGAACGCACCACTTTGTCATGCTGCCAGCGTTGGCGGTATCCATCTTCCCAATCCCGGTTAGTTTCCATAAGCTGACCGTGCCCATCGGCAAAGGTTTCGCCCTTCTGCTTGAAGTAGCGAAACCGGTCCAGAAATTTGCTCATCGGGTTTCTCCTGATTTGGAGCCTCTCGGCTCTCTGATAAATCGACATTGCAACAATTGCGGCGAAAGTAACCTTATGAAAGGAGGCGGGAATTGATGGCGATCAAGGCAGGTTTTGTTAGCAACGCAATGGAAAACGACGAATACCACCAAGGTATTAGTGATCTTTGTTTTTTAAATCATTGTTTTATAACACATAAACAAGAAAAGACTGAGGTTGTGTGCCTTTTCTTATCCGGGCGAGGTATTAAGGGGTAGAAGCCTGCTCACGCGCCTTTAACGCGCCAAAACGCGCAGGCCGATAAGATGGGAAAATCAGTGAGTATGTTGTAACTAAATGCAGGTAGAAAAAAGGCGCGATCTCTCGCGCCATGATAATCAAAAAGTAACGCTTATTTTTTTGTTTTACGTCCGTATACCACCCAGGTGATTAACACACAGGCGATGTAGAACACGAGGAATACTTTCATGGCGCCCGCTGGCGAACCGGTCATTTCCAGCGAAATACCAAAAGATTTCGGAATGAAGAAGCCGCCAATCGCACCGATTGCAGAGATGAAGCCCAGAGCCGCCGCCGTGTCGGTCGCCGCTTCACGCAGCGCGTGCTCTTCAGTACCGCCTTCAGCCTTCACTTTATCCATGGTCAGCTTACGGAAAATAACGGAGATCATCTGGAAGGTGGATGCACTCCCCAGACCGGCCGTCAGGAACAGGCCCATGAATACCGCGAAGAAGGCGATGAAGTTACCGCCCTGGCCGTTGGTTGGCAGGGTCAGGAACAGCAGCGCAGAGAAGATGGCCATCGCGATGAAGTTAATCAGCGTGACGCGCGTTCCGCCCAGACGGTCAGAAATGCCGCCACCCAATGAACGTGCCAGCGCACCAATAAACGGACCGAAGAACGCGAAATGCAGGATCTGCACATCCGGGAACTGGGTTTTCGACAGCATCGCAAAACCAGCAGAGAAGCCGATGAACGAGCCGAAGGTTGCCAGATACAGTACCGCCATGATCCACAGGTGACCACGTTTCAGAACTGGCAGCTGCTCTTTCAGGGAAGCTTTCGACGCCGCCAGGTCGTTCATGAAGAACCACGCTGCAAGGGTGAAGATAATCAGGAACGGAACCCAAATCCACGCGGCGTTCTCGAGGAACAGCGAAGAACCATCTGGCTGCGCCACACCGCTGCCGCCAAACATCGCGAATACGGATACGGAGATAACCAGCGGAGCTACCAGCTGCATCACGCTCACGCCCATGTTACCCAAACCGCCGTTCAGACCCAGTGCCCCGCCCTGCTTCACTTTCGGGAAGAAGAAGCTAATGTTCGCCATACTTGAAGCAAAGTTTGCCCCGGCGAAACCGCACAGCAGCGCGATGATCATGAACACGCTAAACGGCGTGGAGGTATCCTGCACCGCAAAGCCGAGCCACACGCACGGAATAATCATGATCCCGGTGCTGAACGCGGTCCAGCGACGGCCACCAAACACTGGCACCATAAATGCGTAAGGCACACGAAGCAGTGCGCCGGACAGCGCAGGCAGCGCCGTCAGCATAAACAGCTGATCGGTAGTGAAGTTGAAACCGACTTTATTGAGGTTTACAGCAACTGCGCTGAACAACATCCAGACGCAAAACGCGAGCAGCAGGCAGGGAACCGAAATCCACAGGTTGCGACTGGCAACACGATGGCCACGAGACTGCCAGAAAGCTGGGTCTTCAGGGCGCCAGTCAGTGATGACCGCGCCTTTATCCTTTTCCGATGCGGAAGTGTGACTCATATAAACCTCGAATGATGGAGTTAGTTGCCGCCACATTAGGGTTTACCAGCCGGGGTAAGTTGATATAAATCAAAGGAAAAGAGAACATATTTTTAGGCAAAAAATGGGCATTACCCTTAGTGAGTAGGCCTAATCACTCAAAAAACTGTGATTTTTCACGTTACTCAGGCAGGGATTACCTCTTTACACCTTTGCTCTGCCACTACTGGCAATTAAGGAGTAATCCTTTTTGAGTATATGTATACTCCGGTTGATCTCCCAGAATAAGCCGCACTCCCGGATTGCATCCCAGGTCAGGAGCCAGACTGTCGATGTTTAAACGTCTTTTTACCCCGCTTACGCTGGTCAATCAACTGGCGCTTATCGTTTTGCTGTCCACTGCTATCGGTGTGACGGGCATGGCGATCTCTGCCCGTCTGGTCCATGGCGTGCAGGGCAGCGCGCACGCTATTAATAAAGCAGGTTCCCTGCGAATGCAGAGTTACCGCTTGCTGGCGGCGATCCCGCTGAATGCCAACGATCAGACACTGCTCGATGAAATGAATCAGACTGTGAGCAGCCCGGAACTGATTGAATCCGCGCGCCGTGACGGCCAGCGTCAACAGCTCGAAGCTCTGCAACGCTACTGGCAGTCTGAGCTTGCACCGAACCTGAAACAGGCGACCCGTCAGGAACAAGTTTCCGGGGAAGTCGCGGCCTTCGTGAACCGCATCGACCAACTGGTCACCGCATTTGACCATACCACTGAAAAACGCATTCAACACGTAGTGTGGGTACACAGCATAATGGCGCTGTGTATGGCGCTGTTGTTCCTGTTTACCATCGTCTGGCTGCGCGCGCGGTTGCTGCATCCGTGGGAACAGCTGCTCAGCATGGCGCGGGCGGTGAGCCAGCGTGACTTCAGCAAACGCGCGAAAATCAGCGGCCGCAACGAAATGGCGACGCTGGGGATGGCGCTGAACAACATGTCGAAAGAGCTGGCAGAAAGCTACTCTGTGCTTGAACAGCGCGTGCAGGAAAAGACCGCCAATCTCGAACAAAAGAACGAAATTCTTGCCTTCCTCTGGCAGGCCAACCGCCGACTGCATTCTCAGGCGCCGCTGTGTGAACGTATTTCCCCGGTGCTGAATGGCCTCCAGGGTTTGACCCTGCTGCGCGACATTGAAGTGCGGGTTTACGATATGGAAGATGAGGAAAACCATCAGGAGTTCAGCTGTCATTCTGAACTCAATTGTGACGACAAAGGGTGTTACCTCTGCCCGCGCAATCTCCCGGATCTCCCGGGCAGCGGCACAACGCTAAAATGGCGGATGACCGATGCGCATAATCAGTACGGCATTCTGCTGGCGACGCTGCCCGCAGGCCGCCATTTGAGCCACGATCAGCAGCAACTGGTGGATACGCTGGTTGAACAGCTGACCGCCACGCTGGCCCTCGACCGCCAGCAGGAGCGTCAGCATCAGCTTATCGTCATGGAAGAACGTGCCACCATCGCCCGCGAACTGCATGATTCCATCGCCCAATCGCTGTCGTGCCTGAAGATGCAGGTCAGCTGTTTGCAGATGCAGGGTGAAAAACTGCCGGAAGACAGCCGGGTTCTGCTGAGCCAGATGCGAAACGAGCTGAACACCTCATGGGTGCAGCTGCGTGAGCTTCTGACCACCTTCCGACTACAATTAACCGAACCGGGGCTGCGCCCTGCACTGGAAGCGAGTTGTGCTGAATACAGCACCCGCTTTGGCTTTACCGTGCAGCTGGATTACCAGCTCCCCCCGCGCTTTGTTCCTTCGCATCAGGCTATCCATGCTTTACAGATTGCCCGGGAAGCGTTGAGCAATGCGCTTAAACATTCTGAAGCGACGGAAGTCACCGTGACGGTGATCCAAAACGACAATCAGGTTCGTCTCACCGTGGCCGATAACGGCCTCGGTGTTCCGGACCACGCCGAACGGAATAACCACTACGGCTTAATCATCATGCGCGATCGGGCGCAGAGTCTGCGTGGCGATTGCCAGGTCAGACGCCGTGATACCGGTGGCACTGAAGTTGTCGTCTCTTTTATTCCCGAAAAACCGCTTCCACAACCGCAAGGACTTCATCATGAGTAATCAGGAACGGGCCACTATCCTGTTAATTGACGACCACCCAATGCTGCGCACCGGCGTCAGACAGCTGATCAGCATGGCCCCTGATCTTCTGGTGGTGGGCGAAGCCAGCAATGGCGAGCAGGGCATCGAGCTTGCCGAATCTCTCGATCCGGACCTGGTGCTGCTCGATTTGAACATGCCAGGTATGAACGGCCTCGAAACCCTCGACAAGCTGCGCGAAAAATCCCTTTCCGGACGCGTGGTGGTGTTCAGCGTGTCCAATCACGAAGAAGACGTAGTGACGGCGCTGAAACGCGGTGCAGATGGCTATCTGCTGAAAGATATGGAGCCAGAAGATTTACTGAAGGCGCTGCATCAAGCCGCCGCCGGGGAAATGGTATTAAGCGAAGCACTGACACCGGTGCTGGCCGCCAGTCTGCGTGCGAACAGGGCGACGTCCGACCGCGATATTAATCAGCTAACACCGCGCGAGCGCGATATTCTGAAGCTGATTGCCCAAGGGTTACCGAACAAAATGATCGCCCGTCGACTCGATATTACCGAGAGCACGGTGAAGGTTCACGTGAAGCATATGTTGAAAAAGATGAAGCTCAAATCCCGCGTCGAAGCGGCGGTCTGGGTCCATCAGGAACGTATTTTTTAAGGCATCAATAGCGAATCTGACGACGCCGCCGGGAAGGTGACCAGCGGCTCAGTCAGCGCCAGCGTAATCTCATTGGACGAGACGCGCTGCCCCTTCTCATCTTCCACCACCACCGACAACTGCCAGCGGTTCTTCGCGCCGTCGCTGTAATCCCACGCCGGCATAATGACGGTCCAGCCATCAGGGCTGCTGTGATTCACTGGCGGCGTCAGGCTCAGCGCCTGCGAATCGCCCTGCCAGGTCAATGACTTAATCTTATAACGTCCGCGCACCTGCAACTTCAAAGACACGGTCTCACCCGGATGCAAATCCCACGGCGGCGTAGCGAGGAAAACGGACAGCGTTTTACGCTGGCGATACTCGACCACCGGCAGATTGCTGCGTTCCGGGCTGTCGTACCGACTGCCGCGCAGCGAGGTAAACGCCGCCACTTCGCTGGACTCCAGCTGTTTCTTCAGTGGCACGCCGAAACGGTAGTTGAGCTTCATGCCCAAATTGTTCTGGCTGACGCCGCTTTCCCCCTGCTTATGTGCGGCGGAAATCGTCACCAGCGGTACCGGGGTGTAAGCCAGCCCCAGCGAAACCGCCATCGGGTTGTGATACCCGGTACCGGTATGGAACAGGTCGACGCTGTCACCAAAATAGCGCTCAAAGCTGACGCTGGTATTGATGAAGCGGTAAAACGGCAGCCGCGCCTGGGCCGTGAGATCGTAACCGCGCGCCATTCGACTTTCGACCGTATCGCTGTCCTCACGCCAACTGTTGAACGGCTGATAGAAGTTGGCCGAGAGGCGTAAATACTCGCCCCAGGCTTCAGCCCCTAGCCCCCCGCGTTGCAGGCTTTCTCCCATCAGGGTGTCGTAGAAAGCGTTATAGCCGAGCAGCCAGTCGCCCGCCACCCAGCGCTGTCCGACCCCAAGATTGCTCACCAGCCCGTCGTCCTGCTGCGTCAAACCCACTTGAGTCCAGGTCAGATAGCGATTGTTATCTTCCAGCGGCACAAACCAGTTGCCGTGGCTGCCCGTAAACTTGCCTTCACTGTTCACCAGCAGCTCCGCCGAGGCATTCCCCCATGGAGAAAGCCAGTAATCGAGCTGCTGATTCACTTCGGAATTGAGCTGATGGCTGAGTTTTTCGATGGCAAAAAGCCGCGCTTGATCGCCGGTATCCAGGCCGTTGTCCTGCATGCTGGCCTCACCAAACGCCTTCATCATTTCTGCGAGGTGTTTTTCACTTTCGTGATTATCCGGGGCAATACCCAGATTGGGCAGATTATCGGCGCTTTCATCAAACGGGTGTTCGGCCTGATCGACAAAAGTCTGGCGAGCACCAGAGGCACCTCCTGCCAGGGGCAAGAGTAACAACAACAGAAGACGTGGACGTGACAGCAAATACCTCAAAACGCAGCGGGATCCCTCAATAAATCAATATCGTGCCGGACGGCATGTCTTCTTATTTTAACGGTTTTACCCCTCTCTTTCAGCTTTAGCGCAAATTTCAGGAAGATCCTTAAGCATCGGCTACAGTTAAAACACCTTTCCTGCGTGAGAAGCCCCCATGAAAACCCTCCCCTGCGCCATCGCCTGCGCAGCCCTGTTAGGCAGTATCGGCAACGTCTGTGCGGAGGGGCTGTTCATTGTCCAGTCCCCGGCTTTTGCAGATAACGGTATGCTCAACAGCCAGTACGCAGGTAATGATGCCAAAAACGCCAACTGCACCGGCAAAAACAACTCTCCGCCGCTGGTATGGAGCAATGTTCCACCGCAGACGCAGAGCCTGGCGCTGATTGTTCACGACCCGGAAGGCAACAAAGGACTCGGCGTCACGCATCTGGTGGCCTACAACATTTCGCCTGCGGCCACCGGCTTTGGCCCGGATGCCCTACGCGATGCGAAAGGCTATACCGGCGGCAAAAACACGCCGGGCTCCGCCAACTGGTATGGGCCGTGCCCACCCCCCGGAACCGGAGCTCACCATTACACCTTCACGCTGATTGCGACCGACCTGCCGCCTACATTGCCTGCGGGCTTAACTCGCGAGGCGCTGTTTGAAAAACTGAAAGGTCATCAGCTGGCCGCCGCCGGGCTGATTGGGCGTTTCGGACAGTAACGTTGCGCCGCCGGGCATTTTTTCACGCTGAACGCGGCAGGTTTTCACCGTTGAGCAGATGGCGAACCTTCCCGACCAGCTCGTTTAAGCACTCATCCTGCATCCCAAGCTTCACCAGTTCCTGCTCGAGCGAGAAAAGATACTGTGCGTTAGTGCCGAGCGGTCCGCTGGCGGCGGCGATAAGGGGTGCAATCACTTTCACGCTGGTGTCGGATTCATACAGCGGATGGCGCGGGTCCATGATGAACACCAGCGCGTTAACCGTGCGACCATCGTCGAGTTCCAGCTTGCACCAGGTCGGCAAGTAGCAGCCGGTGATCATCTCGCGCTTCCACAGCAGCGACAATTCTTCGTCCAGCGCACTCTCTCGCAGGCAATAGGCCACCCCGGTGGTGCGCCCGCCCTCTTTTAGTGCAAGCATCCGCCCTGGCTGACAGGCGCTACCGCGCCCTGCCGTCAGGCGTAAACAGAAGGCACGGTGCCAACCGACGAGCGTGCCGGTGCAGGATTCACTGTAATCCAGCGCCGGGTTCCACATCAGCGAACCGTAACCAAAGATCCATACCGGGCCACTATCCGGTCGACAGGCGAGCGTCGCAGCCAGTGAGGCGGCGCGTTGTTCCGGCGACCAGAGTAGCGATTCCTCGATTGCACCAAACGCCGTTTTGCAATCGGCCTTCAGCAAGAAATCACGTGTTAACACTTTATACCTCCACCACTGCACACTTCCCTGCAACCCCATTCCCTTCTGATTTGCTGAAATATTATCCAGCTTCCTCAGACAATATGCAATGAACGGGCCGCTTGCAACCCAACCAGAGTTCAATAAAGTGCAAATAAACGATACGTGATTAACTTCACTTAAATAAGGCCTTCAATTTATTTCTTTTTATGCCACTTATCGTCCTCGCCTTTTTGATAATCATTCTTCACGGCCGCCCACGCGACTTTATGCGCCGTCTCTTCGCGGCCGGCATCATCCCGCCGATCTTCTTTGTGCTTATACTGATCCCAGGCGCTATTAAAGGCTTCTTTATAGATGTCCTGCGCGTGGGCAGGTAATACGTTCTGCACGCTGTCAGGTAATTCACTGCGGCTGCTGTAAGGCATTTTCACCTCCGGAATAAAGACAAACAGTAAGTGTGGCTGAGGATGCCAGTGGCTGCAAATTCCGAGTAATATTGCAGAAAAATAATAATCATTCCTCTGTTATATAAACAGAAAATAAACATAATATGGTTTTTATTAGGCTTAACTGCAGGATTAAGGAGTAGAGGTAAATTTCAGTAAAAACACGCAGAAAAAACCGATCTGTCTGCTATGTTATGTCCTTATGTTATCTATAATTATAGCACCTGCTTAAACGGAGATGGTTCATGACCCATGTGCAAGAGGCGGTAAAAACCCGCCACAAGGAGACATCCCTCATTTTCCCGGTAGTGGCACTGGCGGTGCTGGTGTTCTTTGGTAACAGCCAGTCACTGCCAGTGGTTATCGGCATTAACGCCCTGGCCCTGGTCGGTATTCTGAGCAGCGCATTTAGCGTCGTTCGTCATGCCGACGTACTCGCTCACCGCCTCGGCGAACCGTACGGCTCACTGATTTTGAGCCTCTCGGTGGTTATTCTTGAAGTGAGCCTTATTTCCGCATTAATGGCCACGGGCGATGCGGCCCCGACATTGATGCGTGACACCCTCTATTCGATCATCATGATTGTCACCGGCGGCCTGGTCGGCTTCTCGTTATTAATGGGCGGGCGCAAATTTGCCACCCAGTACATGAATCTGTTTGGCATCAAACAATATCTGATCGCCCTGTTCCCGCTGGCGATAATCGTACTGGTGTTCCCGATGGCGCTGCCGGACGCGAACTTCTCCACCGGCCAGGCGCTGCTGGTTGCCCTGATTTCCGCCGCGATGTACGGCGTATTCCTGTTAATTCAGACCAAAACTCACCAGAGCCTGTTCGTGTATGAGCATGAAGATGAAGCGGACGATGATGACCCGCATCACGGCAAACCGTCAGCGCACAGCAGTCTGTGGCACGCAGTGTGGCTGATCGTCCATCTGATTGCGGTTATCGCAGTGACCAAAATGAATGCCGGTCCGCTGGAGATGCTCCTTGGCACCATGAATGCCCCTGTGGCCTTCACCGGCTTCCTGATTGCATTGCTGATTTTGTCCCCTGAAGGTCTCGGGGCGCTGCGGGCGGTACTGAACAATCAGGTACAGCGTGCCATGAACCTGTTCTTTGGTTCGGTGCTGGCGACTATCTCGCTGACGGTGCCTGTTGTGACGCTGATCGCTTTCGCCACCGGCAATCACCTGGTCTTCGCCCTGGGCGCGCCAGAAATGATTGTGATGGTCGCCTCACTGGTGCTGTGCCAACTTTCGTTCTCAACTGGGCGCACCAATGTGCTTAACGGCTCTGCGCACCTGGCCCTGTTTGTGGCGTATCTCATGACGATATTTGCGTGATTGCTGCGGCCTGATGCCCGGCGGCGCTTTTGCTGGTCGGGCCTACATATTTTGCTTTGCACAGGGCATCACATCATGCCCATAAAAAAACCCGCCGCGGCGGGTTTTTATTTTTAACGAGCGAACAGATTAGTTGCTGGTATCCAGCGGCTCGAAGTTCTGCACCAGATCGTCAATCGCTTTGATCTGCTTCAGGAAAGGTTCCAGCTTCGCCAGCGGCAGCGCGGAAGGCCCGTCGCATTTTGCGTTTTCCGGGTCCGGGTGCGCTTCGATGAACAGACCAGCCAGACCGGTTGCCATACCGGCACGTGCCAGTTCGGTAACCTGACCACGACGACCACTGGATGCAGCGCCAAACGGGTCGCGGCATTGCAGAGCGTGGGTCACGTCGAAAATCACCGGAGAGTTGCCGGAAACGGCTTTCATCACGCTGAAGCCCAGCATATCAACAATCAGGTTGTCGTAGCCGAACTGGGTGCCACGGTCGCACAGAATCACTTTGTCGTTGCCGCCTTCAGCGAATTTATCAACGATGTTACCCATCTGGCCAGGGCTGACGAACTGAGGTTTTTTGACGTTGATGACCGCACCGGTTTTCGCCATGGCTTCCACCAGATCGGTCTGGCGAGCAAGGAACGCAGGCAGCTGAATCACGTCAACCACTTCGGAAACAGGCTGAGCCTGGTCGGCTTCGTGTACGTCGGTGATCAGTTTCACGCCGAACGTCTGCTTCAGTTCCTGGAAAATCTTCATCCCTTCTTCGAGGCCCGGGCCACGGTAGGATTTGATGGATGAGCGGTTGGCTTTATCAAAAGAGGCTTTGAACACGTAAGGGATACCCAGTTTCTGGGTCACGGTCACGTAGTGCTCACAGATGCGCATTGCGAGGTCACGGGACTCCAGCACGTTCATGCCGCCGAACAGCACAAACGGCAGGTCGTTTGCGACGTTGATATCGCCAATGCTAACCACTTTTTCTTTCATAGGATCGCCTTATCAGGGGTTAATCGGATTCTTTCCGGATTAATGCAAGGTAATGTGTTTGCTCGCGATATTGTTAATCTGCGCGCGAATAATTTCGCTGATCGGATCTTCCGGGCACTGCTCTACGAAATAGCTCAAATCGCTGAGCGCGACATGTTCGCACTCCAGCTGGGCGTAGATCAGGCCGCGATCGCGGATTTCATACGGATCTTCTGGATTAAACTGCAACAGCGCTTCGCTGACGCGTAGCGCCAGCTCCATCTGCCGCTCTTCCATCAGGGCAGATTTCAGGGTATCCAGCAGTTTGCGGATCACCTCTGCGTTTTCTGCTTCATCCAGATCTTCATTAAACAGTTCAGCTACCGGGCTGATATTGCCTTTCAGCCACACTTCCAGCGTGTGTTCATCGAGGGTATCGCCGGTAAACGGGTTAATCAGCCACATTTCACCGGTTTCAACATCCGCGCGCAGCAACAGCTGCGTCGGGAAAATCACCGGCATCATGGGAATGGAGAGTTGTCGCGCGACCCACAGCATGATGGCGCCGAGGGACACTGCGCTGCCTTCGCGGTTTTTCAGCACGGTATCGAGCCACAGCGCATCAGAAAGACGGTAAATGCCGTGCGCGGAGCTGAAACCCCACTCACCGTAGAACAATTCAATCAGGCGTTCCACCTGGCGAGTTTCGGTCCACGACGGGCTAATCTCTTCGCGTGCCAGACTCACCAGTTGCTCCAGCTCGTCTATCACATACTGGGCCTGAAAATCGTCGCGGATCAGTTCAGTGATGAGGATCATGCCGTCGCACAAAGGTGCTTTGTTAAATTCAAAATCTGCTAATGACCTCATGACCTACCCCAACTGCGGGTTACCGAATGGCAACCAGATGACTTCAAAATGATGCTAATAATAACGCTAAACGCGCTTTCAGTCAGCATTGCGTCTCCCGACGGTTACGCGCTCGTTGCCGCCATAGTCACGACAGGTTTCCACCTCGTCATAACCGGCCTGAATATAAAGCTCTCTGACTGCGGGGCCCTGCTTCCAGCCATGCTCCAGCAACATCCAGCCACCGGGCAGCAGAAAGCGTCGCCCTTCGCGGATGATATGCGCCAAATCGGCCAGCCCTTCATCGGCGGCAACCAGCGCACTGAGCGGCTCGAAGCGCACATCGCCCTCGGCCAGGTGCGGGTCCTGCTCATCAATGTACGGCGGGTTGCTGACAATCATGCCAAACGTTTTGCCTTCCAGCGTGGTGAACCAGTGACTCTGGGCAATCGTGACGTTGTTGATACCCAGACTGCGGGCATTACGCGTCGCCAGTGCCACCGCATCGGCGACAAAATCAACGGCTGTCACCCGGCAATCCGGGCGTTCACTCGCCAGCGCCAAAGCGATGGCCCCGGTGCCGGTGCCTAAATCGAGAATATCGCAAGGCGATTCGGGCAAACGGCCCAGCGCCTGTTCGACCAGACACTCCGTGTCCGGGCGGGGGATCAGCGTCGCAGGGGTGACTTCCAGCGGTAGCGACCAGAACTCGCGCATCCCCACCAGATGCGCCACCGGCTCGCCGTTAATCCGGCGGTTAAGCAGCGTCTCAAGTTGAGCGCCCTCTTCCGTCGTTAACGTCGTTTCGTCGAACGCCAGAATATAGGTCCGCGATTTGCCCGTGACGTGACCGAGTAAAATCTCGGCGTCACGACGCGGGCTTTCGCTGTGCGCGAGACGTTCAATCGCCTGAGCCAGCCACTGCTTAAAACTCATCATTCCTGATCGGACAACGCCGCCAGCTGATCGGCCTGGTATTCCTGCACGATCGGTTCAATGAGCATATCCAGTTTGCCTTCCATGGTTTCATCCAGACGGTACAGTGTCAGGTTGATACGGTGGTCGGTCACGCGGCCCTGCGGGAAGTTATAGGTGCGGTTACGGTCGCTGCGGTCGCCGCTGCCCAACAGGTTACGGCGGGTGGACGCTTCTGCCTGCTGGCGTTTTGCGATTTCAGCGGCACGAATACGCGCGCCCAGCACGGATAACGCTTTGGCTTTGTTTTTATGCTGTGAACGTTCGTCCTGACACTCCACCACAATGCCGGTTGGCAAGTGGGTAATACGGATCGCGGAATCGGTGGTGTTAACGTGCTGACCCCCCGCGCCCGAGGAGCGGAAGGTATCAATACGCAGATCGGCCGGGCTGATGTCGGGCATTTCCGCTTCCGGCAATTCTGGCATCACCGCGACGGTACAAGCGGAGGTGTGAATACGCCCCTGAGATTCCGTGGCCGGAACGCGCTGGACGCGATGGCCGCCGGATTCAAACTTCAGACGACCGTAAACGCCGTCGCCGCTGACTTTGGCGATCACTTCTTTGAAGCCACCATGTTCGCCTTCGTTGGCGCTCATGATTTCCACGCGCCAGCGACGCGCTTCGGCATAACGGCTGTACATGCGGAACAGATCGCCCGCAAACAGCGCCGCTTCATCCCCGCCGGTACCGGCGCGGACTTCGACAAACGCGCTGCGCTCGTCGTCCGGGTCTTTCGGCAGCAGGAGAACCTGAAGTTCCTGCTCCAGTTGTTCGCTTTTGGCTTTTGCTTCCTGCAACTCTTCCTGCGCCATTTCGCGCATTTCCGGGTCGTCGAGCATCATCTGTGCGGTTTCAATGTCTTCCTGGACCTGCTGCCAGTCGGTAAAACATTTCGCGACATCGCTGAGCTGCGCATATTCCCTCGACAACGCGCGGAAACGGTCTTGATCGGCGATGGTTCCGGCATCACCCAGCAGCGCCTGGACTTCTTCATGGCGCTCATGCAGCGCTTGCAGTTTGGCAACAATAGACGGCTTCATAGGCGTGTAAAATTCACCCTGTAATTAAAATTTGAGAGAGCAGCGCTATTCCAGCCCGAGGCTGTCGCGCAGAATATTCAGGCGTTCGTCATCCCCGTCACGGGCAGCCTGCTGAAGTGATTTGGTTGGAGTGTGGATCAGGCGATTGGTTAACTTACGCGCCAGATCCTGCATGATGGCTTCGGCATCGCCACCCTGCTGCAACGCGGCCAATGCGCGGGCGGTGAGTTCATCACGCACCTGATCGGCCTGCGAGCGGTAATCACGAATGGTCTCGCTGACGCTTTGCGCACGCAGCCAGGCCATAAATTCACTGGTTTCCTGCTCGACTATCGTTTCAGCCTGCTGTGCGGCGGCCTGGCGCTGCGCCATGTTGTGCTGAATGATGTTTTGCAGGTCGTCGACGCTGTAAAGATACGCGTTGGCGAGTTTGCTGACGTCCGGCTCGACGTCGCGCGGGACGGCGATATCCACCAGCAGCATCGGCTGATTGCGGCGCGCTTTCAACGCACGCTCCACCATGCCTTTACCGATGATCGGCAGGGGGCTGGCGGTGGAACTGATGATGATGTCGGCTTCTTTCAGGCGTTCGTCGACGTCGCTCAGTGCGATCACTTCCGCCCCGACCTCATCGGCCAGCACCTGCGCACGTTCGCGCGTGCGGTTGGCGATCAGCATCTTTTTGACGCGATGTTCACGCAAATGACGGGCAACCAGTTCGATAGTCTCCCCGGCGCCGACCAACAGCACGGTGACGGACGACAGAGATTCAAAAATTTGACGGGCCAGCGTACAGGCCGCGAAGGCGACGGAAACGGCGCTGGCGCCGATGTCGGTTTCGGTGCGCACCCGTTTGGCCACGGAGAAAGATTTCTGGAACATGCGTTCCAGTTCACTGGCGTGCAAATGACCGCGACTGGAATCAGCAAACGCTTTTTTTACCTGTCCGAGAATTTGCGGTTCACCGAGGATCAGCGAGTCCAGCCCGCTGGCAACGCGCATCAGATGGCTGACCGCGTCGTTATCCTGATGCCAGTAAAGGCTGTTGCGCAGGTCTTCTTCATTAAGCTGGTGATAATCACACAGCCAGCGAATCAGCGATTCCTGCAAATTACCTTCTTCTTCAACGCTGAGATACAGCTCGGTGCGGTTACACGTCGACAGCACCACGCCGCCCTGCACCATTGGCTGGGACAGAAGACTTTCCAGCGCCTTGTCGAGCGTATCCGGCGAAAACGTAACACGTTCTCGCAGCGCGACCGGAGCGGTTTTATGGTTGATGCCAAGTGCCAGGAGCGTCATGAATGCAGGAGTAGTACCAGCGTTGATAAGGTTAGTCTGAGCGCATCATACAGGATGCGTAAGGTCAATAAAAGGGAGACCCCCCTTTCGGAGTAATCGGTAATTTTGTGATTTGAGACAACTTGAACGTAGACGGTATTGGCCTACGGCGCTAGCATTGGGGCTATAACTGCAACGTATATCAAGGATTTTTATGAACCTGACCCGTGTATTACGCCTGATGCCCCTGGCGGCGTTGGTATTAACCGCCTGCTCCATCAACGCGCCGAAGGGACCAGGCAAAAGCCCGGATTCGCCGCAGTGGCAACAACATCAGCAGCAAGTCCGCCAGTTAAGCCAGTATCAGACGCGCGGCGCGTTCGCGTTCCTGTCTGATGATCAAAAGGTGTATGCCCGCTTCTTCTGGCAGCAGACCGGTAAAGATAACTATCGCCTGCTGCTGACTAACCCGCTCGGTAGCACTGAACTGTCGCTCACCGCAAGCCCAGGCAGCGTGACGCTGATTGATAATAAAGGTCAATCTTACACCTCCACCGATGCCGAAGAGATGATCGGCAAGCTGACTGGAATGCCGATTCCGCTGAACAGCCTGCGCCAGTGGATCCTCGGCCTGCCGGGCGACGCGACCGACTACAAACTCGATGACCAGTATCGCCTGAGTGAAGTCAACTACACTGAAAACGGTAAAGACTGGAAAGTGGTGTACAGCGGCTACGACAGCAAAACCCAGCCATCACTGCCGACCAACATGGAGCTGACCGAAGGCAGCGAGCGCATCAAACTGAAAATGGACAGCTGGATCGTTAAATGAGTACCCGTTGGCCTTCACCGGCGAAACTGAATCTTTTTCTTTATATTACCGGCCAGCGCGCCGATGGCTATCACACGTTGCAGACGCTGTTTCAGTTTCTTGATTACGGCGACACGATAACCATCGACGTGCGTCACGACGGCGAGCTGCGGTTGCTGACCCCCGTCGACGGCGTGCCAAATGAAGAGAATCTGATTGTTCGCGCGGCGCGGATGCTGATGCGTGCGGCTGCGGAAAGCGGTCGCCTGCCGGAAGGTGCCGGCGCAGACATCAGTATCGACAAGCGTTTGCCAATGGGCGGCGGTCTCGGCGGCGGTTCCTCGAATGCCGCGACCGTGTTAGTGGCGCTGAACCATTTATGGTGCTGCGGATTGTCGGTGGATGAACTGGCGACGATGGGCCTGACCCTCGGCGCGGACGTGCCGGTATTTGTCCGCGGTCATGCGGCCTTCGCCGAAGGGGTTGGCGAAGTGCTGACGCCGGTCACGGTGCCGGAAAAATGGTACCTGGTCGCACACCCTGGCGTGAGTATTCCCACGCCGGTTATTTTCAGCGACCCCGAATTGCCCAGAAATTCGCCACACAGGTCAATTGAAACGTTATTAAAATGTGAATTCAGCAACGATTGCGAGGTTATCGCAAGAAAACGTTTTCGTAAGGTTGATGCAGCGCTTTCCTGGCTGTTAGAATAC
>Ga0160437_1000656_pt1 | contig 17114 bp, 18 predicted proteins | sample HID1975I_E0MG_FD_108227 | JGI IMG/M metagenome (GOLD analysis project Ga0160437, IMG submission 108227) | Enriched soil microbial communities from UW Madison campus, WI, USA - HID1975I_E0 MG | ecosystem: Environmental > Terrestrial > Soil > Unclassified | place: USA: Madison, Wisconsin... | reverse complement strand
TCGGATCCGCAGATGTTGGTGGTCACGATCTTGAGGATGACCGCGTGATCGATCTTCCGGCCGCGCGGATCCTCGAACTTGGGGTCGGGGATGTCCCGGACCTCCACTTTGCCGGGTTCCAGATAGACGACGCCGCGATTGCTGCTCATGCAGGTTCTCCCATGGAAAGTTCAGGTCCGCCGAAAGCGAAGGCATCGTCGCCTCGCCACGCCGGTTCGATCGTCACGCTGCCCCCCGCCACGCGTGAGACACAGGCGCACATCTGGCGGTTTTCGCGGTGCTGGCGCGAAGAGAAGAAGACGTCGCGGTGATCCATCTCGCCTTCCGTCTCGACGATATCGACCGCGCAAAGGCCGCATTCTCCGCGTCTGCACTCGAAAACGACCTCGACGCCTGCCGCTTCAAGCGCATCCAGCATGGATTCGTTCTCGCGGACCAGCACTTCTGCGCCAAGGCGCGGGAGCTTCACGGTGAACGCCTGAGCCGCGTGGCTGCCGCTCGATCCGAACGTCTCGTAGCGCAGCCCGGCGCGCGGACGGCCCGCTTCTTCCCAGGCGCTGCGTACCGCTTCCATGAGCCCCAGCGGCCCGCACATGTAGAGTTCGCCGTCCGCAGGCAGGCGGCGGATCTCGTCCGCGATGTCGATCTGCTCGCCGCGATCGGACGCGAAAAGGGTCAGCCGGTCACCCAGGAACCCGGCCAGTTCCTCGCCATAGGCGAACTCGTCGGCAGAGCGCGCCGCATAGACCATGCGCAGGCCTGCTCCGCGCGCCGCAAGTTGCGCGGCCATCGCCACCATGGGCGTAATGCCGACACCTCCGGCCACCAGCAGGTAATGCGGAGCGCCATGCATGAGCGGAAAATCGCAACGCGGCGGCGCGACGGCCAGGGCGTCACCGGGCTGGAGGCGCCACATATAGGCCGAGCCGCCCCGGCTCTCCGGCTGGCGCTTCACGGCGATGCGCAAGGTGGGACCCTCCTGGCCGACGACCGAATAGGACCGCTGGTCGATCCTGCCGCCGACATCGACCTGCACCTTGACGTGACTGCCGGGCGGGCAGGCGGCGGCGCGGTCCAAGACGATGCCGAACTCTCGAATGGTCGGCGTGACATCGCGAATGGAGGTCACGCGGCCCGATTGCCAACCGGCGGGAATTTCGCCGCTCATTCCGCAGCCTCCGCCATTTCCGGCGCACTCTCCGCCGCGATCATGCGGTCGATGGCGCGACGCGCCCACATCGAGCCCGCATCGATGTTGAGGTTGTAGAAGACGTGATCGGGATGCTCGTCGATGGCGCGCTGCTGCGCTTCGATCACCGTCTCGTCTTCCAGCATGATGCCGCCGCCTGCATTGAGGACGCGGCGCGTATGGCCCTGATCGCCTATGTTGTAGTTTCGCAGATGGGCCCAGAAATAGTAGCAGGTCTTGTCGGTCGAGGGGGTGGGCAAGTGCAGCACCCGCATGTCCACGCCTTGCGAGCGATCACCCTCCGGCGCGCCGGTTCCGGCGGGCGCCACGCCCACTTCCAGATAGATCACCGAAGGCGCCAGGAAGTTGATGACCTGCCAGCGATCGGTCTTGCCGGGCTTGCCGAGCTGCCCAGCCCAGAACGGCGGCGCCTCCTCGTCCAGCACCCAGCGTTCGACGCGCGCGGTGCGTTCGCCGTGATAGGCATCGAACGGCGCCTCGGCGAGCGCCTCGTTGCCGATGCTGGAGGAATGGACGAACGTCTCGTGAGTCAGGTCCATGAGGTTGTCGATCACCAGGCGGTAGTCGGCCTTGACCTCGGTCATGCTGCCGTCGCCCGCCCAATCCGGGTGGTCCGGCCACGGCAGGTCGGGGATGAGCGCCGGGTCGGCCAGCGCGGCATCGCCCGGCCAGACCCAGACGAAGCGGTGGCGCTGCGCCACCGGGAATGCGCGCACGCAGGCCGAGGGGTTGATCGTCTCCTGCGAGGGCATGTGCGTGCAGCGCCCGTTGGGGCCGAACACCAGCCCATGATAGCCGCAGCGTACGTCGTCACCCTGGAGCGTGCCGATCGAGAGCGGCACCAGGCGGTGCCAGCAGGCATCCTCCAGCGCCACCGGCGTGCCGTCCTGCCGGCGATAGAGCACCATCTTGCGGTTGCAGATCGTGCGCGACAGCAGGCTGCGCCCAACTTCCGCGTCCCACGCGGCGACATACCAGGCGTTCATCGGAAATGTCTGTGTTGTCATGGTTTTTCTCCCAAGCCCCGTTCACCGTGCGTGCGGCACGGCGCGGGTCTGCATGAATTCCTCGAAGCTCTCGCCGCGCATGATCGCGTAGACTTCCAGATTGGTTTTCCGGACGACGCGGGCCCACTTTTCGAGGACGAAGAAGTTGACGCCGGCCTGGACGATGCCCAGCCAGTCGCGCGCGCGCACCAGCGCCATCTCCTCCTCGTCGAGACCCGCCGCGCGCATCGCCGCTTCCTCGTCGTCCCAGAAAGCCTGGCGCGCCTCGGGCCGGATCATGTTCCAGAAGAAGCGGTTGAACGCGAGGCGGCGGTTGCAGGTGCGCAAGTCGAAGACGTAAGTGCCCTCGGGCATTCCCACGGTCTGCGGGTTCTGCGTGAACATCAGGCGGCCTCCTGCTCGCGTTGCTGCGCCGCCGCCGCAGTCTCGCGTTCCTCGTAAGTGACGACGGTCATCGCTGTGGTGGTCATGAGGTAGTAGTTGCGGTGCATCTCCTCCAGCGAAGCGCCGAGCGCGCCGCGCATCGCCAGCCACATGATCTGCTCGACGCTTTCCGCGCCGCCCAGTCGCACGTAGTCCGCATGGGTAAGCTGAGTCAGCCGCTCGGGATCGTCACGCAAGGTTTCGAGGAAATCGAGATCCCACTCGGTATTGTTGAAGCCCGTTCGCTCGCCGTGAATCTGGTGCGAAAGCCCCCCCGTACCGACGACGACGACCTTGAGGTCTTCAGGGTAGCTTTCCACCGCGCGGCGCACGGCCTGCCCCAGCCGGTAGCAGCGCCGGGCCGTGGGCAGGGGATATTGCAGGACGTTGATGGCGATCGGTACGACGGTGCCGGGCCAGTCCGGCTCATGCGGCCAGAGCAGCGGCAGGGGCGAGGCGATGCCGTGGTCGATCGGCTTGTTCTGGAAGAACGCCAGGTCGAATTCCTCGTTCACCAGCGCTTCGCCGATATGCGCCTGGAAGTCCACGTCCCCCCGGATATCCGGAAGGCCCCGAAGGCCCGCGCCTTCGTCGGCAATCGGGAAGCGCTCGCCCACGCCCAGTGCAAACGTCGGGTAGAGGTCGAAGAACAGCGTGGTCGCGTGGTCGTTGTAGAAGAACAGCAGGACGTCGGGCTGCTTCTCGGCCAGCCATTTCGCGACGGGCTTGTAGCCCTCGAACAGCGGGGCCCAGACCGGGTCCTCCTGACGCCCCTTGTCGTAGGCGACGCCGATGGTGGGTACGTGCGACGTGCCGATACCGCCGATTATCCTGGCCATGTCTGTCTCCTCAGAGCCCGCGGGCCTGCTCGGCCTCGGCCCGTTCGAAGATCGAACGGCGCATCAGCAGGCCGGGCTTGTCGGGGGCGAAATTCAGGTCGAACTGGGGTTCGGCATCCTGCGCGACGGTCTGCGCGATCCATTCCAGCGCATCCACGTCTTCCAGGTACGCCTTCTCGGATGCCGTGCGCAGGAACGCGTCCGCTTCCGCATCGTCCAGCTTCCGGTCGCGCGAATTGAACCACCAGTAGTGGAGCGAAGTCTGCGTTTCCGGCGTGATGAGATGAGTGATGTTGAAGCGGTACTTCTTCGGCGTGCCCGAAGCGTCCGCGTTGTCCGTGACGCTGGCATAGGCGGTGTGGAGCGCCGGGGAGACGTACCGCGCTTCCGAGAAACGATCGACGCGCTTGTCCATCAGCCCCATCGGCACGCCGTAGATACCCGGCGGCGGCGCATCCCTGAGCGCGCGGTAGATGACGACGACATCGCCCTCCAGCCGCACGTCCAGCTTCGACCGCGCGAACTCCGGCGTGCCCACGGTGCCGGGATGAAGGAACGGAAAATGCGTCTGGTCGAGCAGGTTCTCGTGCATCGCCACATAGTCCGACTTGATGTGATAGGCCCCGCGCACGCTTTTCCACTCGGGGCTTGCAAGCCAGGACGTATCCGGGATCAGCGCCTCGTCCGCATGGTCGGGGTCGCCCATCCAGATCCACACCAACGGGCCGCGCTCCGCGGTGGGGAAAGCGGCGACATTGGCATTGGTCGGCACGATCGGCATCGAGGGCATGGCCAGGCAGCGCCCCGAAGGATCGAACTGCATGCCGTGATAGCCGCAAACGAGCACGTCGCCCTCCAGCCGCCCCTTGGCGAGCGGGAAGGAGCGGTGCGGGCAGCGGTTGCGCACCGCCACCGGCTCTCCCGCCAAGGTCCGGTAAAGCGCGACGTCCACGCCCAGCAGCCGGCGGCTGATGATGTCGCGGCTGATCTCGTCCGCGAAGCCTGCAACATACCAGCAATTGCGCACGAGCGGCGTGTTCTGGTCGGCAAAGCGGCCCATTTCCAGCGGCGAGGCGGCGGCGGGGATGGCGGTCATCTGGTTCATGTCGGGTCTCCGGTCAGGCGTCGAGTACGAGGGTGCCGCCGGGCAGGCGCGACACGCAGATGCACAGCGTGTTCCCTGCGGCGCGTTCCTCGTCGGAAAGATAGCTGTCGCGGTGGCTGATCCGCTCTCCCCCTTCCAGGACGGGGAGCGGACACAATCCGCACTCCCCGCGTCGGCAATCCGAGAGGACATCGATGCCGGAGGCGGTCAGGGCGTCGAGGATGCTGGCGTCTCGGCCGACCTCGACAGTGCGACCAGTGCGCCGCAGTTCGACGGCGAAAGGCGCATCGTCGGGAGCGGGACCGGCGGTGAACCGCTCCGAACGCACGCGCGCATCGGGCCAGCCCAGGGTCCGCGCGGCAGTGTGGACGGCCTCGATCATCGGCAGGGGACCGCAGACGTAGACCGTGGTATCGTCGCTCTGCGCGGCGAGCAGCGCGGCCATATCGAGGTGGTCGGTCGCAGGATCACCGCTGACGTGCAGCCTGCCCGCGGCACCTGCCAGTTCCATCCCTTCGGCGGCATAGGCAAGATGGTCCTGCGTGCGGCCGGCATAGACGAATGCGAAGGGCCGCCCTCGCCGCACCACGCTTCGCAGCATCGCATAGATGGGCGTGATGCCGATGCCGCCGGCGATCAGGAGACTACGCCGGTCGCGCAAGTCGAGCGGGAAGTTGTTCCTGGGCCGCGAGACCTTGAGCCGCGTTCCCGGGGCGAAAGTATCGTGGATATGCGCCGACCCACGCTGGCGATCCTCGCGCTGGACGGCGATCCGGTAATGATCGGCCCGATCCTCCGCGAGCCCCTGGCCGCCGACAAGCGAATAGTGCCGCACGATCGGCCCGCTGAGATCGGAATGCGTGTGCAGTTCCACATGCGCGCCCGGCGCCCCGCGAGGCAGCGGAGAACCGTCTGCCGAGGCCAGGACGTACTCCCGGATGCGCGGCGTGAGTTGGCGCACGCCTGCCACCACCATGTCGATCAATTGCCCGTGCACCGGCCTCTCCTTGTTAGCCCGTTCCTGTGGAACCGATTGCGATCTCAGCCGCGATTCGATGCCTCGATAATCACTTTGGATCCAAAGTACGTCAATACCTTTCCATAATTGTCGATTTACGGCGAGTTTGGATCCCATTTTTGGATCCACGGAACTTGGCGGGTCCGCAGCAGGTGTGTAGGTTCGCCGCCATGACCAGCTCTCTTCCGGACGACGCCACCACCCTTCGTGCCAAGTCTTCGGCGCTGACCCGGCTGCGCGAAATGATCCTGCGCGGCACGCTGAAGCCGGGCGAGCGGCTGCGCGAGGTCGAGCTGGCGGAGCGGCTTGCGATGTCCCGCACGCCGATACGCCAGGCGCTTCCTGCGCTGGCGCTGGAAGGCCTGCTGGTCCAGGCGGGCGTGCGCGGCTATGCGGTTCGTTCGTTCACGCGCGCCGAAAGCCTCCAAGCCCTGCATCTCCGCGCCATGCTGGAAGGCTATGCCGCGCGCAGCATCGTGCTGGCCGGGCGAGGCAAGGCGATTGCCGATGCGCTGGCCCCGCTGATCGCCGAAGTGGACGAACTGCTGCAGGCCGGGACATTGTCGGAAGTGCTGGAAGAGCGTTACGGCGAACTCAACGAGCGCTTTCACACCGCTGTCGTGGAAGGCGCCGACGATCCCCTGCTGCGGGACCTCATCGCCCGCTGCAACGTCGTGCCCTTCACATCGCCCGCGGTCATCGCCTTCGAAGAACTGGAGGACGCCGAGATCATGGACCTCATGCGCTATGCCCAGCGCCAGCATCACGCGATCGTCAATGCGCTGCGCGCGGGCGACGCCTTGCGCGCCGAAATGCTGTTTCGCGAACACGCGACCACGCAGGAAAGCAGCATGGCCATGGGCGAAACGCTTCGGCGTTCCCTCTAGCCACCGCGCCGCTATAACAGGAGCGGCATAGCTCCCAGCATGAATGCGATACGGGCGTTCGCAGGCAGCATGCCTAGCATCCCCCCCAAAGCACCGCTTCAGCGGATGCTGACTGGAGAGGATGACCATGGCAAGTGTCACGGCGGCAGGGCCGCCCACCATCGGGACCGACGATCGGGAGACGATGTCCGTCTTCCAGATCGCCGCTATCGGCGTCTGCGTATTGATCAATGCGCTCGACGGCTTCGACGTGCTGGCAGTGGCCTTCACCGCGCCGGCCATATCGCGCGAATGGGGCCTGGCACCGACCCAGGTGGGAGGGCTGTTCAGCGCCGGGCTGGCGGGAATGGGCATCGGCGCGTTCACCATCTCTCCGCTCGGGGACAAGCTGGGGCGGCGGCCGGCGATCCTGTTCTGCCTGGCCCTGCTCGCCGCCGGCATGTTCGCCTCGGCCTTTGCCGGCGATCTCGGCCAACTGGCAGCGACCCGCGTGCTGACCGGCCTCGGCATCGGCGGCATCCTGGCGAGCATCAACACGGTCGTGGCGGAATATGCGTCTCCGCGCCGCCGCAGCCTTGCGATCTCCTGCATGGCGCTGGGATATCCCGTCGGCGCGACTGTCGGCGCTCTGGCCGCCGTGCCGCTGATCGGGGCTTTCGGGTGGAGATCGATCTACCTGCTCGGCGCGGCGGCGGCTGCCCTGCTCGTCCCCCTGGTGCTCTGGCTGCTGCCCGAGTCCATCCAGTTCCTTTCGGCGCGCCGCCCGGCAGGCGCGCTGGACAAGATCAACCGGGTCCAGCGCAAACTCGGCCGCGCGCCGCTCGACAGGCTGCCGCCGCTCGCGGCCCGGACGGCCGAGAACCGCCCCGGCTTTGCCGATCTGTTCCGCCGCCGGATGCTCACCGCCACTGTCCTGGTCATGCTGCTCAACATGTGCGTGATGGCAACGGTCTACTTCGCGATCAGTTGGACGCCGAAGATACTCTCGGAACTGGGCTTCAGCGACAGTATCGGTATCTACGCCTCCATGATGATGAACGTCGCGGGCGCCATCGGCTGCCTTCTGTTCGGATTGCTGGCGAACCGCTTCGGCCTTCGCAACTTGTCCGCAGCGGTATTCGTGGGCATGGGGCTGGCGCTCACCGCCTATGGACTGGCGCCGCCGCGCGCCGTCGCCCTGATCGCGGCGGCCTTCATCACCGGCTTCTTCCTCAACACCGCGATCACCTGCCTCTATACGATCCTGCCGCAAGTGTTCCCGCCCGAGATGCGGGCCACGGGGACGGGGATCGGCCTGGGGGGCGGACGGATCGGCGCGGTGGCCGGGCCGTATCTGGCCGGCATGCTGATGGCCGCCGGCTGGAGCCGCGCGGCCTATTGCATCGCCCTGGCAGTGCCGATGATCGCCGCCATCGTTATCCTTCCCGCTCTCCCCCTCGGGCGCGGGGCCGGTCGGCGCGAACAGCGATAGCGCCCCCGTGGACGCACTGTCCGGCCCCGCCGACCTGCCGGAAGATCAGCCGATCAGCCAGGTTCCGTCCGGTTCCTTGTGCACCACATTGTTCCAGAGATAGCTCTCGCCGCTGTCTTCCGCCGTGAACAGGATGTCGAACCTGAACTCGTTGGCGGCGACGCGCTTCCAGTTCTGGATGCGGGTGACCGTGACGCATCCCGACATGTCGTGGTGGCGCATGCGCTTGGCCGGGGACATCGCGCCGGCCCAGCCGTTGAACATGGCGGTCCCGCGCGATCCGACGAATTTCTCGACCAGCCCTTGCGTGGCCCTGTCGTCCTGCACGCACATGAGGGTGGCGATGTAGGGGCGCAGGGTGGGCAGCGCTGCGGCCACGTCCGCCTTCAAGGCCGGAGGCGCCGAGGCCAGCGCCTTTTCGAGCGCCTGCACTTGTGCCTGCGCGGGCTGCGCGAGCAGCGGGGACCGCGCCGCGTCTGCCTGCGCCGGAAGGCCCGCAAGTCCGGCGATCATCAGCGTTGCCGCAAATCGAGTCTGTATCATTTCAAATTCCACCGTGGGGCCGATCCGAGCGGAAGCCGGTCGGTCGGTCGGTTTTCCATCGAGGCCCCGCTTTCCATCCAGGCGGACGCCCCGGCGGGCAGGTCGACGCGGATCGTCGCCCTGCCCGGCCTGCGTCAGATCCAGGTGCGACCGTCCGCACCGCCGCAGCCATAGGGCGGCAATTGGCTTTCGAAACGGGACTTCAGCTTGTGGCAACCCCAGGTCCGCAGCGGGCCCGGCATATAGCCGTTGAGAGCGATGCCCACTTCGTCATAGGGGCTCTCGGCCTGGGCGACATACATGTACCAGCGTCCGCCGAACATGACCGTAAACGCGACCAGCACGACGACGATCACTTGAACTACCTTCTGAATTTCCGTTCTCCTCAAGAGCTTAATGGGGGAAACATGGTCCGTTGGACCTAAATCAGGAAGCCTGCAAGGGGCTGGCCGCCAGAGGCCCGCGCGTATCGGCACGGGCTTCCGGCCATGCGGCCGCGATCCGCGGCCATACCGCGGCCAGATCCTCCGGCGTCGCGGCGGCGAGCGCGTTCAGGTCGCGGGGATAGGTCACGCCTGCCGCCTCACGGGCCTGCGTAGCGGTAAATTGACCGTTCGCGGCGCGCAGGACCCATCCGCTGGCGGTGCAATCGGGCGCCACGAGATAGAGCGCACCGGGCGCGACGGCGTCGGGCCGCAGTTCGTCCGGCTCGCCTTCGACGCCCCACATGCGGGTCTTGGCCACGGGCGAGATCACATTGGCGGTAATGCCGTAAGGCCGGCCTTCGTGGGCGAGCATATTGGCGATACCGATCGCCGCCATCTTGGCCGCGCCATAAGAGGCCAAGCCCGCCTGCGCATATTGCGGGTAGATCGCCCGATCGGACGTGGTGAGCAGGATGCGCCCGAACGCCGCTTCGCGCATGGCCGGCCAGGCCGCCTGCACCAGCCACAATGGCGCATCGACGCCGACCTGCATCATCCGCGCGTGGAAATCGGGCTCCAGTTCCTCGATCGGCTGGTAGCCCACCCACCCCGCGTTGTGGATGAGGATATCCAGCCGGCCGTGGACGCCTATCGCTTCGGCCACCAGATCACGGCAGGCCGCGCGGCTCGCCGTGTCGCCCGGTGCCGCGAAGACCGTTGCGCCGGCTTCCCGCAGCGCCCGCGTCGCAGCCTCCGCCACGGAAGGATCCCGGCCCGAACCATCCGCCAGCGTGCCGCTGTCCTGCAGGATGACGGTCGCTCCGCGCGCGGCCAGGCCCTTTGCATAAGCAAGGCCCAGCCCGCGTCCGGCGCCGGTCACCAAAGCTACTCGTCCGGAAAAATCGATCATGCCTGTCCTCGTTCGCGGCCGAAATGGCGGGCAGGCACGGCCCGGTCCAATATCGATGACAGGCCGCCGTGATAGGCGCAGGCTATCGAAGCAGCGCGGCCTCCAGTCGGGAGGTCGCTGCCGGGACGCTGCCTTCGGGACGGCAGAGCAGAAGATCGAAGCGCGCGGTGTCCCCGGCAATCGGGAAATAGGCGATTTCGGCGGCGCGCACCTGCCGCATGCTGGCCGGCACGATCGCCACGCCCGCCTCCACCGCGACCAGCGAAAGCACGGCATGCATGCTGTGCGCCTCCTGCTCCACTTGCGGCGCGAAGCCCTGCTCGCCGCACAAGTTCACGACCTGGTCATGGAAGCCCGGCCCTTCGCTTCGCGGCCAGCATACGAAGGGCTCGTGGACGAGACGGGAGACACTGACGGCGTCGCCGCCTGCCAGCGGATGACCGACCGGCAGGGCGATCGCCAGCCTGTCCTCGTCGAAAGAGGCCGTGCGCAGTCCGGCAAGGTCGAACAGCGGCGGAACCACGATCCCCAGATCGAGCGTGCCCTCTCTCAGCGCGCGAACCTGGGCGACCGTGGTCATCTCATGCAGGTCCACCCGCAGATCGGGGCAGGCCCTGCGAAAGGCGCGCAGGGCGGCGGGCAAACGTCCGTACATGGCGCTGCCGACATAGCCGAGCCGCACTTTGCCGCGCTTGCCTTCCGCGGTGTCGCGCGTGAGCGCCAGCGCTTCTTCCGCCGCCCGCATCAGCCGCCTGGCCTGCTCCAGCATGACCAGCCCCGCAGGCGTCAGTCGCACGGTCTTGCGGCCGCGCTCGATGAGCGTGGCGCCGACTTCCTCCTCCAGCCGCCGGATCGCTGCCGTCAGCGGCGGCTGCGACATGCCGAGCCGGGTGGCCGCCCGCGTGAAATGCAGTTCCTCCGCAACGGCCACGAATTGCCGCAAGAGGCGCAGATCCATGCGGGGCGGTTCGTATCCTGCCATGTTCGCCCATCATCCTTTCACCGAACGATCGGGCGCGATAGTCGGCCTGGGGCGAATTGGCGACCTTGCAATCGCGCGGGACGGCCGGAATGCGGCAATCCCGCTTGCCGGGCGGGCGGCGCTGGTCCACTTTCGACATGCGGCCGGACACCGCCTCCTGGGAGTTTTCATGGCGCTGCATCATCGGCTTCTCGGCAAGGCGGCGCGGATCGTCTGGAAAGTGACCAGGCCCCGGACCATCGGCGTCCGCGCCGTCCTGCTGGACCGGGACGACCGTGTCGCCTTGGTGCGGCACACTTATATGGATCAGTGGTACCTGCCGGGCGGCGGGGTGAAGAAGGGAGAGAGCGTGGAGGCGGCCCTGCTGCGCGAACTAGAAGAGGAAGTGGCGATCTCCCGCCCCGCGATCGAACGCATACTGGGCGTCTACCACAGCCGGGGCGAGGGCAAGGACGATCACATCGTCATCTACGTCGCCCGTACTCCGCACGGAAGCGCGGACGGCCTGAAGCGCAACGATACGGCCGAGATCGCCCAGGCAGGCTGGTTCGCGCTGGACGGCCTGCCGACCACGACTTCCCCCGCAACCTTGCGCCGGATCGCGGAATATCGCCAAGGTGCGCTGGGCGGCGGCACCTGGTAGACAGCTTGCGCTTGACGGCGATGGCCGTGGATGATGGAATCGCCGCCGTGAACGACAGCGCCCCGGATTCCGATTCCACACCCGACCCCAAGGCTAGCGCCGCAGCCGAAGCCCGTGCCAACGAGGCCGCCGCGATCCGGCGCCGCTGGATAACACTGGGCGAAGTGCTGACAGTGATCGCCGTCACCATTTCCGGCCTGACTCTATGGAACAGCTGGAGCCAGCGCAGCGAAACCGAGGCGTCCAAAAGCGCCGATGCCCGCCGCGCGTCGACACAGGCGGCGACACTCGTGCTCGTGTCGTCAGGCTCCGGCGGCGATCAGATCGCGCTCAGGCCCGCCTTTGCCGACCAGTCCGTCCAGAGCCAGCGCCTCGCCTTCCCCTCGCCGCTCGGCATCTCGCCTGCGGAAACCACGGGAGAGCCCCGGATCGAGGCTTCCTGGTTCGAGCGGGCGCTGAAGAAGGCCCGAAACGAAGCCCACCTGCCCGATGACAGCCGAGGCGACGAACGGCTGCCCGTGGCCATCACCACGCGCTTCCTGGTGGACGGCACCGCGCACGAGGACGTGGCGATCTACGATGTCGGGTACAGCATCTCCGGCCACTGGCTGGGCGGCCACAGCATCACCTTGCGCGGCGTGTCGCTGGTCTCGCGGGTGAGCGCGCGCGGTGCGCAGGCCACACTGGACGCGCGCTGGACCCGGTTGCTGCCCGCGAAAGAGACCGCCGGCAAATAGCGCCGGCCGGGCGACGCCCCCGCGCCTACCCCGGCCGTGACAGCCCGGATCCGGCGAGGTGTCAGCCCTTCAGGAACGGCTGGCCTTCGTGCGCCACGAGCAGGTCGTGCATGTCGGCCGCGTGATCTTCTTCGTCGGCCAGGATGTGCTCCAGCATGATGCGCGTCGTGGGATCCTTGTCGCCGAAATAGCGGATCAGCTCCTGATAGTGCTCGATCACCAGCCGTTCCGCGATCAGGTTCTGCTTGATCATCTCCACGAGATTTCCGCCGTCGCCATATTCCGTCGCCGAGCGCGACGCGAGGCCCTCTGGGTTCAGGTTCGGCTCGCCGCCCAACTGATCGATGCGGTTTGCCGCCATCAGCATGTGGTCGTGCTCGCTCTTGGCGTGTTCCTCGAACTCGGCCGCGACGCTCTTCGAAGTGATGCCGTCGGCCGCGATGGCGTGCATCTGGTAGCGCAGGACGCAGACGAGTTCCGTTGCCACCACTGTCTGCAGCAGCTCGATCGTCTTTTCGACATCGCCCTGGTAGCTGGGCATCACCGCCCCGTCGTCCAGCGACTTGCGGGCACGGGCCCGCAGGGTTTCCACGTCGGTCAGAAAGGCGCTGCGGTCCTGGGTGGTCTTCGTCATGGTCGTTTCCTCGCTAGGGATTGTTGGCGTTGCAATGGTTGCGCAGGCGCGCTTGTTCCCCGCGAACGACTCTCAAGACGCATCGCCCGGAAAGCCCGCTTTTGCTGCGGGTCCGACCGGCTTTCTCCCCAACGCGCCGGGCGGCACCACCCGCGCCCCTGATCCTGTGACGATGACCCCAGGCGCCGGAAAGAACTTCGCCATGACGATCATCGGACCGTGATCGGCCATTTTTACAACAGGTCTGTTGGAAATATAAAATACCCCCGGTACACCCGCGATCATCCGCAACGAGAGGATCGCTCCGTGCCTGACGCCGCTTCGAGTTTTCAGCGCATCCCACCCGATGAACTGGCATGGCTGGGCACCGGGCCGATCCCGGCGCGGGCCTATCACGATCCCGCCTACTTCGAGCTGGAACGCCAGGCGGTGTTCCTCAAGAGCTGGATCCATGTGGCGCATGTCTGCGAATTGCCGGAACCGGGCTGCTTCGTGCGCCGCGATCTGGAATTTGCGAGAGCCTCCCTCCTGATCGCGCGCGGCAGGGACGGCGTGCTGCGGGCATTCCACAATGTCTGCACGCACCGCGGGACGCAGCTGGTGGAGGAGGCGTCGGGCCGCCAGTCGAAATTCACCTGCCCCTACCATATGTGGACTTACGGAGCTGACGGCGCGCTGCTGTCCGCGCCGGACTTCGAGGCTTTCCATCTCGACAAGCCCGCCTGCGCGCTTCCCCGCGTCGCGCTTCAGGAATGCGGCGGCATGCTCTTCGTCAATTTCGATCCGGCTGCGCCGCCCCTGCGCGCATGGCTCGGCGCCTATGCCGAACGGCTGGAGCAGATGCCGGCGGCGCGGGCCACGACCTTCAGCCAATACTCCTACGAGATCGACGCCAACTGGAAGCTGACGTACGACAACTTCCAGGAAAACTACCACTTGCGGTTCATCCACCCCCGCTCCGGCGGCGCCGGGATCGGCGGCGACAATCCCTTCGGATACCCGGCCAGCCTGGGCTTCGACGGTCCGCACCGCACCCAGCGTATCTGGTCCAACCCCGCGCCGGATCTCAAGCCCTTCCAGCGCGCCGCCGCGATGCGGGGCCTTCCCGCCGTGGCCGAACAGGGCTTGCTCGACCTGCCCTTCGGTCGCGACTACCTGGCGTTCTTCCCCAACCTCTTCGTCATCGGCACGCCCACGCAGCCCTTCTCGCACACGGTCTACCCGATCTCGGCCGACCGCTCCCGCGGCGTCGTGCGGCTCTACTGGGTGGGCGAGGACGGGAACGCCAGCACCCGCTTCGCCCGCGAATATGCCCTGGCGCAATTGCGCGACATCCACTGCGAGGACATCGCGATGATCGAACGCGGGCAGAAGGGCCTGGCCAGCGGTGCGCTGGACCATATCCATTTCCAGAGCATGGAAGCGCTCTGCCGCCATCTCTTCAATGAAGTGGACTCCCGCGTTCAGGCCCATGCCCGTTTGCGGGGAGAGAGGCCATGAACCAGGCGTCATCCCTGCCCGACGGCTTCACCGCGCTGGAGCCGTTCGTTGCGCAATGGGGCTTGTCCGGCACCGCGAGGCGGGCGGCGCAGCGCACGGCATCGAGCCCGGAGGCCCGCGAAGCCTTCTTCGAGGCGGCAAGCCCGCTGCTGGAGGCCGCGCTCACCTGGCTCGACGACCGGGACCTCGCCACCCTGGCCCCCGCCGGGCGGCAGTTGATGGACCTGATGCTGTCGCTCGGCCATGTCGCCCTGGCGGTGGAGATCCAGGGACCGGACGAAGTGAAAAGTGCCGTCTGGCGAGACCGGATGCGGATCGATCGCTCCACGGCGGATCAGGGGATTTCATCATGTTCGAACTGAGCGGCAAGACGATCTTCATCACCGGCGGCGGTGGCGGCATCGGCGGCGGAATGGCCCGGGCCTTCGCCGAACGCGGCGCCCGTATCGTGCTGGCCGACCTGAGCCCGGACTTCGCGCAGGAAGAAGCGGAAACGCTGCCACCGGGCACCGAAGTCCTGATCGTGAAGCTGGACGTCCGCCATCCCGATAGCTGGCAAAGGGCCAAGGAGGCCGTGGCAAAGCGCTTCGGGGAGGTCGACGTGCTCTGCAACAACGCCGGCATCTCCACGGGCTTCGGCCCGCTGCTGGACGTGACCCCGGAAGCCTTCGAGAATGTCATGGCGATCAACGTCGCCGGGGTCTTCAACGGCACCAGAACCTTTGCGCCGGAAATGGTGGCCCGGCGCGCAGGGCATATCGTCAATACCTCGTCGATGAACGGTCTCACGCCATTCGGCAGTTTCGCGGCCTATTCGGCCAGCAAGTTCGCCGTACTGGGGCTGTCGGACGCGCTGCGTGAGGAACTGGCGCCGGCCGGCGTCGGGGTCTCCACCCTGTTCCCCGGCCTCACGCGCAGCCGGATGGCGCAGCACGATGCGGCCGCCAGCGCCGCCGACGATCCCGAACGCGCCGCGATGATCGAGGCCAACATGATGGATCCGCTCTGGCTTGGCCGCGCCGTGGTGAAAGCCGTGCAGAACGACGAGGCCTATATCGTCACGCACCCCGCCTATCGCGACAGCCTGGCCGCGCGCCAGCAGCGCATCCTCGCGGCCTTCGGCGAACCCGCGCAGCCTGGCTACCGCCACGGCGCCTCCGCGACCCGTGCCCCGGCGGCGGCCAGCTCTGGGATCGGCGGTTCCTAGAACAGACCGTCGTCGAAATCGTCGTCATCGAGGGCGAGGTCGAACGGATCGGCGGCAGGGGCCGTATCCGCCTCGCCGCCCGGCTGCAAGGCGCGGTGTATTTCGCGCTCACGGGCCATCGTATAGCGCGATCCGATCGCGCCCAGCAGCTGGCCGAGCGCTTCCGCACCGTCCTCTGGCATGTCGTCCGCCTCCCGGCCGAGCAGGGCAAGCCGCTCCGCAATCGCCGCGAGCGGACCGCCGACCTCGGCCTCGCAATCGATCCTGCCGGTGGTTTCCTCCAGGATGGCGGTCACGGAAACCGCACCCTCATCGAGTTCCGAGAGGCCGGAGCGCATGCGCTCTCCGCCATCGCGGATGCAATCCAGCGATTCCGCCAGTGCCGCCCCGGCGTCGACCGGCGCATCCTCCTCGGAGCCACGAATGACGCCGGCCGCGGCGGTCAGTCCGTCGAAGGACTGCGCGATGCCCAGGGCGATCGTCGCCAGCGTGGCCGCGAAGCCGCGGATCTCGGAAGCGATAACGGCAAGGCCCCGCCCTTCCTCGCCCATGCGGTAGCAGCGCAAGTCGGTGTTCCAGGCCATCTGCTGGACTTCGCCTGTGATGCGGTGGACGGTCGCCAATCGCTGCGCGAGGTTTTCCGCCGTCGTCGAGGCCAGGCTGCTCAGGCGGCTGGAGCGGGCATCGGCCTCGCGCAAGCGCTCGGTGACAGTCGCCACTTCGGCCACGCTGCGTTCAAGCCGGTGAAGGAACACGCCCTCACCCCCACCTGCGCGCCCATCTGCACCGTCGCCCGAACCGTCATCGGTCTCGCGCAGTTCGAGCAGGCTGGCCGCGCTCGGTCCGATCCCGCGCAGGCTGGTGGCGAGCAGGCGCGATTCCCGCTGGAACGTGTCCAGCGTATCGAGCGTCTGCGCCGAAAGCAGGGCCAAGGCATGATCCGCCACCGTTCCGGCGACCTCTGCGGAAAGCGCGCCCGGCGCGGCCATGAAGGCACTCACATCGTGGAGCCCGTCGGCCAGATGTTCCAGTCTCTGCCGCGTGCTGTCGCCTACCTGCAACGCGCCCAGGGCCGTGCCGACTTGCGCGCGGATATGGCGGGCCACTTCGGCGATCCGCAAGGCGCGTTCCGCCAGCTCCAGCTGATGCTGCTGGAGAGCGACGGCATCGGCGGACAGCTTGCGGGGGATATGCGGTATCACCAGCGCGCATTCGCCGGCCAGCTGGCGTTCGACCTCGAACATCGCCGGCACCGCTTCCGACAGCCAGCCGATCTCCTTCGAAAGACCCTCCATCTCGGTTTCGCCGAGGTCCAGCTTGACGAACATGGTATCGGCGAACCCGGAGAAGTCTCCCGCTCCCGCCGCCGCGACCTTGATGTTGAGGCCGCAGATGCGCAGGAAGCTGAGGGTGCGGTTGACCTGATCGATCTGGTTGGCCAGCGCCGCGCTGGCGCGCTCGATCGACACCAGCGCCTCCTTCCGCGCGGCCTGGATCGCGGGCAGGCGCGTCAGCCGGTCGGCCGTGCCGCGCATATTGCCCACGGCGGCATCGGCGGCATCGCGCTCGAAGG
>Ga0160437_1000654_pt1 | contig 17174 bp, 15 predicted proteins | sample HID1975I_E0MG_FD_108227 | JGI IMG/M metagenome (GOLD analysis project Ga0160437, IMG submission 108227) | Enriched soil microbial communities from UW Madison campus, WI, USA - HID1975I_E0 MG | ecosystem: Environmental > Terrestrial > Soil > Unclassified | place: USA: Madison, Wisconsin... | reverse complement strand
TGTCACCGGAAGGCCGGCGGCTGTTTCCCCGGATGTCGGTGCTGGAAAACCTGCAAGTCGGCGCCCATACCGTGGGCAGCGCCACCACGCGCCGCCGCACGATGGACCAGGTGTACACGCTGTTTCCGCGCGTGGCCGAACGGCGCGCGCAGATGGCGGGGTCGCTGTCGGGCGGCGAACAGCAGATGGTGGCGATCAGCCGCGCGCTGATGGCGCAGCCGCGCTTGCTGATGCTGGACGAACCCACGCTGGGGCTGGCGCCGAAGATCATCGCGGAAATTGCGCAGGCCATTCTGACGCTGAACCGCGAGGGCGGGTTGTCGATCATTCTGGTTGAGCAGAACGCCCGGCTGGCCCTGCGTTTGTCGCATCACGCCTGCGTGCTGGAGCAAGGCAAGGTGGTGCGCACCGGCACGGGCGAGGCCCTGCTGCAAGACGACTTCATTCAGAAATCCTACCTAGGCGCCGAGACCCGACATGACTGAACACGCCCTTCCCGAGTACGAGGTGTACGCGTTGCGTTTTGCCAGCATGACGCGGCGGCAGACCGAAAACTTCATCTTTCGCGACGAGCACGATGGCGTCGTCGAGATGGACTTCTTTGTCTGGCTGATCCGCCACGGCAAGACGGCCATCCTGGTGGACACCGGCTTCGGTGAACGCAGCGCCACGGCGCGCAAGCGGCCGCTGGAATGCTGCCCCATCGACGCGCTGCGCCATCTGGACGTAGACCCGGACGCGATCCGCGACGTGGTGCTGACGCATCTGCACTGGGACCACGCGGGCAATCTGGACAAGCTGCCCAACGCCACCTTTCACGTGCAAGATGCCGAGATGTCGTTTGCCACGGGCCGCTGCATGTGCGAGCCGGTGCTGCGCCGCGCCTTTGCCGTGGAAGATGTGTGCGACGTGGTGCGGCGCGTGTATGAAGAACGCGTGTGCTTTCATGACGGCGACGATGCGCTTGCGCCGGGCGTGGAGCTGCTGCACGTGGGCGGCCACACCAAGGGCTTGCAAGCGGTGCGCGTGCATACGGCGCGCGGCTGGGTGGTGCTGGCCTCCGACGCCGCGCACTACTACGCCAACATGACGCGCCGCATCCCCTTCCCCGTGGTGATTGACGTGGAGCAGATGCTGGCGGGCCACGCCCGCTTGCTCAAATGCGCCACCACGCCCGACCATTTTGTACCGGGGCATGATCCGTTGGTACTGGCGCGCTATCCTCACGTCGAAGGCGTGCCCGTGCCCATTGCCTGCCTGCACCGTGAACCGACTCCCTTGCGTTGACCTTCCGCTTCAGGAACCTCACTCCATGCATCACGCTTCTACGCTGACACCGCCTTCGATCAACCCGGCCGAGGCCTTGGCCCGGTTTGCGCACGCGCTCACACCCGCCGCCCTGCCCCACACGGTGCGCGACAAGTCCACGCGACACATCCTGGACGCCATCGGACTGGCCTTTGCCTCCAGTACGTTTCCGTTTTCCGGCCCCGCGCTGGCCGGCATCCGCGCGGCGGGCGCGCCGGGCGATGCGACCGTGGTCGGCGCCGGCATGACGCTGGCCCCGCGCGACGCCGCGCTGGCGAACGGGTATTTGATGCACGGCCTGGATTTTGACGACACCCACCCCGCCGCCATCGTCCACCCGACCGTCGCCTGCCTGCCCGCCGCGCTGGCCATTGGCCAGGCCACCGATGCACGCTGGGGCGACGTGCTGACGGCCTACGCCGCCGGCATGGAAACCGCCATCCGGCTGGGCCGCGCGGTCAAGGGCGGCTTTCATCACGTGGGCTTTCATGCGACGGGTGTGGTGTCGCACTTCAGTTCGGCGATTGTTGCCGGCAAGCTGCTGGGCTTGACCGTGCCGCAACTGGTCGCTGCCCAAGGCATCACGGCCAGTACCGCGTCCGGCGTCCAGGTATTCCTGGAAACCGGCGCATGGACCAAGCGCATGCATCCAGGCTGGGGCGCCATGGCGGGCATCACCGCCGCGCACATGGCGGCCGCGGGCTTTCATGGGCCCGATCGGCCCTATGAAGGCAAGTTCGGATTCTTTGACGCCTACCTGCAAGGGCACGCGGCGAACGTCGACGCCGACTCCATCGCGCAAGACCTGGGCACGCACTGGACCCTGCTGGAAACCGCGATCAAGCCGTATCCGGTGTGCCACTTCATCCACGGGGCCGCCGAGGCCGCCCTGGCGTTGCGCAACGACGTGGTGGATGTCGGCCAGATCACGCGCATTGAATGCGAGTTGCCCGCGCAAACCTTGCCGATCGTCGCCGAGCCCCACGCGTCGAAGATCTTGCCGCGTTCGGACTACGAAGCCAAATTCAGCGCGCAGTTCGTCGTTGCGGCCTGCCTGTTGCGCGGCCGCTTCACGCTGGCCGAGCTGGATGACGCCAGTTTGGCCGACCCCGCGATTCTGGCGCTGGCGGCCAAGGTGCGATGCGGGGTCCAGGCGGACACCGAGTTCCCTAAATATTTCTCAGGCGCGCTCCACGTGCACCTGAAGAACGGCTCGGTATTGCACCGCCACGTGCCCATGAACCTGGGCAGCGGCGAACGCGCGCTTGACCTGGATGACATTGCGGCCAAGTTCCGCGCCAACGCCGCGCTGCGGCTACCCGCCGATCGCGTCGAGGCGATCCTGCAAGCACTGCTGGCGGCCGATGACGACACGCCGGTGCGCGAGCTGGCCCGACTGCTGGGCTGATGGGCTGATGGGATGGCCCTCGCTTGGGCAGGCGCTTCGCCTCGGGTAATCGCTAAGGCGCCGTCCCGTGGCCAGGGACTATGCTGCGCCACATCCCAACGGGATGGGCGCAGGCCCGTCTCGCCCTGAACCACGAGGCAAGCCGTCATGGACATGAAGCAGTTGCGTTACTTCGTCATGGTCGCGGAGGAACTGAGTTTCAGCCGCGCCGCCGAAAAACTCAATATGTCGCAGCCCCCTCTGTCGCAGCACATCAAGTTGCTGGAAGAAGAGCTGGGCGTGCAGTTATTGAACCGCACGCGACGCGAGGTCAAGCTGACCGACGCGGGCGCGGTTTTCCTGCGGGAAAGCCGGCTGCTGTTGGGGCAGATGCGCACGGCGGTCGGCGCGACCGTGCGGGCGGCGCAGAGCGACGCCGGCGTGCTGCGGCTGGGCGTGGCGACTTCAGCTTTGTTCAATGTGCTGCCCCGCTTCCTGGCCATGATCAAAGCGGCGTACCCCGGTGTGGAAGTCTCGGTGGTGGACATGCAGTCGCACGATCAGGTGTCGGCCGTGACACATGGCCAGATGGACATCGGCATCGTGCATGTGCGTCCGGACCGCAGCAAGCTCATGCGCGTGGCGATCCTGCGTGAACCGCTTGCCGTGGTGCTACCCCAGGGACATCGGTTGGCCAGCGGTGACTTCGCATTGTCGGAATTGGCCGATGAACCCATGGTGGCCTTGGCGCGCGAGAGCGGCCCGGCCGTCTTCGATGCCATTGTTGCGACGTGTTATGGCGCCGGCTTCAGTCCGTCATTCAAGCACACCGCCCGCAGTCCCTTGACCATTTTCCAGATGGTCAGGCTGGGCTTCGGGGTGGCGTTGGTGCCCCGCGCGTATGCGTCCAGCGCCTATCCCGGCGTGTGCTTCCGTGAGCTGGCCGACACGGCGGGCCAGGTGCGCATGGAGGCCATCTGGAGCGACAAGCACGCCTCGGACCTGACGCGGCGCATCGCCGTGGAATTGTTGCCGCGCCTGGCCGAACCGGGCTAGCCGCGCCCGTCGATCAGCTTGACCGTGACCGGATGGTAGTTTTGCGCATATCCCGCGTCGCGCGCCTGGCACATCAGGTCGTGCGCATACCGGGCAATGTGCGGTTTGAAGTCTGCGCTGTCGGCCAAGGCCAGCGCCAAGCTCGCGTCCTTGATGGCATAGGTCAATGGAAAGGTCTTCTCGGGAAATTCATCCTTGGCCATCGACTTCATGCCGTGGTTGCGCAGCACGAAACTGTCGGCGGACCCCTGGGACAGCAGCTCGAAGAGCTTTTCTCCATCCATGCCGCTGCGGCGCCCGATCGTCAACACTTCGGCCAACGCATTGACCGTCATGAATACCATCATGTTGTTCAGGATCTTCAGAATCTGGCCGCTGCCGATCTCGCCGCAATGCAGCACGTCCGACCCCATGCATTCCAGCATGGGGCGCAGACGCGCTACGTCCCCTACGCTGCCGCCAACGCTGATCATCAAGGTGCCGGCGACGGCCGCCTGCTTGGTGCGCGCGACCGGCGCGTCCACGAAGCCGATCCCGATCTCGCGCAGCCGGCCAGCCAAGGCCCGGGTGCGCGCCACGTCGCTCGTGCTCATGTCCACGATCATGCCCGGCCGTTTGGGTGACGCCAGAATCTCCTCCACCACCGACTCCACCTGGTCAATCGACGGCAAGGACAGGAACACAATGTCGGCGCAAGCGGCCACGTCGGCCACCGACGCCGAGGCCAGGCCGCCTTGCGCCACTACGCGCGCCATCGCGTCGGACGCACGGTCATACACGTGCACGGGCTGACCCGACTTGCGGGCCAGATTGATGCTCATGGGTTCGCCCATCACGCCCAGGCCGATAAAGCCCAAGTTCAATTGCTCTGTCATCAACCACTCCTGTTTCTAATAGGAAAATGCGCCGTATGGCGTCAATCCGCCTTGATGCGGGCAGCGCTGATCAAGGTCTTGTATTTGTTGAATTCGCGCGAGGCGTAGCGGCCGAACTCGTCGGGGGATGAGCCCACGGACTGAAATGAAATGGACGCCAGCTTTTCGGCCACTTTAGGGTCGCGCAGCGCCAGGAGCACTTCTTTCTGCACCCGGTTGACGACGCTTTGCGGCGTGCCCGCCGGGGCCCACATGCCATACCAACTTGGCATGTCAAAGCCAGGAAAGCCGCTCTCGGCCATGGTGGGCAGGTCAGGCAAGGACGCCAGGCGCCGATCGCTTGTAACGGCCAACGCGCGCAGCCGGCCGCTTTGTACATGCGGGTAGGCGGACGCCATGGGTTCGATCATGGCCGACACGTGTCCGCCCATCAGATCCACCAGCGCCGGCCCGCCACCCTTGTACGGGATGATTGGCATGTCGACCTTGGCTTCCACATTCACCAGCTCGCACGCCAGATGGCCAGCCGCGCCGAACGCGGCGATGGCCCACTGCACTTCGCGCGGACGCTTGCGGGCGTCGGCGACAAGGTCGGCCACCGTCCGATACGGGCTATCGGCCCTGACCACCAGCAGTTGCGGCAGCGCGCCGATCTCGGTGATCGGCACGAAATCGTTCAAGGCGTCGTAGGTGGCCGTCGTCAGCAAGGACGGGTTGGCCATCTGCAAGGACGCGTTGAGCAGCAAGGTGTAGCCATCCGGCTTGGATTGCTTGACGTGCTGGGCGCCGATGACGCTGCTGGCGCCCGGCCGATTTTCGATGACAACCGGCTGGCCCAACTGCTTTTCCAATTGCGGCGCCAGCGTGCGCGCCACCGTGTCCACCGAGCCACCGGGGGGGAACGGCACCACCAGTCGGATAGGGCCACCCGGATACGTCGGACCGGTGTTGGCCCAGGATGGCGCCACGATGGCCAGCGCCATTGCGCCCGCCGCCGACATCAGGGAGCGGCGCGTCAATCTTGTGCGAAGAATCTGTTGTTCGATTTTCATTGTCTCGTCCTTGGAGGAGGCGGTGCGGCTAAGTCCGTATGGCGAACGGATCGCGCACATCGTTGGAATAGTCGATCATCACGTTGCGCGTCGTCAGGTATTCCCTGAGGCCTGCCTCTCCGCGCTCACGGCCAATGCCCGATTCCTTGAAGCCGCCGAATGGCGCCTGGGCGCCGAGCGCTCGGTAGGTATTGACCCAGACCGTGCCGCTTTGCATGGCGCGCGAGACGCGCAGCGCCCGGTTCAGGTCGCGCGTCCACAACCCCGCGGCCAGGCCGTAGCGGCTGTCGTTGGCCATGCGGATGGCGTCCGCTTCCGTGTCGAAGGCAATGATGGCCAGCACTGGGCCGAAGATTTCTTCCTGTGCGAGATGGCTGGCGTTGTCGACGTCGGCAAAAATGGTGGGCTCGATGAAGTAGCCCGATTCCAGGCCCGGCCCGTGTGCCCGCGCCCCGCCGCACACCAGTCGCGCGCCTGCGGCGCGGGCGGTCTCGATGGCGTCCAGGATGCGACGAAACTGCGGTTCGTTCGCCACCGTCCCCATTTCGGTCGCCGGGTCGGCGGGATCGCCCAGCCGGATGCGGCCCGCGCGCTCGGTCAACCGCGCGACCACCTCGTCGTACACGCCGCGTTGCACCAGTAAACGAGAGCCCGCCACGCAGGTCTGCCCGGTGGCGCCAAAGATGCCAGCCAGCGCGCCAACCACGGCGCGGTCCAGGTCCGCATCGTCGAAGATGATGTTGGGAGACTTGCCACCCAATTCCAACTTGACCGGAACCAGCCGGCGCCCCGCCATGGCTGCAATGTCGCGACCTACCGACGGGCTGCCGGTGAAGCTGACCAGCGACACGCCGGGGTCTTCCACCAATGCGCGGCCGGTGCGCGCGCCGCCGGTCACCACATTGAAGACGCCCGGCGGAAAGCCCGCCTCTTCGACCAGTGCGGCGAACTCCAGCGTGGAGGCCGACGCGTGTTCGGATGGCTTGACGACCACGCAGTTGCCCGCCGCGAGGGCCGGCGCCAGCTTATTGGCCAAGAGCGCCAGCGGTGAATTCCAGGCGGTGATCAGGGCCACCACGCCGTAGGGCTCCATCGATACATAGTCCAGCGTGTTGGGCTGGTCCAGGGGCACATGCTGGCCAAACAGCTTGTCGGCATAGCCGGCAAAGTAGCGCAGTTGCCGACCTACCCACAGCATCTGCGGTCGGGTTTCGCGCACGATTTTGCCGTTGTCGCGGCTTTCGATGGCGGACATGCGGTCGGCCGACGCTTCGATGAGCGTCGCCAACTGATGCATCAGCGCGGCGCGCTTGACGCCGGGAGTGTCACGCCAGACCGTCTGAAAACAGCGGCTGGCGGCCTGCACCGCCAACGCGACGTCATCGGGACCGGCATCGGGAATTTCCGCCCAGACTTCGCCGGTGTAAGGATTGGTGCTTTGCAGCATCCGACCTTCTGATGCCGGCACGCGGCGGCCGTCCACAAACAACTGGTATCGCTGTATCACGCTTGTCTCCTGGATGTTTTACGTCGGCGTTTTGCGCCGCGTCCCCGGCTTGGGGGGCAAAAGGAGTATGTAAGGCGTGCGTCACAGCGTCTAATACTGTTTTCAGACTTCTGTTATTTCAAAGTGGCGATCGCCACGACATTGGCCATTGGCCGGTATCCCCCCCGGATCCGCTCAGACCGGTTCAGGAAATGGAAATTTCCTGGCCCGCCTGATCCCCAACCGAATCTGCTTCTCGACCTCCAGCACGGCAAACAACACCACGCCCACCCCCACGATCAGCACGCCATCCCGCACCGGCACGGACTCAGTCCCAAACACCGCCTGCATCGGTGGCAAATACGTGACCGCGAACTGCGCCGCCGTCACGGCGATAACCATCGCCCAGACCACCTTCGTACCCGCCACGGCCTTCCACGTCAGCGACGTGCCGTAGATGTTCCGGACGAAGAACAGATGGAAGATTTCCAAGATGACCAGCGTGTTGAACGCCATGGTGTGCGCCAGCGCCATTGAGTAGCCACGCGCGGTGGCATAGTGAAAGACGCCGAAAACGGCGATCAAGAACAACACGCTTACCATCACGATGTGCCAGGCCAGTTCACCGCCGATCAGCGGTGTGCTGGGTGCGCGTGGCGGCCGGCGCATGGTGTTTTCTTCCGTGGGTTCAAAGGCCAAGGCCAGGCCCAGCGTGACGCCGGTCACCAGGTTGACCCAAAGAATCTGGATCGGCGTGACAGGCAGGCTGGTGCCGACCAGCAGCGCCACGATCACCGTCAGGGCTTCGCCCGTATTGGTCGGCAGCGTCCAGCTAACCACTTTCTTGATGTTGTCGTAGACGGTTCGGCCTTCGCGCACGGCGGCGACGATGGACGCGAAGTTCTCGTCCACCAGCACCAGTTCAGCCGCTTCCTTGGCGGCCTCGCTGCCCTTCTCTCCCATGGCGATGCCGACGTCGGCGCGCCGCAGGGCCGGGGCGTCGTTGACGCCGTCGCCGGTCATCGCAACGATCATGCCTTGCGATTGCAGGGCCATGACCAGGCGCAGCTTATGTTCAGGGCTGGTGCGGGCGAAGATGTCGCAATCCCGGGCCGCTTGCCGCAACGCGGCGTCGCTCAGGCCGTCCAGGTCAGCGCCAGTCAACACGGTGCGGGTGTCTTGCAGGCCGATCTGCGCGCCGATGGCGGCGGCGGTCTTGGCGTGGTCACCGGTAATCATCTTGACGCGGATGCCGGCCTCGCGGCAGGCGCGTACCGCCTCGATGGCCTCGGCTCGGGGCGGATCGATCATCCCCACCATGCCCAGCAGCGTCAAGGTTCCGTCGACATCACTGTTTTCCAGCACGGTATGCGTGGGCTTCATGGAGCGCACCGCAAACCCAAGCAGGCGTTGGCCGCTGGCGGCGATGCGGTCGGATTCCGCGTGCCAATACGCAGTGTTCAGCGGTTCGACACCGCCATCGTTGGCGCGCTGGTGGGCGCACATGGCCAGTATGCGTTCCGGCGCGCCCTTCACATAGATGTAGGCTTGCCGCTGATGGTCGTGGCATAGCGTTGCCATGAAGCGCGTCTGCGAATCGAAGGCGATCGCGTCCGTGCGCGTCCAGCCCGCCCGAAGCTTCTGGACGTCCGCGCAGGCTTTCTCTGCAAACGCCAGCAGCGCGCCTTCCATCGGGTCACCCTCGACCACCCAAGCGCCATCATGCTGACGCAGCGCCGCGTCGTTGCACAGCGTGGCGGCGCGTGCCAGTTCCTGCAACACGCCGTGGTTCGAAGCATCCACAGCCGACCCATCAAGCAGGATGCGTCCTTTGGGTTCATAGCCCACGCCGTCCAGCGCCAAGACGTGATGCGGGGTCAAGACCGTGGCCACGACCATTTCATTGCGGGTCAAGGTGCCGGTCTTGTCGGTGCAGATGACGGACACGGCGCCTATCGTTTCGATGGCGGGCAGACGCCGCACGATGGTGTTGCGCTGGGCCATCGCCTGTACGCCGATGGCCAGGGTGATGGTGAGCACCGCCGGTAGCCCTTCTGGTATTGCCGCGACCGACAGGCCGACCACCGCCATGAACAACTGGGTGAATTCGTAGCCATGCACGAAATAGCCATGCACCAGCAGCAGCGCGGCAACGGCAAGTATCACGGCGGTCAGCCACCTGCCGAAGCCATCCATCTGCTTGAGCAAGGGCGTGGTCAGCGTTTGCACCGTCGACAGCAGCGTGCTGATCCGCCCGATTTCCGTTTGCAGGCCCGTGGCCACCACCACCCCTCTGCCCTGCCCGGCCGCCACCAGCGTGCCGCAATAGGCCATGGGCGACCGGTCACCCAGCGCGGCGTCGCTGGCGACGGGGTCTATGTGCTTTTCCACGGGCATGGATTCCCCGGTCAGCACGGCTTCCTGCACCCGCAGGGAATGCGCCGCCAGCAGGCGTATGTCCGCCGGAACCCGGTCGCCCGCCTCCAGCAGCACGATATCGCCGGGCACCAGGGCTTCGCCCGCGATACTGCGGCGCTCGCCGTCGCGCAGGACGTTCGCGCGTGGCGCCAGCATCTGGCGGATGGCCGTCATGGCCTTCTCTGCCTTGCCTTCCTGAAGAAAGCCGATCACGGCGTTCGCCAGGACCACGGCCAGGATGACGCCGGTATCGACGCCATGTCCCAGAAATGCGGTGATGGCGGCCGAGCCCAGCAGCACGTAGATGAGAACGTTGTGAAACTGTGCAAGAAAGCGGCTGAGCATGCCGCGCTGGCGTGCAACCGGCAGTCGGTTGGGGCCGAAGGCGGCCAGTCGGGATTCGGCCTCGGCCTGGTCCAAGCCCGTGGGCGTGGCCTTCAAATTGGCCAACACCTGGTCGCCCGCTTGTGCGTGCCAGGGGGAACCGTTCTGTTCTTGCGCGGCGTCTTGCATGGGTTGGGTTCCTGCGGCCAGGGTTGGCCTTCCAAGCATCGCACGGCCAGCTTGAAGAAGATTGACGTGGATCAACACCGTGCTTGACGGCTGGATCATGCTGATAACAGGCGGTCAATCCCACTACGCCAAGCGCCCTTAACTCTTGGAGACACCATGAAGAACGTACTCATCCCCGTCGACGGCTCGGAGAATTCCCTGCGGGCCGTGCGCTACATGATTGATCGCGTGCGCGAATATGGTCCTTGCACCATCCACTTGCTGAACGTGCAGCTTCCGATTGTGTCCGGCACGGTACTGACCTTCATTTCGGCGGACGCCATCCAGGAATACTACGAAGACGAAGCCAAGACCGCCCTGGCGAAAGCGAAAGACGCCCTGGATACCGCCGGCGTCATGTACCAGGCCGAGCGGCGGGTGGGCGCCGTCGCCGACACCATCAAGACCTATGCCACCGAACAGCATTGCGACCACATTGTCATGGGCTCGCGCGGGCTGGGCGCGGCGGGTAGCCTGCTGCTGGGTTCGGTGGCGATGAAGGTGCTGCACACCATCCATATTCCGGTGGTGCTTATCAACTAGCTTGGGGCCGTTGCCCGCGCCCTGCGTTGCCGGAGATCCAACATGTACAAACGTATCCTGGTACCCATCGATGGAAGCCCCACCGCCGAGGCGGGCTTGAAGGAAGCCATACGCATGGCGCAACTGATGCAAGCAAGCCTGCGCATGATTCATGTTGTGGATGAGCTGTCGTTCGCGCTGACCGTGGACGCCTACCGATATCACGCGGGTGAACTCCTTGATCTGACGCGAAAGAACGGCGCCAAGCTGCTTGAGACCGCCGTGAACACCGCGCGCGCGGCTGGCGTTGAGGCCGACAGCGTGCTGTACGAGAACCTGGACCGCACCGTCCACCAGCGCGTCATGGACGAAGCCGACGATTGGAAGGCGGACTTGATCGTCCTGGGCACCCACGGGCGTCGCGGGGTGCGCCGGGCGGTGCTGGGCAGCAGCGCCGAGACCATCATGCGCGGCGCGGCAGTACCCGTGCTGCTGGTGCGGGCGCCGGACAGCTAGCGCGGAGCGGGTGACGGGTGGCGGTATCTTGCACACGCCGCCCATCTCAGTTGACCAAAGTCAATATCCACCGCGCCCGGCGGAACAAGATGGAAGCAACGATACAGTGGACAGGCTTGGACGCTGGCGTTCTGGAGAAACATGATGCTGGCACGCGACCTGATGTCCCAAGATCCCTATTGCGTTAGTGCAAGTACACCGGTGTCGACGATTATTCACGCGATGCTGGACAAGAACATCAGCGCCGTCATGGTGACCGGCGACCGGGGCGAATTGATTGGCTTGGTCAGCGAAGGCGACTTGGTGCGCCGCCAGGACAGCGTGCACCAGCAAAAAAAGGACCATTGGCTGTCGCTGCTGGCGCAAGGCGAGGCGCTGAACCTGGAATTCCTGCATAGCTTGCAGTTGGGTGAACGCACCGCCGCCGCCGTGATGAGCCGTCCCGTGATGACCCTGGACGACACCGCGCACCTGTCCGAGATTGTTGACGTGATGCTCAAACACGGCATCAAGCGGGTGCCCATCACCCGCGATGGCAAGCTGGTGGGCGTGGTCAGCCGCCGCGACATCCTGCGCGCCCTGCTGGCGCAGGAATCCTGAGCGTGCTGCGCTAACAAGGAGCCATGATGTCGCGCACAGCCATTATTTTCTATTCGCGTACCGGCACGGGGCGCTCCGTGGCCGAACGCCTGGCCACGGCGTCTGGTTGGCCGGCGTGGGAAATCCGGGACGCCGAACCCAGGGTCGGCCTGTCCGGCGACCTGCGCTGTGTCGTGGACAGCCTGTTCAAGCGTAGCCCGGCCTATCGGTATGACGGGCCCGAGCTGGATGTGCTTGACCATGTGGTGCTGATAGCGCCGGTTTGGCTGCGTTCCCTTGCCGCGCCCATGCGCGCCTTCCTGAAGTCCGAAGCGTCTTTTCTGCCGGCCTATTCGGTGATCTGCGTCATGTCGGGGGTGGGCGGGTTTCGCGCTGTCGACGACATCGCCACCTTGGTGGGCAAGAAGCCACGGTCGATCCTGCTGTTGAAGCAGGCGGACGTGCTGGCGGAAGAATGCGATGCGTCCCTTTTCCGTTTCAAGGAGCAGGTGGCCGCGGCGACCCCGGCGGGTCGCGACGACAACCCCGTGCTGCGTGCCGTGGATTAGGCACTTTTACGATGTAGATTCGCCCGGCAATGTGTGCTGCAATGACTCGTCGCTGGTTGTCGCAGCCCCGGTCCAGGGCAACGCTACACAATGGGAAATTCGTCGAGCGCACCTCCGCTAATCGACATCATCCAGTCCGCCACCGAGCCGATCATCACGATCGACGGTCAGCAGCGTATCGTGATGTTCAACGCCGCGGCGGAACGTGTCTTCCTTCGCGATGCCGCAAGCACCATCGGCGCCAAGCTCGACATGCTGATTCCTGTGCGCTTTCGCCAAGTCCACGCCAGGCATGTCGACCGTTTCAAGCACACGGGCATCTCTGAACGCCAGATGGGCCTGGGCGCGCCGTTATGGGGCTTGAGGTCCAACGGCGAAGAATTTCCCATGGAAGCGTCGATCTCGCAGACGCATACGGAATCCGGCGTATTCCTGTCCATTTTCCTGCGCGACATCACCGAACGGCAACGCATCGATCAGGCCCTGCGCGCCTCGCGCGATGAACTGACCCGCTTGTCCAACGCCTTGCTGCATGTGCGCGAACAAGAGAAAAAGCACATTGCCCGCGAGCTGCACGACGACCTGGGCCAGAGCCTGACGGCGTTGACGATGGAACTGTCGCAACTGGAATCCAGCATCGGCGCGAACGACCCGGCGGCGCGCGAGCGGGTGCGGGAACGTGTGCATGCGATGCGCGCCTTGGTCAAAAGCACGTTCGCGTCGTTGCGGCGCATTGCCTCCGACCTGCGCCCGGTCATGTTGGACGATCTGGGCCTGGCCGCCGCCGTCGAATGGTTGGTGGCCGGTTTTGTCTCGCGATACGGCATCGATACCGACGCCCGCATCGAAGTGGGCCCGGCCGAACCGTCCAAACGGGTGGCCACCACCCTCTTCCGGGTGGTGCAGGAAGCGCTGACCAACATCGCCAAGCACGCGCAGGCCAGCAAAGTACAGGTACACCTGTCCTGCACCACTACCCATTGCGTCCTGACCGTGCAGGACAACGGCGTGGGTACGACGCCCGACAGCATTGCCAAGAAGCTGCCCATGTCGCTGGGCTTGCAAGGCATCCGCGAGCGCGTGCGGCTGCTCAACGGCGAGGTCACGATCACCACGCGCAAACACGGGGGCTTTCGCCTGGAGGCCAAGGTGCCCGCCGAACATCCGGCCTTGCCAGGGGAAATGAATTGATCACCCTGATGCTTGCCGACGACCACACCTTGCTGCGCGAAGGCCTCAGGCGGCTGCTTGAGCAGGCGGGCGACATCACGGTGGCGGGCGAAGCGCGCGACGGCGCGGAAGCACTGCGGCAGCTTGCGTTGCGGCCGTGGGATCTGATTGTGCTGGACATGTCGATGCCGGGCCGCGATGGGGTGGGCCTGATACGCCAGATTAAGACGGACTTTCCCAAGGTGCCGATCCTGGTGCTGACCATGCATGGCGAGCAGCAATACGCCGTGCAGGCGATCAAGGCCGGCGCGGCGGGCTACCTGACCAAGGACAGCGCGGCCGACGAACTGGTGCAGGCCGTGCACAAGGTCGCGGCGGGCGGCCGCTACCTGAGTCGCTCGCTTGCCGAAAGCATCGTGTTCGAGCGGCACGGCGATGTCAGCGGCCTGCCGCATCTGTTGTTGTCCGATCGGGAACTGTCCGTATTCCGGTACCTGGCGTCGGGCATGAGTAATTCGGATATTGCGCGGCTACTGTGCCTGAGCATCAAGACCGTCAGTACCTACAAGGGCAGAATCCTGGTGAAGATGCAGTTGCGCAACCAGGCCGACCTGGTGCGCTACGCCATCAAGCACGGCTTGTTTGACGATGAGGACAGCCCCGACAAGTGATGCCGGACGCCGCGTCCATATCATCTGCCGCAGCGCCCTCGCCCGTAGGAATACGCCTACATTTGTAATCCGTTTCCCCTGCAAACTGGCGGGCTGCGCTGATAGTGCAAGCCGGTTTGATGATGCAGACTGGCGTTGGAGTGTGCCGGATGGCCCGTGAAACCTCCATTTTTCACCCGGCGGCCATCTTCACCTGACGTGAGGCGCAGCCATGGATTCTTCCCTAATCCCTTCCCTTATCGCCTACCCAGGAAACGGATCCCGTAGCGCCGCGCGGCGTGGCACCGGCATCCACAATGGGCCGGTGCGGCTGCCAGCCGATTGCGACTTCTGCGGCATGGCGCGCATTTGCCAGCCTGGCCGGAGCAATCACCTTCAACCTATCCACGACACGGCGCGTAACTGGCGCCTGGTCCACCGTGGCGAATCCGTTTACCGGGCCGGCGATGCCTTGTTGAATCTGTATTACCTGCGCGCCGGGTCCATGAAGATCCGCGTCACCAACCCATCCGGCTCCGAGCAAATCGTGGCGTTTCCGATTGCCGGCGCGTTGCTGGGGCTGGATGCCATCGCCACGGGTGCACACGAGTGTGATGCCATCGCCTTGGAAGATTCGCTGGTGTGCGTGCTGCCCTTCGATGAGCTGATGTCCAATTGCCTGCACGACTCCGTGGCCTCGCGCGAGTTCAACAAGCTGATCGCCCAAGAGGTCAACCAGTTCCGGCGCCTGCTGACGGCATTGGGCTGCATGTCGACCGAGGGCCGCATCGCGCGCTTTCTGGTGAACCTGTCCGAGCAGATGGCGGCCAACGGCTACTCCGCCCGCGAATTCACGCTGAAGATGACGCGCGAAGACATCGCCAACCATCTGGGCATGACGATCGAAACGGTATGCAGGACCTTCGGGCGGATGCAAACGGCGTCGCTGCTGAGCGTCAGCAGGCGGAATCTGGAAATCCGCAACCTGGAAGCCTTGAGGAAAGTCGGCAGCGTCTAGCGCGCTTCGTCGTTCCCCCGCCACGCCCCGGCTAATGCGAGAACAGCACCGGTACGGTCATGGCCGCAAGCAGCGAACGGGTGGCGCCGCCCAAGACCCACTCATGCATGCGGCTGTGGCCGTAGGCGCCCATGACGATAAGGTCCGCATTGAAATCCGCCGCCGCGCTCAGGATCGCGTCGCCGATGACGGTGTCGTCCATGTTCCTGGATTCTTGCTCGGGTTGCGGAAAGCCGTGGCAGGCGCAATAGGCCGCCAGGTCCTCGAAGGGCACGCCGGCGTCAGGCTTGGCGTCCGCATCCGGGGTGCCGACCAGCACGCGCAGCGCCCGCGCGTTACGCAGCAGCGGCGCGGCGTCGGCGATGGCGCGGGCGGCTTCCCTGCCCCGGTCCCAGCAGTACAGCACTCGCATGCCGATGTTTGGAAACGTGCCTACCGTGGGCAGCACGATCACGGGCCGGCCGGCGGTCAGCAAGGTTTGCTCCACAAAATTATTGCCGGTCGCGGCATACAGGTCGTAGGCGTTCTGCTGGCTGATGATCAGGACATCCGAACACCGCGCATGCCGCACCGCGCATTCAGCGGGCGCGTCGTCCCCTTGCCGCCACGACACGGCCACGCCCGCGTCTAGCGCGGCTTGGGTGAACGCGGCCTGGACCGCCGCGCGGCCCCGGGTGTTCATCTCGCGGGCCATGTCTATCGACCGCACCCAGAGCCCCGCGGCGTCGTAAAAATAGCCCGGCAGCATGTAGCTGGCGAAGATGCCGGTCAGATGGGCGTCATGCGCCTTGGCCAGGCTCAGGCCCAGGTCGATGCGGCGGGCGCAGTCGACTCCATTGTCCAGATGAACGGCGATACGGCTGAACATGGTTACTCACCTTGTTGCCAGTCGGCGGCCACCCGCCCCTATCAACCATGCTGAGCCGTCCTGGCATTTCGATGTTGACCTTTATCAACGGAAAATCGGGGACGAAATTCCAGAATCCGCGTTGCCGCTCATGGCACAACCGGGGGCTCTAACCAAGCCTGATCGCCAGGGCCGCCAGCGTCAACGCCAGCACCGGCAGCGTCAGCACAATGCCCACCTTGAAGTAGTAGCCCCAAGAAATCCGCGTGCCCTTGCGTTCCAGTACGTGCAGCCACAGCAAGGTAGCCAGGCTGCCGATCGGCGTGATCTTCGGGCCCAGGTCGCTGCCGATGACGTTGGCGTAGATCATCGCTTCCTTCACCACGCCGCTCGCCTGGCTGGCGTCGATGGACAGCGCGCCGACCAGCACCGTGGGCATGTTGTTCATGATGGACGACAGCAGCGCGGCCATGAACCCGGCGCCGAAGGTGGCCGCCCAGATGCCCTGCTCCGCGAACCGGCTCAGCATATCCGCCAGATATTGGGTCAGCCCCGCATTGCGCAAGCCGTACACCACCAGGTACATGCCCAACGAGAAGATCACGATCTGCCACGGCGCTTCGCGGATCACTTTGCGCGTGCTGATCTTGTGGCCACGGCCGGCCACCAACAGCAGTATCGCGGCGCCCACGGCCGCCACTACGCTGACCGGCACGCCCAGCGGTTCCAGCCCAAAGAAACCAATCAGCAGCAGCGCAAGCACCGCCCATCCCGACCGAAACGTATTCAGGTCGCGGATGGCCGCGGCGGGCGGCTTGAGCTGGCTTTGGTCATACCGCTGCGGAATGCTCTTTCTGAAGTACAGGAACAAGACGGCCAGCGACGCCAGCACGGCCACGACGTTCACCGGCGCCATCACCGCCGCATAACGGTTGAAGCCGATGTCGAAGAAGTCGGCCGAGACGATGTTCACCAGGTTCGACACGATCAACGGCAAGCTGGCGGCGTCGGCAATAAAGCCCGCCGCCATCACAAACGCCAGTGTCGCCCCGGGCGTAAAACCCAGGGCCAGCAGCATGGCCATCACGATCGGGGTCAGGATGAGCGCGGCGCCGTCGTTGGCGAACAGCGCGGCAACCGCCGCGCCCAGCAGGATGATCAAGGCGAAC
>Ga0160437_1000652_pt1 | contig 17185 bp, 14 predicted proteins | sample HID1975I_E0MG_FD_108227 | JGI IMG/M metagenome (GOLD analysis project Ga0160437, IMG submission 108227) | Enriched soil microbial communities from UW Madison campus, WI, USA - HID1975I_E0 MG | ecosystem: Environmental > Terrestrial > Soil > Unclassified | place: USA: Madison, Wisconsin... | reverse complement strand
TGCGGCTGGACAGGACATTGGGGTGATCGATGGGAAAGACCGTCAGCGCATAGTCGCCGCGCTGGAGCGCCAACCAGTCGTCCGCCTGCTCCACCGAGAGGATGTCGAACTGGATGGTGAGGCCGGGGTAATTGGTGGTCAGGCGCGAGAGCATCTGCGGCACCACCGAATGGCCCAGCGAGGGCGAGGCGCCCAGGCGGAAGGTGCGATCCTCGCCCTTGGCCAGGCGGCGCACGACATGCTCCAGATCGTTGAAGCCCTTGTAGATCTGCTCGATCTCCTCGAACAGCACGCGGGCTTCGGACGTGGGCACCAGCCGGCCGCGCGTCCGGTCGAACAGGCGGAAGTGGAGCTTGTCCTCCATATGACCCAGCATGCGGCTGAGGCCGGGTTGCGACGTGCCCAGCATGCGCGCGGCGCCGCTCACCGTCTTGGTGATCATCACCGCGCGGAAGATCTCGATCTGCCTGATGGTCAGCATGGTTCCGGCTAGCACGCGCCGGAGCCCGCGCCAACCGGCGTCATGGGCCGCCGGTCAGCGGCGGCCCCGGCCTGTCACGGCCTGCGGCGCCCGCGAATGAGATAGAGCGCGCCGCCCAGCAGGTTCCAGCACAGGCAGGCCAGCAGCGTCTTGGTGGGCAGGCTGGCGAAGAGATAGAGGCAGCCGAGGATGGTCGCGCCGCCCACCACGATGCCGGCAGGCACGCGGAAGGGGCGGGGCGCGTCCGGCTCGCGCTTGCGCAGGACGATCAGGCAGGTACCCACCGCGGCGAAGGCGATCAGCGTGCCGGCATTGGCCAGCGCCGCGATTTCCGAGATCGGCAGCACGCCGGCCAGGATCGCCACGATCACCGCCGTCATCGTCGTCACCCTCAGCGGTGTCCCGCGCGAGGAGAGCTTCGCCAGCGAGGCGGGCAGGAAACCGTCGCGCGCCATGGCCAGGAAGATGCGGCTCTGGCCGTAGAGGAAGCCCAGCAGCACGGTCGGCAGCGCGATCACGGCGGCCACCGCGACGATATGCGCCACCGGCGCGCGGCCCATTTCGCGCAGGATCAGCGCCAGCGGCTCCGGGCTGTCGGCAAAGCGGGTGAAGGGCATGGCGCCGATCGCGGCGGCGGCGACGAGGACGTAGACGAGGGTGCAGATCGCCAGCGATCCGATGATGCCGATCACCAGGTCGCGGCTGGGATTGCGCGTCTCTTCGGCGGCGGTGGAGATGGCGTCGAAGCCGTAGAAGGCGAAGAAGATGATCGCGGCGGCGGCCATGACCCCGCGCTCGACACCGTCCGGACTCATCGACTTGCCGAAGCCGAAGGGCATGAAGGGTTGAAGGTTCGCCGCGTCGAAGGCGGGCAGCGCCACGGCCACGAACAGGCTAAGCGTGAGGATCTTGATGACCACCAGCACGGTGTTCACCCGCGCGCTTTCCTTCGTGCCGAAGGCCAGCAGGCCCGCAACCACGGCGATGATGACGATGGCAGGCAGGTTGACCAGCCCGCCCAGCTCCGGCCCCTGGGTAAGCGCCTTGGGGAAGCCCACGCCCTGCAGCAGCGGCGCGGCATAGCCCGACCAGCCGACCGCCACGGTGGAGACCACCAGCGAATATTCCAGGATCAGGCTCCAGCCCACGATCCAGCCCACCGTACTGCCCAGCACCTTGTGGCTGTAGCTGTAGGCGCTGCCGGCGGTGGGCATCATCGTCGACAGTTCGGCATAGGCGAGCGCGGCGCAGGCGCAGATGGCGCCGGCAATGGCGAAGGACAGCAGCACCGCCGGTCCGGCGCGGTCCGCCCCCACGCCGATCAGCGTCAAGATGCCGGTGCCGACGATGGAGCCGACCCCCAGCGCAAGCAGGTGCGGCCATGACAGTGTCTTGGGGAGGGCAGCCGGCGCCGTGGCGGGAGCGGTCATGGCAGTCTTTGTCCTTCTCGGGTCGTGGTTCGATCTAGCACTCGCAGGCGCACGCGCAAGTTCGCTCGCTTCCGGCTTATCCGCGGCAGAGGCTCTATCATCGATAATGTCGATGCAAATAGATCAAATCAATTCATTTCAGCGATGCTCACCGATGTGCGAGAGGCGGGTTCGAGAAGAGAAGATCGGGCTGCACGAATCCGGGTGAGAGCGATGACCGAAAGGCCGGACACGGCCTGATGCAAGCCGGCGGGGCGATCCCGCGGACTTGCCCCGTTGCATCGACGCTCCTGCCGCCACCCGATCCTCTCCGGCCTTGATCGAGGAGTTTCTGAGCATGTCCGGCAGGACGACACCCGCAGCCCCGCTCGTTCCGGACCTGAACGTCCTGGTGATCGGCGGCGGCATTGGTGGCCTTTCCGCGGCCATCGCGCTGCGCCGCAAGGGACACCGCGTCACCGTGATCGAGCGCGATCCCACCTGGTCGGTCTACGGGGTGGGCATCATCCAGCAGTCCAACGTGGTGCGCGCCATGGACCAGCTCGGCGTGCTCGATGCCTTCCTGGACGCCGCCTGCGGCTTCGACGCGGTGGAGATCTACATTCCGGACGGCAGCCGCGTCGCCCGCATTCCCACGCCCACCCTGGTCGAGGGCAAGCCGGCCAACGTCGGCATCGGCCGCCGCGCCTTGCAGAAAGTGCTGGGAGACAGCGTGAGGGCGCTGGGCGCCGAAATCCGTACTGGCGTAACGGCCGAGACGCTCGATCAGGATGAGACCGGCGTATCGGTGCGCTTTTCCGACGGCGGAGAGGCGCGCTACGACGTCGTGATCGGCGCGGACGGCGTCTATTCGCAGACTCGCCGCATGGTCCTGCCCGAGGCGGAAAGCCCCGAATTCACCGGGCAGTCGGTCTGGCGCTACAACTTCCCGCGGCCCGAGGGGCTCGACGCCCTCCACGTTTACAACGGCCCGACCGGGGTGGGACTGGTGCCGATGTCGGCCGAGACCATGTACATGTACGCGACGACGCCGGAGCCGGACAATCCGCGCTATCCGGTCGAGGGTCTGGCCGCGACGATGCGCGCGAAGCTGGGGCAGACCGCACCGGCGATCCGCGCGCTGGCCGAGGCGATCACCGAGGATGCCGAGGTCGTCTATCGCCCGCTGGAAGGCATGATGGTCCATGGGCCCTGGCACGCCGGACGTGTCGTCCTGCTGGGCGATGCCGTGCACGCCACCACGCCGCATCTGGGGCAGGGCGCGGGCATGGCGATCGAGGATGCGATCGTGCTGGCCGAGGAACTCTCCGCTCATGCTGATCCGGAAGCGGCCTTCGATGCCTATCGCGCCCGCCGCTACGACCGCTGCCGCTACATCGTCGAGGCCTCGCTGGCGATCTGCCACGGCCAGATCGGCAAGGGGCTGCCCGTCGACAATCACAAGGCCACCGCGGAGATGTTCGCGGTGGTCAGCCAGCCCATTTGACCATTTCATGCAGGGAATTGCAGCCATGAGCCGAGTGACCGAAATCCGCTACGTCGGATATGGCGTCGAGGACTTCGACGCCGAACGCACATTCTACACCGAGGACTGGGGCCTGGTGGAAGTCGGCGCGAACGAGGACTTCGCGTGGTTCAAGACGCACGGGCATGACGAGCATCACGTCGTGCGCCTCCACAAGTCGGATGCCAACCATGTGGAAGTGATCGCTTTCGCCGCCGACACGCGCGAAGACGTGAATGCCCTGCATAACAAGGTCGTGGCGGCCGGCTGCAAGGTGATCTTCGCCCCGCGCGAAATCGATGCGCCGGGCGGCGGCTATGCCTTCCGCTTCTTCAGCCCTGACGGCCTGCCGTTCGAGATTTCGGCCGATGTCGAGACGCTCGGCAAGCGGGCGATGGAGCGCTGGGAAGGCATGCCGGTGAAGATCAGCCACATCGTCATGCACTCGCCCGATCATCAGGCGCTGGTGGGTTTCTTCACCGACGTGCTGGGCTTCAAGGTGAGCGACTGGCTGGGTGATTTCATGTGCTTCCTGCGCTGTAACGAGGCGCATCACCGCGTCGCCATCCTGCCCGGGCCGCCGTGCCTCAACCATGTGGCCTACGACATGCTCTCGGTCGACGACATGATGCGCGGCGTCCACCGCCTGAAGCAGCGCGGCACGGATCTTCGCTGGGGGCCGGGTCGCCACACCGCGGGCAACAACACGTTCAGCTACTTCACGACGCCGGCGGGCTTCGCGGTCGAGTACACCTCGGAGCTGGAAGAGGTCGATTTCGAGACGCACCAGCACAAGGTGCATATCCCCGGCCCGCAGGTCATGGACCAGTGGGGCATCGGCGTCGGCGGTCCGCAGACAATGCCGCATCCCGCACCCGACGCGCGCCTGTTCCAGCCGGCGGACGCCTGATGAAGCGGGGCCTGTCGGTCGCGGCCCTTGCGGCCTGCGCTCTCGCGCTGGTCTCGGCCCGCGCGCCGGAGACGCTTACGACGCGCAACCGTGCGGTCGTGACCGATTTCGCCCGCCTCTTCTACACCGAGCGCAAGGTACGCGCGGCCTTCGAGCGCTATGTCGCGGCGGACTACATTCAGCACAACCCCGGCATTCTTGACGGGCGGGAGGCGGCGATCGCCATGCTGGAGCCGAAGTTCTCCGCGCCCAGCGCCTCGTTCGACGTGAAGCGGATCCTCGTCGATGGCGACATGGCGATGATCCACCTTCGCGGCCGTCCCTCTCCGGACAATCCGGGCGGGGCGGTGGCCGACATCTACCGCCTGAAGGACGGCAGGATCGTCGAGCACTGGGACGTGCTCCAGCCGATCCAGACGCAGACCGTCAATCCGCACCCCTATTTCTGATTACAGGAGCCCCCTTTGGCCCTCTTCGAATACTTTCCGAACTACATCTGGAATCTCTCGGTATCGATCGCGATGGAATCGGGCGCGCAGCTCGGTGAGATCATCGACATGTGCCAGCCGATCCGCGACGCGGCGGCAGGCGGCGCCGATGCCGGCACGCCGCAGTTCATGAAGGCCTGGGCGGCGATGGGCGACAAGCTGCTGGGACTCGCCGCCGAGGACGAGGCGAAGGGCCGCCAGTTTTCGGCCTCGAACAAGCTGGAGCGCGCCTCGCTCTATCTGATCACCGCCGAGCGGATGCAGGGCCACGGCCATCCCGGACGCAAGGAAACCTATGCCCGGGCACGCGCGGCGTTCGACCGCTCGACCGCGCTGGGCAAGATCAACCGTGAACGCGTGGAGATCCCGCTGGAGGCAGGCACGATGCCGGCGCTGTTCACCCGCGCGCCGGGAGCAGGCCGCAAGCCGGTGGTGGTGTTCTGCAACGGCCTCGATAGCTGCAAGGAACTGCTCTACTGGACCCGCCTGCCGCAGGAACTGGCGCGCCGGGGCATTTCCACCCTCTGCGTCGACCAGCCCGGATCGGGCGAGGCGCTGCGCCTGCAGGGCCTGCCCGTCGATCCGCATTCGGAAAGCTGGGCGAGCAAGGCGGTGGACTGGCTGGAGCAGCAGGCGGACGTCGATCCGGCGCGCATCGGCATGACCGGCATCTCGCTCGGCGGCCATTTCGCGCCGCGCGCGGTGGCCTACGAGCCGCGCTTCGCCTCGGGCGCGGTCTGGGGTGCCAACCACAACTGGCGCGAAGTGCAGGACAAGCGCATGGCGCGCGAGGGCGAGAATCCGGTGCCGCATTACTGGGCGCACGTCCACTGGGCCTTTGGAGCCGAGGATCAGGACGATTTCCTGGCGAAGTCCGAAGCGATGAACCTTAATGGCCATATGGACCGCATCAAGGTGCCGTTCCTCGTCACGCACGGCGCCAAGGACCGCCAGATCAGCGTCGATTATGCCGAGGATCTCCACGACCAGCTGGTTAACTCGCCGCGCCGAGCGAAGGTGATTTTCACGGATCGCGAAGGCGGTGTCGAACACGTCGGCGCCGACAACATGGCTTACGGGCGCGACCTGATTTCGGACTGGTTCGCCGAGACGCTCGGAGGAGAAACCGCATGACCCGCCGCTTTGTCGACCTCTCGATCTCGCTCTGCAACGACGTGGTCAGCGATCCGCCGTTCCTGAAGCCGGAGATCACGTACCAGACCCACATGGACACCGCGCCGGAGCTGGACATGTTCTTCCCCGGCGTCACCGCCGAGGACACGCCCGACGGCGCCGGTTTTGCCGCGTCCGAATGGGTGAAGCTGACCACCCACAGCGGCACGCACCTCGATGCGCCCTATCACTTCCACCCGACCATGAACGGCAAGGATGGAGAGCCCGAGCGTTCGATCACGATCGACGAAGTGCCGCTGGAATGGTGTTTCCAGTCCGGCGTGAAGCTGGATTTCCGCCATTTCCCCGATGGCTATGTGGTCACGGCGAAGGACGTGGAAGAGGAACTCGCCCGCATCGGCCATGACCTCAAGCCGCTCGACATCGTCCTCGTCAACACCGCTGCCGGCAAGGCGTTGGGGGAACCCAACTACGTCAATCGCGGCTGCGGCATGGGTTACGAGGCTACGATTTACCTAACCGAACGCGGCGTGCGCGTGACCGGCACCGACGCCTGGTCGTGGGATGCGCCGTTCAGCTATACGGCCGAAAAGGTGAAGGAAACCGGCGATACCTCGCTGATCTGGGAAGGCCACAAGGCGGGCCGCGACATCGGCTACTGTCACCTCGAAAAGCTGCACAACCTGGAAGTGCTACCGGGGCATGGCTTCACCGTCTCGTGCTTCCCGCACAAGATCAAGGGCGCTTCGGCTGGCTGGACGCGCGCCGTCGCGATCTTCGAGGACTGACCATGCGTCTTGCCACGGTGGAAAACGGGCGCCCCGATGGAGCGCTGATCGTCGTGTCGCGCGACGGCGCGCGCTGGCTGGCGACGCCGGGCCTGACCCTGCTCTCCGCGATGGAGGACTGGGCCGCCGCCGAGCCTGCCTTGCGCAAGCTTGCGGACATGCTGGAGGCAGGCGGCGGCGGGACGCTCGACCCCGCCCGCCTTCGCGCGCCCTTGCCGCGGTCCTGGCAGTGGCTGGACGGATCGGCCTTCGGCACGCACGGCGAACTCATGCAGATCGCCTTCGGACTGCCACCCGTCGATAGCGACCGGCCGCTGATGTACCAGGGGATGTCGGACCGCTTTCACGGCCCCCACGACCCGGTGCCTTTCGCAGACCCCGCCCACGGCATCGATTTCGAGGGCGAATTCGGCGTGATCGTCGATCACGTGCCGATGGGGACGCCCGCCGCCGACGCGCTGAAGCACGTCCGGCTCGTCGTACAGATCAACGACTGGTCGCTGCGCATGATCGCGCCGGTCGAGATGAAGACCGGCTTCGGCTGGGTCCAGGCCAAGCCCGCTTGCGCTATGGCGCCTTTCGCGGTGACGCCCGGGGCACTGGGCGCGGCTTGGCGGGACGGCCGGGTCTGCATGGACCTGCTGGTCGATCTCAACGGCCGGCGCTTCGGCGGGGCAAGCGGCGCCGCGATGGACTTCGGTTTCCACGACCTCATTGCCCATGCCGCCCTGACCCGCGATCTGGTCGCAGGCACGGTGATCGGGTCGGGCACCGTGTCCAACGCCGATTACGCGCGAGTGGGATCGAGCTGCATCTCCGAAGTCCGCGCCATCGAAATCATCCGCGACGGCAAGCCCGCCACCCCGTTCATGGTCCACGGCGACCGGGTCCGCATGGCAGCCTGCGACAGCACCGGCTGGATGCCCTTCGGCGTCATCGACCAGGCCGTGGTCCTGAAGGGAAGCCGGCCGGGCTGAGAGGCCGCCCGCGGCGGTATTCTTACCGCTTGCAAACCATTACCTAAAAAGCGCAAGAATCCGTGCGTTCATCTGGCAATCGTTTTCCGCTTTCACGGGTCCTGCAAGAACAGTCCTGCAAAAGAACCTCTTCGGTTGTAATTCCGCCGAGTCCGAAACTGACGCCTTTCTTCCACTCTATAAAGCCTGATGGATATCTCGTCCGGCTGGAATTCCCGCCGCTCGGGCGACAACTCAGGGGTGGGGGAATCCGAATGGAATGGTTCAAGGCCAACGCGCCGATCAGACTGAAATTACTTATCGCTTTCAGTAGCTTCGTCATCCTCGTCGGACTGTCTGGAGGCGCCGGGCTGCTGGTGGGCGAAAGTGCCGCGAACTGGGTGGCGCTGGGCGCGACCGCGCTGGCGGTGGTCCTGGCCGCGGCCTACCGCGAGGCGATCGCCGGGCCTTACGTCACCACCGTGGTGCGCATGGAGGGCCTGGCTTCGGGCGATCTCGATAGCCCGATCGAATTCACGCACTACCGCGACTGCGTCGGCCGCCTGACCCAGGCGATGTTCCAGTTCCGCGCGACCGCGCAGGCGGAAATCGCCTCGAACGGCGAGGCGCAGCGCAATTCCGCCGTCGTGCAGGGCATGGCCGAGAACTTCCGCCGCTTGTCCGAAGGCGACCTTTCCTGCGATATCGTAGAGGACTACCCGGCCGAATACGCCGCGCTCAAGGCCAGCTTTAACGAAGCCCTGGCCAGCCTGCGCGGCCTGCTCGGCTCGGTGAAGGCCAGCACCCAGAACAGCCTCACCGGATCGCGCGAGATCGCCCAGGCCTCCGAGGACCTGGCCCGCCGCACCGAGGGCAATGCCGCCAGCCTGGAGCAGACGGCCGCGGCGATCCAGCAGATCGACGACCGCCTGCGCGCCACGGCGCAGGCCGCCTCGCGCTCGCTCTCCACGTCGGAACAGGCGATGGGCGCGGTGCTGGAAGGCCGGGCGCGCACGGACGCCGCGGTCCAGGCGATGAACCGCGTGAGCGACAGCGCCAAGGGCATCGACGGCGTGATCGAGGGTCTCGACAAGATCGCCTTCCAGACCCGCGTGCTCGCCATGAATGCGGCGGTAGAGGCCGGCCGGGCCGGCGATGCCGGGCGCGGTTTCGCGGTGGTGGCGGACCTCGTCTCGGCGCTCGCCATGCGCGCCGAAGAGGAATCGAAGCGTGCCCGCGACCAGCTGGGCGTGACCCAGACCGACATCGAGGCGGCGGTCGATGCCGTGGAGAAAGTGGACTCCGCGTTCGGCGTCATCTCCTCCTCTGGCGAGGAAGTGACCCGGCTTGCGGGCCAGATCGCCGCCGACAACGACGCGCAGGCCGCGGCGATCGGTGAAATCAATACGGCAGTGGGGGCCATGGACCACGCCACCCAGCAGAATGCGGCGATGGTCGAGGAAACCTCCGCCGCTGCTCGCAATCTGACCTCGGAAATCGCCGCACTGGCGGCCGAGGCCGATCGTTTCCGGATGGGACCGGCGACCCCGGGCCTGCGGCTGATCGCGCGCCACGGCTGAGCGGTTCCACCGCGGATACGCGAAGGCTCCCCGGTCGGTGCGACCGGGGAGCCTTTTTCGTCAGCGCCGTATCAGCGTCAGGTCAGGGACAGGCCCTATCAGCGCCAGGCCCTATCAGCGCCAGGCCAAGCCGAGCGCCTTCTGGATGGCCACGTAATCGGATGTGAGCGCCGCGCGGGCCGTCACCAGGTTCTGCTCGGCGCTGCTGCGGTCGCGGCGGGCGTTGAGCACGGCGACGCGGGTGGCGGTGCCGGACTGGAAGCGCTGGTCGGTGAGGCTCTCCGCCATCGCCGCCTTGTCGCGCGCGCGGGCCAGCGCGGCCACGGTGATGCGGCCCTCGCGGTAGCGCGCCAGCGAATCCTCGGCATCGCGCAAAGCGGTCAGCACGGTGCCGCGGTAGCGGGCCTCGGCCTCGTCGCGCACGGCTTCGGACTGGTGGACCTTGGCCTTGCTGCGGCCGAAGTCGAGGAAGCTCCAGCTCAGTTGCGGGGCGGCAAGGGCGGTGAAGTCGTCCAGCTTGCCAAGGTCGCTGATCTTGGTGCCGCCGATGCCGATCAGGCCCATGAACGAGAGGCGCGGGAAGCGCGCGGCTTCGGCCTGGCCGATCTTGGCGGTATCGGCGGCAAGCTCACGCTCGGCCGCGCGGATGTCGGGACGGTTGGCGATCAGCCGCGCGGGATCGCCCACGGGCACTGTCGCGGGCGGCAGCGGGATCTCCCCGGCGGCGGTCAGGGCAGCGTCGAGCGCGCCGGGTTCCTGCGCGGTCAGCACCGCCAGCGCGTTCATGTAGGCGTCGCGCTCGGCAGCGAGCGGGGCGATCTGGGCGCGGGCGGAGGCGAGCTGGCCTTCGGCCTGGGCCACTTCCATCGCGGTTGCAGTGCCGCGTTCGAGCCGCTGGCGCGTGAGGGTGAGCGCCTCTTCCTGCCAGGCGATCGACTGCTGGCCGAGCGCGATGCGCTGCTGACGGTCGCGCAAGTCGAGGTAGGACTTGGCGACATTGGCGGCGATGCTCACCTGTACGTCGGCCAGGCTGGCCTCGGCGCCCTCGATGCCGGCGCGCGCGGCTTCCACCGCACGGCGCTGGCCGCCGAACAGGTCGACTTCCCAACTGGCGTTGAAGCCCAGGTTGTAGAGGTTGAGGTCGGTGCCGCTGCTGCCCCCGCTGCCGTCGCCGCCGCCGCTGCTGTCGCTGCCGTCACTGCTGCCGAAAGCCACGCCGGGGACATGGGCATGGGCGTACATGGCCGAAGCGCTGACCTTGGGCGCGAGGTTGGCACGCTCCTCGCCCAAGGCGGCGCGGGCCTGGCGCAGGCGCGCCTCGCCGGCCTTGACGTCGGTATTGCCGGCCAGGGCGCGGGCGATCAGATCGTCGAGCAGCGGATCGCCAAGCGGCTTCCACCAATCGGCGACCGGCGGTGCGGCCGTGACCGCACCGGCATCGGCACGCACGAAGGCGGCGGCCGTGGCGCCGTCGGAAGCGGCCCTTGGCGGGCCGGCATAGTCGGGACCGACCGTGCAGCCGGCGAGAGTGGCCGTCAGAGCCCCGGTCATCAGGGGCAGCAGAAGGATGGAACGCATGGTTTTCCTCAATGTCCGGTCGCCAGCGGCGCATTCTTGGGCAGCGGGCGAAGGAACAGAACGAGCGGAATGACGAAGACGATGCCCACCGACATCATCCAGAACATGTCGGCGTAAGTCATCGTCAGCGCCTGGATCTGGATGGTCGATTCCAGCGATCGCAGCACGCCCGGTCCCTGCGCGGCGACATAGTCCTGCACGGAGACCGAATTGGCGTTGAGCGTTTCCTCCAGGCGCCGGGCGTGGAGCCAGAGGCGCTGGTCCTGGATCACCGCGATGCCGGCCAGGGCGAAGGAACCGCCCAGGTTGCGCGCGGCGTTGTAGAGGCCCGAGGCATCGCCCGCCTCTTCCCTGGGCACCGAGCGGATCGCCGCCTGGTTCAGGAACATCATGCAGAACACCGTGCCCATGCCGCGCATGAGCTGGGATTCCACGAAGTCCGCGCCATCGGAAAGCGGCGTCAGGCCGGTCTCCAGCAGGGCGCTCAGCGCCAGTACGGAGAGGCCGAAGCCGACGGAGAGGCGAATGTCGACGTTGCGGATCAGCCAGGGCGTTATCGGCATCATCAGCATGACCGGGATGCCCGAAAGCATCACCACCTGCCCCGATTGCAGCGAATTGTATCCGGCGATCGTCGAAAGGAACTGCGGGATCACATAGGACGTGCCGTAGATCACCATGCCCACCACGGTGACCATGGCGACGACGCTGCCGAATTGCCGGTTCAGCAGGAGCTTGAGCTGGATCACCGGCTTGCGCGCAAAAATCTGGCCCAGCGCGATCAGCACCATCCCGAACACCGATACCGCCGTCAGCGAGATGATGAGGCCGGAGGAGAACCACTGCTCGCGCTCGCCTTCCTCCAGCACCACGGTCAGTCCGCCCAGGCCGAGGGCCAGGCCGAGAATGCCCATCCAGTCCGCCTCGCGGATGAGGCCGAGGTTGGATTTCTGGTGCGGGATGGCCACCAGCAGCAGCGTCGCCAGCGCGATGCCGACCGGCAGGTTGAGGAAGAAGGCGTAGTGCCAGCTGACGTTCTCGGTCAGCCAGCCGCCCAGCACCGGGCCGACCACTGGCCCGAGCAGCGCGGTCGCGCCGAACAGGGCATTGCCGATCGGCTGCTGGGCGCGGGGCAATCGTGTCGCCACGATGGTCATGGCGGTGGGGATCAGCGCGCCGCCCGTGAAGCCCTGGCCCACGCGGCCGACGATCATCATCGGCAGCGTGGTCGAAAGGCCGCACATGATCGAGAACAGGGTGAACAGCGCCGAGGCGACGAGCAGCAGGGTGCGAAGGCCCAGCAGGCGTTCAAGCCAGCCGGACAGCGGAATGATGACGATCTCGGCCACGAGATAGGCCGTGGCGATCCAGGTGCCTTCGGTGCCGCTGGCGCCGATCTCGCCCTGGATCGTGGGCAGCGAGCTGTTGACGATGGAGACGTCCAGCGTCGCCATCAGCGCGCCCAGCGTGCCCGCGGCCACGGCCAGCCAGGCGGCGGCATCGGCGCGCTGCTCGGTTTCCGGCGGCGCCGGCGGTTCGGCCGGCGACCGGGCCGGGGACGAAACGGAAGCGGATCGGCTCACCGGTTATCGTCCCGGCGTGCCTTTTCCTGCTTGGCCACGGCGCCCTGGGTGCCCTTGGCGGCCAGGGTGTCGACCGTGACGGTGACCGAAAGGCCGGGCACGAGGACGCGGCGCGCCTCGGGTCCGGCGTCGATGGCGATGCGCACGGGCACGCGCTGGACGATCTTGGTGAAGTTGCCGGTCGCGTTCTGGGGCGGCAGCAGGGAGAACTGCGCGCCCGTGCCCGGCGAGATGGATTCGACGTGGCCGCGGATCTTGGTGCCGTCCAGCGCGTCCACCTGGATGGTCGCGGGCTGGCCGGCGTGCATCAGGCCGATCTGCGTTTCCTTGAAGTTGGCGGTGACGTAGAGCTTGGTCAGCGGCACCACCGACATCAGGCGGGTGCCAGCCTGCACGAACTGCCCGGTGCGCACGGTACGGTCGCCGATGCGGCCGTCGATGCTGGCCTTGAGCACGGTGGAGCCGACATTGACATGGGCGGCGGCCAGCTGGGCGCGGGCGGCTTCGCCCTGGGCCTCGGCCTGGCGGATCTGGGCGTTGAGCGAACCGATCCGGCGCTCGGCCGAAAGCACGGCGGCGCGCTGGGCATCGGCGGCGGCGCGGGCCTTGGCGGCCTGGTTGCGCAAGGAGGCGAGCTGCTGCTTCGTCTCGGCGCCGCTGGCGGCCAGCGGGGCATAGCGAGCGGCCTCGCGCTCGGCGTAGCGGGCGTCCTCCTCGGCCGAGGCCAGCTGGGCGCGGGCCTGGGCGATGCCGGCTTCCTGCTCGCCGATGCCGGCGCGCACGTTATCGGCATTGGCCTTGGCGACGTCGATCTGTGCCTGGTACTGCTCCGCCTGGGCATTGTAGTCGCGCGGGTCGATGCGGACGAGCGGCTGGCCGGCCTTCACGTCCTGGTTGTCGCCGACGAGCACGTCCTCGACATAGCCGGAGATCTTGGGCGAGATGGTGACCGCGTCCGCCTGGATATAGGCGTCGTTGGTGTCCTGAAGGTACTTGCCCCGCGTTTCGTAGTGAAGCAGCCAGGCGCCGCCCGCGACGATCACCACTAGCACCCCGACGAACAGCGCGCGGCGCACGCCCGGGCGCTTGAGTGCGGAAGGCCGATTCGCGGTTTCGGCTGCCGGGGAGGGGCCGGATTCGCTGTCGGGGGCATTCTGGGGACCTTCGTGCGACCCCCTCACATCGTTTGCCATCAATCGTTACTCATGCCTTATTGCTGCATCGCAGCAGTGATGGACATGCACTTGCACCCGCGCGGAGCATATGGCAATGGCATTTGATATGGTCCCACACTATTTCTCGACATGAGCATCCAGCAGGAAGTCCTCGAACAGATGCGCGATCTGCATCTGCGCATGCACCGGCTCTTCAATGACCGGATGCGGGCGCATGGGGCGTCGCTGGCGCAGCTCAAGCTGCTGTTGCTGATGGAAAGATGCGGCGCGATGCGTTCGACCGACATTGCCGACGCGCTGGGTCAGGCGCCGCGCACGGTAACCGAGGCGATCGACGGGCTGGAGCGGGATGGGCTTGTGGCGCGGAGCCCCGATCCCAGTGACCGGCGGGCGAAGCGGATCAATCTGACGGAAGCGGGGCGGGCGGTCATCCGCGAGGTGGAACCGCACCGAGATGCCTTCGCAGCGCAGTTTTTCGAGGTCCTGGGCGATGAGGACCTGAACACGTTCCTGTCTATCCTGAGAACCTTGAACGACCGGATGATCGAGATGGGCGCGCCCAGTACGCTCGATAACGGCGCGCTGGACAACCGGGGATCTCCGGAAGGTTCAGGCCGGTCAGGTCAATAGCAGTATCGTCACGAGTGCGAGGCTACCGGAACAGCACACCGCAGCGCACAATACCTTGAACTCGCAGACGCAAAATACGGATTCCAGACGCTCCATATCGCTCTCCTATCGGTACCGCTCTTTGGCGGTTGCGCGCAGGATACCACTTCGGCGTCCGGGGAGGAAGAGAACATCGTTCTGCAGCGATGATTACCTGCACGAAATATGGGTTTATCGCCTGCGCGAAAAGTCCCGCCTTTCTAATCCTTCATTCCAGCGTTTGACGATGGCCGCGCGGGGCCGCTTGGGCTAAGGATGCCGGACCGGAGGCTGCATGGCCGCCGCGCCACATGATTTCAGGCCGACCCCGGCCTCATCGCCTCCTTTCGACCGCCTAGGCAGGGAACCGACCATGAAGCCGACTACGCTCACCCGCTTTCTGATAGAACAGCAACGGGAGCCCAATTCCGCCTGTCCCGCCGAACTGCGCCTCCTGATCGAGACCGTGGCCCGCGCCTGCAAGGTGATTGCCCAGGCGATCTCCAAGGGCGCCCTGGGCGACGTGCTCGGCAGCCTCGGTTCCGAGAACGTCCAGGGCGAAGTGCAGAAGAAGCTGGACGTGATCGCCAATGACCTCCTGGTCGACGCGAACGAGTGGGGCGGCCACCTGGCGGCCCTGGCTTCCGAGGAAATGGAGACGATCCACCGCATCCCGGGCCGATACCCTAAGGGCGAATACCTGTTGCTCTACGATCCCATCGACGGTTCCAGCAACATCGACGTCGATCTCTCGGTGGGCACGATCTTTTCCGTGTTTAAGGCGCCCGAGGGTGCTTCGGGCCGTGAAGTGACCGAGGAGGATTTCCTCCAGTACGGCCGCGAGCAGGTTGCCGCCGGCTATGCCATCTACGGCCCGCAGACCATGCTGGTCCTGACCATCGGCAACGGCGTCTACGAATTCACGCTCGACCGCGAAGTGGGCGCCTGGCGCATGACCGACGGTCCGCTCCGGATCACCCCGGGCAACCCCGAAGTGGCGATCAACATGGCGCGCCGCAGCCAGTGGTCGCCCGGCATCTCGCGCTACGTGGACGAACGCGTGGGCTGCATCGACGGTCCGCTGGCCGGGCAGTACAACATGCGCTGGACCGGCTCGATGGTGGCCGACGTACACCGCATCCTCAAGCGGGGCGGCGTGTTCCTCTACCCCTCGGACTACGCCAAGCCGGGCAAGGCGCGCCTGCGCCTGCTCTATGAAGCCAACCCGATGGCCATGCTGATCGAGCAGGCCGGCGGCGCGGCCACCGATGGACGCGAGCGTATTCTGGATGCAGAGGCCGTGGGCCTGCACCAGCGCATCGGCGTGGTCCTGGGCGATCCCGAGGAAGTGGCGAAAGTCCGCGAACTGTCGCTGGAAATGGATCTTCAGGCAGCCCCGGTCACCTGAAGTCCGCCAAAGGCATGAAAAAGGCCCCGGTCGCAGCAGCGGCCGGGGCCTTTTTCGTGGTGGGGACAGCGGGTGGTTATCCGCGCTGGCTCATCCGGCGTTCGGCGCGCTGGGGCACCTGCGCCCGGTCATCGGCGTAAGGCATGATGAGCCGTCCGTCCGGCGCCGCGGTATATGTCGTCTGCGTCGGATAGGGGATGGAGATGCCCTCGGCCGCGAAACGCTTCATGATGGAGACCAGCAGGCGGTCGCGCAGCGGATGCGCCACCGACCAGTCCGCGCCGGGCACGTCGACCAGCAGCGCGAAGTCGAGCGAGCTGGGGCCGAACGTCTCGAACCCGGCGCGCGCGGGCTTGCCGCCGACTTCCTCCACCAGTTCCCTCAGGATGCCGGGGATCCGTTCCAGCGTCTCCGCCGGGGTCTCGTAGGCGACGCCGATGGTGAAGGGCAGGCGGATGTGATCCCGCTTGGTGACGTTGAGGATCTCCGTGTCCAGCAGGTTCTTGTTGGAGATGATGCGCAGCTCGCCGGTATAGGCGCGGATGCGGGTGGACTTGAGGCCGATCGCCTCGATCACGCCGGTGCTGCTGCCGAAGCTGATCTGGTCGCCCTTGCTGAAGGGCCGGTCAAAGATGATCGCCAGCGCCGCGAACAGATCCGCGAAGATGCCTTGCGCCGCCAGGCCGATGGCGATGCCGCCGACACCGAGGCCCGCGACGAGGCCGGTCACGTTGACGCCCAGATTGTCCAGCAGGACCACCGTGGCGACCGCGAAGACCACCACGCTTACCAGCAGCCGGATCAGGCCCATGGCATTGATGATCGTCTCGCCCTGGAAGTGCTCGCTGGCGGTCTTGTGCTCTATCGTGCCGAGAATGAACTCGCGCGCCCAGATCGCGCCCTGCAGGACGGCGGCGATGGTGAACAGGAATGTCACCAGCCGGTCGAGCGCGGGCGGGGTCTGGGCATAGTTGTCGACCACCTTGATGGCGGTCATGACGATGAAGTAGTTGGTGGTCTTGGTCACCACCCGGCCGACCACCGTCAGCCAGGCGCCGCGCGACTGGCCGGGGCGGCAGAGGCGGTTGCCCAGCCGCCGCAGCGCGTAGAGCGCCGTGACGATGCCGATGGCGATGGCACCGGCGATGATGATCTGCAGCCAGTAGGTCTGGAACCAGTTTACCGTGGCATTGGTCAGATCGTGGATCTGTGCCTGCACGTCAGGGGGAGCATGCCGAGCCGAAGGGGCCGTGGACGTGGAGGCGGCGGGGGTGGAGGTGCTTGCAGCCATCAATACTCTTCGTTCTGCTGAGCGCATCGGCGGGCCGCTCCGCGTGACGGGGCGATCCGGCCGACCAGGCGACCCACGACGCCCTACGTCCTGTGCGGCGCAGGCTCGGCGCAGGATGGTTCAATGATCGTGCCGGCGGGATTGTTCCCGGCCGCGCGACGCCCCGAGTAGAGAGGTGCGGCGGGCTGCGTCAACCGCGGGGGGCGAGGGGGAGGGGGCAGCGCCGCCCTC
>Ga0160437_1000649_pt1 | contig 17246 bp, 13 predicted proteins | sample HID1975I_E0MG_FD_108227 | JGI IMG/M metagenome (GOLD analysis project Ga0160437, IMG submission 108227) | Enriched soil microbial communities from UW Madison campus, WI, USA - HID1975I_E0 MG | ecosystem: Environmental > Terrestrial > Soil > Unclassified | place: USA: Madison, Wisconsin... | reverse complement strand
CCACGGCAGCGCGTTGTCGTAGGTGCTTTCGCCGTACTCGCTGGCGTCCACGCTGGCCGGGAAGGCCAGGTCGGGCACCACGCCCTTGTGCTGGGTGCTGCTGCCGCTGACGCGGAAGAACTGGGCGATGGTCAGCTTGACCTGGCCGAAGCGCTGCGTTTCGCCACTCGGCCAGCGGTCGAGGTCGACGATGTTCTGCACGGTGCCCTTGCCGAAGGTGGTCTCACCGATCACCAGGCCACGGCCGTAATCCTGGATCGCACCGGCGAAGATCTCCGAGGCCGAGGCCGAGCCGCGGTTGATCAGCACGGCCAGCGGGCCGTCCCAGGCCACCACATCACTGCGGTCGCTGTTGACGGTGACGCGGCCACCGGATTCGCGCACCTGCACCACCGGGCCCTGTTCGATGAACAGCCCGGTCAGTTCGATCGCTTCATCCAGTGAACCACCGCCGTTGTTGCGCAGGTCCAGCACCACGCCGTCGAGCTTGTCGGCCTTGAAGCCGGCCAGCAGCTTGGCCACGTCGCGGGTCGCCGATGCATAGTCGGCGGCGTTGCGGCGGCGGCCTTCGAAATCCTGGTAGAAGGTGGGCAACTTGATCACGCCCACCTTGCGCTCGGGCTCCCCGTCCTTGGCCGGAATGGTCAGGGTCTCGCCCTTGGCGGCCTGTTCGGCCAAGCGCACCTTCTGGCGGGTCAGCACCAGGGTGTGGTGCTTGCCGTCCACGCCTTCCTCGGCGGGGATGAATTCCAAGCGGACCTGGGTATCGCTCTTGCCGCGGATCTTGGCCACCACATCATCGATGCGCCAGCCGATCACGTCTTCCAGCGGACCGGACTTGCCCTGGCCGACGCCGACGATGCGGTCGCCCGGCTTGAGCGTGCCATTCACCGCGGCCGGACCACCGGCGATGACCTCGCGGATCACCACCATGTCGTCCTGGCGCTGCAGCTGCGCGCCGATGCCTTCCAGCGACAGCGACATCGCCTGGTTGAAGTTCTCGGCGGTGCGCGGGGTGAAGTAATCGGTGTGCGGGTCCACCGCGCTGGTGTAGGCGTTGAGGAAGAACTGGAACACGTCCTCGCCCTTGAGCTCATTGACCGACTTTTCCAGCGTGGCGTAACGCTTGTCCAGCGTCTTGCGGATCTCGGCCGGCTGCTTGCCGGCCAGCTTCAGGCGCAGCCAATCGTTCTTGACCGACTTGCGCCACAGATCGTCCAGTTCGGCGCTGCTCGCGGCCCACGGCACGTCCTTGCGGTCGTACTCGAACTTTTCATCGGTGCTGAAATCGAAATCCTGCTTGAGCAGCTTGCGTGCATAGCCGACACGCTCACCCACGCGCTGCTTGTACACCGCGAACACCTGGAACGCCGGCTCCAGCTCGCCGCCGCGGATCGCGGTGGCGATGTTGGCCTCGAACGGTGCAAAGCGGGTGATGTCGGCCTGGGTGAAGAACTGCTTGCTGCTGTCGAGCGATTCCAGATAGCGCTTGAAGACGTCCTTGGAGGTCGCGGCATCGAGTGCACGCGGCCGGTAGGCGTATCGGCTGTCCGAAAGCAGTCCGTAGACCAGCTTGGAGGTGGTCACCTGGTCGGCCGTGGCCGCCGAGGGCAGCGCGGGCGAATCGGCGTAGGCGGCCAGTGCCATCGGCGCGGTGAGCGCCAGGGCCATCAGGAATGCGGGGGCTTTGAATTTCATGGACTAGCTCGTGGCACCTTGCCAAGGGAGAGACTGCGTGCATTACAGACACCACGACAGTGCCGAAAGTTGCCGCGTTTGTCACCGGGGCCTTCAGCCTACCGAGGCCGTTGGAGAAATTTGTGAATACCGGGGGCAGCAGCGCGCAGGCACGGGCCTGCGGCCATCCGCGGTTCAGGGCCGCGGCCGGGGAAAGACAGGGGGGAATGACAGAACGGGCCCCGAAGGGCCCGCTGGATCAACCGGCGACGCCGGCGTCGGCCGCCTGGCGGTCGGCATGGTAGGACGAGCGCACCATCGGACCGGAGGCGACGTGGCTGAAGCCCAGCGCGTTGCCGTACTCCTCCAGCGCCTTGTATTCCTCGGGGGTCCAGTAACGCAGCACCGGGTGATGATGCGCGGTCGGCTGCAGGTACTGGCCGATCGTGATCATGTCCACGTCATGCTCGCGCAGGTCGCGCAGGGTGGCCTGCACCTGCTCCAGGGTCTCGCCGAGGCCGAGCATGATGCCGGACTTGGTGGCGATCTCCGGGTGCTGGGCCTTGAACTTCTTGAGCAAGGTCAGCGACCACTGATAGTCCGCGCCCGGCCGCACGTTGCGGTACAGGTCCGGCACGGTTTCGATGTTGTGGTTGAACACATCCGGCGGGTTGGTCGCCAGGATCTCCAGCGCGCGCTCCATCCGGCCCTTGCCACGGAAGTCCGGGGTCAGCACTTCGATCTTGGTGTTGGGCGACTTGGCACGGATGGCACCGATGCAGTCGGCGAAGTGCTGGGCACCGCCGTCGCGCAGGTCATCGCGGTCCACGCTGGTCACCACCACATACTTCAGGCCCATGTCGGCCACGGTCTGGGACAGGCTGGCCGGCTCGTTGGCATCCGGCGGCTTGGGCCGGCCGTGGGCAACGTCGCAGAACGAGCAGCGGCGGGTGCAGACCTCGCCCAGAATCATGAAGGTCGCGGTGCCGTGGCTGAAGCACTCATGGATGTTGGGGCAGCTGGCTTCCTCGCAGACCGTGACCAGGCGGTTCTCGCGCAGCTTGGCCTTGAGGTTCTGCACGGCGTTGCCGGAGGGAATCCGCACGCGGATCCACGACGGCTTGCGCAGCACCGGCACGTCGGCGAACTGCACCGGCGAGCGGCCGATCTTGTCACCGCCGATCTGTTTGACGCCCGTCTGCAACGGGGCGGCGGACGGCGTGTCGCCCTGCACAACCTGCAGGGGAATGAGGCGAGCGGTGGTTTCAGTCATGGCCTTGGTCGGCGGCGTTCACGCCGCGTCAGTCAAATCGGGTAATTCAGCGGCCGGCTCGAGGGCCAGGCCGAACTGGCGGGCCAGATGGCCCAGCAGCACCGGCGTGACGGCTGCCATGCCGGACGGTCCCCCCAAGTCTACCACCGAGGTCACCTGCAGCCCTTGATAGCCACAGGGGTTGATCCGGCGGAACGGTTCCAGGTCCATGGCCACATTGAAGGACAGGCCATGGAAGGTGCAGCCGCGGCGCACGCGGATGCCGAGCGCAGCGACCTTGGCCCCGCCCACGTAGACCCCGGGCGCGCCCTCCAGGCGCTCGGCGCCGATGTTCCAGTCGCCGAGGGTGTCGATGAGGGCCTGCTCAATGCGGCAGACGTAGTCGCGCACGCCGATCCCGAGCCGCCGCAGCTGCAGCAGCGGGTAGATCACCAGCTGGCCGGGGCCGTGGTAGGTCACCTGGCCGCCGCGGTCGACATGCAGAACGGGAATATCGCCGGGGGCGAGCACGTGCTCGTCCTTGCCGGCCTGGCCCAGCGTGAATACCGGGTCGTGCTCGACCACCCACAGTTCGTCGCGGGTGGCATCGGTGCGGCCATCGGTGAAGCGCTGCATGGCATGCCAGACCGGGGCATAGGGCTGGCGGCCGAGCTCACGCACGAGGGCCGGTTGCGGCGCCCGGTCGCCCGGGGCCGCGGCGGTGGCACAGCTGGCTACAGCGTCCACTTCACTTCCGGATGGTCGCGCAGGGCGGTGTGGGCGGCGTCGTACTGTTCGCGGTTGTCGGCCTTGAACACCAGCCGCACGGACACGTATTTGCCGTTGGACGAGTGTTTCCAGCTGACCCGCTCGGTCAGTACTTCCAGGCCGGCGAGCTCGAGCAGGCGCGGCAGTTCGCGTTCCAGGTCGTTGCCGGCCGCGCCCATGGCGCTGAGTTCGAACTGGCCGGGGAACTGGAAGCCGTGGTCGGGGTTGTCAGACTTGATCTCCATGCGCCCATTATCGGGTCGCATGGCGACAAACCCAAGAGCCTGCATGAATGTGGCCGGAGGTGGCGGCCGTGCGGCGGCCACCTCCGGGCCGGCTCAGCGGGCCAGTTCCATCAGGGTGGAGTTGACCCAGCCCTTGTTGCCCATTTCGTCTTCCACTTCCCACATCGCGCCTTCCTTCAGGCCGGTGGGATACAGCAGCATGCCCGGCTCCAGCGAACGCACGGCCGTGCCGGTGCCCTTGGCGTTGGCCAGCAGGCGGCCCGGCTTGAGCATGGTCGCGGCTTGGCTGACGTTGGTCGCAGCCGGGTTGCCGGACAGGCCACCCAGCTCGCCCACCAGGTTGGTGTAAGCCTGCAGGTACGCCAGGGTGATCACCTGGCCGATTTCGGTGTTGGCATAGCCGCCCACGCCCATGCTGGCCAGGCCGCTGCCACCGAACAGGCTGCCGCGGGCGCCCCAGCCCAGGTCGGTCTTCTTGGAATTGCCTTCGACCACGGCCACCTGTTCGGAGGACCGCACGTCGGTCAGGCTCAAGGTGACGTTGGCCGTCTTGCTGCGCAGGTTGAGGCCGCTGACCACCGAGCCGGCCTTGCCACCCACCAGACCGCTGAGCAGGCCACCGATGGCATTGCCGCCGGCATCGCTGTTCTGCGAGATCAGGTCCGGAATCAGGACGTAATCGGCGGCACGCATCTGGCCCTTGCCGACGTTGGAGCGATTGCGCAGTTCACCGTCGGCGGCGAGCGCACGCTCGGCCTGGGATGCGGCCAGGCCCACCCCGCGGTCGACCAGGGTGAAACACTTGGACTTGCTGACGAACACCTTGATCAGACGCGATGGCGCCGGCAACTGCTGCCCGCTCCACCAGTTCACCACGTCTTCCGGCTCGATCACCGCGATCGTGCCCAAGGGCTTGCTGCAGACGGGAATCTCCGCCTGGCCGGCCTGGCTCTGTTCCTGGGCGGAACCGCGGCTGCCGAACGCGTCGCGCAGACCCGCCGACGCCGGCGTGCTGAGGGCCATCAGCCCGGCGCCCAGCGTGGCGCAGGCCAGAAGATGGGCGAGCGAATGTGATTTGATCATCTGTGTCATCCAGCGCTGCCGCCAACGGGCAAGCGCACTCCATGGGTTGAGAGAGGGCCTGCCTGCGCAGACCCGAATCCTTTACGGCGTCCCCTGACGCCTCGCGGAGAATATGGCAAAGCGTTTCCAACCACAACGCCAGCTGACTGAGGGGGCGCAGGGGGACCGGCCCGCTGCCGGCGCCACGCAGCAGGGACGGCGTTTCCCGGGACATGCCGGGTTTCGAAACAGACCGATGAACGTGGCGTAGTCGATCCCTCACATCCCTGTCTGTACCGTATCCCGGCAAAAGACGACCGAAACCCATTCTTCTATGCCCATGCATCCCAAGCGCTGCGCCGCAGCGCTCGCCCTGTCCGGCCTGATGGCCTCCGCCCTCCCCTTCGCCGCCCAGGCCGCCCCGCAATGCGGGCCCGATGCAATGCGCGAGCACCCGCCGCAGATCAATGTCCGCGTGGACAACGACCTGTTCGGCGGCAAGGACCAGGATCAGGGCTATACCAACGGCGCACAGATCACCTTCGTCTCGCCGAACCTAGTCGATTACACCGACGATCCGTGCCTGCCGCGCCTGGCGCGCTGGGTCAACAGCCATCTGGAGCGGCTGCACCCGGGCGAGTACGAACAGCAGAACATGATCTTCAGCCTGGCCCAGGGGATTTTCACCCCGACCGATTTCACCCGGAAGGACCTGATCGAGGACGACCGGCCGTATGCCGGTGTGCTGATCGGCAGCTTCGGGTACAACGCGCGCCGCGGCGACCGGCTGCAGACCACGCAGCTGGCGGTGGGCGTGGTAGGGCCGTGGGCACAGGGCAAGCAGGTGCAGAACGCGGTGCATGATCTGCTGGGCGATGAGAAGTTCCAGGGCTGGGACAACCAGCTGCACAACGAGCCGGTGTTCATGCTCACGCACGAGCGGATGCGCCGCTGGCCGGCCGATGCCACGGAGAATCTGGGCGGCTGGGGCTGGGATGCGATCAGCCATTACGGTGGTGCGGTGGGCAACCTGGCCACCCACCTCAATGCAGGTGGCGAGGTCCGTTTCGGCTGGAAGCTGCCCGACGACTTCGGCAGTACGCCGCTGCGCCCGGCCGGTGAGAACACGGCACCGACGCGCGGCGGCAAGCCAAGCGGGTGGTCGTGGCATCTGTTCGCGACGACCGATGCGGCGTGGGTGATCCGCGATATCACGCTGGATGGCAATACCTTCCGCAACAGCCACAGCGTGGACAAGCGCTCTGTGGTGGGGACGGCCGGTTACGGCCTGGCGGTGATGCGCGGTCGCTGGAAATTCGCGTTGGCCCGTTACCACAGCACGCGCGAATTCGATGGGCAGCGCGAGGCGCCGGTGTTCGGCAGCTTTACGATCAGCCGCTCGATGTAAGGCGACTGTCCGCCGGTGCCAGCCGGTGGCCGCCAGTAAAGAAAAGACCGGCTTTCGCCGGTCTTTTTTTTCATCTGAGGCAGTGGCGCGGATTACTCCGATTCCCACCACATCCAGAAGCTGTCCCACAGGCGCTTGAAGAAGCCGGCTTCTTCCACGGCGGCCACGGCCACCAGCGGGGCCTGGGCGACAACCTGGTTGTCCAGCATCACCTTCAGGGTGCCGACCTGCTGGCCGGCGGTGAACGGGGCTTCCAAGGTCTTGGGCACATCGATGCTCGGCTTGAGATCGTTGTAGCGGCCACGCGGGACGCTGACCAGCATCGGCTGGGCCACGCCCAGCTGCAGCTTGTCGGTCGTGCCCTTCCACACCTTGTGCTCGGCCACGACCTTGCCCGGCTCGTACATGCGGTGGGTTTCGAAGAAGCGGAAGCCCCAGTTGAGCAGCGCCAGGCTGTCATCGGCGCGCTGCTTTTCCGAGCCGCCACCGAGCACCACGGCGACCAGACGCTGATCACCGCGCTGGGCCGAACTCATCAGGCAGTAGCCGGCTTCGGAGGTGTGACCGGTCTTGATGCCGTCCACGCTCTGGTCGCGCCACAGCAGCAGGTTGCGGTTGGGCTGGGTGATGTTGCCGACGGTGAATTCCTTCACCTTGTTGTAGGCGTAGGTTTCCGGGTAGTCACGCACCATCGCGCGGCCGAGCAGTGCCAGGTCGTAAGCGGTGGTGTGGTGGCCCGGGGCGCTCAGGCCATGGGCGTTGACGAAGTGGGAATCCTTCATGCCGATCTTGGCGGCGTAGCTGTTCATCAGCGAGGCGAAGGCCTCTTCGCTGCCGGCCACGTGTTCGGCCAGGGCGATCGCGGCATCGTTGCCGGACTGGATCGCCATGCCCTTTTCCATGTCTTCCAGGCGCGCGGTCTGGTTGACCGGGAAGCCGCTGTAGCTGCCGTCGGTGCCGGCGCCGCCTTCGCGCCAGGCGCGTTCGCTCATCATCACCTGGTCGTCGGTACGGACCTTGCCGTTCTTGACCTCGGCGGCCACGACATACGAGGTCATCACCTTGGTGATGCTGGCCGGGGCCAGTTGTTCGTGCACGTTTTCACCGGCCAGAACCTGCCCGGTGGCGTAATCCATCAGGATCCAGGCCTTGGAGACGCTGGGCTTGGGCGCCGGCGGGGTGGCCACGGTGGCGGGCGCGGCGGCGGCGGGAGCAGGCGCCGGTGCCGGGGTCGGCAGGGGGGTCTGGGCGGAAACCATGCCCACGAACAGGGTCGTGGCCATGGCAGCGGCGGCAAAGCGGAATTTCATCGGACAGCAAGCTCCTGGAGGGCGCCAAGGGGTGGATGAGGGATAGCGGGCATTGTAGGCCCAAGGAGCGGCGGCACGCGCTGGCGTGCCGCGGGCAGTGGAAGGCTCAGTCCTTCACGATCTGCGGCGCCCCGAAGCCCAGACCGGCAATCCGGCCGGCAAGTTCCGAGGCGCTGGCATGGTCGGGGGCCGGGACGCGCAGGCGCCACAGGGTGCGCCCGCCACTGACGATGTCACTGATGCTGGCCCCGGCGATGCCGGCCGAGGACAGCTGGCCGAGCGCGCGCGTGGCGTTGTCGCGGCTGGCGAAGCTGGCGACCTGCAGCAGCACGCTGCCGAGCACCTGCTGGGAAAGTGTCGCGCTGGGCGCCGGTGCCGGGCGTGCGGCGGGTGCGGCGGCGGGCAACGCGGCCACCGCGACCGGGGCGCTGTTCACGCTGGCGGCCTGCGTGGTGGCCGGCTTGCCGGTGGCCACGCGTACGCCGTTGTCGCGCATCCAGTGATCGAAGTTGTCGGCGTTGCCGGGTTTGGCCGAATCGGCCACGCGGTAGCGGTACTGCTCGCCGGCCGGTTTGGCGGCGGCGGTCGCCGTGGCGGCGGGCAGCTTGCCGACCAGCGCATCCATCTCGCTGGCGCTGCGTGCCGCGGCAGCGGTGGAGGTCGCCGCCGCCGCAGCGGCCGCGACTTCGCGGCGCTCGCGGCGGCTGGGCTTGTCGACCATCAGGTTGTCATCCCCCGGGGCCAGCGCGCGGACTTCCACGTTGCCGGTGCCGCGCTGGGTGATGCCCAGGCGCACGGCGGCGGCATAGCTGAGGTCGACCACGCGGCCATCGTGGAACGGGCCGCGATCGTTGACGCGCACGATCACCGATTCGCCGTTGTCCAGGTTGGTGACCCGGGCGAAGCTCGGCAGCGGCAGCGTCTTATGCGCGGCGGTGAAGGCGTACATGTCGTACACCTCGCGGTTGGAGGTCAGGCGGCCGTGGAACTTGGCGCCGTAGTACGAGGCGGTGCCCTTCTCGGCGTAGCCGCGGGTCTTGTCCATCACCTGGTACTGCTTGCCCAGCACGACATACGGCGATTTGTTGCCGATCGGCGAGCGCGGCAGGTCGACCACTTCCGGCTCGGGGATGCAGGCCACGTTCGGGATGTAGGTAGGCGTGCTGTCATTCACGCCGGGCTTGTACAGGCCACCAGCGCGGTAGTCACCGCGCGTGCTCGGATCTTCTGCGGCGGCCTTGTAGGGCGAACCGTCGGGGCAATGCGCCGGGCGCCCGCCCTTGCCCTGCACCACCGCACCGGACGGCTTGCTGCTGCCGGCGCTGCTGCCACCGGGCTTCTTCGGCGCACTGCTGCAGGCGGCCAGTGCCAGTATCAACAGACCCGGGATCAGCCATCTGGAGCGTGCGATCGTGTTCATGCCGGCGGCAACTCCTGTCCGGCGATGGCCTGCGACAACTGGTACACGGCCATCGCGTACATTTTCGAGAGGTTGTAGCGGGTAATGGCGTAATAGTTCTGGAAGCCCAGCCAGTACTGCTTGCCAGTGCTGCCTTCCAGCGTGATCGGAGTGGCGGTCAGGCCGGCCGCGACCGGCACGCTGGGCTGGTAACCCCGCTGGGCCAGCTGCGACAGCGTCCAGGTCGGCGCCCATTCGGTCGGATTGAATTCCTCACGACCGGCCTGCAGCGTCGCCGGCACGGCGACCGGGCCACCGCGGACCCAACCGCCCTTCTTGACGAAGTAGTTGGCGATCGAGGAGAACACGTCGTCGTAGCTGGTGAACAGATCGCGGCGGCCATCGCCGTTGCCGTCCACCGCATAGTCGAGGTAGCTGGAGGGCATGAACTGCCCCATGCCCATCGCGCCGGCGTAGCTGCCCTTGATCGCGGTGATGTCCAGCTTCTCGTCGCGGGTCAGCGCAAACAGCTGTGACAACTCGTCGCGGAAGAACAATTCGCGGCGCACTTCGCGTTCCAGCTTGGCCGGGTCGCCGCTGCGCGGGTACTTGAAGGCCAGCGTGTACAGGGCATCGAGCACGCGGTAATTGCCGGTGTTGCCGCCATAGCTGGTTTCCACGCCGATGATCGCCACGATCACTTCGGCCGGTACGCCGGTGCGCTGCTGCACGCGCATCAGCTCATCGCGGTGCTGGGCCAGGAATTTCCTGCCGCCCTCGATCCGCGCCTGGCTGATGAACATCGGCCGGTATTCGTTCCAGGGTTTGACCCGCTCGGCCGGGCGCGACATCGCGGCGATGATCGGATCACGGATCTGCGCCTGGGCCAGGGTCGCTTCGATCTGCGCGGCGGGAATGCCGTAACGGGCCGCGGTGTCGCGCACGAAGTTGGCGCGGGCCACCTCGAACGGCACCGGGGTCAAGTCGACCGGGGCGGCATTGGCACCGGCGGCCTCGGGAGCGGCTTCGGCCGGCCCTTTGTTGCCCGCCGCTGGCGTGACAGGGACACCCGAGGCCTGCGGCGTCGGTGAAGGAGTCTGCGGCTGGGTCGCACAAGCGACCAAACCGAGCGTGAGCATGCAGGCCAGGGAGCGTCGAATCATCGCGGCAGGTTAGCAGGTCATGGATGAATTAAAACCCCTAAGACCATGAATCTCAACGGATTGCCTGAGTTTCTTCGCGACCGTTAAGCCCGCGTGTAGAGAGGCGCAACCTCCCCTGCCCATTCATGTTCTGACGAAAGGCAGTGCCGTGGCGTTCAGCGTGCGCCGATGCAGTGAGGCGTCTACTCCGTTCACCGGCGAGACCCGACGAAGCGCTATCGAGCAACGTACGTCTCACTTTTGAGAAAGATGCGGTAGGCACAAGAGGTCTGCCGGTTGCGTCCCCATCCCCGCAGACGCAACCGGCCAAACCGGACCCGGTCGGCAGCGGCATGGCGCGCATCTCCCCAGCGCGCGCCTCGCCCCTCTACCTGTGAGGCCAACTACTCCCCGCCAGACTCCCCCTCCGCGATGCTTGGCTCAGCGCGTCGTTGTTGGCGGGCCGCCATTGTGCAGGCCGTTTACGACAAGTCCATTGATCGAGATCAAGTCACTTCATATCTGTGCGCCACTTCTCACTTTTGTCTCGGCGCGTTGACATTGTTTGCACCTGAAACCGTTTCCGTATGCTGGGCTGCGCAAGGGCTGGCGCAGAATCACTCATGTTGCATGCACCGGCTGATGCTGCCGCGCCGCCATCACCAACCCGAAACTGGCCAGGAGGGATACCGCCGAGGTGCCGCCATAGCTGATCAGCGGCATCGGCACGCCCACCACCGGCAGCAGACCCGAAATCATCCCGCCGTTGACTACCACGTAGACGAAGAACACCAGGCCGGTGGTGCCCACCAGCAGGCGTGAGTAACCGCAGCGCGATTGGCTGGCGATCCACAGGCAGCGTGCGGTGACGAACAGGAACAGGCTGAGCACCACCGCCACGCCCACCCAGCCGAACTCCTCGGCCAACACCGAGAAGGCGAAGTCGGTGGTGTACTCGGGCAGGAAATCCAGCGTCGCCTGGGTGCCCTGCCCCCAGCCTTTGCCATGCAGGCCGCCCGAGCCGATCGCGATCTTGGATTGGATGATGTTCCAGCCCGTGCCCAGCGGATCGTTCTCGGGATACAGGAAGGTCAGCACGCGATCCTTCTGGTACTGGCGCAGCAGGCCGAACCAGGCCAGTGGCGCGGCCACCGACAGCCCCCCCAGCGCCACGGCCATCCACCACCAGCGCAGCCCTGCCAGCAGCAGCGCGAACACGCCACTGGCGGTCACCAGGGTGGCCGTGCCCAGGTTGGGCTGCAGCAGGATCAGCACCGCCGGGCCACCGATCAGCACGGCGGCGGTCAGCACCGCACGCGGCCGCGGCGGCAACGGCTGCTTGTGCAGGTACCAGGCCATCATCATCGGCAGGCTGAGCTTGAGCAGCTCGGAAGGCTGCAGATAGAACACGCCCAGATTCAACCAGCGCTGGCCGTATTTGCCGGTGCCGACCACATACACCGCCAGCAACGGCAGCAGGGACAGCGTGTAGATCCATGGCGACCACGCGCGCAGCGTCACCACCGGCAGCCGCGACAGTCCCCACAGCGCGGCAAGGCCGGCACCGTAGCGCATCGCCTGCGCATGCACGGGCCCGTCCACGCTGTGCAGCACGGCCAGGCCGGCCACCATCAGCAGACACAATGCGCCCAGCAGCGGCAGGTCCAGCGTACGGAAAAAGAAATGGAACACGGCGCGTGCGCGCTGCAGTAGTTCGACCATGCGGACGACTCCTGTGGATGACGCGACGCACAGCAGGAGGCGACACGGCGAACAGAAAGCGGACCCGCGATGCGGGCCGGCGCGAGCGCAGGACCGTAACACGCGCGGGCGCCCCAATCCTTAGCCGACACGTACCGCCGGGGCGCGGCGTACGCCGCGCGCGCCCTCAGCCGTAGCCGCCGTGTACCGGATTGTGGCGACGCACCGCCATCACCAGACCGAAGCCGGCCAGCAGCGACACCGCCGAGGTGCCGCCGTAACTGATCAGCGGCATGGGAACACCGACCACCGGCAACAGCCCGGAAATCATGCCGCCGTTGACCAGCACATAGACGAAGAACGCCAACCCGGTCGCGCCGGCCAACAGCCGCGAATAGGAGTCGCGCGACTGCGAGGCGATCCACAGGCAGCGCCCGATCACCACCAGGTACAACGCAAGCACGAGGGCCACGCCGATCCAGCCGAACTCTTCGCTGAGCACGGAGAAGGCGAAGTCGGTGGTCTGTTCGGGAATGAAGTTCAGGTGCGACTGCGAGCCCTGGCCCCAGCCCTTGCCGTCCAAGCCGCCCGAGCCGATCGCGATCTTGGACTGGATGATGTTCCAGCCCGCACCGAGCGCATCGCTCTCCGGGTCCATGAACATCATGATGCGGTCCTTCTGGTACGGCCGCAGCAGCCAGAACCAGGCCACCGGCGCGGCCGCGGCGACACCGCCGACCGCCACGCCCACCCACCACCACGGCAGCCCCGCCAGCAGCAGCACGAACGCACCGCTGGCGGCGATCAGCACGCCGGTGCCGAAGTCCGGCTGCAGCATCACCAGTCCGGTCGGCACGCCGATGATCACCGCACTGGTCAACACCGTGGAGAAGCGCGGCGGCAACGGCATGCGATGCAGATACCAGGCCACCATCATCGGCAGACTGACCTTGAGCAGCTCGGCCGGCTGCAGGTAGAACAGCTTCAGATCCAGCCATTGCCGGCCGTACTTGCCGGTGCCGAGCACGAACACGGCCAGCAGCGGAATCATCGACACCGCATAGATCAGCGGCGTCGCCGAACGGATGCGCAGGATCGACACGCGGGAGATCGCCCACATCGCGGCCAGGCCGACCGCGAAACGCGCGCCCTGTGCGAACACCAGTCCATCGCCGCCGGCGCTCTTGAGCACCGCCAGGCCGATCAGCATCAGCGCGCCCAGGGCCAGGCACAGCACCCAGTCCAGCGAGCTGCTGAAACGGACGGCCATGTCGACCGCCCAGCGCAGGAAGACCTTCATCGTGGCCGCTCCGGTGCGGTCGGGGGCGCGGTGGCAGTGGGCACGGGGGCGCCCGGGTCCGGCGCGGGCGCTGGGGCGGGCACACCCACCACGACCGGCATCAGCTCCAGCGCAGCCACCGCCGTATCGCCGGCTTCGCGCGCCGCGCCGTCGCCACCATCGAAGGCGGTGATGCCGATCGCGGTGGTGCCGCGCTCGCTGTCCAGCGGTTCCAGACCGTCGGGCATCTTGCCGAGCAGCCAGGCATCGAAGATCTTGCGTGCGATCGGTGCCGCCGCCGAGCCGCCGTAACCACCGCCCTCGACCGCGATCGCCACGGCGATGACCGGGTTGTCGGCCGGCGCGAAGCCCACGAACAGCGCGCGGTGGCGCAGGTGCAGCGGCAGGCTGCGCGGATTGACCGCGGCCGTGCCACGGCGGCTGATCACCTGCGCGGTACCGGTCTTGCCGGCCATCACGTACGGCGCGCCCGCGGCCGCACGCGCGCCACTGCCGCCCGGCTGCATGGTGCCCATCATGCCCTCGCGCACGGCCTGCAGATTGCTCGGCGTGGGGCTGATCGGCTTGCTCTCGCCCGGCGGCGTGGCCGTCCAGTCCGCGTCGAACCCGGCGCGCTGCTGCATCACCAGGTGCGGCTGGCGCAGCTGGCCATCGGCGATCCCGGCCACGCCATGCACCAGCTGCAGCGGGGTGACCTTCCAGTCGCCCTGGCCGATGCTGACGTTGACCGTGTCGCCGGGATACCAGCGTTCCTTGCGCGATTTGTACTTGGCCGCCGGCGAAGGCAGGATGCCGCCGATCTCACCGGTCAGGTCGATGCCGGTCGGCGCACCGAACCCGTAATAGCCCATGTAGTGGTCGAAGCGTTCGATGCCCAGATCCAGCGCGAGCTTGTAGTAGTACGTATTGACGGACTGGGTGATCGACTTGCGCAGATCGGTCCAGCCATGGCCGCCACGGTTGGCATCGCCCCAGCCCCGCGAGGTACCCGGCAGATAGAACATGCCGGTGGAGAGGATCTTGTCTTCCGGCCGGCGCACGCCGCTGTCCAGCCCGGCCAGGCCGATCAACGGCTTGATCGTGGAGCCCGGCGCGACGCCGCCCAGCACGAGGCGGTTGAACTGCGGCCGCGAGGGGTTGTCGTTGAGCGCCTTGAAATCGGCGTGCGAGATGCCGTTGACGAACAGGTTGGGGTCGTATGAGGGCAGGCTGACCATCGCCAGCACCTCGCCGGTGCGCGGGTCCATCGCCACCGCCGCGCCCTCGAACTCGCCGAAGGCGGCCACCATCGCGCGCTGCAGATCGGCATCGATCGACAGCCGCAGATCGCTGCCGGACTGGGCCGCGACCCGGCCGATGGTGCGGATCGCCCGGCCCTGCACGTTGGTCTCGACCTGCTCGTAACCGACCTTGCCGCGCAGCTGCTGCTCGTAGTAGCGCTCCAGCCCGGACTTGCCGATGTGGGTCAGCGCGGCATTGCCTTCGCCCAGAATCTCCAGGTCCTTGTCATCCACCCGGCCGACGTAGCCGATGATGTGCGCGAACAGATCGCCATAGGGATAGCGACGGGTCAGGTAGGGCTCCAGCTCCACGCCGGGGAAGCGCCAGCGGTCCACCGCGAAGCGCGCCATCTCCTCATCGGTGACGCGCAGCTTGAGTGTGACCGGCAGGAAGCTGCGGCGGGCCTTGCGCGACTTGTTGAACGTCTCGATGTCTTCCGGGCTGAGCGCGAGGATGTTGGACAGGCCGGCCAGGGTGGCGTCCATGTCTTTGACCTTGTCCGGGGTGATGTCCAGGCGGAACGCGGGCACGTTCTCGGCCAGCAGCCGGCCGTTGCGGTCGTAGATCATCCCGCGCCCCGGCACCACCGGCCGCGGCTTGATCCGGTTGGCTTCCGAGCGCGTGGCGTAGATGTCGTGGTCCATCACCTGCAGCTTGAAGTACCAGCCGCCCAGCCCGACCAGGCACACCAGGACGCCGAGGAAGCCCAGCGCGGCGCGGCGCCGGAACTGTTCTGCCTCGGCATGCGGATTCTTGGCCTGGCGGCGCATGTACATGTCAGCGCCCGCGTCGCCCGAAGCGCAGCGCGTCCAGCAGCACGAACACCAGCGGCCACAGCGCCATGCCCAGCAGCGGCGCCCACCAGTACGACCACGGCAGGGTCGGCTCGCCAACCACGATGTGCACCACCGCGCTGACGATGCGGTCGTTGAACAGCAGCCCGCCGATCGCCAGGATCTGCTGGGACATCGGGAAGAAGCGGATCCGCGCGCGGAAGCGCTGCAGGATGAAGGTCAGGATCACCAGCCGCAGCGCCTGCTCGCCGAGCACGCCGCCGTAGAGCAGATCGGCGATCACGCCGCTGGCGAAGGCGATGCCCAGCCCGACCCGGTCCGGCGTTTCGATCACCCAGTAGGCCAGCACCAGCGCCAGCCAGTACGGCCGCAGCGGCTGCAGCAGCGCCGGCAACGGCAGCAGGCCAAGCAGCAGCGCCACCACCAGACTGACCGGCAGCACCCAGGGTTTATCGCGCAGGCGGCTCATCGTTGTTCCTCCGGCGGCGTGGCGCCGGTTTCAGGCGCGGGCGCGGGCGATGCCGTGGCCCGACGCGGGACCGCCACCGGTACCGGCGCGGCCGGGCCGGGCCGGTTGGCCTGCGGCACGTTGGCCGGCGCGCTCGTCGGTGCGGTGCCTGCGGGGGGAGCGCCAGCCGGTGCCGCGCTGCCCGCCGGACGACCGTCCTGCAGCGGCGATTCCGCCGGGCCACCCGCTTCAGCGGCGTCGCGGCGCAGGTTCGGCGGAAGATGGATCGCTTCGCCCGGACGCAGCAGCAGGACGTCGCGGCCACGGTCGAGCTGGGCGGCCGGCTTCAGTTCGCCGACCAGGAAGGCATGGGTGTCATCCGGACGCAGCGCGGTGATGCTGCCGACCGGGAAGCCGGCCGGGAAGCGGCCGCCCAATCCGGAGGTGACGATCTCATCGCCGACTTCCACCCCGGCACTGAGCGGGATATCGCGCAGTTCCAACTTGTCGCCGCGGCCATAGACGATCAGCCGCACGCCGTTGCGGGCCACGGTGACCGGCACGGCATGATCGGGGTCGGTGAGCAGCAGCACCGTCGCGCTGTTGCCGGTGGTGGCGATCACTTGGCCCATCAGGCCACCGGCGTCGATCACCGCCTGGCCGACGTGCACGCCGTCACGGGTACCGGCGGCCAGCACCAGGCGCTGGCGCACCGGGTCCAGGTCGATATCCAGGATCGGGGCAAGCTGTACGTCCAGCCCGCTGCGCTCGGCCACGTTGAGCAGTTCGCGCAGCTGGGCGTTGTCCAGCGCCGCGGTCTGCAGGCGGGTCAGGCGCGCATTGGCGATCAACAGCTGGTTGCGCAGCTCGCGGTTCTCGGTGACGAGCTGGCCGTGGCTGGCCGCGTTGTCCTTGACCTGCGTCCCGAGCCGGCCCGGCAGGCCGGCCAGTGCCCACACCGGCTGCACCAGCACGTTGGCCTGCGCGCGCAGGCGTGACAGCCAGCCGGCCTGGTCATCGAGCACGATCAGGGTGATGGCCAGGGCCAGATAAGCGAGCAGGCGCAGCGGACTGGCGGCATCGCCCTGGCGGGAGGCTACGGGAGGACCGGCGTAAGGCGGCACAGGCGTCGACTGGGAAAAGTGGGAGTGAAGCGCGTTGCAGCACAGCGCAGCGGGAACAGCATGCGACAACGCCCCGGCGAGGCGATGCCCGGTGAGCGTGGCTCACCGGCATCACGCCGCAGAGGCGCGTCCACGATACACGGCCGGTACGGCTTACTCCGGCGCAAAGAACTCGTTGCCGTGCATGTCCACCAGTTCCAGCGCACGACCACCACCGCGGGCCACGCAGGTCAGCGGGTCATCGGCCACCTGCACGTGCAGGCCGGTCTCTTCGGAGATCAGACGGTCCATGTCGCGCAGCAGGGCGCCACCACCGGTCAGCACGATGCCGCGCT
>Ga0160437_1000647_pt1 | contig 17252 bp, 14 predicted proteins | sample HID1975I_E0MG_FD_108227 | JGI IMG/M metagenome (GOLD analysis project Ga0160437, IMG submission 108227) | Enriched soil microbial communities from UW Madison campus, WI, USA - HID1975I_E0 MG | ecosystem: Environmental > Terrestrial > Soil > Unclassified | place: USA: Madison, Wisconsin... | reverse complement strand
CGGCGATCATCTGACCGTCCTTGACGATGCCTGCCAGCGCCTCCTGGGCGCTTGCAAAAACCTTGTCCATCGCTCCAACTCCTAGTTAAGGTCTAACCGAAGAGAGCCCGCCCCGCCGCTTGCGCGGTGTGTCCCATGGGGGAACAAGAAAATCGGGGTGAGCCCTGTTTTTCCTTGGAGCGCGGCTGCCGGCGTCGGCCCCAGACGGCATCGCTACACTGCCCGATGTCTCTGGGTCGCGGCGCCGAGGGTGGCGCGCCCCTTTAGTTCTATTGTGATTTTGCGCTTGATTTTAACGGCATGACGGGCGTTTTACCGCCCTTAATCTGAAGCGGCCGCCTGGAACTGCGTGGCCATTTGGGCCAGCACTTCGGGCGGCCACGGTGCGGACGTATTGGCCACGTAGTCCATCCAGACTAGCACGTTGCGCCCGCGCGCATAGGGGCCGGCGTCGTCGCCGACCTTCTCCAGCAACAGCTCGAATTCGGCGCTGGAACGGCCGATGCGCGTGACCTTGTGGATGACCCGGACCGTGGCCGGGTACGTCAGCGGGCGCAGGAAATCGCACGAGGCGTGGGCCAGGATGGCGCCGTTGTCGGCGGGCAGCTCGAAGCCCGCGTCGTACAGGATCTGCATGCGGGCCTCTTCCATGAGGCGGAAATACAGCGTGTTGTTCAGATGATTCAAGGCGTCAGAGTCGCCCCAACGCAAAGGCAATTCCACTTGATGGGTATCGCCCACCGCCAGAATCCGCGCAGACAGATTGTCCGGGTTCACCAATTACTCCTGAAGGCTAAAAGAAATACGAAGGCGTACACGGCCTCCGCCTGCAATACAATCGCCGATAATACTTCCAGCCAAATATGGAATACATACGGGGAGCTTTGCAAATGTCTGAACGCGAGTCGATGGAATATGACGTGGTCGTGGTTGGCGGTGGACCCGCTGGCTTGGCCACCGCAATCCGTCTAAAGCAGCTGGCCGCTGAAAAGAATCAGGAAATCGGCGTATGCGTCCTGGAGAAAGGCGCGGAACTGGGTGCACACATCCTGTCCGGCGCCGTCATGGACCCGCTGGCGCTGACCGAACTTATCCCCGATTGGAAAGAAAAAGGCGCACCGCTGACGGTGCCGGTCACGCAGGACAAGTTCATGTTCCTGTCCCAGACCGGTGCTCGCACCACGCCGAACTGGATGCTGCCGCCCTGTTTCCACAACGAGGGCAACTACATCGTTCGCCTGGGCGACGTCGTCAAATGGATGGGCGAGCAAGCCGAGGCGCTGGGCGTGGACATCTTCCCCGGCTTTGCCGCGGTTGAAGTGCTGTACGACGACAACGGCGCCGTGCGCGGCGTGGCCACCGGCGACATGGGCGTGGCCCGCGACGGTTCGCACACCGACCACTACCAGCCCGGCATGGAACTGCATGCCCGCTACACCGTGTTCGGCGAAGGCTCGCGCGGCCAACTGGGCCGCCAACTGATCGAACGCTTCAAGCTGGACGACGGCCGCAACCCGCAGTCCTACGGTATTGGCATCAAGGAAATGTGGGAAGTCGACCCGGCGCAATCCAAGCCCGGTCTCGTCATCCACACGGCCGGCTGGCCGCTGGATTCCGACACCTACGGCGGTTCGTTCCTGTACCACCTGGACAACAACCTGGTGGCCGTGGGCATGATCGTCGGCCTGGATTACGCCAACCCCTGGCTGTCGCCGTTCGACGAATTCCAACGCTACAAGACGCACCCCGCCATCCGCGGCACGTTCGAAGGCGGCAAGCGCATCGCCTACGGCGCGCGCGCCATCACGGCGGGCGGATTGATGTCCTTGCCCAAGCTGACGTTCCCGGGCGGCGTGCTGGTCGGCTGCGAAGCCGGCTTCCTGAATGCGTCCCGCATCAAGGGCAGCCATGCCGCCATCAAGTCGGGCAAGATGGCCGCCGAAGCCGCGTTCGACGCCCTGCTGGCCGACCGCCGCCAGGACGAACTGGCCGCGTATCCGAAGGCTTTCGAAGGCTCGTGGCTGCACGCGGAGTTGAACAAGGCGCGCAACTTCAAGCAGTGGTTCAAGAAGGGCCGCACCATCGCCACGTTGATGACGGGCGTGGAGCAACTGCTGCTCAAGGGCAAGATGCCCTGGACCCTGCGCCACAACAAACCCGACCACGCCTGTCTGCAACCGGCGTCCGAATGCGCGCGCATCGACTACCCGAAGCCCGATGGCAAGCTCACCTTCGACAAGCTCAGTTCGGTGTTCATTTCGAACACCAACCACGAAGAGAACGAGCCCATCCACCTGACCTTGAAGGACCCGTCGGTGCCGGTGCAGGTGAACCTGGCCAAGTACGGCGGCCCGGAATCGCGTTACTGCCCGGCCGGCGTGTACGAGTTCATCAAGGACGACCACGGCGAGGACCGCTTGCAGATCAATGCGCAGAACTGCGTGCACTGCAAGACTTGCGACATCAAGGACCCCACCCAGAACATTGTCTGGGTGGCCCCGCAAGGCGGCGAAGGGCCCGTCTACAGCGGCATGTAAACCCCGATCAGGGTTGTTGGATACCCTGCCTCAAGGCGCCTTCCGAGGCGCCTTTTTCACGAACCAAGGCGGCATCATGACTGAACGCGTACTTCTCATCGGCTGTGGCGACCTTGGCCAGCGCGTGGCCCGACGCTTCCTGGCGCGTGGCGACCAGGTGTACGCGCTGCGCCGCCACCCGCCCGCCGACGACAGCGGCATCCAATGGCTGCAAGGCGACATCACACGCGCGGACACCCTGCCCGCGCTGCCCGCCGGCGTCACGCGGCTGATCCACGTGCCCGCCCCCGGTGCGCGCGATGCCGCCGTCTACCAGGGCGTATTCGTTGACGGGTTACGGCATGTGCTGGATGCGCTGGACACCTCGCAACTCAAGCGCGTGGTGTTCGTGTCTTCCAGCGCGGTGTATGGCGAACACCAGGGCGACTGGGTCGACGAAGACACGCCGCCCGCGCCGCAGGGCTTCAATGGCCAGGTGCTGCTTGAGGCCGAAGCGGCGCTGGCGGCGCGAGGATTTTCATCCACGTCGATTCGTTTCGCCGGGCTGTATGGGCCGGGCCGGCTGCAATTGATTGAACGCTTGCGTAGCGGCACGGCGGGTGCCCCGCGCGAGCCCGAGCACTGGGCCAATCGCATCCACATCGACGACGCCGCCGGGGCGGTGTTCCATCTGGCGCTGTTGCCGGACGTGGCGCCCGTCTACATCGGCTGCGACAACACGCCGCTGCCGCTGCACGTGCTGTACACCGAGCTGGCCGCGATGATCGGCGCCCCCGCGCCGCGCGAAGCGCCCGCACCTGCGAATGTGGGCAGCAAGAAGCTCAGCAACGCGCGCCTGCGCGCCAGCGGGTTTACGCTGCAATGGCCGGATTCGCGCCAGGGCTATGCGGCGCTGCTGGCAGACGCCGGGTTGGAAGCAAGCTGATGCTCGGCGAGATGCGGGGCGCGATGCACTGCGCAATGCAGGCATAGTTCGCCTCACGTCGAATCATCGTCGGCCACGACCGCCGATACTGGCGGCAGACCCTGCCGGCCGCAGCATTCCACGTGCGCCGCGCAACGTGAAACCGCCAAGGAACCCGCCCCATGATCGCCGTGATATTCGAAGTCGAACCCGCCAATGGCAACCCTGATCCCTATCTGCACATTGCCGCCGGCTTGATCGACGAGCTCAAGACCATCGACGGCTTCATATCCGTCGAACGCTTTCAAAGCCTGAGCACGCCGGGCAAGTTGCTGTCGCTGTCATTCTGGCGCGATGAAGACGCCGTGAAGAGCTGGCGTTCACTGGAGTCGCATCGCCGCGCCCAGGAAGCGGGACGCGGCGGCGTGTTCCAGAACTATCGCCTGCGGGTGGCGCAAGTGCTGCGCGACTACGGCATGGCCGAGCGCGACCAGGCGCCCGCCGACAGCCGCACGCGGCATGGCTGACGTCGTCCGCGCCAATCAGGCCAGGTGGCGCGCCACCGCCTGAACCACGCGCTGGACGTCGTCGGCCGACACGTCCAGGTGCGTGACCAGGCGCGTGGGGCCGCCGTAGACGGCGCGCATCTGGATGCCTTCCTTGCCCAGCGCTTCGGTCAATGACTCGCATCGCGCCGGCTCGAACTCCACGAACAACATGTTGGTGTCCTGGCTCAGCACCTTCACGCCCGGAATCGCCCGCAAGCCTTCGGCCAGCGCACGGGCGTTCTCGTGGTCATCGGCCAAGCGCGAAACATGATGCTCCAGCGCATACAGGCAGGCAGCGGCCAGCACGCCGGACTGGCGCAAGCCGCCGCCCAGCACCTTGCGCCAGCGGTACGCGCGGGCGATCAGTTCCTTGCTGCCCACCAGCACCGATCCCACCGGCGCGCCCAAGCCTTTTGAAAAGCAGATGGACACCGAATCGAAGGGCTGGCACATGTCGACCAGCGGCTTGCCACTGGCCACCGCCGCGTTGAACACGCGCGCGCCGTCCAGGTGCGTCGCCAAGCCTTCCTTACGCGCCCAATCCGTGGCGGCCTGGATGTAGCCGGCCGGGATCAGCTTGCCGTGACACGTGTTTTCCAAGGCCAGCAAACGGGTGCGGGCAAAGTGCGGATCGCCCTGGGGCTTGACCGCCGCCGCCAGCTTCTCCAGCGGCAGCGAGCCGTCTTCGGCGTGTTCGATGGGCTGGGGCTGGATGCTGCCCAGCACGGCCGCGCCACCACCTTCGTACTTGTAGGTGTGCGCCAGTTGCCCCACCAGGTATTCATCACCACGATCGCAATGCGCCATCAACGCGGCCAGATTGCTTTGCGTGCCGGACGGAAAGAACAGCCCGGCCGCCTTGCCGGCGCGTTCGGCCACGGCCGCCTGAAGCTGAATCACGGTGGGGTCGTCGCCCATCACGTCGTCACCCAGGGGGGCGGAAACCATGGCCTGCAACATGGCGGGCGTGGGCCGTGTGACGGTGTCGCTGCGCAGATCGATCATTGGGAAATCCTTGATGGGGAGTAAGAAGATCGGGAAGGTGAACGCGGAGTGTCAGGTGCTGCGAGCAGCCGGGGCGGCGGGCGCGGCCCGGCTCACGACGAAGATGCCGGCCAAAATCAGCGCCATGCCGCCCAGTTCAACCAGCGAGGGGCGCTCGGACAGAATCGCCCAGGCCAGCAGCATGGCCACCACCGGCACCCCCAGGCTGGACAAGCCGGCAATCGACGCGGGCACGCGGCGCACCACCTGCAGCCACAGCAGCCAGCCCGCCGCCGTGGCAATCAAAATGATGTAGGTCATGCCCGTCCATAGCGGCCAGTCCCATTGCGCCGTCATCTGCGGCACCAGATACGCAACCGGCACCATGACCAGGCCGCCGAACAGCATCTGCCACGCGGTAAACGTCATGACGTCGGGCGCGTGGCGTTCGAACATGCGCTTGGACAGCACCGTGCCCACGCCCCAGCACAGGCCGCTGCCCAGGCCCAGCAACACGGGGCGCATATCGCCCAGGCCATTCCACGGTTCAACGAAACAGACCAGGCCGATTGCCGCCAGGCCGATGCCCACGCCATGCTTGGCCGACGGGCGCTCTCCCAGCAGCCACCACGCAAACAGCACCACCCAGAACGGCATGGTGTAAGCCATCAGCGAGACCTTGCCCACGCCGCCCGACACCAGCGCCGTCTGTACGAAGCCCTGGAATCCCGCCGTCTGGGTCAGGCCGATCAGCAGGGTCAGTTTCCACGGGGGCATGCCCAGTGGCCGACGGGTCGCGATGGCCAGCGCGAACAGCACCAGGCTGCCCACCACATAGCGCAGCGCCACGAAGTCGAAGGGGCCGATGTAAGGCACGATCAGTTTCATCGCGATCCAGCTACCCGCCCAGACCACGATGGTGCTGAACATCAGGGCAAGTCCTGCGCGATCGAAACTGCTGCGGCTCACGTCGTTGGCTCCGTCTTGTGTGGGTGAGAAATGCAAGGGCACAAAAAAGAAAAGACGCCCGGACCGGCAATTACCGGTGCGGGCGTCTGACATTATGCTCCTGTCGCCGGGAGGTCGATCGGCCGTTTATGGCCGAACACACTTACAGCGGCTTGGCCAATTGCTCAAGAATGGCGGGGTTTTCAAGCGTGGACACGTCCTGCGTCACTTCCTCGCCCTTGGCCACCACACGCAGCAGGCGGCGCATGATCTTGCCCGAACGGGTCTTGGGCAGGTTGTCGCCAAAGCGGATGTCCTTGGGCTTGGCGATGGGGCCGATTTCCTTGGCGACCCAGTCGCGCAATTGCTTGGCGATGGCCTGCGCGGCTTCGCCTTCCGGACGCGCCTGCTTGAGCACCACGAAAGCCACCACGGCTTCGCCGGTGGTGTCGTCCGGACGGCCGACCACGGCGGCTTCCGCCACCAGTTCATGCGCTACCAACGCCGACTCGACTTCCATCGTGCCCAGGCGGTGGCCCGACACGTTCAGCACATCGTCGATACGGCCCATGATCCAGAAGTAGCCGTCCGCATCGCGCTGCGCGCCGTCGCCGGCCAGGTAATAGCCACGCAGCTCCGACGGGAAGTAGCTTTTCTTGAAGCGTTCCGGGTCGCCCCAGATGTTGCGGATCATCGCGGGCCACGGGCGCTTGATGACCAGGAACCCGCCATTGCCTTTTTCGACGTCGCCGCCGGTTTCATCAACGATGGCCGCGGCGATGCCCGGCAGCGGCAGCGTGCACGAGCCCGGCTTGGTCGGCGTGGCGCCCGGCAAGGGAGTAATCATGTGGCCGCCGGTTTCGGTCTGCCACCAGGTGTCCACGATCGGGCAGCGCTCGCGGCCGACATGCTTGTGATACCACATCCAGGCTTCGGGGTTGATGGGTTCACCCACCGTGCCGATGATGCGCAGGCTGTCCAGATCGTAATTTTTCGGGTGCGCGTCCGGGGTCGTTTCCGACGCCTTGATCAGCGAACGGATGGCCGTGGGCGCCGTGTAGAACGTGGTGACCTTATGGCGCGCGATCATGTCCCAGAAGCGGCCGGCATTGGGGTACGTGGGCACGCCTTCGAACACCACCTGCGTCAACCCGGCGGCCAGCGGGCCGTAGGTGATGTAGGTGTGGCCAGTGACCCAGCCCACGTCGGCCGTGCACCAATAGACGTCGTCCTTGCGGGCGTCGAAAGTCCACTTCACGGTCAGCAGCGCCCACAGCAGGTAGCCTGCCGACGAGTGCTGCACGCCCTTGGGCTTGCCGGTGGAACCGGACGTGTAAAGAATGAAGAGCGGATGTTCGGCGTTAACCGGCACGGGTTCGCAGGTGTCGGGCTGGCCGGCCTCGACCTCGTGCATCCAGAGATCGCGGCCTTCGCTCCACTGCACCTTGCCGCCGGTACGGCGATACACGATCACTTTGTTGACGGCTTCGCAGCCGCCCATGGCGATGGCGTCTTCCACGGCGGGCGTGAGCGGAATGGACTTGCCGCCACGCACTTGTTCGTCGGCGGTGATGACCAGCGATGCGCCCACGTCCACGATGCGCTCTTGCAGGCTCTTGGCCGAAAAGCCACCGAACACCACCGAGTGCGTCACGCCCAGGCGCGCGCAGGCCTGCATGGCCACCACGGCTTCGATCGACATGGGCATGTAGATGATGGCGCGGTCGCCCTTCTTGTAGCCCAGGTCCTTCAGGCCATTGGCGAAGCGGCACACGCGCGCCAGCAGCTCGCGGTAGCTGACCTTGTTCACCGTGCCGTCGTCACCTTCGAAGATGATGGCGGTCTTGTCGGCGTTGCCGTTGGTGAGGTGTACGTCCAGGCAGTTGGCCGACACGTTCAGTTCACCATCGCCAAACCAGCGGTAGAACGGCGCGTCGGACTCGTCCAGCACTTGCGTGAAGGGCTTGGTCCATTGCAGATTGTCGCGGGCCTGGCCGGCCCAGAAGCCGTCGAAGTCGTTTTCCACTTGGGCACACAGCGCGTTGTAGGCGTCCATGCTGGGAATCGCCGCGCCCTCGGCCGCGCGCTCGGGCGGCGGGAAGACGCGGGTTTCTACCAAGACGGACTCAATTGCATTCGACATGATCTTGTCTCCAAACGGTGATTTTGTTGTTGATGCCGCTGTTTTGCCTTGGCCGCCGAACCGCAAGCTTCGTGAAGGCGTGCGGCGCAGGGACATTTCTTATCCACCCACCACCGTATCGCCACGCTCTTACGGGCACCTTACGCAAAAACCGGGCCGGAGCCCGAGCAAACAACGCAAGGCATCACGCAACACTCGTGATGCCTTGAAGGCAGTGCATAAGGATAGCAGCCTGATCAACACCGCGGCAGGCTGCGGCAGGTGTTGATTCAGACGGCGGGACGCCGCGCCAGGCCGCGTTTCATATCCACGCGCGACAACAGGATGAGGCCGCCCACGAAGAACACGCCAGTCACCAGGATGGCCAGGCGATGGTTGCCATCGGTAGCCCAGGTGACGATGCCGTAGGTCAACGGCCCGATCACCGCGGCCAACTGCACGGCAAAGGTCCACAGCGAATAGAACTCGGCCAGGCGGCCGGCAGGCGCCAGCGCGCCGGTCATGGCGCGGCCCGCGCTTTGGGTCGTGCCCATGCATAGCCCGGCCAACGTGGCGGCTACCCAGAACACCGGCGCCGTCACGGCCGCATACGCCACCAGCACCATCACGATCCAACCGCACAAGGTGATGGCCAGCGCCGGCTTGTGGCCGATGCGGTCTTGCACATAGCCGAACGAGAACGCACCCACGGCGGCGCCGATATTCACCGTGAACACCAGCAGCATGATCTGCGGTGTGGTGAACCCCATGACTTCGGATGCGTAAACGGCGGCCAGGGTGATGACGACCGAGATCCCCGCCTGATAGCAGGCGATGCACATCAGCAGGCGGCGGAACTCGGGAAAGTGCTGGCCGGTTTCGCGCCAGGCGTAGGCCAGGCGCTTCAGCATGTGCAGCGCCTGCGGCTTGACCGCTTGCGGCCGCGCGCGCTCTTTCAGCAGAAAGAACGACGGCAGCGCCGCCAACGCGAACACCGAACAAGTCACCACGATGACCCAGGGCACGAAGTGTTCCGCCGTCATGCCACGGGCTTCGGCCGATGTCACCACCACCAGCGACAAGCCCAGCGTCAGCATGCCGCCGCAATAGCCGAAGCTCCAGCCCCAGCCCGATACGCGGCCCAGCGCGGCCGGGCGGGCAAGTTCGGGCAGGAACGCCGCCACCACGGACTCCCCCACGCAGTAGCAGTAGTTGGACCCCACGATGGCGGCCAGTGCAAGCCATACATCGCCTGGCCCGGCTTGCGTCAGGACCAGCGTGGCGGCGACGCAGCCGATGGTGCTGGAATACAGCAGGCGACGCTTGCTGCCGCTGGCGTCGGCGCGCGCGCCCAGCGTGGGCATCGTCAACATGATGAGCAGATAGGACAGCGACAACGCCGCCGTCCAGGCCAGCGTGGCCCACGGGGCTCGCCCGCCGACCACGCCAACAAAATAGGTGCTGAACACCGCCGTGAGAATGACGGTGGTGTAGCCGGAATTCGCGAAGTCGTACATGGCCCAGGCCCAGACTTCGCGTTTAGCCACGCCGGGGTTCAAGGGGCTGGCGCCCCCTGCCCCGACTTCAGGCGTGGAACCGCCCGTGGGCGGTTCCGGCAATTGCGTCTGGCTCACAGGCCCAGCGCGGCAATGCCCGCTTGCGCGATCAGCACGTCTTCGGTCGACTTCACGCCCGACACGCCGACGGCGCCCACCACATGGCCGTTAACGGTGACCGGCACGCCGCCTTCCAGCATGCCTTCGATCAGCGGAGCCGACAGGAACGACACGCGGCCGTTGTTGATCATCTCTTCGTAGATGCGCGATTCGCGGCGGCCCAGCGCGGCGGTCTTGGCCTTGGCGGGCGCGATGTGCGCCGAGATGGGGGCCGCGTCATCCAGACGCAGCATGCCAAGCAGGTGGCCGCCGTCATCGACCACCGAGATGGTCACGGCCCACTTGTTCTGCACGGCGTGTGCTTCGGCCGCGGCGAGGATCTTCTTGACGTCTTCGGCGCTCAGCACGGGTTTGGTATTCATTGCAACGACTCCTTGATCTGTTCCAGGGCGGATGGGTCTTCAATGGTCGTCAGGTCTCCGGGATCGCGGCCTTCGCATACTGCGACGATCGCACGGCGCAACACCTTGCCTGAACGGGTCTTGGGCAATGCGCCCACGAACCGGATCCTGGCGGGTCTTGCCACCGCTCCCAGCTGATCTTCCACCAGCCGCATGATATCGCCTTCCAGCTGCTTTGCCCCGTCGGGCGTCTCGGCTCCGGCGGGATTCTTCAACACGGCGAACGCCATGGCAACCTGGCCCTTCAACGCATCCGCCACCCCCACCACCGCGCATTCGGCAATTCCGCTGTGGCTGTTGACGGATTCCTCGATCTCTCGCGTACCAAGACGGTGACCTGCCACATTGATCACGTCGTCGGTACGGCCCAGGATGAACCAGTAACCGTCCGCGTCCACCCGCCCCCAATCAAACGTGGAATACACCTGCCGCCCGGGAATCGACGTGAAATACGTCTGCACGAAACGCGCGTCGTCGCCCCAGATCGTGGACATGGCGCCGGGAGGCAGCGGCGGCACGATCGCGACCACGCCTTTTTCGTCCGGCCCCAGATCTTCGCCCGTGGCCTCGCTGACAATGCGCGCGTCAAAACCGTAGACAGGAAATGAGGGGCTGCCGAATCGGGTCGGCACGTTTTCAACACCGGGCTGCGCGGACAGGATCGGCCAGCCGGACTCGGTCTGCCAGTAGTTGTCGATGATGGGTTTGCCCAGCCCTTGCGAAATCCAGGTGGCGGTCGGTTCGTCCAGCGGCTCGCCGGCCAGATATACCGCGCGCAGGCTGGACAGGTCATGGCGCTTGAGCAGCGCGGGATCCTGCCGTTTGAGCACCCGCACGGCGGTGGGCGCGGAAAACAAGGTGTTCACGCCGAACTGCTCCACCAGTTTCCACAGAATGGCGCCATCGGGGCGCACTGGTGTGCCTTCATATAGCACCGTGGCCTGCCCACCGATCAAGGGGCCGTAGACGATGTAGGAATGGCCGACCACCCAGCCGATGTCGCTGGTGCAGAAAAACGTATCGCCCGCGCGGCCGTTGAACAGGTATTCCATGGACGACGCCAGCGCTACCGCATAGCCGCCCGTGTCGCGCTGCACGCCCTTGGGCTTGCCGGTGGTGCCGGACGTGTAAAGGATGTAGCTGGGCTCGGACGATTCCAGCCATTGCACCGGCACCCGGGCGCCACGGTGGCGCGCGCGCAAGGTCGCGTAATCCAGGTCGCGTCCGGCCACGGGTTCGAAGGGCGACAGGCCCCGGTCAAACACCACCACCGACGCGGGTGGCGACTTCGCCAGGCTCAAGGCCTTGTCCAACAAAGGCTTGTACGGCACCACCTTGCCGCCGCGCGACCCGCCATCCGTACACACCACGACTTTGGGCGCGGCGTCGTCGATGCGCTGGGCCAGGTTGACGGACGCAAACCCGCCGAACACCACCGAATGCACCGCGCCGATGCGGGCGCAGGCCAGCATGGTGAACACGGCCTCCGGCACCATCGGCATGTACAGCAGCACGCGGTCGCCCCGCCCCACGCCCAGCTCCTTGAGCATGGCGGCGGCCGCGTTGACCTCTTCATACACGTCCTGCCGGGTGTACGTGCGCTCTTGCTCCACCTCGGTGGACACCCAGATCAGCGCAGGGTGGTCGGCCTGAGTCGGCAACCACCGGTCGACCGCGTTGTAGCAAAGATTGGTCGTTCCGCCCACGAACCACTTGGCGAATGGCGGTCGCGAGAAATCCAGTACAGACTGAAATGGCGTATCCCAATGGATGCGCCCCGCCTCCTCGCGCCAGAAGCCATCCCGGTCATGCAATGATCTGTAATGGAAATCCCGAGTTTTTTGCATTTGTGTCTCCTGGTATTGTTCGTACGCCTTAAGGCGGATTGATTTCTTGCGAATCTCTCGGTCATTTTGGTAGGCAAACCTTGCACGAGGCTTGCCACAAGTCAAAAATATTCTTTCAAACGTCCTCGCGGCACGGACCCGTTACTGATCTGGCACTGATTAGTAATAAAAGTTTGGTAGAATGCCCGCAAAGTTGTAGATAATTGTTGATTCTGCTGACATTTCGGCCCATTCCACGGCTAATTCCGTGGTTTTTGCTGTGAAAAAGCAGGTCATCCCAGGCGAATGCATCGACACTCCATACTCGCGCGATTCTATTCATCCACTGGCCAGGCAAAGCGCGGTCTGCGTACGCTCGCGCTGATGGCATGTGTTGCGAGTCTGGCAGGTTGTGCAGGCACCGGGCAAAAGTCAACCGCCCATACGTCCGAGATTGATCCGTACGAAATGGAGTGGGTCGCCACCGCCGATGACCCTATCGGCATGCTGGTGACGCAAAAATTCAAGCGCGATCGCCAGGGCCGCAATGCCGGCAACGCCGGGGCCAATACCGGCGACAACGCCATGGTCAGCGAAGCCCTGAACTACCTGGGCATCCGCTACCGCTTCGGCGGAAGCACTCCCGAAACCGGTTTTGATTGCAGCGGATTGGTCTCGTACTCCGCTGAACGCTCCCTTGGCTTGAAACTGCCGCGCAACGCCGCCGAAATGGCCCAGCAAGGTGTCTCGGTCGCCAAAAACGAATTGAAAGCCGGCGACCTGGTCTTCTTCAATACCATGGGACGCCGCTATTCACACGTGGGCATCTACCTGGGCGACGACCGCTTCGTGCATTCGCCCAGCGCCGGTGGCGTCGTGCGCGTGGAAAGCATGACCATGGCTTACTGGACCAAGCGCTACAACGGCGCCCGTCGGCTGGATAACACCCTGATGGCTTCGGCCCGCGCCGCCAACTGATCCCCCTGCTTCCGGCATGCTCGCACAAGCGGCTGCCTGAACGCCATACCCCAAAAGCAAAACGCCGTCAGACTTTGGTCTGACGGCGTTTTTCATTGCTCTTCGCGGCCCGGGGGCCGCAGGCCGTTTCGGCCTCCCCAGTTTTTATGGTCCAGCGACAAGCATTGAATTCAGTGCACGGTGCCTGCACGCGGGCACAGGCCGCATTGCTGCAGGGCTTGCTGCATGCTGCATACCGAACGGCGACAAGCCACGACCCGGATGCCGCCACGCTGCGCGGCGTTGCGGAAGGTCTTCATGACGTTGTGGCCCAGGAAGTCGGTCAGCAAAATGACCAATTGCGTGCCCGAAGGCAGTTGTAGCGTCTTCTTCTGATGCGAGGGATCACGGCCGCTGATGTGATGCGTGATCGAAATGTTGTGTCCTTTGAGCAGATCCGGAATATTACCCAGTCGATCTGCCCCAACCACTACTGCACTGAGTCCTGCCGTCATGATGAACCTCACTGGTCGTTGAGCCTGGATGTAATGATAATGATTCCTATTTTTTAGTCAACTTAAATGAGATCGGTTCTTATTTAATTATTTATATGAGCTAGTGAAAAGGGATAGCGAGATTTGCTATCAGCCAGGGAACTCGCGGTTGTCCGGCCGGTCGCGACGCTACCGGCACGCCGCGACTGCCCAAAAAAAAGCGCGCCGTCCGATGACGTCGCGCGGGTTTGATAGCGAAAAGGAATTCCGCCTATTTCGGTGTGCCCTGCACTGCCGCGGACACGACAGCCCGCGTTAGCGAGGGCGCCAGCATTTCCAGGAACGTGTAGACGTAGTCGCGCAGGAACACGCCGGATTTCACGCCCACGCGCGTCGTATGCGTGCCGAACAGATGCCCCACGGGCAGGCCTACCAGGTTCGAGTCGCGGCGCGGGTCATAGGCCACGCCGGCGATGATGCCGATGCCCAGCCCCACATCCACATAGGTCTTGATCACGTCGGCATCAATGGCTTCCAGCACGATGTCGGGGTGTATGCCCTGGTTGGCGAATACCTCGTCGATCGTGCTGCGGCCCGTGAACGCGCGGTCATAGGTCACGATGGGGTGTTCCGCCAGTTGCGCCAGCGACAAGCGCTTGGCGGCGCTGGACGTCAATTCCGCCAGCGGATGGTCCGGGCGCACCACCACGGTGTGCTCCCAGGCATAAACGGGCAAGGTGGCAAGGCCCGGCGTCAGCGCCAGGGACTCGGTGGCCAGCGCCAGATCGGCCTGCTCATGCAGGACCATTTCCGCCAGTTGCGCGGGGCTGCCTTCGGCCAGCGACAAATGCACTTTGGGAAATTGCTTGCGGAACGCGGGGATCACGCGGGGCAAGAGATAGCGTGCTTGGGTGTGGGTGCAAGCGATGACCAGGCCGCCCTCGTCACGCCGGGCGAATTCATCGCTGACTTTTTTCAGGTTGTCGACTTCGCGCATGATGCGGTCGATCACTTGCGACACGGCCAGACCAGGCTTGGTCAGACCCTTGATGCGCTTGCCATGGCGTTCGAAGATCTTGATGCCGAGCTCGTCTTCGAATTCGATGATGGCCTTGGAGACTCCAGGCTGCGAGGTATAGAGCATCCGGGCGGCTTCGGTCAGGTTGAAGTCGCGCCGGATGGTTTCACGCACAAAACGAAATTGCTGGAGGTTCATTGAATTGGCCCCTGATAGATCGGCCAATTATAAGTAATAAGGACGCCTCACTATATAACTTATTTATATAAGCTTAGGAGCAAGGCGTCCCCCCTTTCAGCGCATCGAGATGGTGGTGTTCACCGTCTTGGCGTGGGCCGACCAGCGGGCGGTAACTGTCTTGGTCTGCGTCCAGAACTGCACGGCCTGCTTGCCGTTGGGGCCCAGGTCGCCCAGCTTGGAGCCGCGCGAACCGGTGAAGCTGAACCACGCCACCGGCACGGGAATCGGCACGTTGATGCCGACCTGGCCCACATCGATGTTGTTCTGGAAGTAGCGCGCCGCGCCGCCATCCTGCGTGAACAGCGCAACGCCGTTGCCGTTGGGATTGCGGTTGATGAAGGCGACCGCGTCTTCCAGCGTTTCCACCCCGACGCAGCACAGGACCGGTCCGAAAATTTCTTCGGTGTAGATGGTCATGTCTTCGTTGACGCCGTCAAAAATCGTCGGGCCCACGAAGTTGCCTTGCTCAAAGCCCGACACCTTCAGATTGCGTCCGTCCAGCAACAGCTTGGCGCCTTCATCCACACCCTTCTGGATCAGGCTTTCCACGCGTTTCTTGGCATTGGGCGACACCAGCGGGCCCAGGTCGGCTTCGCGGTCGGTGCCGGAATTGACCTTGAGCTTCTTGGAGCGCTCGACAAAATCGGGCAGCCAGTTGCGGGCATCACCCACCAGCACGGCTACAGACGAGGCCATGCAGCGCTGGCCGGCGGCGCCGAAAGCCGCGCCCACCAGTTGGTTCAGCGCCACTTCGGGATCCGCGTCCGGCAGGATCACGCAGTGGTTCTTGGCGCCCATCATCGACTGGCAGCGCTTGCCCGCGGCCGATGCGCGGTTGTAGATCTCGGTGCCCACGCGGGTCGAACCAATGAACGACACCGCCTTGATGTCGGGGTGTTCGCACAGGCCGTTGGCCGTGTCGGGGCCGCCATGCACCACGTTCAACACGCCGGGGGGCAGACCGGCTTCCAGCGCCAACTGGGCCAGGAACAGCGACGCGGTCGGATCCTGCTCGGACGGCTTGAGCACGAAGCTGTTGCCGCAGGCCACGGCAATCGGGAACATGAAGCAAGGCAGCATCACCGGGAAGTTGAACGCGGTGATACCCGCGCAAACACCCAGCGGCTGGATCAGGGTGTAGACGTCGATGCCGGACGCGGCATTTTCGGCATACTCGCCCAGTTGCAGGTTGGCGATCGAGCAGGCGTGCTCAACCACTTCCAGACCGCGCCCGATTTCGCCTTCAGCGTCGGGCAGCGTCTTGCCGTGTTCACGCGTAATCATCTCGGCCAGCTTGCCGGTGTTGGCGCGCAGCAGTTCCTGGAACTTCAGCATGACGCGCATCCGCGTGCCCTGCCCGCTGTTGCGCCAGGTCTTGAAGGCCTCCTTGGCATTGGAGACGGCCAGGTCCAGCTCTTCGCGCGTGGCGAAGGGCACCTTGGCAACGACCTCCTGGGTGGCGGGGTTGATCACGTCGCGCCATTCGGTGGATTTGGACTGCACGAGCTTGCCGCCGATCAATAGCGGAACGCGGGGGACTTCACTCATTTCATGCTCCTCACACTGCGTAGTCGATGCGGATGAAATCCGCGTTCTTGGATCTTGCAGCGCGCCGGCCGGACAGGGGCCAGGCCGGCGCGCCAGGCTTATTTCTTCACCAGCGGGCAACTTGAATCGGCCAGGGGCTGGAAGGCTTCGGCCGCCGGAATGGTGGCCACCAGCTTGGAATAGTCCCAGCCGCCCTTGGATTCCGCGGGCTTCTTCACTTCGTACAGGTACATGTCGTGGATCACGCGGCCATCGGGGCGGATCGATGCATTACGCATGATCGGGTCCTTGATGGGCAATTCACGCATCTTGTCGGCCACAACCTTGCCGTCGGTACTGCCGGCAGCGGCGGTCGCCCGCAGGTAATGCAGCACGCTGGAATACACGCCCGCCTGCGTCATCGTGGGCTTCAGGCCACGGAAGGCCTTTTCGAAGCGCGCGGCCCATTGCCGCGATGCATCGTCGTAGTCCCAGTAAAAGCCGTCCACGTACGACAGGCCTTGGGCGTTTTCCAGGCCCAGCGCACGCAGATCCGACAGGAAGATCAACAGGGACACCAAGCGCTGCCCACCGTCCACGATGCCGAATTCACGCGCCTGCTTGACCGCGTTGACAGTGTCCTGGCCGCCATTGGCCAGCGCCACGACCTGCGCCTTGGAGCTTTGCGCCTGCAACAGGTACGACGCAAAATCCGGGGCATTCAAGGGATGCCGCACATTGCCGGCAACCGTGCCGCCCAGCGCCTTCACCGCCTTGACCGTGTCCGCTTCCAGCGAATGGCCAAACGCATAGTCCACGGTAATGAAGTACCAGGACTTGCCGCCTGCCCGCACGGTCGCCTTGGCGCCGCCCGCGGACTGCGAATACGTGTCGAACATCCAATGGAACCCGACGGGCGAGCATTCCTTGTTCGTCAGCGCGGTGGTAGCCGGGCCAGAGAACATCACCACCTTGTTTTTCTCGCGCGCGATGCCTTGCACCGCCAGCGCCACGGCTGAGTTGGTCAGGTCGGCAATTGCCGTCACGCCATCGCGGTCAAACCATTCGCG
>Ga0160437_1000646_pt1 | contig 17273 bp, 18 predicted proteins | sample HID1975I_E0MG_FD_108227 | JGI IMG/M metagenome (GOLD analysis project Ga0160437, IMG submission 108227) | Enriched soil microbial communities from UW Madison campus, WI, USA - HID1975I_E0 MG | ecosystem: Environmental > Terrestrial > Soil > Unclassified | place: USA: Madison, Wisconsin... | reverse complement strand
GCGGTTATTTTAACTATTCTTGCTGTCGAATGGCTGGATAGCCGACTACTTTGGGACGCACATGAGTCAGGAAATGCCCGCTTCACCGACTGAAGCGCGAATTAAAACAAAACGCCGTATTTCGCCCTTCTGGTTGCTGCCAATTATCGCTTTGATGATTGCCAGTTGGCTGATGTGGACAACCTGGGAAGAACGCGGCACCACAGCGACCATTGATTTCATTTCCGCAGACGGCATTGTTGCCGGGCGCACGCCTGTCCGTTATCAGGGTGTCGAAGTCGGCACCGTGCAGAGCGTGAGCCTGAGCAAAGACCTGCGCAAAATAGAAGTGAAAGTCAGTATTAAAAGCGATATGAAAGACGCGCTGCGCGAGGACACCCAATTCTGGCTGGTCACGCCAAAAGCCTCACTGGCCGGGGTTTCTGGGCTGGATGCGTTGGTTGGCGGGAACTATATCGGCATGATGCCCGGTAAAGGTGAACCGCAAGAGCACTTTAGCGCACTCGATACGCAGCCCAAATATCGCCTGAATAATGGCGAGCTGATGATTCACCTCCATGCGCCAGATTTAGGTTCTCTCAATAGCGGATCGCTGGTCTATTACCGCAAAATTCCGGTTGGCCGTGTCTACGACTACACCATTAATAACAATAAGCAGGGTGTCACTATTGATGTGCTGGTCGATCGCCGCTTCGCCAGGCTGGTGAAAAAAGGCAGTCGTTTCTGGAATGTCTCTGGCGTGAAAGCGAACGTCAGCCTTTCCGGCGCGCAGGTGCAACTGGAAAGCCTCGCAGCGTTAGTTAACGGTGCCATTGCCTTTGACTCGCCGGAAAACTCCGCTGAAGCCAAAGCTGAAGACGAGTTCGGCCTGTATGAAGACCTGGCGCACAGCCAGCGCGGCGTGATCATCGATCTCGATCTGCCAAGCGGCAAAGGTTTAACCGCTGGCTCCACAGCGTTAATGTACCAGGGCCTCGAAGTGGGTACGTTGACCAAGCTTAATCTCAATCCAGGCAGCACAGTCACCGGGCAAATGACCGTCGACCCAAGTGTTGTCAATTTGATGCGCAGCGGCACGCGTATTGAGCTTCGTGATCCGAAAATTTCGCTCAGTAACCCGAATCTCAGCAGTCTGCTCACCGGAAGCACGTTTGAACTAGTCCCTGGCGAAGGCGAACCACAGAATCACTTTGTGGTTTTCCCAAGTGATAAAACGCTGCTGCAACAACCTGATGTTATGACCCTCAAACTGACGGCTCCGGAAAGTTACGGCATTGATGCTGGTCAGCCGATCATTTTGCACGGCGTTCAGGTAGGCCAAATTCTGGAGCGCACATTGTCTGCCAAAGGCGTCACCTTCTCCGCCGCCATCGATCCTGAATATCGGCATTTGATTCAGGGCGACAGCAAATTCGTGGTGAATAGCCGTATTGACGTGAAAATGGGTATTGATGGTATCGAGCTTTTAGGTGCCAGTGCCAGCGAGTGGATCAACGGCGGCGTGCGAGTGATTCCAGGAAGCAAAAAAGGGGCGATGAATGAAAGCTATCCGCTTTACGCTAACCTGGAAAAAGCGGTTGAAAACAGTCTGAGTGACCTGCCAACGACGACGTTGACGTTAACGGCGTCCACCCTTCCCGACATTCAAACGGGTTCCGTAGTGCTGTATCGTAAATTCCAGGTCGGGGAGATTATCAGCGTCCGTCCTCGTGCCAATAGTTTCGATATCGATGTGAATATCAAGCCGGAATATCGCAACCTGCTGACTGCCAATAGCGTGTTCTGGGCTGAAGGCGGTGCCCGCGTGCAACTCAATGGCAGCGGGCTGACCGTTCAAGCCTCTCCGCTTTCACGTGCCTTAAAAGGTGCGATCAGTTTTGATAATTTATCCGGTGCCAGCGTCGGCCTTAAAAAAGGTGACAAACGGATGTTATACGCCTCTGAAACTGCCGCTCGCGCCGTGGGTAGCCAGATTACCCTGCACACCTTTGATGCTGGCAAACTCTCAGCAGGGATGCCAATTCGCTATCTGGGCATCGATATTGGGCAGTTGGAATCGCTCAATCTCACGGCATCCCGCAGCGAGGTCGAAGCCAAAGCGGTGCTTTATCCGGAATTTGTTCAGACATTTGCTCGTGGTGGCACACGCTTCTCGGTGGTAACACCGAAAATCTCAGCCTCCGGCGTTGATAATCTCGATACCATTCTCCAGCCGTACATCAACGTGGAACCAGGACGCGGCCCAGCCCGCCGTGATTTCGAATTGCAGGAAACGTCTATCACCGACTCTCGTTATTCGGATGGCCTGAGCATCGTGCTCGAAGTTCCAGAAGCCGGATCATTGAGCATTGGGACACCGGTTCTGTTCCGTGGCGTAGAAGTGGGGACGGTAACAGGCTTAACGTTGGGCAATCTCTCAGACCGCGTGATGATTGGTTTGCGTATCAGCAAACGCTTCCAACACCTGGTACGTGATAGCTCGGTGTTCTGGCTGGCGTCTGGCTACAGTCTTGATTTCGGTCTGACGGGTGGCGTGGTGAAAACCGGCACCTTTAGCCAGTTCATTCGGGGAGGTATTGCCTTTGCAACACCTCCAGGTACTCCGCTGGCACCGAAAGCCGAAACCGGTAAGCACTTCTTGTTAGAGGAAAGTGAACCGAAAGAATGGCGCCAATGGGGCACGGCCCTGCCGCGTTAATGCCCGCGCCCCGGTGCTTCACCGGGGCGCTTGTGCTACACTTGGGCCTTCATTTTTTCCTGGACTTCCTTCGTGGCTCACTCTCATACCGCCTTTCTCCCGCAAGCCTTTCTTGATGTTATTCGTGATGCGCTCCCGGCAGGACAAACTCTCGATAGTTTTATTGAATACTGCCAACGCCCACTGCGCCGTAGCTTGCGCGTGAATACCCTCAAGATTTCAGTCAGCGACTTTCTTACGCTTGTTGCGCCTTACGACTGGCATCTGACCCCGGTTCCGTGGTGTGCGGAAGGTTTCTGGATTGAGCGAGAAGACGAAGATAGCCTGCCATTGGGTAGCACTGCAGAACATCTAAGCGGTCTGTTTTATATTCAGGAAGCCAGTTCCATGCTGCCTGTTGCGGCGCTATTCGCTGACGGTAATCAACCCGACCGCATTATGGATGTCGCCGCCGCACCGGGGTCAAAAACCACTCAAATTGCCGCGCGTATGGGCAATCGTGGCGCCATTCTCGCGAATGAATACTCCGCCAGTCGGGTGAAAGTGTTGCATGCCAACATCAGCCGCTGTGGTATTAGCAACGTGGCGCTCACGCATTTTGATGGCCGGGTATTTGGCGCAGCGTTACCTGAATGTTTCGATGCGATTTTGCTTGATGCCCCCTGTTCCGGTGAAGGTGTGGTGCGTAAAGACCCCGACGCTCTGCGCAACTGGACGCCTGAAAGCACCACCGGCATTGCCGATACCCAGCGAGAGCTTATCGCCAGTGCGTTTCATGCCCTGCGTCCAGGCGGCACATTGATTTATTCGACCTGCACATTAAACCGTGAAGAGAATCAGCAGATTTGCCAGTGGTTACTCGACGAGTGGCCCGATGCAGTTGAAATCGCGCCGCTCAATGATTTATTCCCTGAAGCCAGTAAAGCGATTACGGCGGAAGGTTATTTGCATGTGTTCCCACAGATTTATGATTGCGAAGGCTTTTTTGTCGCACGCTTGCGCAAAACGGCATCAGTTGAAGCGCTCCCGGCACCGGGTTACAAAGTGGGTAAATTCCCCTTCATCCCTCTGCATGGCAAACAGGCAGCAGAAGTGAAAGCAGCCGCAAAACAATCAGGGATTGCCTGGCAAGATGACCAACAGCTTTGGCTGCGCGATAAAGAAATTTGGTTATTCCCAAAAGAAATTATTCCGCTATTCGGCCAGGTGCGCTTTTCACGCATTGGTTTACGCCTTGCCGAGCAATACAACAAAGGCTACCGCTGGCAGCATGAAGCCGTAATTGCGCTGGTGAAGGGAGACTCCCCACTTGCATTTGCGCTCACCGAATTTGAAGCGGATGAATGGTATCACGGGCGCGATATTTACCCTGATGAGTCCCCTTCTCTCAACGAAGTGATTGTCACTTATCAAGGGCAACCTCTTGGACTGGCGAGAAAAGTCGGCTCACGCCTGAAAAATAGCTATCCGCGTGACCTGGTTCGTGATGGGAAATTGTTCGCTCACAAAGGTTGAACGCGATAAAAAATAATCGCCATGTCGTTTGCAGTTTTCGCACGGTTGTCTACGCTCTAAATTGGGTGATCTCACTGGTCATACCACATGTATACGGACACAAGGAGAGCGAGATGACGAAAACAAACGTACGAATAGGCATCTTCGAAATTGATGATGCTGAATTACATGGCGAGCAACAGGGGGATCGAACGTTAAGCATCCCTTGTAAATCAGACCCGGACCTGTGCATGCAACTTGATGCCTGGGATGATGAAACCAGCATACCCGCCGTCTTAGATGGCGAACATTCCGTGCTTTACCGTCAACATTACGACCAGAAATCTGATGCCTGGATCATGCGCCTTGCCTGATCCAAAATGAACCCGTCGCTCAGGCGGGTTAATTAAGTGGTCTGATTACCCCTCTTCCCGTGACTTCTCCTACAATTAAGCCAAACGGTGCAACTCAGAGGCACGAATGTTTGCGTTGGTTTTGTTTGTTTGCTACCTGGACGGTGGCTGTGAAGATATTGTGGTGGACGTTTTTAACACAGAACATCAATGTCTGTTCGCTATGGATGAGCAACGGATCCGCTATGGTGGATGTTTCCCGGTCGAAGACTTTATTGATGGCTTCTGGCGACCGGCTCACGAGTTTAGTACGTTGTAGCGCACTGGGTTTATCGTGAAAGGAATGACTGTTTACTGAACCTGCACCATCGTCAGTTTGTTACCAAAGACAGCGCCCGTATCAATATAAAATTGATTGTGGAAATGACTGACTTCTTTCAGCGGCGTATGTCCAAAATAGAACTCATCGGCCCCGTCAATATCTGCCCCTCCCCCACATAAATTTTCATTTAGCCGTGAGCGGCTCCAGACTAGCAAATGCTCGTCTACCGGTTGGTTCCAGCGATACTGCGAAGCGGGATAATCTGCGTGAGCAATAACCAACAACTTCCCCTGGGTGTGGAGTTCAATCACCAATGGTAGCTCACGACAATGTAATAAGGCTTGCTGCACCTTTTGCTGAACCTGTTCAGGCAATTCCTGATACCAGTTCCCGCCATTTATTTGCCAGAGCATCCCTTCACCTTCGTCGAGTGCTTCAAGGGCCATCGCTTCATGATTGCCTTTTACCGCTCTGAACCATTTGCTATCAAGCAATGCCAGACAGCCAGGGCTGTTAGCTCCCCTGTCGATAAGATCCCCCACCGAGATGACTAGATCCTGGTGGTAATCAAAATGTTGGTGTTTAAGTTGGCTGATGAACTCGGAAAGACAGCCGTGCAAATCACCGACAATAAATACATGCCGCCAGTTCTCACCGTCAATTCGCTGATACATTCCGCCTCCGCACTGGTTGTTTATTGCTCAATTATAAACCAGTGCGCGGCGATGGTTAACGTGTCGGGCGAATGAACATTTTGATTTGCTTGCCGTGGTATTCGACGTTGTGTTGAAACTGGAAACCAAATCGTTCCGCAAGATGGATGGAACGCAGATTATCGTTATCCACAATACAGCAAACTGGCGTGGTAAATTCACGGTCCGCCCAGTGTAAAATCGCGGCTAAGGCTTCTGTCGCATAGCCTTTCCCGTGTACGGAGGGAATTAAAGTCCAGCCCGCTTCCGGAAATTCAAGTTCTGGAGTCAGTTCGCGATGCGCATTCTGAAAACCAAACGCACCGACGTAACGCTCATTGTCTTTTTCAAATACCCCCCAATAACCATATCCAAGAGCCTGCCAGTGGCCGATATAGCGTAATAACCGACTCCATGTCATTTCCGGCCCTTGCGGCTGGCCGCCTCCGATAAATTTAACCATTTCCGGGTCAGCCCAGCAGGCGGCTAAATCAGGGAAATCATCCAACGTAAAATGACGTAAAACCAAGCGCTCAGTTTCCAAACGAGGTGCTGGGATAACCATGCTCACGACCTTAACTTTATGACTGATTAAACATTTTCATTATTCTGCCAACATAAAATAAAAAAAGGCTGCATTCAATGCAGCCTTTATAGGATGTGATACGAGTTATCTGGCAAATTTTTCCGCTTCTTCAAGCGTTTCAATATGGCTTACACCTAAGAGTACGGTGGTAATAAAACCCACGATGTACCCCACCAGTTTACTATTGAGGATCAGTTTCAAACTTTCTGGCACCTCCGTTTCACTCTGGGACTAACACTAATCTAGCAGTCCCTTGATGATAAAAGTAACGGCAGATTCACACTTTTGTCATCTAATACTCATAGCGTCAGATTTTTCCGCTCAATCGTGCGTGGAAATCGCTACTGCGTAAGTCCAGACCAACAATATCCACTTTGCTTTCATAGCGTTGATAGCGCGTTTCGATTGCATCCAGTACCGCGACGGTAGAGACATCCCAAATTTGCGCCTGAGATAAATCAATAATCACTTTTTGTGGGTCGTCTGCATAACGAAAATGTTCAAACAAATCGTTGCTGCTGGCAAAAAACAGCGGGCCGGTCACTGTATAACGGACAGACTGTCCGTCATCTGACAACGTTCTATCTGCACGCACCACATGAGCGATACGGCGAGCAAACAGAATCATGGCAAAAATAACACCACCCACCACACCCAAAGCCAGGTTTCCTGTCGCAACTGTCACCGCAACCGTCGTTACCATCACCAGCGTTTCCGGGAGCGGTATTCTTTTTAATGTGGCAGGTTTAACGCTGTGCCAGTTAAGTGTTTTGACGGCAACAATCACCATGATGCCAGCCAAAACCACCATCGGGATCTTCGCCATCAGCTCACTTAGCCCTGTGACCAACAACAGCAAGACCAGTCCGGCTGCCAGGGTTGAAACTCTTGTGCGCCCTTTCCCCAGCTCCACGTTAACCATGGTCTGACCAATCATCGCGCAACCCGCAATGCCACCATAGAAGCCTGCAAAAATATTCGATACGCCTAATCCCCAGCATTCACGACGCTTGCTCGAAGGGGTATCGGTCAGTTCATCGACCAGTTTGGCCGTCAGCAAAGACTCCATTAAGCCGACAAAAGCGATGCTCAAGGCGCACGGCCAGATAATCCGTAAAGTGTCGAGATTGAGCGGTACTAAAAGCTCGGTTAAACCAGGCAAGCCTGCAGCCATCGGCCCGGATTCCCCCACTGTTGGCACGGAGAACCCCATCCCGATACACAAGGCGGTAATGACCAGAATCGCCACCAGCGGAGAAGGAACCATTTTAAACACGCGCGGGAGGAACAGCACGATGATCAGTGTGAGCGCAAACAGCCCCCAGACAAGCGGATTATCCCCCCAAATGTGCGGCATCTGAGCGAAGAAAATCAGAATACCGAGGGCATTCACAAAGCCTGTCATCACTGAAAGCGGGATATAACGCATCATGCGTGCAAGGCCAGTGACACCGAACAAAATCTGTATTAGGCCGGCCATCAGCACGGCAGGAAAAATATATTCGACCCCATGCTGATGCACCATTGGCCCGATCACTAACGCGACTGAACCCGCAGCGGCTGTCACCATCGCGGGGCGGCCTCCGAGGAATGACATCGAAATACACAATACGATGGAGGCGACCAGGCTAACTTTTGGGTCAACACCGGCAATCACCGAAAATGAAATGATCTCTGGCACCAGTGCCAGCGCGGTGACTATCCCCGCGAGGGATTCACGCGCCAGGAGCCGTGGACTGCGCAGTACATAGGCGAGAGAATTTTCCCGGCGATGTGTTTCTGTTTGAGTTGTGGTCATAGTTTCGTCTTTGCAGGTTTATTTTTAATAGTGGTTCATTTTGAACCGACGTGATTGTACAGAGAGGATAGTAAGGATGCTAATTAATGTGATCTATATCTCTTTGCGAGCGCTACCGCTGCGCACAGAATTGCGATGGATTAAAAGCGTTGATGACAGTCCAGAAAATTACACGGCAAATAGTAAAAATGGATAATACCTGTACGACTATTATTAGGAATCAAACATCAAAAACATTATAGTATCGACGGCCATTTCTAATTCTCTATAAAATCATTCATTTTTAGCCATTTTAATTAATGGGGGTTTTCTTTTGTTTAGTCATTTGACTTATTGTAAATCGATTGGTGCTTTTTTGTTGGCAGGCATAGTGCTATTTAGTGAAAATGCTATTGCCGACCCGGTGCTGGATAAAATACTTAACACTCATAATATCAGGCTCGCATGGGTTGATAACACTAAACCTATTTCATGGCTGTCAAATGGTAAACCCGCTGGCATGGCGATAGATATCTGCCTGGATGTAGTCGATAACCTAAAGCAGCGTTACAAAACGAATATAAATGTCACGTGGGTGAAAGTCGCTACTGCCGCCCGTTTTCAGGTTATAGCGAACAACCAGGCAGATATCCTTTGTGCCGTAGCCGCTAACACCGGGCAACGTGACAAATTAGTGAGTTTTTCTACCCCCTGGCTTTATACCAAAATGAATTACCTGACTAAGAAAGAAAATAACATCAGCAATAAAGAGATGCTGGCCGGACATACTGTAGGCGTCATTAGTGGTGGGACATCAGCAATCATGCTGGCAAAAATGAACCAACAATTTAATTACTCTATATCCGTTAAATTAGTCAGAGACTTTAGCGAAGGATTTAGTTTACTTGCCGATGACCATATTACGGCATTTGTTACTGATGATATTATCATTCGTGGAAAACTGGTTGATATTCCAGACAGAGAAAAGTATCAAATGAGTCCCGAAAGTTTTGGTGAAACATTATCCTACGGACTGGTCGTCGCAAAAGATGCATATAATATGAAAGATATTATCAATGAAGATATAAAAGCGATGTTTACCTCCGGGCGATTCGATAAATTATATAACAAGTGGTTTATGTCTCCAGTCTCCCCTTCTGGCGGAAGTGTCCAGCAACCCATGTCTGAAAAACTCCTCGAGCAAGAAAATCGCTTACTGAGTACACAAGATAACTCAGCTCAACAGTAACGCTGACGCCGTAGTAAACTTTCCAGGCCAGTTCCATATGTTAAAGAATAATATTGGCTAGAATATTAGATATTTGGAAAATATCGAGAAGGCTTTCACCTGAAAATCTCCGGTTATCACCCAAAAAAATGACCGAAAAGTGTTTGGATTCGCGGGAAAAGCAGTTTATGTTGTTATGGGTCTGTTACGAAAAACCCAGGAGACTGAAAGTGCAGTTTTGGTCTTTCTTGGGTAAACACCGCTAATCGGTTGTTTTAAATAGCAGATAAAAAAAGACCGAATACGATTCCTATATTCGGTCCAGGGAAATGGCTCTTGGGAGAGAGCCGTGCGCTAAAAGTTGGCATTAATGCAGGCAGACTTCGCCTTGCCTTCTAAGAATAGATTACCGGCGCAGCTTTTCCAGTCCGGCGCAAAAGTGTTCGGAAAAAAACTGTGTTACAGGTGACGTTTTAGATTAAAACCGCAATAACCGGGTTCCGGATATTGCGGTTTTTTATTATAGATGAAGATGTTAGGCAGGCTTAATTACACAATTGTTCGGCGCGTTCAATAAATGGTGCAAGACTCTTTTTTTGCCCTGGTTGTTTAGGGTCGTCAATTTGAATCACTGAAATCGGCTGCCCGGTGGTTTTACCACTGGTAACTTGCTGTTGTGCAATGTCATTTAGCGGGTATTGCATTAATGTGCTTGGGTTGATTGCAAACAAGGCATGCCCGGGACGGCAACTTAGCATCACCTCTTCACGGTTAAACGCCCAGTTATCTTTACCCATTTCAAAACGGCTAACGGTGATAATTTGTGGTGCTGCAAAAGCACTGCTGGTGCAAGCCAGCATCAGCAAAGTCAAAATACTTTTTTTCATGATTCTCTCTTGAGCTAATAACGCCATCAGTACGGTTCCCAGGTTGCGAAAATGCTAACCGCAAGGATCACCGCCACGGATAAAATGACTTCCAGCCAGGTTAATTGAATAAACTGTTTTGTTGCCGCATGAGCGCGATTAAAGCGCGGCACCAAAAAATAGCGGTTATATAGCGCGATGATAACCATCACGGCAACAAAGACAACTTTCATCAGCAAGAAGCGCACGTAGTCGCTATCCAGTGGCAACGACCAACCTAAAATCATCAGGCTGTTGACGACACCACTGAGCAATACCGCTGCGACCGCTAAATGCCCGTAACGAGAAAAACGCATCATTGCGGTGATCGCCTCACCTCGCCAGCGCGGCTTTTTCGCCATACGCATACACATCAGCAGCGGCAGTAAACCGCCAGCCCACCAGCCCGCGCTCAGTAAGTGCACCGCATGATTCAGGCGTTGCAGGCCGCCGACGAAACCTTCGCGCATCGCCGCATGGCCGACGCCCGCCAGTAAAATAAGTTGCGCTGCCGCCAGAATAAGTAACATGGACTGCAAGGTGCGCGGTTTGAGTAACAGCACAGCAACCGTCACCACGCCGAGCAGGATTTGCCATAGCCAGACAGAGCCAAAGCGCGTGCCCAAAACCGCCAGCCAGACTTGCGGATTAATCGCATCTCGCCAACCGCTTCCCATCATTCCCGCCTGCGCACATAACAACATTACGGCGCTCAGCATTGTCATCCATACAGCGGATTGCCACAGCCATTTCAGCCTGCGAATGAGAACCGGTTTGAACGCCTGAGGGGCCAATAATGAGCATGAGATGGTACTGCCAAGCAGTACCATTAAGGCGGTGAAATGAATGAATCGCAGCGCGATATAAAGAGAGGGCAACATCCGGTTTATTTCACCGAGAAGTGGTAATTCCCTTTTGTCTTATGCCCATCGACCGACACGACATGCCAGTCAACCTGATAGTCACCCGGCTTGAGCGCTTCTTCAACAGGAACAATCAGTTGCTTCTCATCTTTTTCATTGCGCTTCGCAGTGCCCGTTTTTACCGCAGCTTGCTGTGGCCCGGTCAACGTAAGTCCGCTAAAATTCGCCTCAACACCTTCAGAGAAATTGAGTGTAATTGCCTGCGGTGAAGCCGTTACCGCAGCATCTGCCGCAGGATATTGATGTTTTAAATGCGCGTGCGCCAAGGCAGAGCCGGAAGCTGTGAGGGCGGTAAACAATGTAGCGATGGTTAAGAGATGAGTTCGAGTGAAAGCCATATCAACTATTCCTTTTTCTTATTCGAGACGGCAAAAGGATAACCTTGAGTGCTGGCTAAGTCGAGATGAGAACAGCTATCAATGATTGAATATTGCCGCAAAGGGTTGTCATCCTCGGCAGCAACAAGTACCTTTGCGGCACAAAACAGGAGGCCGATATGAACCACAATCTTGCTGAATTACCCCAGGACGAAATGGATAAGATCAATGTTGATCTTGCTGCTGCAGGCGTTGCATTTAAGGAGCGTTACAACATGCCAGTTATTGCCGAAGTTGTTGAGCGCGAACAGCCCGCTCATTTGCGAGATTGGTTCCGGGAACGTTTGATTGCACACCGTCTGGCTTCCGTTAATCTGTCACGACTTCCATACGAACCTAAAGTGAAATAAAAATCCGCTGCCTTAAACTTCCTGACAAAAATGGTGTTAAGATTTTTCTCGGTAAAAGACTGAGAAACACAGGAATTACCTGTTTAGGCCATAGGATGATGGCCGTTGGGTAGATTGATTAAGGAAGAACGTATGCCTGTCTGGAATGTTGCAGCGGCGCAGTATGGCGCCACCCTCGATGACCTCGACTCGAATATTTCACATCATTTAGAATTTATCCGGTGTGCTGTACGCGAACACATTGACCTTCTGATTTTCCCTGAGCTTTCTCTCACCGGATTCAATATAGAAAATCACCACGCTTACTCCCTTCCCTTTACTGACGAGCGCCTCAACCCCTTGCAAAACGCAGCCGTAGAACACCAAATGACCATTGTGGTGGGTTTACCTTTGCGGTGCGAAAATGGCGTTACGCCTGGTTCGGTTGGTTTTTTGCCCGATGGTTCCCGCGTGGCTTGTTGTAAACCTACCAGCAACGATATGGACCTTCCCGGACAACACACACCCTTAGTCGGCTTACATAACCGTAGTGTGGCGATGGGCTTTAGCACCGGCAGTGATGAAGAAACCTGGCCGCGCAGTGCGGCTGAAATGGGGGCGAGTCTCTATGCCACCGGAAAATTCATCAACGAAATCAGCTACCAACAAGACGAAATGTATTTGCAGCGTTGGGCGCATAAGTACAATTTGCCGGTATTACTGGCAAATCATGCCTGGTCGGATGGGAAATATCGTTCAGCCGGGCGTAGCGCATGTTGGGACGATCGTGGCGAATTAGTGGTTCGTGCCGACCATGGCGAATTGTTAGCTGTCGGTCGTCGTGACGCAAAAGGTTGGCATGGAGAAATCATTCCATTACGCTAGCGTATTAATGAAATCAGCAAAGATGTGATGGAGTCAGTATGCTGCGCATTATTGATACGGAAACCTGTGGCTTGCAGGGCGGCGTGGTAGAAGTAGCATCCGTCGATATCGTCAACGGCGAGATAGTGAACCCGATGAGCGATCTGGTGCGTCCGGATCGCCCGATCAGCCATCAGGCTATGGCAATCCATAGAATTACTGAAGAGATGGTGGCGGATAAACCGTGGATTGAAGATGTGATCCCCCGTTACTACGGCAGCCCCTATTACGTTGCGCATAACGCCAGTTTCGACCAGCGAATGTTACCTGAATTGCCCAATAGCGAGTGGATTTGTACCGTGAAACTCGCGCGCCGCTTATGGCCGGGAATTAAATACAGCAATATGGGTTTATACAAATCACTCAAACTTGAAGTGGAAACCCCGGCCGGACTTTATCATCACCGGGCGCTGTTCGATTGCTACATAACCGCCGCGTTGCTGCTGCGGATTATGGATGAATCAGGCTGGGAGCCTGAGCAGATGGTGACGATTACGGGCCGCCCGGCATTGGTTTCCACCATGGCGTTTGGCAAGTATCGTGGCAAACCGATTTCCGAAATCGCCGAGCAAGATCCGGGCTATTTACGCTGGATGTTAAATAACATCAAAGAATTAGCCCCGGACCTCAGAATGACGCTCAAACATTATCTCGGAAGTTAAAGACCGTTACCCTGGCAGCGTCCCCTGCGCCAGGGCAATCAGGAACGCATATTCCAACGCAACACCTTCGTAAGATTTAAATCGCCCCGATTTCCCGCCATGCCCCGAGTCCATATCGGTACACAACAGCAGCAAATTATCATCAGTGCGCATTTCGCGCAGTTTCGCCACCCATTTTGCAGGCTCCCAGTATTGCACTTGTGAATCATGCAGGCCGGTGGTGACTAACATATGCGGATAGGCTTGAGCGGTGATTTGATCGTACGGGCTGTATTGTTTGATGTAGTGATAATATTCCTCATCCTGAGGATTCCCCCACTCTTCAAACTCCCCGGTAGTCAAAGGAATCGACTCGTCCAACATGGTGGTGAGCACATCAACAAATGGCACCTGCGCCACAACGCCATGGAACAACTCAGGGCGCATATTGATTGCCGCGCCGACTAACAGACCACCTGCGCTTCCTCCCATCGAATAGAGCAAGTTTTCATCGCCATATCCCAACTTCAATAACGCATCGCAGACGTCGAGATAATCGTTAAAGGTGTTCATTTTTTTCAGGTACTTGCCATCTTCGTACCACAGTTGACCCAGCTCACCGCCACCACGCACATGAGCGATCGCAAACACAAAACCGCGATCTAACAGGCTCAGACGACTGCTACTGAAATCAGCGTCCATACTGCTGCCGTACGAACCATAGCCGTAAACCAGTAACGGGTTTTTACCGCGCTGGAAATGTTCGCGATGGTAAACCAGTGAAACCGGTACCTGCACGCCATCACGCACCGTTACCCACAAATGTTCGCTTTTGTAATGGCCGGACTCAAATCCGGCGACGTCGGTCTGTTTTATTACCCGCCGTTCGCCCGTATCCATATCGAGTTCAAACAGGGTATCAGGCGTTGTCATCGACGAATAACCGTAGCGTAGCCGTGAAGATTCCGGCTCGGGATTATGTCCAAGCCAGGTCACGTAAGCTGGGTCGTCAAAAGCAATACCGGTTACTTCACGCGTTTTGCGATTGATTTGCCGCAGGCTGGTCAGCCCTTGTTGGCGCTCCTCAACCACCAGCCAGTCGGTAAATAATGTGAACCCTTCCAGCATGACGTTTTCACGCGGCGGGATCAGAACTTCCCACTGGCTTTCATCACGCACTTTACTGCGATACAAACCAAAGTTTTTACCCTCACGATTGGAGCGCAAATAGAAGTTATGTTGGAAGTGATCAAGCGTGTACTCATGATCTTTACGGCGCGGGGCAAAACTCAGAGGCTGCGCATCCACCAGTTCGGCATCCAACAGCAGCACTTCACTGGTCGTAGCGCTTCCCAGATAAATGAGGATGAAGTGCTTCGAGGTGGTTTTGTGAACGCTGACATAAAACATCTCGTCTTTTTCTTCATAGACCAATTGATCCTCAGAAGACGGATGCCCCACGGTGTGCCGCCAGACCTGATACGGCAACAGCGTTTTGGGATGTTTTCGCACGTAGTAAAGCGTTGCGGAGTCATTAGCCCAGACAAAGCTGCTGGAGACGTTTTCCAGCACCTCCGGATACCAGTTCCCGGTTTCAAGATTGCGGAAACGCAATCCATACTGGCGGCGGGACAGGAAATCTTCCGCCAGCGCCATCACCGTATTGTCAGGTGTGATGCTCATTCCACCCATGGTGTAAAATTCGCTGTGGGCAGCGCGGCGATTGCCATCAACCAGCGTACTCCACTCATCCCATTCGGCAGAAATCGCAGACTGGCGCTGATAAATGGCGTATTCATTCCCGGTTTCAAAAATCTGACGATAACGATAGCCATTTTGCGTATAGGGCGCGGAGACATCTCGCTGCGGGATGCGGTCGATCATCTCTTTGAGCAGGCGTTCCTGTAACGCCTGTTGGGTGCTCATCACCTGATGACCGTAATCATTTTCCTGATGAAGGTAATCAAGTACCTGCGCATCAGCACGCTCGTCGTCGCGCAACCAGTAATAGTTATCGACGCGGGTATCACCGTGCATGGACAGGGTGTGGGGGATTTTTTTTGCTTTTGGTGGCATGTCATTTTTCTTTTTGAGTTAACACCCTGTAAGGGTGGCAAATTCAGACAGCCTTGCAAGCGTAACGTGGGATTTTGCGGAAAATGCCGGGATTATCCCGGCAGGTTGAGTTTCTGTTGCTTAATATCTTGTTCGATACCTTCACGTACATCTTGCGGGATTTTTAACGCATCGCCTAAAGCATTCAGATAACTGCGCTCCATAAAGTGGTCGATGTCGATTGCCGCGCAGCTAAGGAAGTAAAGTTCTAATGCTTCTTCTTCGTTATTAACGCCTTGCACCAGCCGCTGAGGATCAAGCGGTTGATCGATAGCCTGTTGAATCAGGTTGCGGCCCTGGCCTTCAATGCCTGCATCACGCAGTTGCTGATCGATAATCTGACGTTCTTTATCGTCGATGTGCCCGTCACTTTTAGCGGCAAATACCAGCGCCATGACCAGGCGCTGCGTGCGCACATCAACCGGAGATTGTTGCTGTCCGAATTGTGGTTCACCCTGATGGGCTTCACGAACGCGGTCTTTGTATTTATTCCACAACACGCTTCCGGCAACCGCACCACCACCTGCCAGTAAGGCGCTGGTGCCGTATTTAGTCAGTAACTTACGCGATGATTTGCTCGCCAGTAATAAACCCGCCAAACCACCCAGAGCGCCAGGTACCAGTAATTTACTTAGCCCCTGCGAACCATTTCCCTGAGGATGACCAGAGGATTGATTCTGGCCTGTATGATTTTGTACGGATTGTGTAGCTTGCCCCAGCATTGACTGAAGCTGCTGTAACCAGTTGCTCATAAGAGACACCCTTTATTAGGAACTTAACATCTGAGGTTAAGCGAAAGGCTGTCAAGAAGTGTCTGATAAGGCTAAAGATGAGAAAAGAACCGCGCCGGTAGCCCGACGCGTGCGAACTCAGGCAGCCTTGGTGCGCTTGCGAGGATGTTCAGTCACCTTATCGTCAGGAGCAGCTTCCTCAGAAATCACTTCGTCGCCAGATGTTTCGTCATCCGCATTCGTCGTTTCAAGCTCTGGCAATTTGCCGCTCCTCAGCACTGTAGAGAGCACATCTTTATTTTCTGCCATCCACATCGCCAACACATCGCCTTGCCCTTCTTCAAGTGCAACCGGGCTATGTGTGAGCCATTCACCCAGGACTTCAGCAAGATCGAGCATTTTGTCATAGGCATCTGCATCTTTTTTACTGGCAAAAGACATTTTTTCTTGCCCCTCTCGTACCACAACGTATTTGATTTCAACCGCCATTTTGCAGCTCCGTTTAACTGTTTATTTAAACAGTGTAATGATATTAACCCTGTATCGCAAGCGGGGAAAAAAACTGCGTACGCAAACGTTTTCGTTTATAATCCGCCGGTCTATTTTTCTCCGTTCGGGTATACAGATTATGTCAATGTTGGGAACAGCGCTTCGTCCTTCAGCTACTCGTGTGATGTTGTTAGGATCAGGTGAATTAGGAAAAGAAGTGGCGATTGAGTGTCAGCGCCTGGGGCTGGAAGTGATTGCCGTAGACCGCTACGCCGATGCGCCTGCGATGCATGTCGCGCACCGCAGCCATGTCATTAATATGCTGGATGGTACAGAGCTTAAAAAGCTGGTCGCCAGTGAAATGCCTGATTTCATTGTTCCCGAAATTGAAGCGATTGCCACCGATATGCTGGTTGAGCTTGAGCAGCAAGGCCAGCGTGTGGTGCCTTGCGCCAGAGCCACACAACTGACGATGAACCGCGAAGGTATTCGTCGCCTGGCCGCGGAGGATTTAACTCTTCCCACCTCAAGCTACCGTTTTGCCGATAGCGAAGCGGCGTTCTTAAAAGCCGTCGAAGAAATCGGCCTGCCTTGCATCGTTAAACCAGTAATGAGTTCTTCCGGCAAAGGGCAAAGTTTTATCCGCACAGCAGGTCAGTTAGCCAAAGCCTGGGCCTACGCGCAAGAAG
>Ga0160437_1000645_pt1 | contig 17273 bp, 14 predicted proteins | sample HID1975I_E0MG_FD_108227 | JGI IMG/M metagenome (GOLD analysis project Ga0160437, IMG submission 108227) | Enriched soil microbial communities from UW Madison campus, WI, USA - HID1975I_E0 MG | ecosystem: Environmental > Terrestrial > Soil > Unclassified | place: USA: Madison, Wisconsin... | reverse complement strand
CTTTCATCCAGGGCGGAAGTCGGAGAGATCCGCTTGCTCAGGACGTGCTCCCGCCAGGTGATGACGAGTCCGGCAGCGATGATCAGCGGGGCGCCGAACCAGATCGAAGGCGGCGGCGCGTCGCCAAAAACGGTGTATCCGTAAGTGGTTGCCCAAATGAGGGCGGTGTAGTCCATGACCACCACCGTGGCGACCGCGCCGTGGCGCAGCGCCGCGGTGATGAGCAGTTGCGCCAGGGTTCCGGTAACCCCCACGGCGACAAGCAGCAGCCATATCTGGGGTTCGTGAGCGCGACCGTAGAAGGGGAGCAGCACGGCGGCGAAGAGCGAACCGAAGAAGGCGAACCAGAACACGCAGGCGATGGGTTCTTCGGTCCGGGCAAGGTCGCGGATCTGGAAGCTCACCACGGCGACGATGACGCCGGCGCCCAGTCCGGCGGCCAGCCCCACCAGTGGCAGGTCCTGCACCGGCGCATCGGGCCGGGTGATGACAAGCACCCCGAGGAAGCCCAGGACCACCGCAAGCCAGCGCCAGGGTCCGACTTTGTCGCGCACGACCAGCGCAGTGATGAGCACGGCGAAGAGCGGCGCGGTGAAGCCCAGGGTCGTGCCCACCGGCAACGGCAGCAGCATGGCTGCGGTGACGTTGCAGACCAGGCCGAGCGTGCCTGTCGTCGCGCGGGCGGCGTGAGTGCCGAGGCGCCGTGTCCGCAACATCGGCAGGCGGCCCGTCAACAACAGTCCTCCGGCGATGAGGGGCACGGCCATGGCCTGGCGCCAGAACACCATCTCCGCTGCGGAGACGCCGCTGCGCCCTGCCAGCTTGACCAGCATGAACATCGTCGAGAGCATCACCATCGCCATCAGGCGCAGGGTGATGGCAAGCATCGGGCGGTCGGGCCGTGATGTTTTCGATGATGGGCGGGCGGCGTTCACCGCCAGGGCTTTAACTTGGCGGCGGAAGGAGGCAAGGGCGGGCCATGAACGATTCCGATAAGATCATGGCCGTGATCGGCGGCCTGGCGGTTGCCCTGGCGGCCGTGGCCTGGCTGGGCGACCGCCGCCGCATGAAGCGCCGCGACCTCGACCGGGTGGGCTTCATGCCTTGGACGCCCGTGTTCTTCTTCGCCCTCATGGCAGCGGTACTGCTGCTGGGGGTGGTCGGGAAGGATCTGTTCAGGGGTTAGAGGCAGGCTTCGAGATAGGCTTGGTCGAATCCGAACTGGCGCGCCTTTTCCAGGGTGTAGGGGCGCAGGCCGGAACTGCGGAATTCGCCGATGATCTTGCCGTCGTCGGTCTCGTCCAGATATTCGAACTTGAAGAGTTCCTGGGTGACGATGACATCGCCTTCCATGCCGATCACTTCGGTGATGTTGGTGGTGCGGCGCGAACCGTCGCGCAGGCGCTTCACCTGCACGATGAGGTCCACCGATTCGGCGATCTGGCGGCTGATCGCTTCCTTGGGGATCTTGATGTCGCCCATCAGGATCATGTTTTCCATACGGCCCAGGCACTCGCGCGGGCTATTGGCGTGAAGCGTGCACATCGAGCCATCGTGGCCGGTGTTCATCGCGGCCAGCAGGTCGAAGCATTCCGCACCGCGGATTTCGCCCAGGATGATGCGATCGGGACGCATACGCAGTGCGTTCTTGACGAGGTCGCCGATGGTGATGGCGCCCTGGCCTTCGAGGTTCGGCGGGCGGGTTTCCAGCGGCAGCCAGTGCGGCTGCTGCAGGCGCAGTTCGGCGGCGTCCTCGATGGTGAGCACGCGCTCGCCGGGGTCGATCATCTTGGACAGCGCGTTGAGCATCGTCGTCTTGCCGGACCCGGTACCGCCCGAGATCACGACGTTCATCCGGCAGGCCCCGGCGATCTTCAGCGTGGTCGCCATCTTCTCGCTCATCGAACCGAAGTCCTTGAGCATGTCGATGGTGATCGGCTTCTCCGAGAATTTACGGATCGAGATGGCGGTGCCGCGCAGTGAAAGCGGGGGCACGATCACGTTGACGCGGCTGCCGTCCTTGAGGCGGGCGTCGGCCAGCGGTGTGGTCTGGTCGACGCGGCGGCCGACCTGGTTGACGATGCGCTGGGCGATCTGGAACAAGTGCTGCTCGTCGCGGAACTTGGTCGTCGCGAGCTGGAGCTTGCCCTTCTTTTCGATGTAGGTCTGGTTCGGACCGTTGACCATGATGTCCGAGACGTCAGGATCGTTCAGCAGCTCTTCCAGCGGGCCGAAGCCCAGCAGCTCGTCGATCAGGACCTTCTCCAGCGCGAACTGCTCGCGGCGGTTGAAGGTGATCTTGAGCTCGGCGAGGACCTCCATGATGATGGGCCGGAATTCCTCGGACAGCTCGTCCTTGGTCAGCGTGGCGGCAGCTTCCGGATCGACGCGCTCCAGGAGGCGCGGCAAGACCTGCTCCTTGATCTTGTGGATCGATGCCTCGAAGCCGCTCTGCTCGGACTGGCCATCATGCACGGCATTGGCGCGGTCCGCGAGACGCGACATCGCATCGTCGCGGGAGTTTTGCGGTGCAGCGGCTTCCGACGGGGCAGGGTCGGCATTGCCGGGTGCCACGGGCTTATCGGCAGCCCCTACCTTCAGCGGCTTGGCCACGCCGAATGCGGGCCTGGCACCCTGGCCCAGACCGCCGATTCCGTTGCGCCGCCCGAATGCAGTCATTGTCTCGTCAAACCCTTTCAACGCTCCGGTCTGGCCCGGTGGCGTCCCGCGATAAGCAAAGGATTAAGGTTGAAACTTTGATAACTTCCTAATGGGTGACGAATGGGGGTGAAGCGTCTGGAGCTTCCTATCCTGATCTGTCGGCTTCGATACCGACACGCCGGGATAGCTCGGAAACGTGCCGTCAATCCCACGTTCCGCTGCGCTATTTAAGCAACTTTGGTAATGCCGAACCTGAGCGGCGTGGCAGCGCTCGCCGTTAGTTGCCGCCGCAGCGGCTGTAGACCGCCTGGATTTGCGGGCCATTGTGGTCGTAGATGGTGAAGTATCTGACCCGGTTGCAGGTGCGCAGATAGGCCTCGACGCGGTCCACGTTGGGCAGGTTTTTGGGCTCGGCCACTATCGGGCGTTGTACCACGACGGTTTCGGGTCGCTGTGCGATTATGCGGCGTACTTCGGCAACTTCGTCGATCGCGCTCACGCCGCTCTCGGCGCCTTCGAAGAGGTGAGGAGGAAAGGCGAGAGGGCTGGGCGGACGGATATCCAGCAGTGAGTACAAGTAACTGGGAAAGCCCCAGACGAAAAGCCGATCGTGTGGGGTCTCGGATCGGACATAGTTGACGAAAGCGGGCGTGGCGCGATGCGCCTTGTAACGGGACACTAGGTCGAAACTGCCCGCGTAGGCCAGGTTGACGAGAACCACGGCGGCAAATGCCAGGCGACCGATATCGCGTCGCTCGAAGAAGATGGCCGACAGGATGCAGAGCGGCGCCAGGATGGGCAGGGCATAGTGGGGAAAGATATTCGGGAAGCTGGCGATTGCGATGAGTGCAACGAACGACCACGCTACGAGGAACAGGACTTCGCAATTGCGCCGCTCCGTTCGATCAAGCGCGGCCCAGCCGAGACCGGCAAAGACCAGCGGCATGCCAAGGAGGCCGATGAGCGCAGCCAGACGCATGAAGCGTTCGTGGGGATCGGCGTAAAGACGGTGGAAATTGGAATCGACGAGGGCGTGCCATAGTTCCGGGAAATGTCCGATGTGCCAATACCACGCGAAGGTGGCGGCCATCGGCAGTGCACCCAGAGCAGCCAGCAGCAGCACCTGTCCAAGGCCCTTTGACGGAGAGATTCCGCTGCGAAGCAGCCAGGCCGCGATCCAGATGCCGAAGAAGCCGCATTCGATGGCTGCAGACTGTTTGAAGGCGATCGCAAGCCCTGCACTTGCCACACCGGCAGCCAGTACCGGGTCGATCCTTCCCGAACGTAGCCGATCGAGGCGTGTCACGATGCTCCACGCGGCAAAGATCATGAGCGTGTTAAACCAGACCGGTGCCTGCCCGGTGGCCCCTCCGAAACGGTTGAGCATCGCCAGATAGGCGAGGGCGGCCATAATCGCCGCACCGACCCCGGTCAGACGCCGCGCAATCCGGACGATGCCATATGCGCCGAGCGCGGCGCTTATCGTGGCGGCAAGGTGGTAGAAAAGAAACGATCGGGAAACGAGGCTGAGCAGCGAATAGGTGAGATAGAGCGCCGGGGGCTTTCGATCCCAGATGTCCAGATAAAGGGTATCACCCGCAAGCAGCCGTTGGCCGACGAGCGCGTAAAACTGCTCGTCGATATCGAAGTTCCACTCGCCGAAAGCCGGAGCCCGGATCAACAGGGCAAAGGCGAACAGTATGAGAAACTGCCCCGTTCGCGTGCGGCAAAGTAGAACACGCCAGTTGCGTCCGGTTCTGGAGATGCTTCGGTCCAAGGCAGGCGAACCAGTCGTTATCGTCAAGTTCGCCATGCCAATTCCTCAAGCTCTCGCGGCTTCACATAGTCAAAAAATGGTTATCAAAGCGCAAAAGGCATGGAGGCTGGGGTCTGGAATGGCAAAGGGCGCCGCCGGTTGCCCGGCGACGCCCTTTCTGAAGCCTCATCAGGCTGGGTCGAAGATCAGCCGACGTGCTCGGCGAGTACGGTCAGGCCTTTGTCGCCCACTTCGGCGAAGCCGCCGGTGATGCGGATTTCTTCCGGAGTGGCGTTCTCGGTCCGGTAGACCTTGAGCGCGCCGTCGGCGATCGTCGACATGAAGGGCGCGTGGCCCTCCAGCACGCCGAACTCGCCTTCGGTGCCGGGGACGACCACCATGTGGACGTCTTCCGAGCGGACGAGCTTGGCCGGCGTGACGAGTTCGAAGTGCAGAGCCATGATCGATTACGCCTCTTCGGCCAGCTTCTTGGCCTTGGCGACCGCTTCCTCGATGCCGCCGACCATGTAGAAGGCTGCTTCCGGAAGGTGATCGTATTCGCCTTCGACGACGGCCTTGAACGACTTCACGGTGTCTTCGAGCTGGACGAACTTGCCCGGGATGCCGGTGAAGACTTCCGCGACGTGGAACGGCTGCGAAAGGAACTTCTGGATCTTGCGGGCGCGGGCGACGGTGAGCTTATCTTCTTCCGAAAGCTCGTCCATGCCCAGGATCGCGATGATGTCCTGAAGCGACTTGTACTTCTGCAGGGTTTCCTGAACGCGGCGGGCGGTTTCGTAGTGCTCGGCACCGACGACGCGGGGCTCAAGAACGCGCGAGGTCGAGTCGAGCGGGTCGACGGCCGGGTAGATGCCCAGTTCCGAAATGGCGCGGTTCAGCGTGGTCGTTGCGTCCAAGTGGGCGAACGAGGTGGCCGGCGCCGGGTCGGTAAGGTCGTCCGCGGGAACGTAGATCGCCTGGACCGAGGTGATCGAGCCCTTGGTGGTCGAGGTGATGCGTTCCTGCAGCTGGCCCATGTCGGTCGACAGGGTCGGCTGATAGCCCACGGCCGAAGGAATACGGCCGAGCAGCGCCGACACTTCCGCACCCGCCTGGGTGAAGCGGAAGATGTTGTCGACGAAGAACAGAACGTCCTGGCCTTCCTGGTCGCGGAAGTACTCGGCCATGGTCAGGCCCGAAAGCGCGACGCGGGCGCGGGCGCCCGGCGGCTCGTTCATCTGGCCGAACACGAGAGCAACCTTCGAGCCTTCCGACACGGCGTTGCCTTCGGCGTCCTTGGCGATAACGCCGGCGTCGAGGAACTCGTGGTAGAGGTCGTTGCCTTCACGGGTACGTTCACCGACGCCCGCGAAGACCGAGACGCCGCCGTGGCCCTTGGCGATGTTGTTAATCAGTTCCTGGATGAGAACCGTCTTGCCCACGCCGGCGCCGCCGAACAGGCCGATCTTGCCGCCCTTGGCGTAAGGCGCGAGAAGGTCGATGACCTTGATGCCGGTGACCAGGATCGCCGCTTCGGTCGACTGGTCGACGAAGGGCGGGGCTTCGGCATGGATCGGGGCGAACATGTCCGAGCCGACCGGGCCGCGCTCGTCGATGGGATCGCCGACGACGTTCATGATGCGGCCGAGCGTCTTGGGGCCGACCGGCACCGAGATCTGCTTGCCGGTGTTCGACACGGGCTGGCCGCGGGTGAGACCGTCGGTGCCGTCCATGGCGATGGTGCGCACGGTGTTCTCGCCGAGGTGCTGGGCGACTTCGAGAACCAGCTTCTGGCCGTTGTTCTCGGTCTCCAGCGCGGAGAGGATGGCGGGCAGTTCGCCTTCGAAGGTCACGTCGACGACGGCGCCGATGACCTGGCTGATCTTGCCGGTAGAAGTTTGGTTGAGCACGGGTGCAGTGGCCATTTCGGTTTCCTTGCCTGCGATGACTTAAAGCGCTTCCGCGCCAGCAATGATTTCGACGAGTTCGGTGGTGATCGCAGCCTGGCGGGTGCGATTGTAGACGATGGTCAGCTTCTTGATCAGGTCACCGGCGTTGCGGGTGGCGTTGTCCATCGCCGTCATCGACGCACCCTGTTCGGACGCGGCGTTCTCCAGCAGGGCGCCGAACAGCTGGGTGCGCAAGTAGCGCGGCAGCAGCGCGGCGAGGATTTCCTCTTCCTCCGGCTCGTATTCGGTCACCGCATCCGCACCGGCGGTAGCGGCCACCGCCTTGGGAGCGGGGACGGGAATGATCTGCTGGTCTGTCGGCTCCTGCAGCAGGGCCGACCGGAACTTCGAGTAGAACAGATGCGCCACGTCGAACTTGCCGGCTTCGTACATCGCCACCAGTTCGTTGGCGATACGCTCGGCTTCGTCGAAGCCGGGGTCACGCACATCGGTGGTGTCGAACATGTGGGCGATCTGCTTCGGGAACTCGCGGCGCAGCGGCGCGCGGCCCTTGCGACCGACGAGGTAGAACAGGACGGTCTTGCCCTGTGCTTCCAGTTCACGCGCCTTGACGCGGGCAGCCTTGACGATGTTCGAGTTGAACGCGCCGCACAGGCCCTTGTCCGAGTTCGCGACGACGAGCAGATGCACCTTGTCGCTGCCGGTGCCGGCGAGCAGCTTGGGGCTGTTCTCGCTGACGGTGATCTTGGACGCGAGCGAGCCCATGACCTCTGCGAGGCGGGCGGCGTAGGGACGCGCGGACTCCGCGGCGGCCTGCGCCTTGCGCAGCTTGGCCGCGGCGACCATCTGCTTGGCCTTGGTGATCTTCTGGGTCGACTTGACCGAGTTGATGCGGCCCTTGAGTTCCTTGAGCGAAGCCACTCGTTGTTCCTCGTTTCGTCTTCCCCGGGATGGTCCGGGACCGGTGGGCCATCTTCAGGAAACGCCTCGCAGGGAGGTCGGTCCCGATGATGGCCCGCGATCCCGGCTTACACCGGGATGACGGTTTCTCTTAAGCGAACTGCTTGGCGAAGGCGTCGAGCGCGGCCTTGGTCTTGCTCTTGGCTTCGTCGCCGAAGTCCTTGGTCGAGCGGATCAGCGCGAGGACGTCGGCATGCTGTTCGTGCATGAAGTCGAGCATTTCGGCTTCATACTCGGTGACCTTGGCGACCGGCAGGCCGTCGAGGTAGCCGTTGGTGCCGGCGAAGATCGACACGGTCTGCTCTTCGAACGACAGCGGCGAGAACTGCTTCTGCTTGAGCAGTTCGGTCAGGCGCGCACCGCGGTTGAGGAGCTTCTGGGTCGAGGCGTCGAGGTCCGAACCGAACTGGGCGAAGGCCGCCATTTCGCGGTACTGCGCGAGCTCCAGCTTGATCGAGCCGGCAACCTTCTTCATCGCCTTGGTCTGGGCCGAACCGCCGACGCGCGACACCGACAGACCCACGTTGATGGCCGGACGGATGCCCTGGTAGAACAGGCCGGTTTCCAGGAAGATCTGGCCGTCGGTGATCGAGATCACGTTGGTCGGAATGTAGGCCGAGACGTCGCCGGCCTGCGTTTCGATGATCGGAAGCGCAGTGAGCGAGCCGTTGCCGTTCTCGTCGTTCATCTTCGCGGCGCGCTCAAGCAGGCGGCTGTGGAGATAGAACACGTCGCCCGGATAGGCTTCGCGGCCCGGAGGACGGCGCAGCAGCAGCGACATCTGACGGTAGGCGACGGCCTGTTTGGAAAGGTCGTCATACACGATCACGGCGTGCATCGCGTTGTCGCGGAAGAATTCGCCCATCGCGGCGCCGGTGTAGGGCGCGAGGTACTGCAGCGGAGCGGGCTCCGAAGCGGTGGCGGCGATGACGATGGAGTATTCCATCGCGCCGTTCTCTTCGAGCTGACGCACGATCTGCGCGACGGTCGAGCGCTTCTGGCCGACGGCAACGTAGATGCAGTAAAGCTTCTTGGATTCGTCGTCGCCTGCGTTCGCTTCCTTCTGGTTGATGAAGGTGTCGATGGCGACGGCGGTCTTGCCGGTCTGGCGGTCACCGATGATCAGTTCGCGCTGGCCGCGGCCGACGGGAACGAGCGCGTCGATCGCCTTGAGGCCGGTCTGCACGGGTTCGTGCACCGACTTGCGCGGGATGATGCCGGGAGCCTTGGCTTCGACGCGGGCGCGCTTCTCGGCGACGATCGGGCCCTTGCCGTCGATCGGATTGCCGAGAGCGTCCACCACGCGGCCGAGCAGGCCCTTGCCGACGGGAACGTCGACGATGGTGTTGGTGCGCTTGACGCTGTCGCCTTCCTTGATCTCGGCGTCCGAGCCGAAGATCACGACGCCGACGTTGTCGGCTTCGAGGTTGAGGGCCATGCCCTGAACGCCGTTGGCGAATTCGACCATTTCACCGGCCTGGACCTTGTCGAGGCCGTGGATGCGGGCGATGCCGTCACCGACCGACAGAACCGAGCCGACTTCGGAAACCTGGGCTTCGGTGCCGAAGCTGGCGATCTGGTCCTTGATGACCTTCGAGATTTCTGCTGCGCGGATATCCATTGTTCTGCCTTTCTTAGCCCTTCATGGCCTGGGCGAGCGAATTGAGACGGGTGCGGATCGAGCTGTCGATGCGCTTGGAGCCGATGGTGACGACGAGACCGCCGAGCAGGTCCGGATCAACCTTGGTGCTGACCTTGACCTTGCGACCCTCGCGCAGTTCCAGCTTCTGGCGCAGCTGCTCGACCTGCTGGTCGTCCAGGGCGTGAGCCGACGTGACTTCGGCAGTCGATTCACCGCGCTGGGCGGCGGCGATCGAAGCGAAGGCGCGGATGATCTCGGGAAGGGCGACGAGACGGCGATTGGCCGCCAGAACGCCCAGGAAGTTCCTGGTCAGCGGCGCAAGGCCGAGGACATCGGCAACGGCTTCGATGGCCGCGCCGGCAGCCTTGCGGCTGATTTCGGGGTTGCGAATCAGCTCGGCCAGATCGGCGCTTTCGCTGATGGCGAGGGCGATCTTTTCGAGGTCGGATTCGACCGTCGTTACGACGCCGTTCTCGCTGGCAAGATCAAACAGCGCCGAAGCGTAGCGTCCTTGCAAGCTGGCCTTGATGCCGCCGGAATTCTCCACGCGTGTCCTATCCTTACATCGGGTGGGCTGGGACACTTTGGGGCGCACGACAATGACGTGCCCCCCGGCCCGCAGACGGGGCGCGCATAGCGACGATAGTGTTACGATGCAAGCTATGGGAGGCGGCCTGACCACAATGGTTGGGAAAGCGCTTTAAAAGCAAGGGGCGGGAAGTATCGCCGCAGCGGCTGCTGCAAGGTTGGGACAAACGAACCAATGGAGTTTGCCATGACCTATCGAATCATCGGTTTGCCGAAAGATCGGTTCGCACCGTTTTTCGCGATGGACGCGCAGGAACTGGAGAAAAACGGGATGCGGCGCGTGATGGCGACCTCCCGCCCGGGCTATCCATGCCGTGTCAGCCTGCAGGATGCCGAGCCGGGCGAAAGCCTGATCCTGGCGAATTTCGTCAGCCTTGATGTCGCCGGTCCCTATCGCAGCGCCTATGCGATATATGTAAGGGAGAACGCGGCGGAGGCCCAGCCGCATGTCGACCGGCTGCCCCCGGTGTTCGCCGGTCGCACGCTTTCGTTGCGGGGCTTCGACCGGGAGGGGATGCTGGTCCGGGCCAGACTGGCAGGACCGGGCGAGATCGAGGAAGCGATCGGGGCCTTGTTCGCAGATCCCGCGATTGCCGGGATTCACGCTCACAATGCCGCTTACGGCTGCTTTGCCGCGCGGATCGAACGCCATGGAGAGATGCAGTGACCGTCCTGGACACCCCCGTAAGCGAGGACCGCGCCTGGCAGGCCGTGCAGTCGCGCGACCGCACGTTCGACGGCCGCTTCGTCACCGGCGTGCTGACCACCGGCATTTACTGCCGCCCCTCCTGCTCGGCGCGGCACCCCCGGCGCGAGAATGTGCGGTTCTTCCCGGATGCCGGCGAGGCGGAGCAGTTCGGCCTGCGCGCCTGCATGCGCTGCCGGCCCAACGATGTCTCGCGCGATGAGGAAGCGGTGACGATTGCCTTGCGCTTGCTCGATTCCGATGAGGAGCGAACGCCGGGCCTCGCCGAGCTGGCCGAGGCGACGGGCTATAGTCCGACGCATTTCCAGCGAGTGTTCAAGCGCGCGGTCGGTCTGTCGCCGGCGGAATATCTCCGGGCGAAGCGCGTCGCGCGGGCCGGCGATGCCCTGAGCAGCGGCGCGAGCGTGACCGAGGCGATCTACGAGGCCGGGTTCGGCGCCAGCTCGCGGTTCTACGAGGCAAGCGAGGGCAGGCTGGGCATGACGCCTTCGGCCTGGCGCGAAGGTGGGCGCGGCGTGACCATCCACTGGGCCGTCGTTCCCACCAGCCTCGGCGCCATGCTGGTGGCGGCGACCGGGAAGGGCGTGTGCCGGCTCTCCTTCGAGGAAGGGCGCGAGGAACTGGCGGCGCGGTTTCCGAATGCGGAACTGGTGGAAGGGGGCAGCGACTTTGCGCACCTGCTGGCAAGCGTCGTCGCGGCGGTGGAGCAGCCGGGGCAGTCGCGGGTGATCCCGCTCGATGTGCAGGGCACGGCATTTCAGGAGGCGGTCTGGCGCGAGCTGCAGCGCATTCCCGCCGGCGAGACGCGCAGCTATGCCCAGATCGCGGCGGCGGTCGGCAAGCCGGGCGCGGTGCGCGCGGCAGGCTCGGCGAACGGGGCCAACAATGTCGCCGTGCTCATTCCCTGCCACCGGGTGATCCGCAAGGACGGGTCGATCGGCGGCTATGCTTACGGCGAGGAGATCAAGCGGGAACTGCTCAAGCGGGAGCGGGGGTGAACGGCAAGGCCCTCGCCGCGCATCGATCCGGCGCGGTGAAATTCACACGAACGAATAAGGGTCGATGTCGATGTTCACCCGCACCCCGCGGGGGAACTGCAGCGGTTCCAGCCATTCGCGCAGGGTCTTCTGCAATTCGGCCGAGCGACGGGCATTGATCAGCAGGCGGAACCGATGACGGCCGCGGAGCAGCGATAGCGGGGCAGGGGCCGGGCCCAGCACCAGCATGTCGGGATGGTTCGGCGCCGTGCCGCCAATGGCGCGGGCGGCGGCTTTCGCCTCGGACTGGTCTTCCGAGGAAACGATGATCGCCGCCCAGCGTCCGAAGGGGGGCGCACCCGCATCGCGGCGGGCCTCGGTCTCGGCGGCGTAGAATGCGTCCCGGTCCCCGGCGGCCAACGCCGAGATCACCGAGGCTTCCGGATGGCGCGTCTGGATCAGCACTTCGCCCGGCTTTTCGCCGCGGCCCGCGCGTCCGGCGACCTGGGCGACCTGTTGGTAGGTGCGCTCCGCCGCCCGCAAGTCGCCGCCCTCCAGGCCGAGGTCGGCATCGACCACGCCCACCAGGGTGAGATCTGGGAAGTGGTAGCCCTTGGTCACGAGCTGCGTGCCGACGATGACGTCGATCGCCTTACCCTCCGCCTTGGCGACGAATTCGCCGACGGCCTCGGCCGTGTTCATCGTATCGGACGTGACGAGCGCGACACGGGCCTCGGGCAGGATCTCGGCGACTTCGTCGGCAATGCGCTCGACCCCCGGCCCGCAGGCGACCAGGCAGTCTCCGGTGCCGCATTCGGGGCAGGCCGCGGGTACCGGCACTTCATGGCCGCAGTGGTGGCAGGCCAGGCGCTGCGAGAAGCGGTGCTCCACCAGCCAGGCCGTGCAGTTCGGGCACTGGAAACGGTAGCCGCAGTGACGGCACAGCGTCAGCGGTGCGTAACCGCGGCGGTTGAGGAACAACAGGGACTGTTCGCCGCGCGCCAGCCGCGCCTTCATTTCCTCCACCAGGCGCGGGGCGAGCCACTTGCCGCGCTCGGGCGGCTCCTGGCGCAAGTCGAGGATCTGGATGTCGGGCAACTGCGCGCCGCCGAAGCGCGAGGGCAGGTCGACCTTGCGATAGACGCCTGCCTCGGCCAGCTGCATCGATTCGAGCGCGGGTGTCGCGCTGGCGAGCACGACCGGTATCCCTTCGAACTTGGCGCGCATCACCGCCACATCGCGCGCGTTGTAGCGCACCCCGTCGTCCTGCTTGAACGAGACTTCGTGGGCCTCGTCGACCACGATCAGGCCGAGGCGGGCATAAGGCAGGAACAGCGCCGAGCGGGCCCCGACCACGACTTGCCCCTCGCCCGCCACGATGGCGCGCCAGGCGCGGCGCCGCTCGCTGGACTTCAGCGAAGAATGCCAGAGGATCGGCGGCACGCCGAAGCGGTGCTCGAAGCGGCGCAGGAAATTCTCGGTCAGCGCGATCTCGGGCAGCAGGACCAGGATCTGCCGTCCGCGCCGCAGCGCCTCGGCCACCGCCTCGAAATAAGTCTCGGTCTTTCCAGAGCCGGTCACGCCGTCGAGCAGGAACGGCGCGAAAGCATCGGCGCGAACGGCCTCGACGAAGATGTCGGCCGCTTCCTGTTGACCGTCCGACAGCATGGGCTGGGCATGTTCGGGCCGGGCGCGGGCATAAGGACGGTCGAGATCGACGACCACCGGCTCCAGCAGGCCCGCGCCGACCATTCCGCGCAGAACGCCGTCCGACACCGAGGCCAGCTCGGCCAGTTCCTTGATCGAGGCCTGCTCGCCCTGGAGAGCGTCCAGCGCGGCGGCGCGTTGCGGGGTGAGCCGGGCGGGCTCCTGTCCGGTCAGGCGGTATTCGGTGGTGGTGCCGCCGCCGCGCAGCGCCGCCATGCTGCCCAGCGCCATGCGCGCCACGGACGAAAGCGAGGCGCAGTAGTAGTCCGCGGTCCATTCGATGAGGCGCCGCAGACGCTCCGGCAGGGGCGGCACGGGCATGACTTCCAGCAGGGGGCGCAGTTTCGATTCAGGCACTTCCTGCGTGTTCAGGCGTTGCGGCTCCCAGACGATGCCGAGGACCTGCCTCGGCCCGAGGGGCGCAACCACCACGGAGCCGAATTCTATCGCCATGCCTTCGGGGACGCGGTAGTCGAGGACGCCCAGTGCGGCGTTGAAGACGAGGATTCGGACGCGTTTCATGTAGGTTGCATATAGGCACTGCTGTCCGGGGGCGTGAAGGAGTTGATGATGGTGAACTGGGGAACAGGGGATAATTCGGCAGCCATGGGCGCTTCGGCGGAAGCGGACATGCATGTCGAAACCGGCGCGGCAAGCGCGTTTCGGTCCGACTGGAGCCGCCGCGGCGTGCTCATCGGCATGCTTGCAACCGGAGTGCTGATGCTGCCGGGCTGCTCGACTCTCGCGGCGGGTTCGGGCCTGGGCTCGGGCTCTTCCGCCGGCGCGGACCCGGTACGCCGCCTCATGCGCTTTTCCTCGGAACGGGCTTTCGCTTGGCTCGGCCAGCCCGAGGGCTTCTGGACCAGCCCCGTGGCCCGCATCCCGATGCCGGTGCTGTTCGACCGCCCCGGGCGCACCACCACGGGCGTGCTCAAGTCGAAGGCCTTCCGCGACAAGCTTCAGTACCAGCTCAACCTCTTCGCGACGCCGGGCGCGCGCGTGGCCGGTCCGCTGGTGCTCAAAACCGTGCAGAGCGTCGCCATCCCGAATCCGGCCGAAGTGATGGCAGGCGGCAATACCGCGGCCACCACGCTGCTGCGCCGCGCGATGGGGCCGGCTCTCGTCAACGCCATGATCCCCGAGATCGAGCGCGCCATGAAGGAGGCGCAGGACCCCACGTTGAACCAGGCGATCGCCGCGCTGAAGGGCGTGACCGTCCAGGACACCGCCCATGCCCTCGCGCTCGATGCCGACAACGGCATCTGGTACGAGATCGGCGCGGCCGAGGCGGCAATCCGCCAGGATCCGGCCGATACCAACGATGCCGTGCTGATCGGCGCGTTCAAGAAGGCCTGACCGGCCGGCCGCTCCGGCGGCCGCAAGGCGCAGGGTAGCGGGGATGGGCGCGCTTCCCTATAGGGGGCGCCAGAATCGACGGGCAGCGCGACGCCGCCCGTCGCAGCCCCGCACCCACAGGAACCGCGCCATGAAGTTCTTCGTCGACACCGCAGACACCAACGACATCGCCGATCTGGCCGCCACCGGCCTGCTCGACGGCGTTACCACCAACCCCTCGCTGATCGCCAAGTCCGGCCGCGACTTCCTGGAAGTCACCAAGGAAATCTGCGGTCTGGTCGATGGTCCGGTCAGCGCCGAAGTCGTTGCGCTCGACCATGAAGGCATGATGCGCGAGGCCGAAATCCTCCGCAAGATCGCCGACAACGTCTGCATCAAGGTGCCGCTCACCATCGACGGCCTGAAGACCTGCAAGAAGCTGACCAGCGACGGCACGCTCGTCAACGTCACGCTCTGCTTCTCGGCCAACCAGGCCCTGCTCGCAGCCAAGGCCGGCGCCAGCTTCGTCTCGCCTTTCGTCGGCCGTCATGACGACAACGGCTTCGACGGCATGGACCTGATCCGCGACATCCGCCTGATCTACGACAACTACGCCTTCGAGACCGAAATCCTCGCCGCCTCGATCCGCCACCCGGTCCACGTCCTCGAATGCGCCCGCATCGGCGCCGACGTCGCGACGATGCCGCCGGCCGTCATCAAGAACCTCGTGAAGCACGTCCTCACGGACAAGGGCATCGAAGGCTTCATGGCCGACTGGGCCAAGACCGGCCAGTCGCTCTGATTTGACGTCCCTCTGATTTGACGTCGCTCTGATCTGAAGCCGTTCCGGCCCGAGGTCAGGGCAGCATGGATCGTCGTCCCGGACTGCGTCCGGGACGACCTCTTGCTCCCAACCGATCCTTCCCGGCTTGCACCCGGCGGACTATGTCGCCATTGAGCGGTCATGTCCGATGAAACACCCGTCGATCGCTTCAAGCTGGCCCTGACCGGCGCTTCGCGCGCCATCGCGCAGGATGCCGAAGTCGAGGTCAACTGGACCGCCGACGCTCCAAGCTCCACCGGCCAGACGTTCCGCGTGCCGATGCCGGGCCGCTCGATTCCCCAGGCGGCCGCCATGCAGGCGCGCGGCTATGCCGACAGTTTCGCGCTCAGGCTGCGCCATCACAACGACAGGCTGCACACGCGCAATGCGCCCGCCGATCCTTCGGCCCGGGCCTGCTACGATGCGGTGGAGGCCGTGCGCTACGAGGCGCTGGGCGCCAATCACTACGAGGGCATGCGCGCCAACCTCGACGCCTCGCTGGAAGCGCGCATCGCCAGCGATCCGATCTCGCGGGCGGACAGCCCGGACGGCGTGCCGATCCCGACCGCGCTGGCGCTCATGCTGCGTGAGCGTCTGACCGGCCAGCCAGTGCCGGAATCGGCCCAGTTCGGCGTCGACATGGTCCGCCGCTGGATCGAATCCAAGGCGGGTGACGATTTCGAGGCGCTGGCCGATTCCATCGAGAACCAGAAAGCCTTCCAGAAGCTCTCGCTCGACATGCTCATGCACCTGGAGATGACCCAGGCCGAGCAGATCGAACAGCCGCCCGAAGAGTCCGAGGACATGGACGGCGACGAGGAGACCGAGGAAGACGAAACCGGCGACGAAAGCGGCAAGGAAGAGCAGTCCACCGAGATGGCTGCCGAGCCGTCAAGCGGCCAGGACGAGGGCGAGAGCGAGGCCGAGGGCGAGAACTCGGACGAGATGGAGGACGGCGAAGAGGGACAGGAAGGCGAGGAGGGCATGATGCCCGTGCGCCCGAACCGGCCCTGGACCGACATTCCCGACAGCTTCGACTATCAGGTCTTCACCGAGGCCTTCGACGAAGTGGTGGTCGCTTCCGAACTGTGCGACGACGAGGAACTGACCCGTCTGCGCGCCTATCTCGATGCTCAGCTCAAGGGGTTGCAGGGCGTGGTGACCCGCCTTGCCAACCGGCTCCAGCGCCGCCTCATGGCCCAGCAGAACCGTTCGTGGGACTTCGACCAGGAAGAGGGCATGCTCGATGCCGCGCGGCTCGCCCGCGTGGTCGTCTCGCCCGGACAGTCGCTGTCCTACAAGATCGAGCGCGATGTCGAGTTCAAGGATACGATCGTCACTCTGCTGCTCGACAATTCCGGCTCGATGCGCGGTCGTCCGATCTCGATCGCGGCGATCAGCGCGGATGTGCTGGCGCGCACGCTGGAGCGCTGCGGCGTCAAAGTGGAGATCCTGGGATTCACCACGCGCGCCTGGAAGGGCGGGCAGAGCCGCGAATCCTGGCTGTCGAACGGGCGCCCCCAGCATCCGGGCCGCCTCAACGATCTTCGTCACATCATCTACAAGAAGGCCGACGAGCCGTGGCGCCGGGCGCGCAAGAACCTGGGCCTGATGATGCGCGAGGGCCTGCTGAAGGAAAATATCGACGGCGAGGCGCTGCTCTGGGCGCACAACCGCATGCTGGCCCGGCCAGAAGACCGTCGGATCATGATGGTGATCTCCGATGGCGCTCCGGTGGACGATTCGACGCTATCGGTGAACTCCGCGGGCTATCTCGAAGCGCACCTTCGCCGCGTGATCGAGTGGATCGAGACCAAGAGCCCGGTCCAGCTCGTCGCCATCGGCATCGGCCACGATGTGACGCGCTACTACCGCCGCGCCGTGACGATCATGGACGCCGAACAGCTCGGCGGGACCATGATCGAACAGCTCGCCGGACTGTTCGAAGAGGAAAAGGGCAGGAAATGAAGGCGTCCCGGACCTGGTCCGGGACTGCCGGCCTTTCTTCGGGGCGTCGCTTGCGCGGGAGCTTCCCGCCATCGGGATCCGCTCGGGTCGGAGTCCTCAAGGATTGACCTCGGCTCGGCCAGCCGCTTATGCCGCGGCGCATGACCGAAACCCAAAGCCTGACCCTGTTCAACAGCCTTACCCGCCAGCTGGAGCCGTTCCAGCCCGTCCATGAAGGCGAGGCGCGGGTCTACAGCTGCG
>Ga0160437_1000643_pt1 | contig 17304 bp, 12 predicted proteins | sample HID1975I_E0MG_FD_108227 | JGI IMG/M metagenome (GOLD analysis project Ga0160437, IMG submission 108227) | Enriched soil microbial communities from UW Madison campus, WI, USA - HID1975I_E0 MG | ecosystem: Environmental > Terrestrial > Soil > Unclassified | place: USA: Madison, Wisconsin... | reverse complement strand
GCCGATGAGCTTCCACGGTCCGGCAGCCGGTTCGGCGATGCTGGTCACGGCTTACTCGACCAATGGGTCGATCGGCCGCGGCACCATCAACAACTGCGCCAACGGCATCACGCCCTGGGCCACCAACCTCACGTGCGAGGAAAACTGGGCCGGCTACTTCCGCCGCGACGCAGCGGACGACGCCAAGCGCAGCGTTCGCGAAATGACCGCGCTTGCCCGCTTCGGCGTCACCAGCCGCACCGGCAGCTATGCCTGGTCGTTCGCCGACTCGGCCGACTCGATCTACACCAAGTGGAATGCGACCATCATCGGCGCCAGCGCGGCCGAAGACTATCGCAACGAGCCCAATCAGTACGGCTGGGTGGTCGAGATCGATCCCTACGATCCCAAATCGACCCCGCGCAAGCGCACGGCGCTGGGCCGCTGCGGCCATGAAGGCGCCTTCGTTCGCGCCGTCGATGGCCAGAAGCTGGGCGTCTACATGGGCGACGACTCGCGCCGCGAATACCTCTACAAGTTCGTGTCCTCGGCCACTTACGCCGCAGCCGATGCCGCCACGACCAGCCGCCTGGCCATGGGCGACAAGTACCTCGACGCCGGCACGCTCTACGTCGCCAAGTTCAATGCCGACGGTTCCGGCCAGTGGCTGCCCATGGTCTTCGGTTCGGTGCCGAACCGTGCGGCCGTGGGCACGACCCCGGAATATGTCTTCGCCGACCAGGCCGACATTCTCGTCAACACCCGCCTGGCCGCCGACGCGCTCGGCGCCACGCCGATGGACCGTCCGGAATGGACTGCCGGCAACCCGGTGACCGGTGAGATCTACCTCACCCTCACCAACAACAATGCCGCCGGCCGTCCGCTCACCGGCACTGACGCCGCCAACCCGCGCCACTACAACGACCCGAAGGGTTCGTCGAACACCGCGCAGTACGGCAACCCCAACGGCCACATCGTCCGCCTGCGCGAAGACGGCGACACCACGGCCGCGCTCACCTTCAAGTGGGACATCTACCTGTTCGGCGCGGATGCCGCCGATGCTGGGGCCAACGTCAACATCTCGGGCCTGACTGCCGACAACGACTTCTCCAGCCCGGACGGTTGCTACTTCTCGCGCGCGACCAATGCGGCAGGCCAGTTCAATCCGGTGCTCTGGATCGAAACGGACGACGGCGCGATGACCGATCGCACCAACTGCATGCTGCTGGCGGCCATTCCCGGCCATGTCGGAGACGGCGGCGCCAAAACGATCACCAACACCGGCTCCACCGGCGCCACCGCCACCCAGGCGACCATCGTTGGCGCGGCAGCGACCGCAGCGAACCTGCGCCGCTTCCTCGTCGGACCGGTCCAGTGCGAGATCACCGGCATCGACATGACGCCGGACGGCCGCACGCTCTTCGTCGGCATCCAGCACCCGGGCGAGGACGGCACCCCGGCCGCACCGTCGAGCCACTGGCCCGACAGCCAGACGGGCGCGGCGGCTGCCACCGTGCGTCCGCGCTCGGCGATCGTTGCGATCACCAAGGATGACGGAGGCGTTATCGCTCTGTGAGCGATGATGGGGGCGTTATCGCGCTCTGACGGAAATCCTTTAGCGATCGAGGGAGGAGGGGACGCAGCGCGTCTCCTCCTCTTTTCGTTCAGGGGCGCGTCGGTCGTATCGCCCCGGCGTTGCGCCGAGGGGATACTGCCGCTGGAACTGGTGCCCGCGATGGCTTAATGAACAGTCCTGTTGATAACAGGAGAGGCCGCGTGAAAGAGACGGGCAAGCCGCAATATGGCAACGGGCAAACAAGCACCAGGACCACGCTGACCGCGCAGGACATGGACGAGGAACGTCTCGCCACCTACCCCACCACCGCCTTCCTTTCGAAGGACTACCTTGCCGCGGAAAAGACGCTGCTCTGGCCCAAGGTCTGGCAGATGGTGGAGCGCGAGAGCGACCTGCCGAATCCCGGCGACTGGATGACGTACGACGTCGCGGACGAATCGATCATCGTCCTGCGGGGGGATGACGGCAGCCTGCGCGCCTTCCACAATGTCTGCCCGCACCGCGGCCGCCAGCTCGTCTCGGTGCCGTCGATGCTGCCCGGCAAAGTGCACGACGTGCGCGGTAACAACCGCAAGAGCTTCGTCTGCGGCTTCCACGGCTGGACGTTCGACCTTGACGGCAAGAACACCTACATCCTCGACCCGCAGGACTGGCAGAACAAGCTGACGCCGGAGATGACCTGCCTCTCGGACGTGCAGGTCGATACCTGGGGCGGCTACATCTACATCAGCATGGACCCCGATGCGGTGCCGCTGAAGGAATGGATGGGCCGCGCGGGCGAGATCCTGGACCACTTCGACCTGGCCGGCATGCACTACAAGTGGCGCCAGTGGGCGATCTACGACTGCAACTGGAAGACCGCGATCGAGGCGTTCCTGGAACCCTACCACGTTGCCGGCACGCATACCCAGCTCCTGGCCTATGGTGACTACTACGCGCTGTCGAAGCAGTACGGTCTGCACTCGGTCTCCAGCTACGACACCCGCGACAGCAAGTTCCAAATGAGCGAAAGCGCCGGCACCACTCGCGCCGGCAAGGGCGACGACGCGCGCGTCTCCACTTACGAACTCATCCGCGAAAACTACGAGACGGTGAACTACTCCGCCTCCACCGAAACGCTGGTCAATGCCGCCAGCCGCCTGGTGGACGAATTGCCCGACACCGCCACGCCGGGTGAGATCATCGCTCACTGGCTGAAGTCCGCCCGTGCCGACGATGCCGCGCGCGGGGTGGTCTGGCCGGACGTCCCGCCGGAGATCAAGAAAGAGGGCGGTCTCGCCTGGGGCCTGTTCCCCAACCAGAACATCCTCCACGGCGAGACTTTCGCGCTCTGCTACCGCGTGCGTCCTTACGGCGACGATCCGGACAAGTGCGTCTTCGAAAGCTACGCCCTCGAACGCTTCCCTGATGGCGAGGCGCCGGAAACCGAATGGACTTATGCCGACCCGATCGGCGAGAACTGGGGTTCGGTTCTGGCGCAGGACTTCTCGAACATGCAGTTCGTGCAGAAGGGCATGAAGTCCAGCGGCTTCCGCGGCCCGCTGCCCAACCCGCACCAGGAGCAGAAGGTCATCAACCTCCACCGCAACCTGGCCAATTTCATGGACGGCATGGGCGCGCCGACGCGGCTGGAAGTGAAGTAAGCCGAAAGCGCGGCAAAAAGCCCGTCGTCCCGGAACGTTTCCGGGACGACGGGCTTTTTGCCCGCGTTCAGGCGGCGGTTCGCGCCGTCACTTTCCAGCGCGAAAGGTCCAGCCCGCAGATCGCTTCCAGCGTCTCCACGTCGCGCGCATAGAAATCGCGCAGCTGTTCGCGCAGGCCCGGCGCGAGCGGGGGATAGGTCATTTCCCGCGCCAGCAGCGAGCGGACGTTCTCGAACACCGGGGTGCCGCGCAGCGGGCGGACCGTGTCTTTCAGCGGGGCCAGCGCCTTGCGCAGCGGCAGCGGCAGGATCGCGGCGCGGCTGTTGTTGGCGCGCTCCCGCGCGGCTTCCGGCCGATAGACCGGCGAGACGCCGATATGTTCGGACACGGCCTCGACGATTCGCTCGGGCTGCACGGTCACGTCGTCATAGAGGTAGATCAGGATCTGCTCGCGCGGAAACAGGTCGTACCAGCGGGCCAGATGGCGTGCATAGAGCCCGTCCTCCAGAAAGCGCGGATAGGGATTGTCCATTGAGCGCAGGTATTCTTCCGGGGGCCCTTTCAAGGTGCCGCGGCGGTAGAACATCTTGTAGTCGGAATAAGCGCGCTCCACCGGGTTGCGCAGCTGCAGCACCAGCCGCGCCTGCGGCAGCGCGCGGGCGATCCGATGCGCGGCCAGCGGATGGGCAAGATAGTCGGCGGATTTCTCGCCGATCACCTGGGCTTGCGCAGGGCGGTTCGCGAAGAAGCCGCGATACCAGTCCTCGCCGCGATCGAATTCGGAACTGAAATAGTGCGGCTCGGCATCGGGCATGAAGATTGCCGGATTGTCCTGAAGGCGCGCCTGGATCCAGGTGGTGGCTGCCTTGACCGCGCCGATGACGATGAAACCGGGATGCCATTCGGGGGTCATCATCGTGCCGTCGTCTCCATCATCGCCTCGCGCAGGGCTTCGGCCATGCGTGCCATATCCTGCGGTTCCAGCGTGTGATCGACCGGGAACATCAAGGTTCGCCGGCCGAGGTCCACGGCATTCGCCAGCGCGCCGTCGCGCCGGACGGGCAGTCCGGAGAGCGCATGTTCGCGGCTCATGTCGGGGCACGATCCGCTTCCGGCGGGAATGCCGCGCGCCAGCAGACCGGCCAGCACCGCGCGGCGGCGCTCCTCCACCCGGTCGGCGCTGCCTTCCAGGCGAACATAGAACTTGTACCAGGCATGGCCCACTTCCGCCGGTGCTTCGGGCAGGATCAGCCCGGGCACATCGGCCAGCATTTCCAGCAGCGCCTCGGCATTGCGGCGGCGGGCAGCGAGCCAGCGCGGCAGCTTGCCGAGCTGGCAGCGGCCGAGCGCGGCCTGCATCTCGGTCATGCGATAGTTGGAGCCGGGCGTGTCGTGGATATAGCGGAAGGCGCCGGGCGTGCCGCCGCCGTCAGTGACCTTGAGGTAGCTCTTGCCGTGGTCCTTGAAGGCCCAGCCGCGCAGCCAGACCTGATGGTCGCGCAGCAGCAGCAGGCCGCCTTCGCCCCCGGTGGACATGATCTTGTCGGTACAGAACGAGAAGGACGATGCCGCGCCGAAGGAGCCGACCTGGCGGCCGCGCCAGGTGGCGCCGTGGGCCTGGGCGCAGTCCTCGATGAGGTGGAGGCGGTGATCCTCGCAGATCCGGCCGAGCGCATCCATGTCGCAGGGCCAGCCGGCCAGATGGACGCAGAGCACGGCGCGCGTCGCGGGCGTCACCAGCCGCTCGACCGAGGCCGGATCGATGTTCTGGCTGACCGGGTCGACATCCGCGAAGACCGGCAGTGCGCCCACCGCCAGCACGCAGCTGGCCGTGGCAAAGAAGCTGCGGGCGGGGACGATCACTTCATGGCCCGGCCCGACGCCAAGCGCGCGCAGCGCCACTTCCAGCGTCAGCGTGCCATTGGCCAGGCACATCCCTTCCGGCATGCCGACGAAGCGGGCGAACTCGGCGGCAAAGGCGCGGTTCTCCCCGCCGTGCACGAGCGCATTGACCTTGCCCGAGCGCAGGACATGGGCGACCGCCTCGATCTCGTCGGCCTCGTGGCGGGGCCAGAGGCTGCGCACGGGCCGGGGCGGCACCGGCTCGGTCGCGGTCGTCGTCACGGCCGATGCCGCGGAGGCGTGCAAAGGACGGGTGGTGTCTGCCGCCGGCGAGGACGCATCCTCGACGGCGGGCGGGGAAGCCAGGTTCACGACAATGCTCTCCTCAAGCCTTGACCGGTTCGCCGGTGCCGTGCGGGTGGATCATGCTCTGGTTCTCGACCACTTCGAACCCGGCGCTGCCGCTCGGCACCTTGACGAGGGTGTGCGTGATCCGCCGCGCTTCGGTGTGGTCGCCCAGTTCCACCGCGCGGGCGAGCCGGTCGATGCTGCGCGAGATGAAGGGCAGGGGGATCGGCTTGGACTGCGCCTCGAAGATGCCCTTGATGCCCGAGGGAAGCTGTTCCTCGCAGATGTCGAACAGCTCTTCGTAGAGCTTCTCGCCGGGGCGCAGGCCTACGAATTCCACCGGCACGTCGATCTCCGGCTGAAGTCCGTAGAGCCGGATCATGCGATAGGCGAGGTCGACGATGCGCACCGCCTTGCCCATGTCGAGCACGAAGATCGTGCCGCGCTGGGAGTTCTGGCTGAGCGCGGCCGAGCTGCTCTGGAGGATCAGCTGCACCGCTTCGCGCACGGTCATGAAGAAGCGCTCGATGTCAGGATGGGTGACGGTGAGCGCGCGGCCTTCGCGAAGCTGGCGGTGGAACAGCGGGACGATGGAGCCGCTCGATCCCAGCACGTTGCCGAAGCGCACGGTCATGAAGCGCGGGGCTTCGGGATCGTCCACGCCGCACATGTCCAGCGCCTGGCTGTAAAGCTCGCCCACGCGCTTGGTGGCGCCCATCATGCCCACCGGGTTCACCGCCTTGTCGGTGGAGACCTGGACCATGGCCTTGGCGGAATATTCGCAGACCGCGTCAGCGACGATGCGCGTGCCCAGGATGTTGGTGTGGACCCCGGCGCAAGGGCTGGCCTCGACGATGGGCACATGCTTGAGCGCGGCGGCATGGTAGACGATGACCGGCCGGTGGCGCTCGAACACGCGGCGCACTTCGTCGCGTTCGCGGATGTTGCAAAGCTCGGGCTGGACGTCGAGATCGGGATACTGCTCGCGCAGCTTCATCTCGATGGCATAGAGATGGTATTCGCTATGCTCCACCAGCACGATGCGCGAGGGGCGGAAGCTGGCGAGCTGCCAGCACAGTTCGCCGCCGATCGTGCCGCCCGCGCCGGTCACCAGCACGCACTTGCCGGTGATCTGGCTGGTGATCTGCTCGCCCTCCAGCGTGAATTCGCTGCGGCCCAGCAGGTCCTTCACCGAAAGCTCGTCGGGCGCGGCACCGTGGTTGCGCTGGAGGATATGGCTCCAGCCGTCGCGGATGCGCGAGAGTTCGAGGCCGAGGTTGCGCGCGCGCGACGTCAGCCGCGCCATCTCGCGGTTGGAAAGGTCGGTGCCGTCGTCGCAGGCGATCACCAGCGAAGGGCGGCGGCCCTGGAGTTCCAGCGTCTCCACCGCATGGGCCAGATCGTCGTGGCTGCCGAGCACCGGTACGCTGGCGATCTGCTGCAGGGTATCGTTGTCGGCCGGAAGCAGGACGCCGGTGACGAAGAAGCTGGGCGTGGCCTCGCGGCGCAGCATCTCGATGATCGAGAGCGCCCAGTCGGGCGAGCCCACCAGCAGCGCGCCGCGCAGGTTCTTGTTGTCGACATGCGCCGGCAGGATCTTGGCCGTGTGCGTCATCTTCTCGCGCAGGGCACGGCGGGCGCCGCGCACGAAGAACAGCGCGGTCATCGCGAAGAGCCACTGGGCCAGCGCGATCTCCAGCAGCTGCGCGCGTTCGGCGCGCACACCGGGCACGATCATGATCGCCACCCAGGCCAGCGCGAAGGCCGGCACCGTCAGCATCGCCAGCTGGATGGCATGGGCGAAGCTGAAGTAGCGCCAGCTGCGGCGATAGATCCCGGCGGTGTAGAACACGCCGATCACCACCAGGGCAAAGCCCAGGATGGCGCCCATGTGGCCGTCGGACTTGGGGAAGCCGGTCTTGCCGATCAGCGTGAAGGCCAGCGCCAGCGTGATCGACAGCACGATGAAGTCGATCGTCATCAGCACGGTATTGCGGAAAGTCCGCCGCAGGCTGAACTGCGTGGACGGAGAGCGCGAACGCCCGCCCGTCGATCCGAACTTGCGTACGCGCAGGAACCTGTTTGCGGAGCCGACGCTCATCGTCGAGGCACTGCTTCCCGTGGCGGTATGACTCATCGCGTCGACCTTTTCAGCTTTTCGGGCCCAATTTCCCCGGTGCATCCTGCCTCCCGGCGTTCCGGAGCAGTGCCCGTGGCAGTTTCCGCGGGTCCGGCTTTTCCGGCTCCTTCTTTCCGGCGCCGTTTTTCAGGACCGGAAAAATGCTCGGGGGGCCGCACCCGGCCTCATCGATTCATGATCTATTGACCAATTTCAGGGCGCGCACTTGTGCATGAAGCCATCAGCCGTAATTGCCGATTCTCTTGCGAATAGGTCGCGCCTTCGACTGTCGGACATGGGGGTGATCCAAAGGGAGCGGGCGCCCTTGCCGGAAACCATCCCTTAATCGCCGCGGGCCATCTCGAAGGGCTATCAGCCGATTAGTCGCTTGCGATCGGCGGTCCGAGGGTCATCATTCAGGGCGACATCGGGATGGGGCACACACGCGGGGGCGTGGGGGCTGCCTTGCGGCACCATCCGTCAGCCTGGGGCTCGATTACGCAATGAAGATACTCGTCCTGTCCAGTCTTGCCTATTCGCTCACCAATTTCCGGGGCGCCTTGCTGCGGGAATTGAAGGCGAACGGGCATGAAGTCGTCGCCGTGGCGCCTGACCAGAACGCCGCCGTGGAACGCGATCTCGCGGCCTGGGGCATAGGCTTCAGGATCGCGCCGATGGCGCGCACCGGCACCAATCCGGTCAAGGATGCGGCCCTGCTGTCCGCTTACGTCAAGTTGATGATGGCCGAAAAGCCGGACCTGGTCCTGGCCTATACCCAGAAGCCGATCATCTACGGCGGGATCGCCGCACGCATGCTCTGCGTGCCGCGCTTCTTCGCGCTGATGTCGGGGCTGGGCTACGTCTTCAGCGAGGATTCCAGCGCCCGCAAGGGCCTGCGCTGGGCCGTGACCCGGCTTTACCGCGAGGCGGTTCGCCGCGCCCGGGGCGTCTTCGTGTTCAATGCCGACGACCGGCAGGACATGATCGACCTCGGCATCGTCACGTCGCGCCAGAACGTGGTGCAAGTGCCAGGCTCGGGCATCGATCTCGAACGCTTCCGGCCGGAGCCGCTGCCGCGCAACCGCCTGCGCTTCCTGCTGGTCGGCCGGCTGATGCGCGATAAGGGCATCTACGAATTCGTCGAGGCGGCCCGGCAGCTCAAGCTGGACAATCCCGAAGTCGAATTCTGCGTGCTCGGCCATTACGAGCGCGACAATCCGACCGGGATCGACGAAGTCGAATGCGCCCGGCTGGCGCGGCAGTTCCCCGTCCAGTTCATCCCCGGCACCAGCGACGTGCGGCCCTATCTCGCGAGCTGCTCGGTCTTCGTGCTGCCGTCCTACTACCGCGAGGGCCTGCCGCGCACGATCCTCGAAGCCATGGCCACCGGCCGTCCGATCATCACCACCGACATGCCCGGCTGCCGGGAGCCGATCATCGAGGGCGAGAACGGCTTCCTGGTGGCACCCCGCGACGCGGGCGCGCTCAAGGCGGCGATGCAGCGCTTCATCGAGGCGCCCTCGCTGGTGACGAGCATGGCCGCGCGCTCACGGGATCTGGCCGAGAAGATCTACGACGTGCGCAAGGTGAACCACCAGCTGCTCGACGAGATGGACCTCCTGCGCGAACCCTGGAACGAGCCGGCGACGATCCGCTCGGAACCGGCGCCGTCGGACGACCGGCCGCCCGAATCCGCCGGGCCGCGCCTCCAGAGTGCCGGGCCTTCGCGGGCGATCGCGGGTTAGAGCGGTCACTCCAGTTTTTCGTTTTTCGCATTTTCCGAGTCATCCGGTGTCCTAACCGATGCGAAAATGCTCTGAAGTCAGGATCGGGGGCAAGGCAATGCGGGCTGTCGTGATCGGCGCCGTGGGGAGCACCCAGGTGCTCGTCGAAGAACTGGCCGAAGCGCCGGGCTGGGATCTCACGCTGGTCGGCACCTTGCCGCCCGAACTGCACGGGCGGCACTCGGACCTGGTCGACATGGCACCATTCGCCGAAAGGGCAGGGGCGCGGCTCGCCCATATCGCGCGCACCAACGATGCCGAGGTGCTGGACATGGTTCGCGCCGAGCGGCCCGACTACGTCTTCGTGGTCGGCTGGTCGCAGATCGTCGGTCCGGAATTCCTGTCGATCGCCGCGAAAGGCGCGATCGGCTATCATCCCGCACCGCTGCCGCGCCTGCGCGGACGCGCCGCCATTCCCTGGACGATCCTGCTGGACGAGCCGATCTCCGCGTCCAGCCTGTTCTGGATCGCCGAGGGCACCGACGATGGCGACATCCTGGGGCAGCACTATTTCCACCTTGCGCGCGATGAAACGGCGCAGGGCCTCTACGACAAGCACATGGATGCCCTGCGCACGATGTTGCGCGCGCTCCTGCCCCGCCTGGCGCAAGGCGAGCAGCCAAGGCAGGTGCAGGACGAGCGCTATGCGACCTGGGCGACCAAGCGCACTCCGGCCGACGGCCTGATCGACTGGCGCGATTCCGCGACCGGGATCGACCGGCTCGTCCGCGCCGTGGGGCGGCCCTATCCGGGGGCTTTCACGCATGTTTCCGGACGCAGGATGACCGTCTGGGCCACGCGGCCCGTGGGCGGCGCGGACCGGCATCACGCCATCGCGGGGCAGGTCATGGCCAGCCGCGACGGGATATTGACCGTGCAGACCGGAGACGGGTTGCTTGAACTGACCGACTGGGAGCTTGCCGAGGGCAAGCCACCGGCCCTGCATGCCGTGCTGAAAGGATAGCGCTTGGCTCTCGATCACTATGGAAAGGTCCTCGTCGTCGCGCCCCATCCCGATGACGAGATCCTCGGCTGCGGCGGCACGATGGCGCGCATGGCGGCGGCGGGCATGGACGTGCAGGTCGTGGTCGTCACCAGCGGGCGGCCTCCCGCCTTCTCGGAAGACGGCGTCGCGCGGGTCCAGGCCGAGATGCGCCGCGCGCACGATCACATCGGCGTGAGCCAGGTGCACATGCTGGATTTTCCGGCCGCTTCGCTGGACGTGGTGCCTGCTGCCGAACTCAATGCGGCGCTCGGGCGCGTGGTCCGCGAAGTGGGGCCGGACACGCTCTTCGTACCGTTCCTGGGGGACATTCACCAGGACCACCAGTTGAGCTTCCTGGCCGCGATGGTCGCCGCCCGCCCGCGCGACCGCACCGTGCCGACGCGGGTGCTGGCCTATGAGACCCTGTCCGAGACCAACTGGTACGCAGCGCCGATGACGCCGCCTTTCGTGCCCAACGTCCATATCGACATCTCGGCCACCCTGCAGCGCAAGCTCGATGCCTTCGCGCTGTTCGAAAGCCAGGTTCGCGACTTTCCCGACGAGCGCTCGCTCATCACCATCGAGGCCCTGGCCCGGCTGCGGGGTTCCACCGTGTTTTCCGAGGCCGCCGAAGGCTTCGTCCTGGTTCGCGCCATAGAGCGCTGAGACCACGGCCGGCGCGACTCCCCGGCACGCGCGAAAGGTCATCTTTCGATAGCGCTCGGCGCTGAAAGCCGTGACCGCGCTTCGGGTCCCGCCCGGCGCAAGACGCGGGCGGCTCGTCGCACCGTCCCGGCAGGGGCGGGATCGCCGGCCGCCAGTCGCCGCCGCTGGGCTGCTCTTTACAGTTAGACGGCCGGTCTTTGCCAAGAAGCGGCCTGCGCGTCAGCTATTGAAGCGGGAATACTTCGGTTTTTCTGACGCGATCCGAATATGTATAGATGGTGAATACTTTGCCGCGGCACCGTGACGCCGGTTTCGCGCGGCCTTTCACCCCGACCCGATCGAGCATCGTAAAAAGGCTCGAACGAGCCCGAAAAATCTCCGAATCGATTCGCCCGGTTAGTTTACCGTACAACCAGCGAGGTAGTTGCCGGTAGCTTCGCACCGCAGTGCCGCGAGACGCGTGCTGCAGCCGCGAAGAGAATCGCCCTGGGCCTCAACCGATTCGCCGGCCCGATCTCCTGATCCCAGGAGGTTGCAGAGGATTGCAGCGACTGGGCAGTCGCAGCGCGAGTCGCATGGCGGAAATCCTCGACTTCCGGAAAAAGACCCCTCGCTTGCACCCGTTCCGCAGGCTGGCGCGTATCCCCTCCAGCCGTGCCTGACAGGGGAGGGTATGTTAACTTTTGTAAGTTAACGTCTTGAAAAGGTGTAAGTTATCGAAAGACTACCTCTTTGGAGGTACAGTGTACCAGAATTATACGTTTGACTCCCTGCCCTCCAGAATGAACTTTTGGAAAGGGGGGGTATCCCACTGATCATAGGGGGAATTCGAAGGCACCTAGAATGCTCATTCACGGCTCGAATAGAACCTAACCACCCCCTCGACTTGAAGACGACAATATGTTCTAAGGTGATCTACCTAAGGTGTGGGTGGAAATAGGGGGCATGCAAAGGGGGGGCTCGCCATTCTGGCAAGGTCATCCAGCGATTGTCGTTGATTTTCTGATTTGGGATTTTCCGAAAGGGAAGTTCTTTGACTGTTCCGTCCCGCGCTTGGGTGAGTCAGGATCAGTCCCAAAATAATATCATAATACGCTTGGGTCGTCCGTATTTCCGTTATTCAGGAGAGAAAGACGATGTCGACTTTTGATGAAGTGTGCGTGAGCATTGTCGGTTTCAACTCCCTCGTGAGGGAAGGGATCTGCAAGATTCTCGACAAGTGCGAGTTCAAGTGCACCCGGTTCTTCAAGGACTGTGACGCGGTGCTCAGCGACAGCGATTCACCAACCGTTGGTCTTACCGTTTTCGACATGGGAACGTGTGGAGACCTGCTCGAATGCCTTCCGGCCATGAAGGAGCGCCATCCGCACATGCGGGCGGTCCTGCTGGCGGACGAATTCGAGTTCGGGCAGATGGTGGAAGCCTTCCAGCTTGGCGCCCATGCCTTCCTTTTGAAGGAAATCGGCTCCGAACCCCTGATCGAATCCCTGCGATTGGTTAATCAGGGTGAAAAGGTATTGCCCAGCGCACTGCTGCAGCATCTGCCGCAGAAGCAGGTCATTGCCGAGGGCAAGGCCGAAGTGCAGGTCCAGCTCAGCGAGCTGCTTTCCGATCGCGAAATCGATACGCTGCGCTGCCTGGTCATGGGCTATCCCAACAAGGTGATCGCCTATCGTCTCGACATCAGCGAGGCCACGGTCAAGGTTCACGTCAAGGCCATTCTGCGCAAGCTCATGGTTCAGAACCGTACCCAGGCCGCGATCTGGGCCGTGAACCAGGGGCTCATCACGCACGGCGGCGACTTCCGCGAAACGCCGGACTTCGTGCCGGTCGAGGAAACGGTCCGCGCGCCGGTGGCCCTGGCCATCGCCCGCTAGGAAACGTCCCGAGCGCGATTTTGCCGCAACGGACCTGAATGACAGTGCTGGCCGGCCGATCCCATCGGCCGGCCGCTGCTTCCCGAAGCGCCGCTTCCTACACGCTGCGCCTTGATCGGATTTCTATTTTTCCCGGACCACGCAGCGAAAGCCGATGTGCGTCGTCGCCGTGTCGATCATTTCGGGATGGCGTGCGGCGGGGCGATAGCGCTGGCAGTAATTCGCAGCGCAAAGATGCGAGCCGCCCTTGATGACCTTGCGGCCGATACGGATCTGCGGCTGCGCGGGATCGAAGCTGTCCTTGAGCTTCGCGCCCTTGGGGTTGCTGATCGCGCAGCAGGAGCCGCCCTGCTTCTTGCCGGCGTCCGGCCGCTCCGACCACCAGTCGCGCGTCCATTCCCAGGTATTGCCGATCATGTCGTAGAGCCCGTAGCCGTTGGCCGGGAAGCTGCGCACCGGCGAAGTGCGTTCCCAGCCGTCCAGGCACTGGTTCGCGAAAGGGAACAGCCCCTGCCAGTAATTGGCCATCATCCGGCCTTCGGGCGCGAGTTCGTCGCCCCAGGCATAGGCCGCATCATCGAGACCGCCCTTGGCGGCGAATTCGAACTCGGCCTCGGTCGGAAGATCCTTGCCTGCCCACGTCGCGTAGGCTTCGGCATCGGCATAAGCGACGTGGATCACCGGATGATCCCAGAGGTCCAGCGCATCGATGTCGCTGCCCGGCCCGAGCGGATGGCGCCACGATGCGCCGAATTCGAAATTCCACCAGTTGGCCGGGTTGGACGTGTCCACCGGAGTCGCGCTCTTGCGGAAGACCAGCGAGCCGGCATGCGCCATCTCGGGCGGCATTCCCGGATAGTCCTTCGGATCGGGTGCGATCTCGGCACCGGTCGTATGGCCGGTGACCTCCACGAAGCGGGCGAAGTCGCGGTTGGTGACGGGCGTCTCGTCGATCCAGAAGGCATCGACGGCCACCCGCCGCAGCGGGGCTTCCTCGGGGTAGAAGCTTTCCGAACCCATCGTGAAAGTGCCGCCCGGCAGGCGGACCATGCCGCGCAGGCGTTCTTCGCCTTCAGCCGAAGTCGGGGGCAGGGTTTCGGTCATCCAAAGTCCTCTCGGTCGATCTCGTCCCTGTCTAGGGGCGGATTTGCCCCGCGCCAAATGCCGAGTTCACGGCGTCATGCCGAAACTGTCCGGCCGAAAGCATCCGGCCGAAAGATTCCGGGAAAGGGACGAGGATCGCGCGAAAGGCTCAGCCGAGTTCCTTTTCCTTCTCGGCATAGAGGCGCTCCAGTTCGGCGCGGCTCTTCTTCTCGGCAGCGGTCTTGAGTTGGCCGCAGGCGGCATCGATGTCGCGCCCGCGCGGGGTGCGCACCGGGGCCGAGATGCCGCCCCTGAACACGATTTCCGAGAACGACTTGATCCGCTCCGGCGTCGAGCATTCGTATTGCGCGCCGGGCCAGGGGTTGAACGGGATCAGGTTGACCTTGGCGGGCAGGTCGTACTTCTTGAGCAGGCGGACCAGTTCGCGCGCGTCGTCGTCGCTGTCGTTCTTGTCCTTGAGCATCACGTATTCGAACGTGATGCGGCGCGCGTTCGAGGCGCCCGGATAGTCGGCGCAGGCCTGGAGCAGATCCTCGATGCCGTACTTCTTGTTGACCGGCACGATCTCGTCACGAACATCCTTGGTCACGGCATGGAGCGAGACCGCCAGGTTCACGCCGATTTCCTCGCCGCAGCGGGCCATCTGCGGGATCACGCCCGACGTGGAGAGCGTGATGCGGCGCTTGGAAAGCGCCAGGCCGTCACCGTCCATGACCAGCTTCAGCGCGTCGCGCACATTGTCGAAATTATAGAGCGGCTCGCCCATGCCCATCATCACGATGTTGGTGAGCAGGCGGCCGTCCGAGGTGTAGCTGCCTTCCTCCTCGTCGTCGGCCACATCCGCGCCGTCGATGCCGTCGCCGAAGCTGAAGTCCATGCGGCCCTTGGGCCATTCGCCCAGCGCATCGCGCGCCAGCATGACCTGGCCGACGATCTCGCCCACCGTCAGGTTGCGCACCAGGCGCATGGTGCCGGTGTGGCAGAAGCGGCAGTTGAGCGTGCAGCCGACTTGCGAGGAGACGCAGAGCGTGCCGCGATCGGCGTCGGGAATGAACACCATCTCGAAATCGTGCGCGTCGGCCGTGCGCAGCAGCCATTTGCGGGTGCCGTCGCTGGAGTGCTGGGCCTCGACGATCTCGGGGCGGCCGATCACGAAGCGTTCGGCCAGCCAGGGGCGCATGGTCTTGGCGATATCGGTCATCGCCTCGAACTCGGTGACGCCGCGGTGGTAGAGCCAGTGGTAGACCTGCTTGGCGCGCAGCTTGGCGGCCTTGGCGTCGAGCCCGGCCGTTTCGAACATTTCGGCGATGCGCTTCTTGGGCAGGCCGATCAGGTCCAGGCGGCCGTCCTCGCGCGGGGTCACCCCCTCCACGAGGTTGGGACGGGGCACCGGCACGGGATCGATATGGCCCGGGATCGGCATCGGCCCGGCGCCGGAGGGGCCGGAAGGAGTCTGGTTCGCGTCTGTCATGATCGGGGGGGCATATAGTGCATCCGCGCCCAAAACGGAAGATGCGCGCTCGCGCAGGCCTGCGCGAACCGCTGCAATGCTTCGCGGGTTCCCGCCGCCCGGCGCTCCATGCCCTCGCTCCGTCGATCAAGTGTGACACAAAAACATCAGCAATTTCGTTGTGTTAGGTTCAGGAAACTCCTCCCGTATGACGATCATTTGACCAGTCCAGACGGGCCGGTCGCCGCCAACGGATGCCCGTCGGAAAAAACAACGAATGGAGCATCCCATGAAGAAGATTCTCGCCTGCCTCGCCCTCGGCACCGCTATCGCTTCCGTCCCCGCCATGGCGCAGGACACCGGCCCGGCCCAGCCCTTCGAAGGCTTCCACGTCGAGGCGCTGGCCGGTTACGACGTGACCAAGGCCGGCAGCAGCGTCGACGACGACGCCAATGTCGATAACGACCAGTCGATCGACGGCTTCGCCTATGGCGTCGGCGCCGGTTATGACTTCCGGTCGGGCAACCTCGTCTTCGGTCCCGAGGCCGAAGTGACCTGGTCGACCGCCAAGACCAAGTTCGACGATGGCGATTTCGAAGGCTTCGGCCTCGGCAACGTCAAGACCAACCGCGACCTCTATGTCGGCGCGCGCGTGGGCTATGTCGTCACGCCGACCACGATGGTCTACGCCAAGGGCGGCTACACCAATGCCAAGTTCGACGTGCGCAGCACGTTCGGCACCGTGGAAACCAACCGCGACATCGATGCCGACGGCTGGCGCATCGGCGCCGGTGTCGAGCAGGCGATCACCAACAATGCCTTCGTGAAGCTCGAATATCGCTATTCGAACTACGAGAAGGGCGAGATGGACTACACCGGCGACATCGCGGACGGCCAGCGCTTCGACCTCGACCTCGACCGTCACCAGGTCATGGCCGGCGTCGGCGTCCGCTTCTAAGGCGACACGCGATTGCAGGGGGAGGGCGGGAGCGAGAGTTCCCGCCCTTTTCCGTTGCACGTTTCCGTTGCGCGGCCGGTTTCCGCCAGTGTGGAAAGCCGGGCGGAAAGCCCGGACATACCGCCCTTATTGCAGCTTCGCGCAGCCGATCAGCGCCGCATCCATGGCCGAAGCGGCGCCGGAGAGCGCCCAGGCATTGACGAAGCGGTGGCCCTGGCGGTCGCGCGCCGTCACGGTCATGCGCGGCGCCGAGCGCATGGCCGCGACGATGGCGGCATTGTCCTTCTCGTCCCGGCCCCAGGCATCGCCTTCACCGGCCGTCAGCACGAAGCGCTCCCCGCCGAGCGACAGCGTCACTTGCGCGCCCTGCGCGATCCGCCGCGACAGCCGGAAATGAACTTGCCCGCGCGCCCCGCGCCGGGGCCAGGTGCCGACCGCCGCGAAAGGCTGGTACTCCCGCGCCGCAGCATTGGGCTCGGCCATGGCTATGGCATAGCACCGCGGTATCACCGGATCGCGGAACGCGCCCCAGCCGGCGTAAATTCCAAGGCTTTCCCGGGCGAGTGCCGGCGCGGGCGAGAACGTCAGGGCGAGGCCTGCCATCGCCTGAGCGGCCACGTTCAGCGCAGTCCCACGCAATCGCGACGTCACGGGATCGGGTACCCGATCTCCAGCACTTCCCATTCCTTCTCGCCCGATGGCAGGCGGACCATGCGGAGGTCTCCCACGGCCGCGCCGCGCAGGGCGCGGGTGATGGGGGCACTCCAGCCGATCAGGCCTTTCGAGGCGTCCTGCTCGTCGTCGCCGACGATGGTCACGGTCATCTGGAGGTCGTCCTCGTCGGCGAGGGTCACCGTGGCGCCGAAGAACACTTTGCCGCGCTCGGTCTGCTCGCGCGGGTCGACCACGCGCAGTGCCTTCATGCGGCGGGCGAGATAGCCCAGTTCGCGGTCGATCTCGCGCATGCGCTTGC
>Ga0160437_1000641_pt1 | contig 17340 bp, 12 predicted proteins | sample HID1975I_E0MG_FD_108227 | JGI IMG/M metagenome (GOLD analysis project Ga0160437, IMG submission 108227) | Enriched soil microbial communities from UW Madison campus, WI, USA - HID1975I_E0 MG | ecosystem: Environmental > Terrestrial > Soil > Unclassified | place: USA: Madison, Wisconsin... | reverse complement strand
CAAAATTGCTGTGTAGGCCAATATAGAGTGACAATTGAGGCGCTAAGTTCCGCCGATAAGTCACTGGAAAAAGTAAAAATTTATTGTCCGTCTTTACAAAACTCAACGAGTCACTTATTCCACAGCCATCAGGCGTCGATACTCATCCCATGCGAACAAGTCCGTCATTCCACTGATATAATCCTGAATCAGGCGGCAGCGGTAGTAATATTCCCACACACCATAATCACCGGCTGACTTATCCAAATCATTGACAGCTTCAATGTACGCAAGCCGATGTTTTGTCGATAATTTATGGAATAAACGTGTCTCAATTGGCAGACGACGTAAACTTTCTTTCTCCACCAGTTCAGCAAAATCCTCATTTGATATATGGAGTAAGGGACTGTAAATATCAAGTAAGCCACTGATTACACGATACCCCTGTAGCTCGAGCTGTTCGACCTCCGGGTGACTAAATACGTGCTTAAACGCCACTTGCTTATAAAGCTCCAGCAAACGCGCAAAAGGGCTGTCATCTTCAAGCAATGCGTGATTGAACTCGCCGCTATACATCTCAGCAATATTGTCGATGAAACGCTGGGCAGCGTAGGGGACTAATTGGTTTAGCGTATTGACGCGCAAATACATAAAGAACTGATCTTCTGTACTGCGGCGCATCTGATTAGTACGGGATTTTTCCCAGGCTTCATTCACCACTTGCGCAAAAAGATCGCCGTCACAATGCACGCCCCAGGCGTCGCATAAGTGCTGATAAAGCTGCTCAACGCTGAATATACTTTTCTCGACAGCGTCTTCCAGATCCGCCACACAGTAAGAAATATCGTCCGCCGCTTCCATAATCCAGGTCAGCGGAAAACGGCTGTGCTCACCAAGTTGCAGTTCTGAACGCAAGCGTGCGATATACGACGCTTCAGAAAGATAGTAACCGGGCTTTTTCATCAGATAAGCGTGGCTTTCAGGCGGCTCGCCAACAAACCAGGCAGGACGGGTATACTTGAGAATGCAGCCCACTTGCGCCCAGGTCAGATTCATCCGCAACAGGCTGTGTACCAGACGAATGCCCTGCGCGTTGCCCTCAAACTGGCAAAGATCCTGGCGCACTTTACGGCGCAAACCGTTTAACTGATCTTCTCCTTCATGCAGACACAGCGCCGCTACCTTGCAGCGATCGTCACTGCGTGGCTGGCTTCCTGCATCCCCTGGAAACAAACGCTGGCGAAACCAGTCATTGATAGCTGATTCCCCAAAGTGGCCGAACGGCGGGTTGCCGATGTCATGCATCAGACACGCCATTTCAACGATACTTTCAAACGGACCAGTGAGTTCATGCAAGCCATATCGTTCGAGATCTTGCTGCTCTTTCAGGCGGCTCAACACTTCTTTGGCGATATAACGCCCCACCTGCTGCACTTCCATGGAATGCGTTAAACGCGTGCGGACAGAGGCATTTCGCTCCAACGGGAAGACCTGGGTTTTCTGCTGTAACCGGCGGATCGCCGGGGAATTGACGATCCGCCCACGATCGCTTTCAAAAATGCGCAGGATCTCATGTTCATTCTTTTGCCCTTCGGGCGAACGGAAACGGCGGTGCCAATTAATTTTCTTACGGAAATCTATTTCACTCATGCCTTCTCCTTCGCCCAGATTAAGAGCGGATTAATCCTTAATGCCTGCCATGATAGACTATGCATCTGATTTAACACTTTAGCGAGTATCACTATGAAAGCAGGCATTATTGGTGCAATGGAAGAAGAAGTTACGCTGCTGCGTGACAAAATTGAAAACCGTCAAACTCTGACCCTGGCCGGATGCGAAATTTACACCGGCACGCTCAATGGCGTCGAAGTGGCGTTGTTGAAATCTGGCATCGGTAAAGTGGCTGCGGCAATGGGCGCAACGCTTTTGCTGGAACACTGCAAGCCTGATTTTATTATCAACACCGGTTCCGCAGGCGGCCTCGCGCCGACGCTGACAGTGGGTGATATCGTGGTTTCTGATGAAGTGCGTTATCACGATGCGGACGTCACCGCTTTTGGCTATGAATTTGGCCAACTGCCAGGCTGCCCGGCAGGCTTTGCTGCTGATGCAAAACTGATTGCTGCTGCTGAAGAGTGCATTGCCGAGCTGAACCTGAATGCGGTACGCGGCCTGGTTGTCAGTGGTGATGCGTTCATTAACGGTTCTGTGGCATTGGCAAAAATCCGCCATAACTTCCCACAAGCTGTTGCTGTAGAAATGGAAGCAACTGCGGTTGCACATGTTTGCCATAACTTCGGCACGCCGTTTGTTGTGGTTCGCGCTATTTCTGATGTGGCTGACCAACAATCTCACCTGAGCTTTGAAGAGTTCCTGGCGGTTGCGGCGAAACAGTCCACGCTGATGGTTGAAAACCTGGTGCAGAAACTGGCCCGTGGTTAATAAGAAACTTTTGGTTAATAAGAAACTCTGGCGCGGGTTCACCGCGCTACTGTTTTGCATCCCGGCGCTGCTCATTGCCGCGCCGCGGGTGATTTCACTGTCACCGAGCAATACCGAACTGGCATTCGCCGCAGGGATCACGCCGGTCGCCGTCAGTGCATGGTCGAATTATCCGGACGCCGCCAAAAAGATTGAGCAAGTTTCAAACTGGCAAGGGATGAACCTTGAGCGCATCGTGGCGCTGAAACCCGATGTGGTGCTGGCGTGGCGTGGTGGGAATGCAGAACGACAAGTCAATCAGATGCAGGCGCTGGGGATAAAAGTTGTCTGGCTTGACCCGACAACGGTTGAAGGTGTGGTTGCCGCCCTGCGTCAACTGAGCCAGTACAGCCCAACTCCGCAAACCGCCCAAAACGCAGCCGATCAGCTGGCGAAAGAATTTGCAGATTTGAAAGCGAAATACGCCCATCGCGCACCGAAAAAAGTGTTTTTGCAATTCGGTCAGCAACCGCTGTTTACCTCAGGACGCGGTTCGATTCAGAATGAAATTCTGGAAGTGTGTGGCGGGCAAAATATCTTCGCGGATAGCCGCGTTCCCTGGCCGCAAGTCAGCCGTGAACAGGTGCTCAGTCGCCGTCCCCAGGCTATTATTATCACCGGCGATGACACCCAAATTCCTCCCGTTGAACAATTTTGGAATACCCAGCTAAAAATTCCGGTTATTGCAGTGAATGATGACTGGTTTAGTCGCTCAGGCCCACGTATTATCCTCGCCGCAAAACAGCTCTGTGAGGAGCTGGCAGAAAAATAACCTTTTTTATGAGGATAACACCCACATGCTCGTCTATTGGCTGGACATCATTGGCACAGCCGTATTTGCAATATCCGGAGTGCTGCTGGCAGGAAAACTTCGAATGGACCCGTTCGGCGTGCTGGTGCTGGGCGTGGTGACTGCCGTGGGCGGCGGAACCATTCGCGATATGGCACTGGATAATGGCCCGGTATTTTGGGTTAAAGATCCCACAGACTTAGTGGTGGCGATGGTCACTTGTCTGCTGACCATTGTGCTGGTGCGCCAGCCGCGTCGTCTGCCGAAATGGATTTTGCCCGTATTGGATGCCGTCGGTCTTGCGGTGTTTGTCGGGATTGGGGTGAACAAGGCATTTCTGGCAGGTGCCAGCCCGCTGATTGCCATCTGCATGGGCGTGCTGACCGGCGTTGGCGGCGGGATTATTCGTGATGTTTTAGCGCGTGAAATCCCAATGATCCTGCGTACGGAAATCTACGCCACGGCCTGCATTGCCGGCGGTATTGTCCACGCCACCGCGTATTACACCTTCCACGTGCCGCTTGAACAAGCGAGTATGATTGGTATGGTCGTCACGCTGGCGATACGTCTGGCCGCGATTCGCTGGCATCTTAAACTGCCAACATTTGCGCTCGATGACAGACAATAGAAAATAAAAAAGCCGGATGACGCTTTCGCTTATCCGGCCTACAAATCTTTTTACTATTTAAACCAAATAATTCGAGCTGCAGGACAAAAGGCTTAAGTCTTTTGAACAGCGCTTGCGCTGGCCCTGAAAGGGCGAGGCTTTGCCGAGTAACGCGACAAAGCCGTAAATCCCCAGGAGCATAGGTAACTATGTGACTGGGGTGAACGGGTGCAGTCAACGCACCTGCAGCTTGAAGTATGAAGGTTTAAACGCTGAAGGAAGAACCACACCCACAGGTGCTTTTCGCATTCGGGTTAGTCACCACAAAGCGCGAACCTTCCAGACCTTCGGTGTAATCCACCGCGCCACCAACCAAATATTGCAGGCTCATCGGGTCAACAACCAAAGCAACACCTTGCTTCTCGATAGTCATATCGCCGTCGTTAATCTGATCGTCAAAGGTAAAACCATACTGGAAGCCGCTGCAACCACCACCGGTGATGTAAACGCGCAGTTTCAGATTCGGGTTCTCTTCATCCGCGATCAGGTGTTTTACTTTATTGGCTGCTGCTTCGGTAAACTGCAACGGCAGCACTGCTACGTCATCACTCATCATTTGCTCCCAACGAAATAAGAAGTCGGGTAAAGTTTAACCCGATCTTTAGGGCCATTATCTAATACCCGAGTAAATCGTTCAAGTATTCTCCCCGGCTGGGGTTTGCTGCTCTTTCGCCCGCTGTTCGGCTTCTTGTTTTGCCAGCGTGCGCTCAAGAATCGAGGAGTATAGCGGTTTCCCACCGAGAAATTGTGCCAATAGTGTCGCGCCAAGGCAGGTAATAATCATTGGCAGAATGAGCTGATAATTGTCTGTCATTTCCAGAACCAGCACAATTCCTGTCAGCGGCGCACGTACCGATGCCGCAAACAACGCGCCCATTCCAGCAATTGCAAATGTCCCAACTTCAAGGTGATACGCCGGGAACCAGGCGACACTGGCGGCTCCGAAAGCCGTTCCCAGCAACGTCCCCAATGCCAACATGGGGGCGAAGATCCCGCCCGGTGCACCGGATGCGAAACACAACAAAGTAGTAATCACGCGGGCAATAAAAATAAATAGCAGCATACCGATAGTGTAGTTACCCGCCGCCGCGATAGGTATCAGGTTGAAACCACCGCCAGCAGCAGCCGGTTGAATCAGCCCTAAAACGCCACAAATCCCACCTAACAGGCCGCCGATAATCACCCATTTTTTAAGATTGCCGCCGTGGAAGCGCTGAAACATATCCTGAGTACGGAACACCATTGCGTTAAAGAACACGCCAACAATGCCAAAGACCATTCCCAACACCAGATATAGCCATAATGTGTTAACCGGCGCACTAGCCAGTTTCCCGACTTCAATGACGGCACTTTCACCGTTGAAAATACGGAACACCACGCTCGACATAATCACGCCGATAAACACGGCTTTTATCGAAATCAGGTTGTAACGGAACTGCGGACGCATCTCTTCGATGATGAACAAAATTCCCGCCAGTGGTGCGTTAAACGCGGCAGATAAACCCGCTGCGGCACCCGTCGCCAACAGTGAATGGCGCGCTTCGGCACCGCGCAGTCGGAAAATATCCAGCACCATGCGGCCGATATTCCCGCCCAACTGCACCGTTGGCCCTTCGCGCCCCAAAACCATGCCCGCGCCCAGCGTTCCCATACCGCCGATGAATTTCACCGGGATAACGCGCCACCAGCGCACCGGGCGTAACTCCTCGAGCGCACCTTCAATTTCAGGGATACCCGAGCCGCCTGCTTCAGGTGCATAACGGCGCACCAGATAATAACCGAGCATTGCCAAAAGCATTGAACTGATGAATGCCAGCGGCCAGACAATCAGGCTGTAATCCGCCACATGCGCCAGCATCGCAAGGCGATTCTGTTGTACCCAGGTCACTGATTTTTCAAACGCGACCCCCACTAAACCGGCTAACGTCCCTACTATCGCGGCCATGAAAAGAATAGCGACAGGCGTTTTGTCCTGTCTCATAAGGCGACGCACCATGTCGCCCCTGCGTAAGCGCACAACTTGCTGTGCTTCGAAAGAGGGGTGGGAGTGATTCATTAGGCTAATCATTTATTGGTAATACAAATCGAGGGGGCATTCTACTCTCTCGACGCGTTTGGGCAAAACTTTCATAACTTCGAGAGTTTCCCTTAGAATAGCGTGTTGCCACTATTTCCACGAATCAGGAGCCGATTCATGAGTAAGTCTGAAAACCTGTACGCTGCCGCACGCAAAGTCATCCCTGGCGGGGTGAACTCACCGGTTCGTGCCTTTACCGGAGTCGGCGGTGTACCGCTGTTTATCGAACGCGCTGACGGGGCTTACCTGTTTGATGCTGACGGCAAAGCCTATATCGATTACGTCGGTTCATGGGGACCAATGGTTCTGGGTCATAACCATCCGGCTATCCGTAATGCGGTGATTGAAGCGGTAGAACGTGGCCTGAGCTTTGGCGCGCCAACCGAGATGGAAGTGAAAATGGCGGAGCTGGTGACTGAACTGGTTCCAACCATGGATATGGTTCGCATGGTGAACTCCGGCACTGAAGCCACCATGAGCGCCATTCGCCTGGCTCGCGGTTTCACCGGTCGCGATAAAATCATCAAATTTGAAGGCTGCTACCACGGCCACGCTGACTGCCTGCTGGTCAAAGCGGGTTCTGGTGCACTTACCCTCGGCCAGCCAAACTCACCGGGCGTTCCGGCTGATTTCGCCAAACACACCCTCACCTGCACCTATAACGATCTCGCCAGCGTGCGTGCAGCATTCGAGCAGTATCCGCAGGATATCGCTTGTATCATCGTTGAACCGGTCGCGGGCAACATGAACTGCATTCCACCAAACGCCGATTTCCTGCCGGGCTTACGCGCCCTGTGTGATGAGTTTGGCGCCCTGTTTATCATCGACGAAGTGATGACTGGCTTCCGTGTTGCACTGGCGGGCGCGCAGTCTTACTACGACGTGGAACCTGACTTAACGTGCCTGGGTAAAATCATCGGTGGCGGAATGCCAGTCGGTGCGTTCGGTGGCCGCCGTGAAATCATGGACGCACTGGCACCAACCGGCCCGGTTTATCAGGCGGGTACGCTTTCTGGTAATCCAATCGCGATGGCCGCAGGTTACGCATGCCTGACAGAAGTCTCTCAACCGGGCATTCACCAGACATTGACTGAGCTAACTGAAATGCTGGCGCATGGGCTGTTGAAAGCCGCGAAAGAAGAAAACATTCCTTTGGTTGTCAATAACGTCGGCGGCATGTTCGGCTTGTTCTTCACCGATGCAGAGTCTGTGACGAGCTATAAGGATGTGATGGCGTGTGACGTTGAGCGCTTTAAGAAGTTCTTCCATTTGATGCTGGAAGAAGGCGTTTACCTGGCACCGTCTGCATTTGAAGCAGGCTTTATGTCAGTTGCGCATTCGAAAGAAGATATTCAGAAGACGATTGACGCCGCGCGTCGGGTGTTTGCGAAGCTGTAATCTTTTGCCCCTCACCCCGGCCCTCTCCCCCAGGAGAGGGTTAGGGTGAGGGTGAACACAAATCACCGGGTCTGTTTACGCAGCAAATAAACAAAATATGGCGCACCGATAAACGTCGCCAACAACCCGGCTGGAACCTGATCCGGGAACAAAATCATTCTCCCGCACCAGTCCGCCGCGACCATCAGCATCCCACCGAATAACGCCGACATAATCAGCTGCGGCATTGCACGCCGGAAACCTAACATCCGTGCGATATGTGGTGCCATTAAACCGACAAAACTCAACGGGCCAACGGTCATGGTTGCGGCAGCAGTTAATGTTGCGGCCAGCAAAAGCAAAGCAAAACGCGATGGCGTCAGCGCCATACCAATTGCCCGTGCGGTCGCGCCACCTAATGGCAGAATCATCAACCAACGGCGGCAAAGCGGCGTGAGCGCGAATAAGATAACCATCAGGATCAGCGTTCTGACAGCCTGATCGCCGGTCACGTTGTACGTTGAACCGGAAATCCAGGTGAGTATTCCCGCCATACGCGGATCGCCGCTTGCCATCAACAGCATCAGCAACATAGTAAAAGCGGTACTCAGCGCCATCCCGGCCAGCAACATGCGCTGAGGGGAAAAACCGCCACGGCTGGCTGTGACCATAATCACCAGAAGCGTCACCGCAGCACCCAGACTGCCCGCCGGGAATAACCAGCCAAAGGCATTTCCAGGTACAATAAACAGCATCACCACCACACCAAATGCCGCACCAGAACTGATGCCCAGGACTTCCGGACTTGCCATTGCGTTGCCGGTTAAACGCTGAATCACGCTCCCGGCGACGGCCAACATCATGCCCGCAGTGAGAGCGGCCAGAACGCGCGGCCAGCGCCACTGCAACAGGTCGTGGAATAACGAACCACTCACCCAATTCCAACCTTGTACGTCGCGCCCCATCGTCAATGCGGTGACGATAACCAACGCTAACATACCGCTGCCCATCAACACCCACCAGAGCAGATGCTGACGCTCAACCGGAACGTTATCGCCCTGGTTCATGGCAGGCGTACCCACCGTTCGCAGACGCGGCAGCAGCCAGAGCAGCAACGGCGCACCAATCAAAGCCGTCACAGTGCCGGTAGAAATTTCACGCCATGCGCTGGTGAGCCAGATAACGGATTGATCCGACAGCCAGAGAATTAATGCCCCGATAAGCGGCGCGAGGAATAGCCGAGCCACCAGGCGACGCGCCCCTAGCATTTTCGCCAGAAGCGGTGCAAACAAACCGATAAAACCGATAATCCCCACCGCATTGACCAGCAGTGCGCTAATGGCAATCGCCAAAACCAGCGTCGCGAGGCGCACCATGGAAAGCGCCAAGCCAAGATTACGCGCCACGCCATCGTCGAGGCCCATCAGCGTTAGCGGGCGCAACAGCAACAGCGTTAATAACAATCCGCCAACCAGACGCGGCCACAGGCCATTCACGATATCCCAGTCCTGCTGGTTCAAGGAACCGGTGCTCCACAGGAACATATTCTGCAACTGGTCGTGATGGAAAATCGCGAGTAATTGATTCACCGCGCCGCAATACAGGCTCAGTACCAGACCGGCCAGAATCAACGTGACCGGCGATAAACGCTTACCCCACGCCACGCCGAACACCAGTAAACCGACCACGCCCGCGCCCACTAAGGCCGCAAATTGTTGCGTCGCGAATCCACCGGGCAGCGCCCACAGCGTCGCGACAGTAACGCCAAGCTGCGCACCACTCGCCACGCCAAGCGTGGTGGGTTCAGCAAGCGGGTTTCGCAGCACTTGTTGGAATAGCACGCCCACCAATCCCAACCCTGCCCCGACCAATAAGGAAATGGCCAGGCGAGGCAACAAGCTGTAGTGGAATAACATCTGATTGATGTCATCGATATTTGGCTGCCACCAGGCGGATACCCACAGGGCTGATGGAAGCTGAGCCTTGAGATTGTGCAGCGTCAGCGCGCAGGCAATCACAAACAGCAGCGATAACAAGATCGCCGGGAACAAAGCATGACGATGCTTCACGCCTGGCTCCCTATGGCTTTCGCCAGCGTGTTCGTGAAGCTCATAGCTGAAAGCGTCGCGCCATAAAGCCAGACCGGAGGGACTCGTTGGAAACGATTCTGGCGCACGAAAGGCATCGAATTCCACAACGGAGTGGCGGTCACGCGGGCCATTTCCGCATCGTTGTTATGATCAAAACAGATGACGTCGGCGTCTTTCACTTCGGCTAAACGCTCCAGGCCAACCACCGCGCTGCCCCAGAAGTTAGTTTCACCAGACCAGGCATTTTTCACTCCGAGCAAATCCATCACCTGTTGGAACAAGCTATTTTTGCCGATAATCAGCGCATGGCGGGAATCTAATAATGTCATCAGTAAAACGGGTTTATCACCACGCCCGGCAAAGCGGGGTTTCATCTGCTCGATAAACTGGTCAAATTTCAGTAAGTGATCTTTTGCTGCCTGCTGCATCCCCAGTTTTTCGCCCAGTTCTGTCAGAGACTTGCGAGCGACGGTCAGCGGTTTTCCTGAGCCATCGTTAAAACTAAAACCCAGACCGGGTGCGATGCGCGCCATTTTTTCAGGTGCCGGGCCGTAGCCTGCGGAATAGAGAATCAGCGACGGTTTTAGCTGGGTGAGAAGCTCAAGATTGGGTTCAGTTCGCAGCCCAACGTCGATAATGCCAGCAGGCAATTTGGGCTCGCCGACCCAGGCTTGATAATTGGCGATATCGGCCATCGCATAGGGTTTTACGCCCAGCGCCAGCATCAGTTCAACGGGCAACCATTCCAGCGCCACAATGCGATGAGGGTCAATTGAAGCCGCGTGAGCATTGCCCATTTTGAGCAGTAACGGCGAGAGCGCGAGTGCCGCCAGTAGCTGGCGACGGCTCATTGAAGGATTAATCAATTCACTCATTAGTAAACAAAGCTCACGGGAGCCGCACCCGCAGGATGTGGCAGAATCCCCATAGGAATACCGTAAATCTTCTCCAGCGTTTCGCTTTGCATTAATTCGGCAGGGGTTCCCTGAGCAATCATTTCACCGCCACGCAGCGCCACCAGGTAATCGCAATAGCGGGCGGCCATATTAATATCGTGCAGAACGGCAATCACCGTCAGGCCGCGTTCCTGGCTCAGGCGATGGATAAGCGCGAGGACGTCAACCTGATGGGCAATATCCAGCGCCGACGTTGGTTCATCCAACAACAGGCAGCGGCTGTCTTGCGCGACTAACATCGCAATCCATGCCCGCTGGCGTTCGCCGCCGGAAAGGCTATCAACCAGGCGATGAGCAAAAGGCTTCAGGCCAACCAGCGTAATCGCCTCTTCAACCAGTTCCCTGTCCGCCACGCCAAAACGACCCAGCGCGCCGTGCCACGGATAGCGACCAATCGCCACTAGCTCACGTACGGTCATGCCTTCTGCGGCCGGAAGTTGCTGCGGTAAATAAGCGACTTTGCGCGCAAATTCTTTGCTGCTCCAGCTATCCAGCGGTTGGTCGTTAAGATTAATTTCCCCGGCAGAAGATTTCTGATGACGGCCCAGCATTTTCAGCAGCGTCGATTTCCCCGAGCCGTTATGCCCAATCAGACCCGTCACTTTTCCAACGGGAAAGGTAATGGAAAGCGGATGGAGAAGCGTGCGACCGGGTACGCGGAAAGTAACGTCAGTGAGGCTAAACGTGGTATCGGGATGAAGGTGTTTGTCCTGCATGGGAGCCATCTTTGTTGATGGGCACGGCGAACCGTGCCCGAATACACTTAGAAGCGGAATGTTGCAGTCGCAACAACCTGGCGCTCTGCGCCCCAGAAGCAACCATAGGTTTCAAAGCAGCTAGCAACGTATTCACGGTCAAGCAGGTTGTTCACGTTTACCGCAATGCTTGAACCATTCAGACCGAAACGACCGAGGTCATATTTGACCACTGCGTCCAGCACCGCTGCGCTACCGACTTTGAAGGTATTAGCCGGATCGCCGTAGCTTGAACCAATGAAGCGGCCGCCCGTCCCCAGAGTCAGACCACTCAGCACGCCATCGTTGAAGGTGTAATCACCCCACAGCGAAGCCATGTGTTCTGGCACTTGCGCAGGCGTGTTGCCTTGCAAAGTAGTGTCTTTGGTGTACTCCGCATCGGTATAGGTATAAGACGCGGTGACGTTGATGTTGGCATTGAGAGCGGCTTTCGCTTCCAGTTCCACACCACGCGCACGAACTTCACCCGCAGGAACCTGGTTGTAAGCATTCGTTGGGTCAGTCATCAGCGTATCAGACTTGGTCAGCTGATAGACCGCACCGGTAATCACCACCGGCATATCTTTCGGCACATACTTCACGCCCGCTTCGTATTGCTCACCTTTGGAAGGTTCATAAGCGACACGCGGCGTGCTGTACAGGCTAAAGGCGTTAGGCTCGAAAGACTGGCTGTAGCTGATGTATGGTGAAATACCGTTATCAAACAGGTAGTTCACACCGCCACGCCAGGTAAATTGTTTGTCGTTACGCTCGATGTAACCGTTGTCGCTGCGCACTGTGGTCGCTTGCTTAGACCAGTCGTAACGGCCGCCCAGTGTAAGCACCCATTTGTCCCACTCAGCCTGATCCTGAACGTAAAGACCGGTTTGCTCGCTTTCGTTCATCTGATAAGGCACAGCTTCGCCGAAATCAACCGGTTCCATTGGCGGCAGATTATTCAAATCCAGCGGAGGAGCATTACCAAACAAGGCGCTGATATCGTTACGCATACGCGAGTAATCCACACCTGTTAACAGAGTGTGTTCAACCGCGCCAGTCGCGAAGTTGCTTTGCAGTTGGGTATCAACGCTAAAGTTTTGCAGACGTTCTTTATCAACAACAGTGCCACGGCCCAAATAATGCGCCTGCTGCTCTGGTGACATTGCCTGACAGTAAACGTTGAAGGCATTCATGCTGTTGTTACACAGCCCGGTGCCGTATGCGCTTTGCTGATCAACTTTCATCTCAGCGAAACGCAGGTTCTGACGCACGGTAAAGGTGTCGTTAAAGCCGTGTTCGAAGCTGTAACCGACCATTTTCTGGTTACGGGAATAGCTGTTGTTCGTGGCACCTTCATTGAAATCAGTTGGCAGGTGACCGCCGCCTGGCAGTGGTTCAACCGTCCCTTCTTTTGGCAACCAGCCGTAATAACCGGTTTCTGGTTCATTCTGGAAATAGGACAAGAAGGTGAAATTAGTCTTGTCATCCGGACGCCATGAGAAAGAAGGCGCGATAGCATAACGCTGCGATTCTGCACCCTGCTGCTGTTCGTTACCAGAACGCGCAACACCGGTAAGGCGGTAGGAATACACGCCATCGTCGTCCAGCGCGTCGCTGAAATCAAAACCAGTCTGGAACAGGCTGTCAGTGCCCATTTTGAACTGAACTTCATGAAGCGGTTCTGTGGTCGGGCGCTTGCTGACCATAGAAACGATACCGCCCGGGCTGCTTTTTCCGTACAACACGGAAGTCGGGCCGCGCATCAGTTCTACACGTTCCAGCATATAAGGGTCGATGACGGCATCGTTATAGAAATCGCCCTGCATTTTCAGGCCATCCAGATAGTTGTTCTGGTTCAGGCCAACAGAGGAAAAGCCACGAATGATAACAAAATCATAGGTGTTCGAAGCGCCACGGCTGCTTACTGTCACGCCGGGGGTGTAGCCCAGGGCTTCTTTCACCGACTGGAACTGATGTATCTGCATCTCTTCGTTGGTCACAACCGAAATAGACTGCGGCGTCTTTTCGATTGGGGTATCTGTTTTGGTCGCGGTCGCGCTGCGTTTAGCCGCGATAGTTGGTGACGGGCCCCACGCGCTTTCATCAGCCGCAGCGTTTGCGGAAACCGTGATGGTGTCTTCTTTAGTTGTTGTGTTGTCTGCTGCAAAACTTGATGCACTCACACCGCTCACGGTGGCCGCAACAAAAAATGCAAGTTTACGGAGAGAGGTGTTGACTGGTTGTCCAGTTCTTAAACGCGCCATTATGGTTTCTCTGATGAAGTGACGAATGATAACGTAAACGATAATTATTATTATGCCCGCAGAATAATAGACGAAACGGAAAGCGCATAGCAAGCAGATCACACCCCTAACGAGTGCGAGGGAATAATAATTAACCAGAGTAATTGCATGGACTTAACAAAAAAGAAAAGCCCCCGTTACAAACGGAGGCTTTTTCAGAATACAGCGAGGATTAGTTACCGCCGAACATGTCCTTAATCCACCCAGCAACGCCATCACTTTTTTCTGGCTGTTGCTGTGGTTGTTGTTGTTGCTGTTGTTGCTGCGGCTGCTGTTGTTGAGGCTGCCCCTGCGACTGGCTAAACGGATTGTTGTTTTGCTCAGCCTGCTGGCTTTGCTGACACAAACCGTCTGGATTCGTCGTCCACACTGGCAACGTACGATCGCCACCACCGCCGCACTGGAAGTAACCCGCGCCATCCACACTCATATCGACGATATCTTCCGGTGGATTGAGCACCAACGGAATTGGCGTCTGGTTAGTAAGGTAGCGCTGATACAACGACATCGCACCGCTTGCACCATACAGCTTGGTCGGCTGGTTGTTATCACGGCCAACCCAGGTAATCGCCACTTCTTTGCCATCAATACCGGCAAACCAGGTATCGACGTTATCGTTGGTCGTCCCCGTTTTACCTGCCAGATGCAGGTTCGGATATTTGCCACCCAACGCACGCCCTGTACCGCGAGCCATAACCTGCTGCATGGTAAACAGCGTCATGTACGCCGCCTGAGGTGGAACAGCTTGTTCCGCCTGCGGGAAGCTTTGATACAACACGGTACCGTCTTCAGCAATCACCGAGCGTAACGCCGACAGCGTTGCGCGATTACCGCCGCTGGCAATGGTCTGGAACGCCTGAGCCACTTCGATTGGCGTCAGGTTCAGCGCCCCCAGCAACATAGCCGGAACCGGGTGCAACTGGTTCTGCGGCACGCCAAGTTTAACCCAGGTATCGGTTACCGCTGGCAAGCCCAGCGCCATACCCAGGTTGACGGTTGGCACGTTCATCGAACGCGTCAGCGCGTCCACAAGCATGACCTTGCCACTCTCACTGTAACGACGGTCATCGTTTTGCGGCGACCACACTTGCCCGTTTGGCTGTTTCAACGCGATTGGCGCATCGGCAATCCAGGTATTCAGTCGGTACGCATCCGGCTGGCTTAGAGCCGTCAGATACGTCGCTGGTTTCGCCAGAGAACCAATGGAACGACGCGCCTGCATCGCACGGTTAAAGCCTGCGAATTGCGTTTCTGCCCCGCCCACCATGGCACGAACTTCGCCGGTAGAGCGGTCAACAATCACCATGGCCGCTTCGAGATCTTTGAGCTTACGGGAGGCACGCAGTACCGGAACCCCTTCGCTCACCGCTTTTTCTGCCGCATCCTGGGAAACGGAGTCAAACGTAGTAAAGATCTTCACGCCAGACAGGTCTTTAACTTTATCGCCAAGTTTTGTCTGGAGTTCGTTACGCACCATCTGCATAAACGCAGGCTGTGGCGAAATCACACCACCACGCGGTTGCACACCCAGCGGGCGAGCACTCAGCATGTCGTACAATTCCTGGTCGATCACCTTCTGCTCTTGCAGCAGGCGCAACACAAGGTTACGTCGTTCCAGCGCCAGTTTTGGGTTACGCCATGGGTTGTAAATCGACGCCCCTTTCACCATCCCCACCAGCAACGCTTGCTGGTCAAGGCTCAGTTCTTCAACCGGGCGACCGAAGTAGTACAGGCTCGCCAGTGGGAAGCCGCGAATTTCGTTATCGCCGCTCTGACCGAGATACACTTCGTTCAGGTACAGCTCAAGAATGCGATCTTTGCCGTAACGCGCATCCATGATCAGCGCCATGTACGCTTCGTTCGCTTTACGCCAGTAAGAGCGTTCGCTCGACAGGAACAGGTTCTTAACCAACTGCTGCGTCAGCGTACTCGCGCCCTGCACGGTACGACCGGCAGTGAGGTTAGCCAGCACCGCACGACCAATAGAGTAGAAGCTGATGCCATCGTGCTCATAGAAATGACGGTCTTCAGTGGCAATCAGGGTATCAACCAACAGCTCCGGGAAACCGGTGCGCGGCACAAACAGACGCTGCTCGCCATTCGGCGAAGACAACATAGTGATCAGGCGCGGATCCAGACGGAAGAAACCGAAGCTACGGTTGTTATCCATATTCTGGATAGAATCCAGATGGTCGCCATCAAACACCAGACGTGCGCGGATCTGCCCTTCTTTACTATCAGGGAAATCGAACGGACGACGGATCATCTCGATGCTATTGCCCTGCACCGTAAACTCACCAGGACGCGTCATTTTAGTTACCTGACGGTACTGAGTCGCTTCCAGTAGGTTGACCATCTCTTTTTTGCTGTACGGCATATCCGGCTCAAGGTTCACCATACGGCCATAAACTGCCGCCGGGAGCTGCCAGACTTTGCCATCAATGCGCGTGCGAATCTTCTGGTCAAGGTAGACGCCGTAAATCACAAACAGCACCACGAAGACCACAAACAGTTTTACTAAGAACCACAACCAGCGGCGCTTTTTACGTGGCGGACGGCCATTGCCACTGCCTTTTCCTTTACGTGGCGGCATCGGTTCCTCGTCATCGTAATCATCGTCATAATCCGCGTCGTATTCCTCTTCCCGGACTCGACGACGGCTGACTTTCTCTTTTGCGGGACGTGAAGGTTTGCCTTTACGTCCAATAGGTTCGCGGTCATTCCCCGCCATTGCTTTCTCCACCAAAATAAGGCGCACGGCCTGATTTTCCTTTCTTTCGCTAAACGCAAAAGAGGAAATCTCTCAAAGTTATTGGTACTTTTTAGTGCGCCGCGTTGGCAGCGCATCTGCTGGCGAATCCGGCCAGACGTGCTTTGGATAACGTCCTTTCATCTCTTTTTGCACTTCCCGGTATGCACCGTTCCAGAATGCGGTTAAATCACGCGTTATCTGCAAAGGGCGCTGCGCCGGGGAGAGCAGTTCCAGAACCAACGGCACACGACCATCGGCAATCACCGGTGTTTGTGCCTCGCCAAACATTTCTTGCATACGAACCGCAAGAACAGGCGGGTTTTCATCGTCATAGCGAATCGCTATCTGGCTTCCGGTCGGCACAGTGTAATGAGTTGGCAGCGCACTATCCAGACGTACGCGCGCGTTCCAGTCGAGCAAGTTCTGTAACGCACGTGTGACATCAATGTTTTTTAATGCCCGCAGCGAGTGTACACCATGCAGTTCAGGTAATAACCAGCGATCTAGCTCTCCCAGTAAGGCGTTGTCTGAAACTTCAGGCCATTGCAGTTCGGGCAGCCATTTTGCCGCACAGGCCAGACGTGTTCTGAACTGTTGCGCCTGAGGCGACCAATTCAAAACGGCCAAACCTTTATCACGAATGCCGTTAAGCATCGCCTGATGCAGCTCGTCTTCGGATGGTTTTGCCAGTGGCTGAACTTTCAACACCAGTTTGCCAATTTGCGTGCGACGAAACGCTTTCAGCGTGCCTTGCGTTTCATCCCATTCCACGGAGTCGCTTTGGGTTAGCAGTGCCGGACACTGCGCCGCAAGCGCGTCGATGTCCAGAGGAATGGCCTGCAAAATACGGGCGTCGGGCGTATTGCTCCCCTGCAACAATAGCGGTGCTAATAGCCATTCGTAACGCGTTAACGGATCGTCCTGGTTGAGCATCGCCCCCATGCCGTTGGCTAACTGGTAACGACCATCCAGACCCCGACGGCGAGCGATTCTGTCGGGGAAAGCCTGCGCCATTAACTGTGCGGCAAGAGAGAAATCGGCTTCGCCGCCACGGCTGTTCAACCTTTTTAGCAATTGCCCGCTGCGCTGCTGCCAGTTTTCCTGACGACGGCTAAACGCGTTCCGCAAATCGCT